>Ga0209713_10003439_pt1 | contig 10065 bp, 9 predicted proteins | sample ArcOceMetagenome_3_FD_187444 | JGI IMG/M metagenome (GOLD analysis project Ga0209713, IMG submission 187444) | Marine eukaryotic phytoplankton communities from Arctic Ocean - Arctic Ocean- Svalbard ARC20M Metagenome (SPAdes) (version 2) | ecosystem: Environmental > Aquatic > Marine > Oceanic...
AGCACGGCGGGCGTCGGTTCGTCCGGACAGACGGTCACCACCGGCAGGTGCACTTGCGACGCGGAGGCGTAGCTCTGGGTCGTGACCGGGTGCTGGTAGCTGTGGATCGTGCGCACAGTGATCAGCGCGCTGATCATGACGAAGAGCACCAGGTGGAAGAGTGCGGCCATGAAGAGCGACGCCTGCATGTGGAGGGAGAGAAAGGCGCTGGCCGGCAAGCGCTTCCGCGGATCCAGCACAAGTTCGGTTCCTAAAACAGACACGGCCCTGTTGTGCGTAGACACAATGACGCCGCCGTGTCGGCGGCGGCGACCAGCAGCCGGGGTGCCGTACAGGAGAATACCCCGCCCTCTGGTCGCGTGTGATGCATTCTGTGACGGCCGCAGGGGTTGGTGAACGATCAAGGGCAGCGGGAGCAGTTGCTTGTGCGTTGTCCGGTGTCTTCTGCCTTGCCCGTTTGCGTGCGGTGCTTTGCGTGAGCGAGCTCACTGATCTCTCGTCTCTTACCTCGACTGTCACCGCCAAGCGTCATGCGCTCTCTCGTCCTCGTGCTGCTCAGCCTGGTCTCGGCGCTGGCCTTCGTGCCGGCGGGGCCGATGGCGATGCCGCTGCGGCACCGCCAGCTCAGCACCGTGCAGGAGCTGCAGATGAAGGCGCTCAACAAGCCCGCCCGCCTCGCCGAGAAGCGGAGGGTGTACAACAAGGGCCACAAGTCTGAGATGAGGACGTTCATCAAGAAGGTGCCTCGCCCACGCCGCGTCGCGCCGCCGCTCCCACCCCGCCCGCGGCGTTGCTCGGCGCGTGCGGCCCCGTTTCTCCGCCCACATGCCGCGGCCGCGCTCGGGGGCTGATTATCTCCGCGAGGCTGGTGCTCGCGGCGGCGGCTTTTCGCGAGGCTAATGATCCCGCACCGATCGCATGCCAGCCTCACCGCTCGCCTCTCGTGCCGCTGCGCAGACGCTGCTGGCGTGCCAGGACGGCGACTACGCCGTTGCCTTCCCGCTCCTCTCGAAGACGCAGTCGTGCATCGACAAGAATGTCAAGCGGGGGCTCATCCACAAGAACACCGCCGCGCGCAAGAAGTCGCAGCTGACGCTCAAGGTCAAGCGCCTTGAGCCGGGAGCGTCCGCCGAGCCGGAGCCCGTTGCTGCGTAGAGAGCCCCTTTTTCTTTCGCTTGCCAATGCACTGCAGAGGGGTGTGCTGTGCGCGCGCCGGCAACCGCGCGAGGTGGCAAGGTCGTTAGGGCCCGCCCCTTTGTGCACCGGTGTTTGTACTCTCTTCTCAACTACGTATATTCTCCCACAGCAGCTAGCAGCACCCTGACGACCGAGGAGGCTCATCGTCTACCACGAAGACGTTCCCGCCGCCTGCCGAAGCGCCAGCCGTGAGCTTCCGCGACTCGAGCAGTTTCCTGGCCATCACACCGAAGAGCTCGTTGATGCCGCGGCCCGTTTTGGCGGACGTCTCGGCATAGTGCGCGCCCACCGAGGCCGCGTAGTCTGTCGCTTCCTGCCGCGGCACTACGCGATGCCTGTCCAAGTCCGACTTGTTGCCAGCAATCGACAGCACGATCTCGTTCCCCACCTGGTGTGGCGCCGGGGCGGACGCAGGGCGTGTGGGCGTGTGCGGCGGGCCGAGCCGAGCCGGGGTGTGCCGTCGGGCCTGGATGCCCGAAGCGCGGGAGCGCGGCGCTCAGCGTGGCAGCGGCGCACCATCTTGCGCAGCTCCTTCACCCAGGTCTGCACCTTGGTGAACGAGTCCGGGTCGGTGATGTCGTAGACCAGCAGCGCAGCATCGGCATCGCGGTAGTAGATCGGACCCAGCGCGTGGAAGCGCTCCTGTCCGGCGGTGTCCCAGATGGCGAGGTTGACGCGCTTGTCACCCACCGTCATCGGCTTGTCCAGGAAGGACGCCTGGATGGTGGGCGGCTGGCTGTCGCTGAACGTGTCCTTGCAGAAGCGCAGAACGAGCGACGTCTTGCCCACGCGCCCCTCGCCCAGCATCACCACCTTGGCCTGGACACGCGACATCTTGGCCTGGCCTCTCGCTCCTCTCCTTGGCCTGGCTAGCCTGCGCGACCAAGGGCGAGGCCAGCTGAGCTGGTGCAGGTGTCGGCCGCTGCACAGATCTGGCTGACCGTGACGTGGGGGCTGGCACGGCGTCTGATTCGGCCCTCGACCCTTTGCTGCTGCTGTGCCGCACGTCTGAGGGTTTGGGTGCGCTGCTGCCGCTGCCCCGCGAGCGGCGAGGTGCATGACGTGCGGCGCCGGCCTAACATGCCACCGGGGAGGCCGCTGGCGCCAGAGGAGGGGAGAGGACGGGTGTTAGATGGAGCTCAAAAGCTTACTCCGCTCAACTCGAACTCGAACTTCTTGGGCGGAGCCACCGCGTAGAGATCCACGGCGACCCTGGCCACCTCCTCGTCGTGCGCCACGTCGTTAGCCATGGCGAGCGTGCGCCTCGCGGCCCCACGCGCGCTCCGCCGCGCGGCGTGCGAGCTGCGCGGCGCGCGGCGCGCGCTGTGCACGTCCTCGTCGCGCTCGAGCACGACCCACTTTGGCTACCGCACCGTGGACGAGGACGACAAGGAGCGGCTCGTCGGCCACGTGTTCAGCAGCGTCGCGTCCAACTACGACGTGATGAACGACCTGATGTCCGGAGGCGTGCACCGGCTGTGGAAGGACAGCTTCGTGCGCATGCTGGGCGTGCCTTCGCAAGGGCGCGCGAGCGGCATGCAGGTGCTCGACGTCGCCGGCGGCACGGGCGACATCGCCTTCCGCATCGCCGATCAGCTGCAGGCACCGGCCGGTGGGGCCAGCGGCACGGCCGAGCCGGCCGACGCCGACGAGCAGGCGCGCATCGTGGTGAGCGACATCAACAAGCAGATGCTCGACGAGGGCCAGCGCCGCGCGGCCGCTCTCGACCCGCAGAGGACCTCGCGCTGGCCGAGGATGGAGTTTGTCGTCGCGAACGCGCAGGAGCTGCCGTTTGAGGACGAGAGCTTCGACGCGTACACGATTGCGTTCGGCATCCGCAACGTGACTCGCATCAGCGAGGCGCTCGAGGAGGTGCGCGGCGCGATGGCGCCCGCGCCCCTGCCCTGACGGCCGACGCCCACCAGCCCGCCCGCTCGCTCCACCCGCTCCACCCGCTCCACCGCAGGCCCACCGCGTGCTGCGTCCCGGCGGTCGCTTCCTCTGCCTCGAGTTCAGCCGCGTGAACAACCCGCTGTTCCGCGAGATCTACAAGCAGTACTCGTTCAACGTCATCCCGCGGATCGGCGGCGCGGTCGCCGACGACGCCGCGTCTTACCAGTACCTGGTCGAGAGCATCCAGCAGTTCCCCGACCAGGAGACCTTCGCCCAGAAGCTCCGTGACGCGGGCTTCCGCCACGTCAGCCACACCAGCCTGACGGGCGGCATCGTCGCGATACACTCGGGCATCAAGATCAGCTGATCACCGCGCTTGCGCGAGACAGGAGGGTGGGAGGTGGGTGACGTCTTAGCATTTGAATCAGTAGGCTGAAAAACATTGAAATCAAATATAACTTGTAACTACGGAGCTAAGCTGATCAACACCACGCCGACAACCGCGAGCGCGCCGGTGGGGGGTAATACCAGCGGGAGGTCGCCCTCCTTCGGAATTCAGCGAGAAAGACTTGGCTGAAGCGGCGCGCAGGGGAGCAGGCCAGACCCTCGCTGTCAGGAGGCCGTCGCAAGCGGCATGCTGTGCTGATCGGGATGGCCGTCGAGATGCCTGACCAGGGCGGCCCGCTCGCCGTCGCCCTCCAGCCGCAGCAGATCGCCGCGCAGATGGCCGCCGCATTTTGGTCACCAATACATCCCACTTATTGTATTGTTCTTGATGCATGTCGCGCGAGTGCACCAGTCGCGGCCGTCGGTGGTAACGTACGTGAGACGGTGCTTGTCGCCCGGCGTCGTCGCACGCATCTGCAGCGCCAGGCGAGGCACGTTGCCAAACATGCTCCCCGCGATGAAGCGCGCGCGAGAGAGCAGCAGCACGTCGAGCAGCGCCTCCTCTAGGATGCGTGCCTGTGAGCCCGCCTGCGCGCTCGCCAGCTCAATCCACGTGGCGCTGTCGTACTTGGCTCGGTGGAGCGGCAGGAAGTAGACGCCAAACGGCAGCGTCTTGGCCGCCTCGGCCGCCTCGTCGACGATCCGCTGCGAGTCGGTCGCCAGGAATAGCCGCCCCCCATTCGGCACAAGGCCATGCGCCAGCAACGGCGCGAGTCCTGCAGCAAAGCTGTGCACGCACTTTCGTACCACTTCCTGATGCTTCCGAGCCTCGGGTCCGCACGCGTCGCCCTGGCGCACGTGGAGGGCGGCGTCAAATGCAACGTCGGGCAACCAGCCCAGCTCGTCGCCGCTACTGTTGCCGCTGCCAGCGGCTCTCCCGCTATCACCGCCCCCCTTCACTGCCCAGCGTAACGCCGCGCGGCTCTCCGCGAGCCAAGCAGTTTGCTCGCCAGGCGCGCGGTCGGTCGAGACCGCCAGTCGGTGCATCAGCCGTGTAATTGCAGGGTGGTTGCTTACTCGCTCCGCAAGCACGCCGCGCACGCGCACAAGGTAGGAGGTGAGCGCCTGCCACCACCAGAGCATGCCATGCCCGCGAAACTCGCCTGGTACTGTGGACAGCTTGACGCCCCTAACCAGCGTATACGTCTTCACGTTGTCGAAGACCTTTGTGCCCAACCCAAGCTGCACGGAAACATTGCGGATCGAGTGATTGCGCGTCAGCCGGTCGAACATGCGGAGGCGTTCTCGATGAGCTGGCTGCTGCAGCAGTAGTTGACAGCTCGATGGAACGAAGATTGTGCTGAGCGACGCGCCCGGAGAACCATCCAACCAATGCCATGCGTTGCCGTCAATGTCGCGGTCAGCAACGAGAGGCATCCACTCTTTCCGAGCCTTTAAGGGAGGCAGCAGCAGCAATTGGGCATCCTGACGTAGGGCCGAGGCGAAGCTCCGCACCACGTAGTTGATGTCGTTCGCCACGCCAAGGACGGGCAGCCGTTGCACCACCAGCGGCGTGTGGCCAAGCGAGCACGGCGCCGCGTGCCGCGCCTCGAGGTAGGCGTACGCGCGTCGCAGCGCCGCGCCGTCAGCCTCGATCCAGCCGGCAAGAGACTTCGGTGGCGTCATGCGATTGCGCCGCGGGTCACGATCCGCAAACGCGTCCTTGGCCGTGTACAAGACCATTTCGGACGACCTGTAATGCACAAAAGAGAAACTTGAGAAGTTTGATCAATCATTGATTGTGTCGGTCACGATTCCATGAGCACCGTCTATTCCGACGGCCGCACGACGCCTCCCGGCCAGCGCAAGCTGCAGGCCGACGGCACTGCGTACCCTTGGTGGAACAAGGGCGGCGAGTGGGACCTAAAAGGCCGCGGCGGAGGTCGCAGCGGTGCCACGCCCGCCGCAGCCGCACCGGCACCTCCATCTGGCTTCGGAGTGCGCACTTCCACCGGGCCGCTGCCGACGATCGCGCTCATTGGCGGCACCGGTCGCATGGGCGTCCACCTGTGTGCCGCCTGGGCCAACGCCGGCTACGATGTGACCATGTGCTCGAGGACCAAGGACAAGGCGCAGAAGATCGTCGACTCGCTGCTGGCCGGCAACGGCTACTTTGAGGATGGCATGCAGGGTGGCATCCAGGTGCCACCGTGCCCCGCCGAGGGCTGGAAGCTCAAGGCGGGCACCAACGACGACGCGGCGCGGGCCGACGTGATAGTGCTGGCGACCATGTACGAGAAGGCGTGGGGGCTGCTCGAGGAGATCGCTCCCAAGATCCGCGGCAAGGGCAAGACGATCCTGGACATGACCAACCCGTTCCTCAAGCGGCCCGATGGCTTCGGTGGAGGCTTGCCCAAGGACGGCCCGCAGAGCGGGATCGAGGTCCACAAGCAGAAGCTCGACGACCCGTCGGTCAAGTGGGTGGGCGCGTACAAGTCCGTGATGTGGACGCTCATCCTGCCGACCGGCCCGAAGAACCCCAATCGGCCCGACATCGAGGTCTTCGGCGACGCCGAGGCGGTCGAGACGGTGTGCGAGCTCATCCGCATGCACGGCTGGAAGCCGATCGTGCGCGGCGGCCTCGAGGTGGCCGAGAACCACGAGGGCGGCCTCCCCTCCGTCTCGAAGATTATGGGCAATATGTACAGGGAGATCACCAAGGGCGAGAAGCTGAGCGTCGGATGGTGAACACGTGGATGGGCAAGGAGCTCTAGGTATGTACTATGTTAGGTAGGCTGCTGTCCGGCCTGTCTGTTTGTGTTGATTTTTTCCCCACGTCGGTCAAAGCAAAGGGACTAAAGGTCTAAAGGGCACCTCTTCAACCCCTTCCCCTGTTTATAACACCGAGCCCGGCGTGCGCGCCAACATGTTCGGCCTCGTCGAGCGCGAGCCGGGCTCGACGCGCAACTTCAACCCGGCCGACGGCACGGGCCACGTCGCGCCGAGCACGGGCGACTACGACTTCGCCATCGCCAAGGGCCACGACGTGCGGCTCCTGCTCATCGAGACCTACGGCGGCTTCGGCGTCGACCTCAACCGCCTCTTCCGCGCGGCGGCGCACTCACAGGCCAACGCGCTGAGTAAGGCGCAGCTGGACGACCAGGCGTCGTGGTCGACGCGCTCGTGGACGGCGCTGCAGGGGCAGCGCCTCTCTCTCGCCATCCAGTTCGCCGTCGCGTACGAGATCATCAACGAGCTCGGCTACGGCGACGGCGCCGCCACCACCGCCGCGCGGGGCGCGGCGGCGGAGGCGGAGGTGAACGCCGACGAGGGCACCGGCGAGGACGATGCCGCGTGGGCGGCGGGCGAGGGCGATGGGCTGGGCGGGCGTGAGGGTGCTTGAGCTCAGGTAGCTCGGGTGGCGCCACGGGGGCGATTGGTATGGGTGGGGGTCATCTCACTTTGCTCACTCTCGATTGTAGGTCTGTAGGTTTGGCGTGTATAGCCATAGGTTTTCCCGTCTTATCTACAGACCGTTTTTTGATAATGCACCTTCGCGTGTTCGCTGCGTCGCTCCACCATACGCGCCACCGGTGCCCGGGACGTGCCAGCGCTGGCCACCACGGCGCCTCGTCCAAATGGCGGCGTCAACTTCGCTCTGCGCTCCGCATGCACAAGTGACGCGGTACGTGCAGGGTATGCCAGAACGCCTTTGGCGCGGAAATGTGTCGGGTCGGAATTGCGAGTTACTAAAGCAGCTGCCCCAGGCAGGCATGTGGCAAGTGCTCGCATACACCAAGCGCGCGCGCGGCAAAGAGGCGGCACCGCCAACTACCGAACAGCGTGAGGGCCTGTCCAAGATACATTCGAGCGACAGCTGCACGGAACTGATCGAGCCGCTCACCGGGGGTCTGCGACACCCATTCCACGACCACTCGGGGTGCTTCTTGCAAAAGAAGTCGCACATACGCGAAATCAACCACTATGATACAGACTATCTCCTTCCTGTCAATGGATGCGGCCGGAAGACCGATGCCTGTGCCACTGGAGCGGCCCGACTCAACTGCAGAGCTCCCGGACGCAATTTGCTCTTTGACGTCGGTTGCAGCGACTACACTCCGTTGAAGTTGGTTTCAGGCAAAGTTGACACCTGGAAAAGAGGGGGCTACGGATCTTCCCTTCCGCTTTTCCAGCTGCTGTACACCGAAGATTGCATAACATTCGACCATATGTGGGGCTGGGAGGCGCAGCCCAAGCCGAACTGGTGGAGCACTGTCCCGGCGGATGTCATCCCACGCCTGACATTCTTCAACGAGCCCGTGAATGAGACGAACTTCTTCGAGGTTCTGAAGGCCGCCGCCCAGCCTGATGACTTCGTCGTCGTGAAGATCGACATCGACTCCGTGCGATGGAAGACGGGTCCGCGTGATTTAGAGGACCGGCTGATGCACCGCCTCTCGCACGATCCGACATTCTATTCTCTGATCGACGAGATCTACTTTGAGTACGACCTGGGGCTAGCCGCAAGCCCTATTCACGTGAACGACGATTCGCGGTGGCGGCAAAACGTAAAGGGGGGCCGTGGCGACATCCGCGCAGCGATGCGCCTCATGCGCACGCTACGCACACACGGCGTTCGCAGTCATTTTTAGGTGTGAGTTACCATGTTACCGTGTTATATTCTCGGTTTGGTGCACGCGGGGGTGAGGTGAACGTCTCATTTTGTAACGAAATTGAGACACTATTCGCAAAACGAGCCCTTTAGCGATCCCAGGCAGCGACGCTGCTCACGGAGGCGCCTAAGACCGTGGGACGGATACCCGGCAGTACCATGTAGCTTACCACCCCCCCGCGATTGCCACCGGAGGGTTATTTACCAGTCTACCAGTCTACTGATAGCAAGTGGGAGCACACCCAAAAGAGTGCTACGCACCTTAAGTGATCATTAAGTTACCTACTACTTAGTACGGTAATAGGGAAACTAGAGCGTCCAATGAGGCCCTCTGAGTAGTCTGCTGTCTCGTGCGGCGGCCGCGTGCCCAGGTGGACAACCACCACAGCGTCGATTTTGGACACGTTCAAATTCAACGTTGCGCTGATTGCCTCGATCGACACCTGCCCCGAGCACGCATCGATCGGCGCCCACCTGCCCTGCGACCTGGAGCCTCGGCCTGGCCTTCCGCGACGCGCTCGCGCCGCCAGTCTATGCCAAGTCGGCGACTTGATGTTTAGAAACACCGTTACGTCCTCTATTTGGGCGGCAAATCCTCAGTAGAGATCGTCGGAGGCGCGGGTCCACAACGCAGTGGCGCCTTTGCAAGTCTACAGTCTGTAAAACTTTCGCTCACGCCAGGGCTCACGCATTCGCGCCCTTCGAAGCTCGGACGTCTCGGCATACTCGAGGGGCGCTTTGAGAGTGAGAGGCATGCCGTATTCATGCTTTTTTGTTCAAAAAACAACAACTCCTACAACAACTCCACCCACTCCTACTACCGAAAGCCACTCTCCCTCTCCACCCTCACAGACCCACACAAACTCACCGTCCCAACATCCCCCTGAAACAACTTACCAATACCGTCCCATCGTCCCATCGCTCGTCCAGCGGCTGCTCACGCCGCGAATTCCGGCAGCACGCGGCACATACAAGATTCGAGTCTACAACAAACGAGGCATGTCACAAAGCGCCCCTGGATGACGACGACGTCGGTCGGCACATCGGGCGGCTGCTCCTCGGAATTGACCTTGCGCTTCCTCGAGGATGGCGGCTGTGGCACTGTCGCTTGCGCCCCTGGCGGCCGCGCGACATGCAGCGCCGCCTCCTCCGGGGTCTGGAAGTAGCCGAGGGACAGCGGCTTGCCGCCACGCCACACCCTTGCCTGATAGGGCTTGCGCTTGCTGGCGCCAGTGGAGAGCAGTGCGCCTGTGAAGTGCACGCCCTTGTAGAAGCCCGTGCTGCTCGCGGTCCTCAGCAGCGTCAGACCCTCCGACTCTGCCTGCCGCAGCGCCTCCTCCGCCGTCATCGGCGGTGGCTCTGGCGGCGCTGCTGCCGCCTCCTGCGCCTCCTGCGTCCGTGCGTAGCTCAGCGCCGCCTCCTCTGCCGTCTCACAGTGGCCGAGGCCCGCACTCTTGCCACCACGGTACACGTGCGCCTGGTAGGGCTTGCTCCATCGCTTGTCGCTTCTGAAGGACACGCACTTGTAGCCCGATTGGTTGTCCGACTTCAGCAAAATCAGCCCCTCCGCCTCCGCCTGCCGCACCGCCTCCTCCGCCGTCAGTGGCGGCGGCACTAGCGGTGCCGCCGCCTGCGCCTCTGGCGACCACGCATAGCACAGCGCCGCCTCTTCTGGCGTCGCAAATCGGCCGAGGTGCACGGTCTTGCCGCCGCGCCGCACCTGCGCCTGGTAGGGCTTGCCCTTGTAGCTGCTCTTGGACCTGCCGCTGAAGAAGGTCACACCCTTGAAGCCGGTGCTGGTGTGTTCGGACCGCAGCAGCGTCAGTCCCTCCGCCGCCGCTTGCTGCACTGCCTCTTCCGCTGTCAGCGGCGCTGGCGCTGGCGGCGCCGCAACCGAGTGACTGCGACTTCTCATC
>Ga0209713_10003442_pt1 | contig 10058 bp, 7 predicted proteins | sample ArcOceMetagenome_3_FD_187444 | JGI IMG/M metagenome (GOLD analysis project Ga0209713, IMG submission 187444) | Marine eukaryotic phytoplankton communities from Arctic Ocean - Arctic Ocean- Svalbard ARC20M Metagenome (SPAdes) (version 2) | ecosystem: Environmental > Aquatic > Marine > Oceanic...
CACCCAACGTTCGCACTTTTGATCTAAAGACGTTTTGGAGGAGCAAACAACACACATGTGCAACATGCAGACAGTGCACCATGGACCCCATTCTAAAGAAGCGCGCACGCCGAGCTCGTCTGCGCGGTCTCCACCTTCTGCTCGGCGATCGTCGCCCACGTGGCCAGCGCGGGCAGCAGCTCGGCGCGGCCTATCACGCCGTCGTTGTTGGCGTCGCACTCCTGCAGGATCCAGTGTTTAAACTCAGTATTTTTTCTTACCCTGCGCGCCGTAGTACCACTCGGCGATCCGCGGGATCGGCACGCCGACCATGTAGCCGAGCAGCACGCACTGGTTGCGGAAGGTGTTGCCGAGCACGCCGTTGAGCTCCCAGCGGCGTGCCGACGAGCGCACGCTCGCGTCCATGGTGAGCACGACGCCGCGCCGCCGCGCCTCGAGGACGAGGTGGAGGTCCTCGAGGAAGGGCTGCACGGGGAAGCCGCCGAGGGCGTCGAATACCTCGCGGCGCAGCCCGAGCGCCTGGTCGCCGTACGGCAGCCCGCGGCGCGACGAGCGGCGGTGGGTGCCCCACTCGATGAGCGAGATGCCCGGTAGCCGCGGGTAGAGCGAGAGCCGGTAGGCGGCGATCGCGACGCGCGGCTGCCTCAGCGCCGCGCGCAGCGTCTCGCCCCACGCCTCGGGCAGCAGCGTGTCGCCGTGCAGGAAGAGGAGGATCGCGCCGCGCGCGGCGGCTGCGCCGGCATTCTGGCACGACGCGCGGCCCGGCGGCGCGTCGACCACCCTCGCGCCGGCGGCGCGCGCTCGCTCGGCGGTGCCGTCGGTCGAGCCACCGTCTGCCACGACCACCTCGACGTGAGCGTCCCGCAGCGCGGCGCGCACGGCCTCGGTGATGCCGTCGCCCTCGTTGTACGTGGGTATGACGACCGACACGAGGCTCTCGTCGTCGACGGGCTCGGTGCCCGGCAGAGGCGGCGGCGCCTCCGGCAGAGCGGTCGGCGAGGCGGCGCCCTCCAGCCGCAGCCAGCGCCTGGCGCAGCCGAGCGCAGCGGCGAGCCCGTAGACCAGGAGGTCGCGCGCGATGCGCGAGTACGACGTGCCGCCGCCGCCGGTGCCGATGAACAGCGCGCGGAGGAAGGCGAGGAGGTCGGTAAGCATTACGTGATGCACCAGTGGACTTGAGAAGTTACACATGCCCGAGAAGTTTGATTAGAAGCCTTGATCTGTTACAAGCTGGAACCTAAATCAGGCTCTCGGGCGATACCATGCCCAAGAAGGCCAAGGGCGAGAAGAAGGCCAAGGGCAAGAAGAAGATGGCGCTCGACGACGCGTCGGCGAGCGCCTCGGGCGGCGGCCGGCGTTCGACGCAGCCGACGAGGCGGGCGCTCTCGCTGATGGACCCCGAGGAGGCGCTGCGAGCGCGGCAGGCGTGGGTGGAGGAGGTGACGTCGAGCCGCGACAGCGTGCTCAATGAGCTGCAGGATCTCTTCGACTCGTACTGCATGCTCGACCCGCGGCGGCAGGGCGGCGCAGGCTCCACCTTCTCGCTGCGCCTCTTCCTGCAGTTTTGCAGGGACTGCGGGCTGCTGGCGCCGCACGTGGGCTACGCCGCGCTGCAGCGCATCTACAACGAGGCGACGCGCGACTCGCCCGATGGCATGACGTTCGAGCCGCTCAGGCTCGCCATCTCGCACCTCGCCGCCGCCTACTACGCCGCGCCCGGAGCCACCGGCGCAGATGGCGGAGCGGCGGCGCCAGCAGCGGCGGCGACGACGGCGGCAGCGGCGGCAGCGGCGCCGACGCTCGCTGCCGCCGCCGTCGCGACGCACGAGGCGTCGCTCTTTGTCGATCCATCGCTCGAGTGGCAGATTGCGATGCGCAGCTCACTCTCGGAGCAGGCGATGGTGGCGGCGGCGACAAGGAAGCTCGTGCGGAGGGAGACGGCCGCCGCGAGCGCGGGCCGCGCGGCCGCCGAGCAGCGCGAGGCCGAGCTGATGGCGGCGGCGGGCTTCCGGCCGCACCTCTTCGTGCCGAGCCAGCCGCCCTCGAGCAAGAGGGCACAGCAGCAGCTGGCGGCAGCCGGCGGCGCCGGAGGCGGCGGCGCGGCGGCGGCGGCAGCGGCGGCGGCGGCGGCGGCGGCGGTGCCAGAGGCGACGGCGCAGGTGGCGCGGCTGCTGCGCGAGAAGGTGCTGCTCGGCGCCAACGAGGCTCTCGACGCGCTGGGCGACGGCGACAAGGAGTACGACGGCGCCGGCGTCGGGACGGTGCACGACCCGGGCGTGCGCTCCGTGCTTGCCGACGAGCGGCGCTTCCTCGCGCGGCTCTTCCGCCGCCATCTCCACGCTGAGTCGGAGCTGCGCCGCGCCTTTGCGGCGGGCACCACCAGCCATCGGACGCCACGCACGCCGCAGCGGACGAGCCGGATGGCGACGACGGTGGCGAGTGCGTCGCGGGCGGCGCGTGGGGGCGGCGGCGGCGGCAGCGACGACGACGAGAGCGAGGTCGACGGCGCGACGATCCAGCTGTCCGAGGTGGTGCGGATGCTGTTTGGCGACCTTGGGCTCTTCGAGCTGCCCCTTTCGAGCTGCCTCAGCGAGGCCGAGGTGGTGGGGTGCGCCAAGTCGATCCTCCCGCTCGAGGACGAGCGCGCCGAGGCACTCACCTTCGAGCAGTTCGGCGAGCTGCTGTGCCGCCTCGCCACGCAGGTCTTCTCGCAGCCGCCGTACGGCCAACGGATGCCGTCGGCGGCGCAGCGCCTCAGCTCGCTCTGCGGCCTCATCCGCCAGCAGCAGCAGCAGCAGCAGCACCAGCACCAGCAGCACCAGCAGCACCAGCGGTGCCATCAGCTGCAGCAGGCTGGCATTGAGCCGCCGCAGGGGTCGGGAGAGTTTGCAATCGACGATCGGTGGCACGCGCTCAAGGCGCACCGGCCGCTGCTCGATCGGGTCTTTGCGCACTACTGCGTGCACCACCACTGCCTGACTCTGGCGGGCGGTGGCGAGGCGGGCGCGGCGGCGGGCGCGCGCAGGACGACGCGGCTGCCTCTCGAGAGCTGGGTACTGCTCACGAGCGAGGCGCAGCTGTGCGACGAGCTGACGAGCTGCGATATCTTCGCCGACGCCGTCGATGCGCCTCTGGAGGCGGCCGACGACGACGAGGGCGGCGAGCACTCGGCGAGCGACGACGAGAGCGGCGCGGAGGCCCACGGCGAGGAGGGCGAGGAGGAGGACGGCGGCGAGGAGGAGGAGGAGGAGGAGGAGGAAGAGGAGGAAGAGGAGGAAGAGGAGGAGGAGGAGGAGGAGGAGGAGGAGGGAGAGGAGGCCGATGGCAACGACGATGCCGGTGAGCACCGCAAGGTGGAGGCCGCGGTGGTGCTGGCGCTGGCCGACCGGCTGGAGGGGAGCGTTCTCAAGGGCGACGACGACGAGGACCTCGACCTCGACCTCGCTTCGTCCGAGGACGGCGACGCGGCCCTCTCGCTGGACGGCGGCGGTGGCGGCGGTGGCGGCGGTGGCGGCGGTGCTGCGGCTGGCGGGTTGACGCGTCTCGAGCTGCGGCGTCGCCTGCAGCTGGAGCAGCGCAGCCACGAGCTGCGGCACGACGCGTACCGGCGCCGCCTCGCGCGCACCGACCCTTCGCAGCTGCGGCAGATGAGGCAGCACGTGGGCGGGCGCCGCCTCTGCCGGCGGCGCTTCGCGCGCGCGATGTTGGCGCTGGCGCAGCGGCGCGCCACCACGCAGGACGGCCACGCGGCGCCCCCCGCGCCCGCCGAGGCCATGTCTCGGCTGGCGGCGCGGCTCGGCGCTCTCTTCGAGGACTGCGTGGCGAGGCACGCGCGCGGCGGCCAGCCGCTGCTCTCTCGCCTCGAGCGGCGCCACGGCATCTCGCACGCCGAGATGGCGTGGCTACGCGCGCGCGTGCCCGCCGACGCCACGCGCGACGCGCCGCGCCCGCCGCGCCACGCGCCGCCCCTCGAGGGCGGCACCCATCGGCTCGAGGCGGAGGTCTACTGCGGGGAGCGGCTCGTCGCGGTGGCGCGCGCCGTGCTGAGGGGCGACGACGACGACGCCGACGCCGCCGCCACCGGCGACGGCGGCGACGACGACACTGCCGCTGCGCCGGCGCCGGCGGCGGTGACGGTGCAGGTGCACGAACCGAGCGTCGAGGTGCTGCTGGTGGCGATCGCGCGCCGCAGCGCCTCCCTCGAGGGGTTCCTCTCCGAGCTACTCATGCGCGGCTTCGACTACGGGAGCGCCGGGCAGACCGCCGCCGCGCTCAACGAGCGCCACCGACCCGCGCCGCACTGCTGGCGGCTGTGGGCGGGCGGTGTGCGCGTCGGTGCCCTGTGGGATCAGCCGGGCATCTGGTACTCGCGCCACCGGCAGGGCGGTCTGCCGCCGCGCGGCGCGGCCGGGGGCGGCGAGAGCCGCGTCACGATGAGCTTCTACGATGAGCTCGTGCCATCGCCGCCGTCCGACACCGACGCGCGTGCGCTCGCGCTGCGCTGCTGGGAGGTCTTCTGCACGGGAGGCGGCGCCGAGGAGCAGGTGGCGGCGCTGAGGAAGAGAGGCTTCGGCGTCGAGCCGCTCTGCTTTGGCTCGGCGAGCTCGCGCGTCGATGCGGCCCTCCCGCCCGAGGACGTCGCCGCGAGCGGGTGAGAGCGTTCATCCTTCATTTATAATAGAGTTCAAAATTGCTCACACTTCTTTACGACGAATACTCGCGCCAGTTTAGCGTCGGGCGGATTGGGCTGCCGAGGTCGGCGGAGGCCCGCACGATGAATTCTTTGAAGTAGTCGGGGTAGATGAAGAGCTGCTGGTTGTCCTCGCACGGCACGCTCGCCTCCGCCTGCACGCCGAGCACCAGCTGCCGCACGCCGCGCCCCTGCGGGTCCTGCAGCCGCAGCAGCGCCGGGCCGCCCGAGTCGCCGGCGCACGTGCCCTCGCCCTTGGTGACGGGCTTGGTCAGGAAGCCCGGCGCCCACGGCCGCACCTCGGTGCGCAGCTGCAGCTCGACCTTCTTGAGCACTCCCGAGGCGTAGTAGTCGGCGTCCTGCGTGCCGCGCGTGCTCTGCTCACCGAAGCCGTACGCGCTGACCGCGGGCAGCCCGACGCCATCCGGATAAAAGGGCGAGTCCTTGCGCTTCGCCTCGTCCTGCTCGGCCTTGTTGGGCAACAGCCCGAGCGGCAGCTCGACGGGCCGCCACGCCGCAGGCGCCGGCTGAGTCAGCTTGATCAGGACGAGGTCGCCGCCCTGCGCCGGTGGGAAGCCGTACTCGGACGTCGTCTTGTACGCCTGGATCCTCCGCTCCGGCACGCCCTTCTTGAACATGTTGGCGCCGAAGATCACGCGGTCAAGCGTGCCGTTGAGCTCCTTTGGGATGTCGATGCAGTGCTGGGCCGACAGTACGAGATCGGGTGCGATCAAAGTGCCGGTGCACGTGGCCGGAAGCCCCTTCCGGCACACGCTGCAGCCGTCCAGATCAATCCATAGGCCCACCGCACCCACGGCAGCGGCCTCTGCGTCGTCCACCGGTGTGCCCTTGATCACCGCCGAGACGGACGCAGGCGCGCCGACCGCGGCGAGTGCTCCACCGAGAACCGAGCGCCGGCTCAGCGATGCAGCCGATATTCTGCTGCCAGCGTCTGGCGCTAATGTACATGTAAATAGTGTAATGCTCAGCATCGCGCGCAAGACAGCTGGCTGCAGCTAGGCGAGCGCGTCTCCGACGCTTTCGCAAGAAAGTTCCGCGCCGAGATGCCCGCAACAGGGGATGAACCACTTAGCGTCAAACGCGACTCTGAGGAAGCAGCGCCGGCGCCCCACCTACCCACGCGAGTCCAAGCACTGGACAGCCGCCGCCTCGTGCTGACCGGTCGGCTCCCTGCGCAGCTGCGCCTTGGCCTCCGCGAGGATGAGCGCGGCGCCGCGCTCGACGTCGTCCATGGTGGTGTGGCGGCCGGTGCTGAGGCGGAGCGTGCCGACGGCGTAGTCGTGCGGCACGTCCATCGCGCGCAGCACCGCCGAGACGCTCGCGTGGTCGGTGTGGCACGCGGCGCCCGCCGAGGCGGCGACCTGCTCGGAGAGGGTGGCGAGCAGCGCCGAGGCCTGGACGCCGCGGATGCCGACGGAGAGCGTGTTGGGCAGCCGGTGCTCCTCGTCCTTCGGCCCGTTGCGCCGCAGCAGCGCGCCGTCGCCCTCTGCGGTGGCGAGGCCCTCCCACAGCAGCTGCGCGAGCCGGTCGCGCGTGGCGCGCATGTGCGCCTGCAGCGCGGCGAGCTCGTCGCGCGCGATCTCGGCCGCGCGCCCGAGCGCCGTCACGAGCACCACGCACTCGGTGCCGGCGCGCCGGCCGCCCTCCTGGCCGCCGCCGTGCAGAAAGTTGGGCAGCTGCAGCCCGCGCCGCACGTAGAGCGCCGCCACGCCCTTGGGCGCGCCAAACTTGTGGCCGACGAGCGTGAGCAGGTCGACGCCGAGCGCCTCGACGTCGACCGCCACCTTGCCGACGCTCTGCGCCGCGTCGGTGTGCACCAGCACGCCCGGCATCGTCGCGCGGCACGCCGCGACAATCTCGGCGATCGGCTGCAGCGCGCCCACCTCGTTGTTGGCGGCCATCACCGTCACGAGCACGGTCTGCGGCGTGAGCGCCGCCGCGACCGCCGCCGCCGAGACGCGGCCCTCGCCGTCCGCCGGCACGTACGTGACGTCGGCGCGCCCGCACGCCCGCGCCGCCTCAAGGCACTCCACGATCGCCGGGTGCTCGATGTTGCTCGTCACGACGTGCGGCAGCGGCCCGGCCCCGACGCCAGCGAGGCGCCGGCGCGCCTCCTCCGCCTCGATGGCGCCCACGATCGCGTGGTTGTCCGCCTCCGAGCCACAGGCGGTGAAGAGGATCTCGTCGGGCGACGCTCCGATCAGCCGCGCCACCGCCGCGCGCGCCCGCTTGACCGCCGCCGCGCTCGGCTTGCCAAAGGCGTGCCCGCTGGAAGGGTTGCCCCAGTGCAGCCGCAGGTACGGGATGGCCGCCTCGGCCACCTCGGGCCACACGGGCGTGGTCGCTTGGTAGTCTAGGTAGATGCACGTGCCGTGCTCCGGCGCCCGCGGCAGCGGCACGCCGATGCCGGAGTTGCCGGTGGCGTTAGCGGACGCGGCGCGGAGCCGGCGCGCGAGCAGCCGGACGGCGCCCACGACCACCGCGCCGCCGACGACACCGAGGACGAGAGTGCGCGGCGAGGATGTCATCGGCGTGAACAATGTTGGCCTACTTTGCCATGCTGCGTGCGGTGGTGCTACCCATGTCGAGTGAATTTCTCATGTTGTTAGCGCAGCTTAGCAGCTTAGCAACCTGATGGTGCGCCTCGCGGTGCACAAGATTTGAGGTGGTGTGGATCTCCTCGGCCGAACTTGTGCACCTTGAGCGCGGTGGGCGACGAGGCGGTCGAGCTGGAGCGCGCGCGCGCTCTCATTGGACGTGAACGCCGGTGCCACCGGTCGGTCGAAGTGAAGATGCGAAAAAACCGCTGCAAGTTTGTGTAAACCAGCTATAACGCGCTACAGCAGGGTATGAAGTTTGCGGTGACGAACGTCCAGCCTAGCCCAGCAGCGCCCCAAGCCCATCACCATGCTACAGGGTTGGGTTAGTAGACATGGGCACATAGCTACTACACACGACTCCAGCCGACTCCAGTAGCCTTTCCCGTGTGCTCCACGTGTCCGCGTGAGTTAGCCGAGGTCGTGGCAGCAAGCCTCAGCAGCAGCAGTCACCAGCTCGACCGGCCGACGACACCAGCAGTGCTGCCAGCGTGCCTCGTTGACTCGGTCGGCGCACGCAGTGCAAGTCATGACCTGTAGTCGATCAAGTGCCCTGCAAGCGAGCAGACACGCATGTTAGGTGCGGGTGAGTGCCGGGAGGATGTGCGAGCATGCCGGCACGAGCACAGCAGCTGTCGTAGCTCATGGCGCAAGCTGCCCATCCCCAGGTGTCCATTCCCTCGGTCGCGTCCATCCCTGGGCAGGACAGCCACGTCGAAGGCCACCACGCGCCAGCCCGGAGGAGTTTTGACTCCGGAGCTTGTGAGTAGCACGCGCGCAGCCGAGGAGCTGATGGCCACGGGCCGCGAGAACGCTGGCTCGGACATGCCGCGACGGAGATCGTTCCCTCGTTTTATCCCCGGCTTTAGGAACCCAACCCCGTAAGTATCTAAACAGTCAAGCGGCAATCAAATCGCGCAGCGCGTCCAACCTAAAACACGGAAACCATGCTGCACTTCGGTGCCAGGCGCGCGCGTAGAGTACAGGCGAGGTCGCGCCACGGCAAGATGGTCGCGTGATACGACGTGCTGTGTGGCGCCGCACGACGCGCGCCCGCGTGCCGCGTCAGCCGTCCATCGAGCGCTGCACGCGCTTCTTCACCTGCCGCTTGTACTCCTTTCTGTCGTCGTCGCTTCGGGAGAAGGCGAGAGTGGCGGCCTCGACATTCAGGTGGGTGGCGGGCTCGGGCGACGGGTCGAGCGCGAGGACGTTGATCAGCGCCTGCAACAGCGCGCTGACCGACTTGTCTCTGGGCTCGAGCGTGCTCCACATGATGAGGTTGCGCAGGTACGGCACGCCGAGCGGGCTGATGTGTGGGTGGTAGATGCCGGTGAGGAAGTGGACGTACGGCGGCGCATCGGGGAAGTCGGGCGGGAAGATGAGCTCGACCTGGAACATGCCGCCGTCCCAGAGCGTCTCGGCGGGGCCGAAGATCGTCGCCGTCCATACGCACGCGTTCGTCTCGTCGACGCCGACGCTCGTGCCGTCGGGCGCCTCGTGCTTTATGCGCTCCTCCTGCTGCCGCAGGTAGTGCACGCAGCTGTTGACCGCCGAGTCGCGGTGGCTCTTCATCAGCGCCGTCTGCTGCGCGCCCTGGTTGCGCCACTCCTGCACCTCGGCCATCAGCTGGGCGTGGATCTTGTCGACGCGCGCCTTGAGCTTGGCCCACTGGTACTGGCCGTGCATCCCGTTGGACGAGCACTCGAACGGCATCATCTTGAAGTTGGCGCCGTCCTTCAGCTCCTTCTTCTCGCTCATCACCTTGATCGTGTTGAGGTAGCTCTGCGGCGCGCGAGAGCGCACGTGCGGGTCAGCGAGGGTTGCGAGCGCGGTGGGAGCAGCGCTGCTGCTGCTGCCGCTGCTGCCGCTGCTGCCGCTGCTGCCGCTGCTGCCGCCGCTGCTGCCGCTGCTGCCGCTGCTGCCGCTGCTGCCGCTGCTGCCGCTGCTTCCGCTGCTGCCGCTGCTGCCGCTGCTGCCACTGCTGCTGCTGTTGCTGCTGTGCGCGTGGCCCGCACGCGGCGCGCAAGCCGCGCGGCGGTCATGCAGGGGGCGGTGGGCGCGGGCGCAGAAAACTGGCGGCGGCGCGGACCTGATGGTACATGAAGAAGAGCTGGCGTCTGGTGCTCGCGAACGCTGGGCTGGTGCCGTTGGATGACGCCGCGCGGTTCTCGAGCGTGTCCTCCATGACCTCGCACACCGCGACGCGCAGCGTCTCATGCGTGATCTTGTCGTTGTAGCGCTGCACGTCGCCAGACCCGTCGTCCGCCTCGAAGGACGGCTCGTTGTGGTACGGCGCTTCGTTCATCAGCGACTGTATCGAGAGCATGATCGACTGCGCCGACTGCACGGCCGACCACTGCTCGCCAGAGTGCTCGGCGCGCCAGGTGCCCAGGATGGAGAGGCAGACCTTGCCCGTGGCGTACAGGTTCGGGTTGAACCGGACGTGGCCGCCCGAGGTGGTGGTGATCAGCACCTTGGGCGCGCTGTTGGGATAGTCCTGCGGGAACTTCAGGTCGAAGTGGAAGAGGCCCAGGGAGTAGGGAGTGAACGGCGGCCCCAGGATCATGCCTCGCCAGTGCAGGATGTCCGCCTCCTCTGGCTCGCCAAAGATGACGGGGATCGTCTGCGAGGCGATGTCGCGCACCTCGCGCAGCAGCCGCGAGGCGGCCGACGACATCTCCAGGCGGCGCGCGCAGAGGCGGGCAGGGCGGCTCCGCGAGGGTTGCTAGCTTACTTTTTTATTTTTTTCT
>Ga0209713_10003445_pt1 | contig 10054 bp, 9 predicted proteins | sample ArcOceMetagenome_3_FD_187444 | JGI IMG/M metagenome (GOLD analysis project Ga0209713, IMG submission 187444) | Marine eukaryotic phytoplankton communities from Arctic Ocean - Arctic Ocean- Svalbard ARC20M Metagenome (SPAdes) (version 2) | ecosystem: Environmental > Aquatic > Marine > Oceanic...
TACCTCTATATAAACTGGTATGTCTCTGCAGTGCTCTGTGTGTGTTGTGTGCTGTTTTGTGTGGCTGGGCCTTGCTGCAGTGTGGCCCTCGGGGCCTTGTGCTGGTTTGTCATGTCTCCTATCATTTAGTCACTAAGTCTGACTATAAAGTTGCTCTGCAATACTGACTGTGTTCTTACACTTCTCACTGGTGTTATTGGTATGGTTATTTATCTCCATTTAAAAAGCTGGATAGTACACTATTTTAACTGCTCGCACTTTGGCTCCCCCCCTTTTTGCCCGCTGACGAAGTTTCCTGTTCTTTAAAATGTTGGCAACTCCACTATTTTACTTGCCCAGGCTGTAGGTTCTTCCCTTTATGCTCGTAAGCTAAGTCATTTATACACTCAGTTTATCGCACTTCTGTATTCAAAGAAGTTAGCGAGTAAGGGCGGCAAAGCGAAGTAGGCCACACTAGGTAATATGTTGCATAACTCGTGTCACAATAACACGTGGGAATTGCTTTTAATTGTCCTGTCTTTTGGCTCGCCTTGTTCTTTTTCCTCGGTTTGTTTTCGTTCTATCTGGTTATTCTCCTTTCATTCTAGGCTTGGTCTGTAGCACGAATGTTGCATGTATAATACTGTTTTTGGCACATTATTTCGTATTTCGTATCGACAAGCTGGCCTTTTCATATTATGCGCTCTCGTCTTGTGATACTCTTCGTCATCCATATAATCAAGAATTATCAACTCGTCGAGGTCGTCGGGATATTGTTCTTTTATTGCTGTCCTGTACACAGGAATAATCTTCTTTGCTAATTTACTGTCGCCGCTCGCTTGTTTTATTATTTTTGTTACCACAGCGTTGCCCAGTGCATTATCTGCCAGGCCTAATTCCATTCTAAGCTCTTTTGACAATGCAGTGATTGTGTCGGCACTATGTATTTTGCTCCCGTTTTGTCCTATACTTATATTGTTCATGGTAGGTCGGGTGTTGTATGTTGCTTGTCTTGGTCCTTTCCTTTGCTCTTCTTCATCATCTACATAGAGTGGCTTATTGGTGGTGTCATTTTATTCGTCGCCAATGGCACTTCTTTTCTCGTTTCCGCCATTCTTTTTTCTCGCTCTGTCCACCACACCACTTTCACAGTCTATTTGCAGTCAACCCCACATCATCATCTTACTTGTGTAAGAGTAACACCAATGAGTCGGCTCTGTTCGTTCTAGTGTTATACTATATGTTTTCTCACACCTCTATCATCAATGGTCGATTGGCACTCATCAGTTCCGTCGCGCTCATGCGTTAACAAGCCCATCAGTTTGGCGTCTTTGTTGACTCTGATTCATCGATTGAATGTTGAGTTGTTCAATGGTGCTAGGTCTGTTTATCGCAGCAAAGTTGATTGTACTATTGAAGTTATCACTTCGACTGTCGTTAGTCAGGAAATTGATTCATGTGAATCCTTCTTTGCATCTGGCGGCGTATTGATCTCTACTGCCCTAGCGGTGAATTGGCATAACAGGTCTGGTTTTATGTTTGACGACCGTTTCTGGCGGCTGTGGGACGTTTTAGTTATGCGTAGTGGTTGGGTTACTTTGGACTTATCAACCTTCTGTTCAATTTACAACATTGGGTGTTGTGGTGATTTCTTACCTTTGATACCGACGTTAGAGCCCTTGTCTTCGCTCGGCCTGTCTGTTGATCCTTTGTCATCTATCATTGTTGGATTTAGCTTATTTAGGGATTTGTTGGACTTATTCAAGTATTTTGTCTCACATAATCGATGGGGGTTTGGCAGCAAGGTTGTTTTGTTTGGAGATCGATCGGTTAGCTACCTTGAGTACCAAATCAAGCTGTTGGATTTGATGATAACTCGCCTGTCGCCACCAAACGACTTACTTCATGTGATATTAGATTTGAATGAGTGGGGCGTTTGTGTGTCCTCCTCGTTTGCTTATACTGTTCCCTGTCATGTCGAGGAGTCCAGAGCTGTTTTGTACGTTATGATTTTAGTGCTACGATATTCCTTGGTGTTCTCCGTCACAGCCGATTACTGCCCGAATATTATAAAGTACTGCAATATCAGTCAACTTTAAATATAATTTAATCCCTAATTACTGCTATGTAAATTGGTTGATGTCCCCTGTTCTTGTCCCATTTCGTTTGCCTTATTTGTTCTCCACTTCTGTTTCAATTGAGAAGTTCTGGTTGTCAATAATACCTTGCTCAGCTTTCTCAATGAATATATATCCTTCCACTTGATTAGTCGGCTGTTGCCGGACCTGTAATACTCTTGTTGTTCCCTTTTCGTTGTCGTAATCCGATATTTTGTAGAGTGGTGGCGCAGCAAAATTATTCGATGTGTCCCTTTTGCTATCTTCTTCCCTGTCACTTTCGTCATCGTGGTACATGAATACACTGTGCTCTATATAGTTCTCACCTAGCCACATTTTTAGATTCTCGGCATGTAACTGACCATCTTCAAAGACGCCAGCAGGGTAGTAGTCAATCTCATCCTTGTCGCATTGCTCCATAGTTAATTGGTTTACCTGGTCTCGTGTAGTGTTGTATGCATCCAGAATAGCCTGCTTCACTTCTGGCATGAACATTAGCCTTGTTGGTCGCCTGTCGTTCAAAGGACGCCAGCCGAATCTGCTAAGGTAAGCCATCATACCGTTCAACAACTGTTCAATAGGGTCATCCTGTTCAGAATGTGTGCTGTGGTGTATTATGTTGAAAAATGAGAATTTGTTGAGGAATATGCTATCAATCTCATGACAAGGAAGTAGTTGCATAACGGTCTGTCTTACTTTTCTTCATTGCTCACGTTTAATTCAGCCACGTCTTGGTCCGCGTCACCCACTGACACTGTTGGCGCTAATATATTGTACAAGTCGCTGTACTTTCCGTTTTCGCCACTACTGGCAATCTCTTCAAGCACAAGAAGCACTGGCTTATCATTGATGTTGTCATATCTTCTGGCAATATCTTCTAGCAAATTTGTCACGGCTGTAGTTCGTGTGCTTTCTGTGTTGGTACTTCGAGTCTCTCTGCCATTCGAGCAACTCTCGTCATCTTCCGACTCCGTCTTGTTGGTTTGCTTGGTCTGCTTCGGCTTCTTTTTCGCTGTCTGATTTGTATCGTCTTCTTTCGCCTTCTCCTTCTTCCGTTTGTTAGCTGCTTTAGCTCCTTTTTGCTTATGCTTACCCATCGTCAATTTTAGTGTTGTGTTCCCCTCGTCGGTGTTCTCTACCAGGGGCTCAAAGAGCGAACCCACTATTGCCGCGAAGGTCTTGCATTCATCAGACGATTCTGACTGGTAGTCCTGTAGCTGGACGCTCTCGAAGTTGTCTTCTTCTGTATCCGGTGTTGGTGTTGCCGCTTCAAGATTTTGCCTGAGTGTTGTAGTGTCTCCTCCGACTACCCTACGGAACTTCTTTCTCCAAAAATACAATCCTTTATTGGTAAGCGCATCCTGTGTGATGTTGTCGCCAAGTTCTTTCTCAACGTCTACGAAGATGGTCACTTTGTCCCATACATACACCCAAAGAGCGACTAAGAGTTTGTTATATCCTACCAAGCTTCCGGTGTTTGTGTAAAGGTGATTCCAACCCAGAATGTCATACACATTACTGAGCTTCTTGACGTCTGGTCCGATAACTTTTCTCAAGCTTTCCCTAAGTCGTTGCAATGCTTGGTCGTTCGTTCCTTTGTGATTGCCTGTGAAGTATTCCTGGGTAGCCGTATCGTCAGTGAATCTGTCTGGCTGTAAATCTGTTTTCAGCGGTGGATTGAACCCGTATAATAGCCAGACATTCATGAGCATATCCACGTTAGCAAAGTACAACATGTTACGCAAGAAACCCATGTCGATTTGTTTGCCGTCTCCTTTCAATGTGTGCGTCATCACCCTGTACTGTATAGATGTCAGCGCAGTGAGCTGTCCGTACGCCAATCCTGTTATTTAGCAAGATGAGATTAGGAGGAAGACAAGGTTGTTAGTTAAAATCCCGGAGACTCCACGATTTTAAACGAATAGTGCACGCCACTTACTCAATCCGTCCCAGTAGTGTGACTGATCTTTCTGTTCCCTTCCCAATGAGTCGATTAGTCTCACGGCATCTTCGCCTCTGTCGAACAAACATGCTGCTGTGTGTATGTTCTCAATGAATACTGCTTTGGCTATCTTGTCATTACTGTAATCGCCAATTTTCCCACCCAGAAAATCTATATCAGGCATTTTCTGCATGCTTCTGTTGAAGCTCAGATTATAATACCCGTGCGATGCAAAGTATTCCGCGATTTGCTCCCGCTTTTCCCGATCCAGTCCACCTTGTTTCAGACAGACTTCGAAAATTAGTGGCCCGGTAATAAGCAAATTCAACTCGTGAAAGTCGAATTTTTCCTTGGCACCTTTGGCTGTATCGGTGTAATTCTGCGCAAAATAGCACAGCACCACGTCTCCCGCTTCACTTGTCACATACACGTTTTTTGTGTTGCAGTCTCCGTTGCAAAAGGACTCGTAGTCAGTATAGTGACGTAGTGGGTTTGCAAGCACGGCGTCGTTGCTAACCTCTTCTTTCTTCGTCTTCTTCTTCTTACCACCGTTGCTGTCACCCTTCTTCGTCTTCGGTGCATTGTTCTTCGGCTTACTCAATCCAAACATCTTTAATTCTCCATCCAAGCTCACATAGAAACACTTGTTAAAGACTACGCCAGAGTTAACGACGTTTGTGCTGTTCCCCGTTTTCATTATTGTTGCGATTTCCATTAAACAGGTTCTTTCTGAACTGACGTGCTTTGCAACTGTAAGTGATCTGCTCCTAACAACACAGGTTTTCAACGTGTTCTCGACAGGATACTCTTTTGTGTTTGCCCGATTTGGTATGCACAAGAGTCCATTAACACACACATGCGTTCCCTTTACGTCCAAAAAAATTGCTAATATTTTCGACTGCAAATTTGTTCCACCTTCCTTTGTCAGCTTGTTCTGGTTGATATTTTTTCCTTCTTTCTTCAGATACTCCGGTGTCAGCTGTTCAATCGGAGGAGGTTCTTCCATCGTTAGCTTTGACTTTGGATGCGCTTTTCTACCCGCAAAAGTGAAAAAGGATGCAATTAAGCGATGGTTGCCCTCCTCCATGCTGATCATAAGTGTATTAATGCCGTCGAACGCCTTCTTGAACTTCATGAACGCCGTCCAGGCAGAGTCTGATTCGACATTCTTTTCCTCCTCATCTTTCCAAATGAACTTCTTTTGGAAGTTGTGTCGATTGTACTGCTCGGCAAAGTTCATTCTACCGGATGAAGTAGCGACGTTGTTGCCAAACAACATAATAAGGTCGTCGATTGATAATGCTTGGAAGACTTTTAAATCTTGCGTTTGCTCACAAGGTGTACACTGCGGGCCGCTACTGTGCACCACTGATCCCATCCCATTCATTCCGTCGATGAGTAATATATCTGTATCTGGCTGAAATGTGGAAGCATAAAATATCATTAGAACATATCAGTGAAATTGTCGGTTCACATTTTAATGCACACATCAGACGAGCTCATCTTTAAAATCGTGGAGTCGCCATCATTTTAAATGCTCGCTTCAAAATATCTCATGTTTAAAATGGTGGAGTCTCCATCATTTTAATTGCACACATCAAAAGATTCATCTTTAAAATCGCGGAGTCGCCATGATTTTATATGCACACTATTTGGTAACTTACGTTATTCACTCTGTCACACATCTCGTCTGTGTTTGGTTTGTTCGTTAACAGTACTGAAACGATGCTACTTGAGATTACGTCCCCTTCTGTTAAATTCGCCTCGATCGGATTCCCGGCGAGTGTATTTTGCAGCCTACTTGTCGTTTCGGATACAACAGGGTTAGCATTCACAGGTGCTTCCATTACGCGGCCGTCAATAACATGCGTTAATAGTAACAGCACAGTTGCATGCCACTTCACATCAGTTAAGACCATTATGTTCGATTCACGTGTGTCGACGATATCGGTATTCTTGTTCATCGCAACTTGATTTGCACCGCTGTTTGTGACGCCGTTAAGCCCATGCTCCGACGCTGTAACTGTTGAGGTCGTTGCGTCCGCGTCGTCGTCTTTGGACAGATTCGCAGTCGGAGATTCTGCTTCTAGGCGGCTTGTTACTGTTGTGTTTGTCATGATATCTCTTGGTTGCTTTGTCGATCTGGTGAAAATTGTGGTACGTTGTGTTTTGGTGGTTTGCTTTATCATTTGGTTATCAGGCCACTGGCGTTGAAGTCTGTATCTTACGAAATTTTGTTGCTCGCCGTATTCGATCTTACGATTCAGCTTTCGTAACTTTCCAGTGGAATGCTACTTAGCACATCTTGCGGTGGAATCAGTACTTCAGATAAATTCACACCATTATAGCTTTCTGATTCTTCTGCTCATTGTCAGAGTTAGCTTTGACAGTCCATTATCTGTTACCTTATCTTAAACACTCCTTCATCCTCAACATGTTAGTCGATCGTAGTTCTCAGCCAGCTTCCTCAGTCAAGGCCGGCAAGGCCGGCAAGGGCCAACGTAAAACGAAGTTCGTTCCGCCAGCTGTTACAAGTATTGTGTGGAGTTCAGTCGAGGATTCTTACTTGGCCCAGATTGCTGCCGACAAGCTTGGCGGACGCAGCAAACTACCAACAAACGATCACGCAGTTGGCAAAGCGGCTTTTAACGCTTACTCGGCAAAGGATTTAGCGTTCATCTTACAAGGAGTTGGGTTTAGCCAGTCACCCTTCCCGACGAAGAAAGCTGCTTTAATCAAAGCTATTCTTGCTATTCGTTACGACAACAATCATTTGAGTCAAGATAATTCATCCGAGCATCATGCGGGCTTGTCTCCTGCTGTTGAAGGCAAGGCTTCTTCGGCTTCATTGGTGTCTGTGTCGCCTCGCCGCCGTAGCTCGATTGGCATTGTCCCTGTGGTCGGTAGTAAAATCAGGTGTGTTCGCTTGTGCTCACTATGTTCCTTATGTTGTCATGTCACTGTCACATTTCTAACCTTTAAAATCGTGGGGTCTCCATCATTTTAAATAGTGTTTTCGATACTACTCCCATTTTGATTGCTTGCGACGACCTTATTGGTCCTGGATGGAGTCGATACGATGTTCCTCGCAAAGATGGTAGCAACCGTGTCGATAGTTACTTCTTGTCTCCAGCTGGGCCAAATCAAGTAAAATTGAGGTCAATTTCCTCGGCCCGCCAACATCATCAAGCAAACTCATCTGTCACAGTTGATGACTTATCATCCTCGATCAAATCAGTTAATGATGCTGGTAATAGCAACACAAGCAAGTTTGCCAGGCTCAATGATCCTTACAATGACACTTCTGGCAGCGATGACGATGTCAAGAATGATGATTTACGTGTGCACAGTGTTAGGAAATGTAGACGTGTACAACGTACTCGTTCTCAGGTACTCGAGGACAGTGACGCCAACGATGTCAACAGTGACGATGGTGGGTCATATGAACAGGATGTTGCAGCTAATGCTAATGCTGGTAAGCTTGCAAACAGTGTCTATTCTGAGGATATGCCGAAGCAGTCGGATCATGAAGAGTCTGAAGATGAATCTAGTGTTATGTCCGACAGCAGCGACAACACTGATATTCTTTATGACTACTCTCCAGCTGAGATTCCTACCGAAGATGCGTTTGCAAGTACTTACGAGCGTCGTTGTCGTGAGTTTTATTACGACAACAACCTGATGGAATTATCAGACAACCATTCTACCGGTGTGTTGGAGACCTTAGTCACTTTGTTCGCTGAGGAGGGCTCGTCTGATTTTGACTCCTTGAAAAGAATTCTCAAGTATCTTCGCAAGCAGATGAAGACTCGTAATACCGCAAGTGGCGTTCCCCTGACTTTGTCCCAAAAACTGGCACTGTCAGACTTGTTGGCATCTTATTTGGGCGGCAAAGTGTCTAGCGAGAGAACAGTCAGGTGGAATATCTTCGTACTCTGTGCATTATCGAAGCTGTTCAATCGTACATTGATGGTTTTATCACCACCGTCTATCGGTGATTCTTCAGTTCGGATATTGAGCATTAGCCCGACACGTTACAGTGATTATCGCTTCGAAGGTGGCTCAGAGTTCTTCCCTACTGGGGAAAGTGAATTGGAGTCGGATGATGATGCATTCATCGACCAGACCGTAGTTCAGCGTAGCGAAGTCGAACCTTTGATGTTTCGCGCCGCTGTCAATTTTGAGTCACTCAAAATTTCTGGTTACGTCCCAGTTAGGTCAGTCACAGATCTGCTTGATTCGGATTTGGATGAGGAAAGTACATCTAATACGAGTGGTCTCAATCGCATGTCATCTACTGTCAAGCATGTCGGCATTGCTGGGTCGTCGAGCAGCAGAGGTCATGATGGGATTGGTGTTCTGAAGGCTGTAGCGGCTGATCACGGCAGTAGACAAGGAGGTGGACTGTTCGTAACTCCTCAAAAGCGTCAACAACACGAGGCCGACATTATCTTGCCTCCCAGTAAGGTCAGGATCAATCCTTATTTGAAAGCTGATCCAAGAAAGATCGACAATGCCGATAGTCTTTTGCCTTCTAAGCCCGGCAGCAAGTTTGTCAATGTTAATGACAAAGTTAGTGGGTGGGGTTCTTCTCCTTTAGTCTTGGAGTCACTAAAGAAGAAGCAAATCAACTCTCGCAGCAGAGTGGTTTTTGAATTGACGTCTGGTATTACCGATCGTCGAACAGGCGAGAAGGTCCACATTGGCATCCTTAGTAACATGGGCAATGCATTGTGGTATTTCAAGGCCGACTCGCTTAACCCTTCGTTTGCGCTCTGGTTCAAAGTGCAGGGGTCCAACGCTGCTGACTCCAATCCAGCTTTGTGTTATTCGACATGGGATGACAAATTCATTCGCGGTACTCATCACGGAGAAAATAAGTTGCAACGTAGGGGCCGAAGTACCAACGGTTCTTTGCCGTATCCTGTTAGCAAGCCCAGTTGTGAGTTCAGGAGTAACCCGTCTGGCTTCCCTCTAGAAGTTCTTTCTAAGAAATTCGAGTCCACATTTCGTTCCATGTGTGATGATGGCAGCGTTCTTGCGTCTTACCTTTTCAACAATCTTGAAGAGAACGCTTCTGGCATGGTCAACAATTTCCTCGCCGGCAATTACAATAAAGGGACCGAGAAGGGCAACCCTTACAAAAACGTAGGCGAGCTTAAAGATATGTTCAAGGCTGATATCGAAGACACCTTCAAGTATGGTTTTGCACGCATTGTTTATAACAACCACTTTGACAAGCACTTCTGTGACTTCACAATCCAGCAGTTCCTGATCTCTCTTGGTTACAGCAGTTTTGACGAACTTTCTGATGATGAACGCTCGTTCATCTACAAAAATGGTCTCTTTCCTGAGTGGGACGCTATCAGCGAGGAATCAATCAGCGGGTAACCTAACTATATTGGTAACCAAACTATATCAGATAACCAGAGGACGTGTTGAGGGGTGGATGGTGTTTGAGTTTCTGATGCCTGGTGACTACTATGATTTAAATTTAAGAATCAGCTTTTTAAGACTCTAATTTAAAATGATGGAGTTACCCTGATTTTAAACGCTCGCTTTTTTGACCCGTTCATCTGGCTTTGTCTAAGTTTACATGGCAGTCGTAGTCGAGTCAATCTACTGGAATGTAGTTGTAGTGTTGTAGAGTAGTGTTGTTGTTTGATTCGAGAATGGCTTTTAATATTGCCTTCTGAGGTTGTGATTTCTAATTTTAGTCGTTGTGAATAACCTCCCTTAATAATATACATAAGATGTCTCTCCTTCATTATAAGTAAGATATCTCTCTTTCCATTCTAGATCATCTTCGGCTTCTTTCCTATCTTTACTTGTTGATGCATCCTCAAAAGCTTGATATGCACGAAGTGATCCGGCATACTCATCTTCGCTGATGTATCCATCTTGATAATAATACGTGAGCATCAGCACTGACTGACAACATCCAAAACTAGCAGCAATGAAAAAGTGCTTAGAGGCTCTTTCGTAGCGGTGGTTGTCATCCTCGTAACATCCAAGA
>Ga0209713_10003447_pt1 | contig 10052 bp, 9 predicted proteins | sample ArcOceMetagenome_3_FD_187444 | JGI IMG/M metagenome (GOLD analysis project Ga0209713, IMG submission 187444) | Marine eukaryotic phytoplankton communities from Arctic Ocean - Arctic Ocean- Svalbard ARC20M Metagenome (SPAdes) (version 2) | ecosystem: Environmental > Aquatic > Marine > Oceanic...
GTGTGTGTGTGTGTGTGGGTGGGTGGGTGGCTGGGTGGGTGCGCGTGTATTTTCATATATATGTGTGTACATACATATATAACGAGCCATGTGTGTATGTATATATATACATACATACATAGCGCCTCTTTGTCAACGTTGAGCTGATCGTTGGTTTTGCCGCAGTCTGACTGGAAATTTGGGCACAAGAAAGTTTGCGCTGATATGGCGGAAGCGCGTGAGGAGCGAGAGCGAACGGGGAAGGGGGCAGGAGGGGGAGACGGGGGAAAGAAAGGTGGGAAGAAGGGTGGCATAAAGGTTGAGGACGGGAAAGGAGAGGGGGTGAAAAATGCTGGGAGGGGTGCAGGAAAGGGAAAGGTTTCTGGGAGAGGTCAGAGTGGGAGGAGAGGCAAAGACAGTGACGAGGAAGGGGAGCAAGGGTGGATGGGGAAACAGGGCAGTGAAGGAAATTCGACGGGCGTGAAGGGTGAGGAGGCGGAGGACGACGCAGAGTTTGGGGGCAAGATGGCTGTGAAGGGGAAGGGGAAGGGGAAGAAAAAGGGCTCAAGGAGGCACGTTGCAGACGAAGAAGAGGGGATGGGTGAGGAGGAGGAGGCGGGTGCAGATGACTTTTAAGGAGCATGCTGCTGGGAATGAGTAGGAACAAAGGTGAGCGTGTAAATGAGTGCATAGATTGATGGGATTGTGTCAGAGGAGTCGGGAGGGCCGCACGTCAGGGAAACTGTGAGTTGGCCGAGTCTCGACAAAAAGATAGCGCACACACAAACACACACACACACACAACACACACACGCACACACACACACACATACACACACACACACACACACACACACACGTGCAGGCACGTGCGTCTGTCGGGTCTTCTATCGTACCCATGCACAGCTTGTTTTTAACCGGCGGAATTTATTTTGCTTGAAATGAACATTAAGATTGAAAGGCAGTTGAACACACGCTGGCAACACTCCCATCAATGTAACATACATATGTCTAGATTATTACTATTTAATGAAATATCCTTTTCCTGGTCAAAAGCAAATTTTATTGCACACAATATGATGGACAAAAAGAAACAGAATTTGCAAAGGAAAGAAGATATTTTACCAACAACATGCAATACAATTTCAATCAATTTCCATGACAGTATTTGGACAACAGTTAAATCATCTGTACGATGTAGTGGTGTGGATTTGTGTGCATACATCAATAATTTAAGTGTGTACTAGTGTACCAGAAGTACTTCCAGAAGTACTTCAAGTATACCAGAAGCTAACATTATCCACAAAATTCAACAACTCATCAAATTTTATCCACCACCATACACAGAACCACACACACACACACAACACACGAGCGCGTCGGCATACACATCGGCAGGTAAAGAGAGAGAGAGAGAGAGGCATACACATCTGCAGAGAGAGAGACAGGGAGGGAGGGAGGGAGAGAGAGATCAAAGGATCACACAACACACAATCCGCCACGATGGTGGCGGAGCCAGGATGGGTAGATGAAACAACACCACACACATTAGACTGACCAGCAAACCGTCCTGCACGCCAATTCACCAGAAAAACAAAGAGAAGAACCCCACATCGAAGTTCGTGACGCAAAATTAATTGACTTCACCAGGTACAGACACCTCGGGCGAAATTGCTCGCGGGTTCTCAGTGACTTCGCTGATGTCGTGCACCAAATCGTCCAAACTTGTGCCATCCAAGCTTGTGCCGTTCAAACTTGAGCCATTCAAAGTTCCATGACCACCGACTTGACCCAGAGTTTCCACCTTAGTGACGGGGTCTGTCACAGAGTCCACTCGGGTGAGGGATTCTCCTTTTCCGACAGCAGCCGTGACTTTCTGATGCTGCTGGCATCGCAGGAGGCGGCAACGGAGGATAGGGTCTTCGACTCCGACCATCTTCCAGCTGTCGTGATCAAAAAATGACAATAGACGCGCGTCGATCTGCAGTTCCTTCATCGCACCACCAAGCTTTGTCGCCATGTCATTGCCGACAACTTCGGCAACCCATTGTGGCGCCCGATCAAGCACCCCTTCATCGGTTTCACCGATCTGCTCACCACGCATGTTTGATGCATCAGTAAGGTGAGGAAGAAATCATGCAATCACAACAAGAGCACTGGGAATGCTCAAACCTGCGCGGCAGACTCTTTGATGACGTAAGAAGGAGGGACAGCATCGTGCAGTATCTTATTTTTCTTTTTCTGCAAGCGCATCAGTTCCTCCTCTGACAGCTTGCTCTTGCTCCTGCTCTTGCCCTTCCTACCCCTAGGGCTTAGAACGTCTGGGGCCTCTTCTTTGCAGCTGTCTTGCGGCTCTCCCGCACGCGGCATCCTATCAGATTCAAGCGCTTGCGTTCCTGGATACGCTCGAACATGGTCGGTGGCGCCACACCCAGCATCACCGACATTTCGTCACTGATATGCGCTTTTAGATCCTCGTGCTCATCGTCGCCGCTGTCTTCATCAACAAAGTCTATCGCCACAAACTCGTAATGAGCATAGTGCTGCAGCCACATGTGGATACTGTGCATATTGCGCCATTTTGGGAAGAGCTGCCGCAATAGGGAGTAGTCCAGTACGACCTTCTGGCTTTGAGACAAGGCATCTATCAGGAGCTCATGATTGGGCCAACCCTTCATCATGCCTTGAATGTACACGTTGATGATGCCCACGGCATCGGTCCAAAAGGCTTGTTCAGAGTGGTTTGACTCTACGTCCTCCTTCACTTTCATGTAGGCCTCGACTGCAGAAATCACGCGAAAACAAAAGTAGTTGTGGGTCATCAGTCATTTCGACACTTCAAATATCATGCCCACCTGAAATGGACGTAAAGCCTAAACCCGGGAAAAGTTGTGTAATCAAGGACCAATGGATACATTGAATCGTTTCTACTGGTAGGCACGGCATACAACGTGCGCCGAGTGGAGGCGGACAAACGGGATATGTGCCATAGAGCGCTTCGCGCTGCACTGTGCGATTACTAGCGTCCATCCCACCCCCCACGCACTGACCTATAATGGCGATGATGAAGTTCAACATGATGAGGAACATAAGAACACTGTACGTGATCTGAAATATGAGCAGCTGGGGGTCGTTGGTCCACGCCGCGCTTCCAATCGCACCAGTCTCCATCATGCTACCGAGCATCATGTCCCACAAAACTCGGAAGGATGATTCGAAATCCTGCCAAAAACAAGCGCAAAGAAGGACACGAAACGAAAGGCATCAAAGACATGATACCAAACAAACAGACCGCGCTTCCTAGGCAAGATGCTTCCAATGGTGGTTCCATGCTGGTTCAAACACAAAAGCGCGAGCGTGCTTCAGCGCTCGCGCGGGGAGGAGCAGGCGGGGCACGTTTTGTGCAAAGATGAACGAGCTGGGGTGCACGCACGCACGCACCTGAAACTCAGGACGATACCATCCAAACTGTGCATGACCGAGAGCCATGTAGCCTCCAATCAGAATACAGAAGAGAATCAGGAAATGCAGCAAGTCATCAAGGCCCACAATGAGCGTTTGGACAAGCATGGCAGTGCGGGGGTGAGCTTTCGTTGCGTAGATGAGTCTGAAAAGTTGCATCGCCGCCATGAATCCGTAAAACGTAGATAACTCCTCCTCCACGCGGATTTCCTTCTCCAGGACGTCTAGCCCATGAAGGAAGGATTCGATCTTGTCCATCAGCTCGACGTTGGGGTCTTGCCATGGAATTCCTGGCAAACAAATGTAAGAATGAGCGGCATGCTCCTTCCTCATTCTATCTCATTATCATGACATTATGGCATGATGATTATGCCCCTTTAAGGCCAGACCTAACAATGCAATGCTGCTTCTCCCCTCCATAGCTCACACCAAAACTATCGCACAACTACGGTGATGATACCTGCAAGGCCATGTGGGCCGACGGTTTCGTCGAGATGGTACCATGACTCGCTCAGTGCGGCCATTCTCATGGCAATGTATATAAGAGGCAATAGTACTTGCAACACGAAATCGAGGGCGAATGCTCCAATGGCTTCGCGCCGCTCCTCAGGGTCTTTGTAGTACATTACAACGCACTTCTCCAGCAGGATGACCATTGCAAGAATGATGACTAATGTGGCAAGCACGTAGTAGCTCGCAAGCTTTTGGCCTTCTGCAGACTGGTAGTGTTTCACTTTGTAATCCACCTTGACTTCGCTGGACACCAGAGCCTCGATCATGATCATCGAAGCAATGCCGTATTCGGCTGAGAAAGTCGCCAGATATATCTGGACCTTTTGTGTCTGAAAGTCCAAGTACGAGCCAGGATCAAAAACGATAGCTCCTCCCGCTTCGTCTTCGAATCCTGCTGATCCATGAACGCCGGACTTATCGTTCAAGCTCGGAGGGGCAGGAGGAGCAACAGCGTTTCCACCTCCAGTAGATCCGGCTCCAGTAGACGAGCCCCCTGCAGTATTTGCCACGCCACTAGCGCGCCTGTTGCCTGAGCGATCCTGAGAGTGGGTACCAACAGGAGAGCTGTGCATGAAAGGACTTCTGCGAATATCCCGCAACGACTGTTTCCCCGCAGCACGTCTGCTGCCACCAGAGTGCACTCTTCTGCGCTGGTCGATTCGCTTGAGAATGTGCGCGGAACCCACGGTCTGGAGAAACTCAAAAAAGTACCCAGCGTGGCCAGGATGATCCTTTCCGTCAATTTTTTTTGCGCCAAAGAACTTAGACGGCGACTCGCTGGTCTTGCATCTGAGCAGCTCCATCTGATCGGTCATTAGGTCCTTGCCGCAGTCATACGGAAAATGGCACTTCTCGCCCTTTGTCGTCGTATTCCAGAGGGCCATTGTATAATCAGTCCCGGCAATCGTGGAACAATTAATCGTCTCCTCCTTCCTCTTCTGGAAGACAATAGGCGGGGCAATCAAGGCCACGGGATATGTAAACTCCGACCGCGAGTACGGGATGGTGCCTGTCTTGCGCTTTTTATCAACCATTTTGGGGCCTGTGCGCACGTCCATCAGAGGTTTTTGGTGGTAGAAGCGGTCCTGGAGGACTTTGATGGGAAGCGGGGCCAGCGTGATTTCCACGGGAGACATGAGGATACCTCCGGGCGCTTGGATCGCCTGTATGAACTCATCATCGCTTTCGCACCAACCCAGCTCACTCATGTACTGGAACGCACTCTGCGCGCCTTGCATGATGCGAATACCACGCTTGCCGTTTTCATTAGTGGTGCCGTAAACCATTGTGATTTTCACCCACGTGTTTGGCGTGAGAGGATCCGCCTTCGGGAAATTGATGGAAACCTTCGCTTTGTTGTGTTTGTAGCAGTTGCCGAAAGCCTGGAATTCAAGGTCTTCAAAATTCTTTCGCAGTGTGATCGCGGCAATAACCCGGGGCGGCGACACCTTGCTCAGGAAAAGGATGCGTCGCATCGACGTTTTGACCGACTTGTAGTCCTGCATTGCAAAACATCTACCGCTCAGCTTTCGTTCGGTAACGGCAAACAAATGCAAGGAACGCCCACGACAACGAGCAAGAAACAACACAACAGCAGCGCAAAAAAGCGTCACACGAAGAGCGACAACAAGAACCTCGTTCGTGCTGGGAATCTGGGTCCTACTCCCAATATTCACCCAAAACTCAATCGTGTACCCGCCCTTCTGCTTGATTTCCTTGTTGGTGTCTCGGCCCCATTCTTTCTCGCAGCCAGGGTTACTAGTCGTAATGACGCTGCTGCTACTGGAGGCGCCACCGCGGCGTGAAGAGCATGCAGACTTACTGCTGGCCGTCGTGGCAGTCGCACTTGCCCCACGGCGACCACCAACCACCGGCAGTGAATCGTCATTCAACTCGGTTGAAAGCCATCGACGACGATGCGCATCTGCTTCCACCTTGGATGGCGAAAAAGCGCAGTAAGGCTCCACAACATAGTCGATCCGATCGCAATCTGTGATGTTGATGTCCATGTAGGATTGTTCATATGGTGACCCGTTGGCAGGAATCAGAGACCCCGTGGCGCCAGGCGCTGTCGACGTATCGGGGTTCTTCGAGTTGTCCCTGCACTTGGCAACGAGGTCGACACCCGCGCGAGCACAAATGAGTCCGGCGCCTTTGTGGTGGTGTGCATCCTCGAATTTCACGATGCGGTCAAAGAGGTAGTAATGGGTAGGATAGACGTGCTTTTCAAAACAAGGGAGCTTTGCGCCGCATGCCACTGGGCAATACTTCTTCACGTCTTCCGTAGAGCACACGCCCGGCGACTTTTTCTTTTGGACATAGTACCAAGCACAGTCATGACCGTAGACGTCAGTCCAGGCCGTGTCGCCGCCCTCGTAGTCGTGCTGGCACGAGCGCTTTGCGGGCCCCGTTTTGTCATCAGCAAGCTTGTAGAGCTCATCCTTGCTTAGAACATGTCCGCGATAGTAGCGCCAATCCTGCACAGCTCCCTTGAGGCCCCACACACCAGGAGCGAGATGCCCGAGGCCCGTGTAGGCGGTATCCTGGTTGAGATTGCAGTCGAGATTGTTGATGGTCCCTGTCGGATGCGTTGTAGTGCCAAGGAGGGCACCATCGAGGTACGTTTTCGTGGTGTCGGTGGCGTTGTCAAACACGAAAGCAACGTGCCGCTGCATACCGTACTTCATTTTCTCCAAAGGCTGACCATACTCCAAAAGAGAGTAAGGAGCAACGTGGCTGGAGTAGGCCCTGGAGCCCTTGACGACAAGCCCGTAGCTATCGGCGTACAAGGCATACTCCAAGTTGGACACATTGTGTGAGTCTGGAACACTGTACCTTGACAGCAGCGCTCCTCCGTGAACCGTGTCTGTCTCCACCCACATGCTAAACGTGGCAGACTGGCCACAAAAGGATGGCCACTCGGGTGAGCCATAGCGCAGGTACTCATTGGGCTTGGTGTGATCGACAAAAATCCGAGCCCTTGACGAAGACAAACCAGCTGGCCTTGCAGCTTGTGGCACAAGGTTGATGAATTGCTTGTTGTTGGCAGTATCGGTCTCTATCGCGTTCGTCCAGTCGTCAATGATTCGGCAAGAGGTGTCACTGCCAAAGCAAGGGATTACTGTGCATGTCGACTTCTTGGCCACGTTGATTGTCGGATCAGTGGTGACGGTCGGCGGGTTCTCGGTAAAGACGATTGTGTTTCGAGACACGGAGCTCTCCACCTGCAGAGCGACAGCAGCGCTTTGGCGCTCACCTTGTGCATTCTCAAAGGACGAGTCTGTACGTGTGATGATGGTGTCCGCCAGCTCTTGCTTTGGATTATACGGCGCTTTACCCTCCGCGATGGCCTCGAGCGTGTACCCCGCGTACACGATCTCCTCCATTTGTGGAGCCGTGAGCGCGTGCGGATAAAAGACCATTTCGCCCAGGGCCGGAATGTCGTAGTCGCCCAGCATTAGCACGTTGCCGCCACAGTCAGTTACTTCTCGCGGCAGGGCACTCTCAAACGAGAGCACCGCATCCACCCAAATTTGGACTTTGTCGAGCCTCACCTGCAGCACCATAAAGGAGGTCAGCTGATACCAAAGGACACTTTGACATACTGCAGGCGCGTGATAGGAGATAGGATAGGAAGTTTTTGGCTCCTGGCGGGAGTCCCTGCTCAGCAATGCGCCCCCTGCACGGCGGCAGCCCCAGCAGCCGTGGCGCCGCGTGCGGTCCCGGGCATGGCTGCTGTGCGTGCATCCCGTGGGTGCCCCGGACCAGACGGAGGAGCAGAGCGTCCAGTCTGGTGCGGGCCGCTGGGCATTGTGAAGGGCATCAGGGGAGGTCGACACACACGGAGGGATAGGATACCACAAGGGCGATGAAGTGGGTTGTGCCGTCGTCAGCAACCGTGCCGTTGGCCAAGAGCGTTTCGTGCGTGCTAGGCGCGTCCGAGCCGCCGCGATAGTCGTGAGCGCCGAATTCGAACCTGTCTTCGGGCCACCCCATGTACCACGCCCAGCAGGACAGCTTGCGGGTCTCTGGAGTCTGCCCCAGCGGCTTCCTGATGATGTACCCGCCGCCTTCAGATTCTAGCTGGACCCAGGCCGTCAGCGTCCACGCTGGGGTATCAATTCTCGGCTTGAGATCGCGGATGTTTAGCGCCAGCGGCCCAGTAAATTCTGTCATGCCTTCAAACACGCGTATCTCGCCTTCTGGCTCCTGGAAGTAGTTGTCTGACACAGGCTGGAGCAAGCGGGCCTGCTCCGTCACCGTGCGCAAATACCCCTGCAGGTCCTCGAGGGTCTTGATCTCAGACAGCGAGTCGTCCAAGTAGAACACCTGCTTGTAGGTCCGCAGCAGCCCAAGCCTCTGCGGGCCGGCGCTCTCTGTGAGGCAGGACGCTATGACGAACACAAACATCAGCACGCACAGCAGCAGCAGGCGCAGATCCTGCCGCAGCTGGGCCTCGAGCTTGAGGCGCTCGAGCACGGCCGAGCGCTTAAGCTGGATGCCTTTGTCCACGAGGCGCTTGAGCACCGAGCTCTGAATGGAGATGGCCGCCTTTTGTCGGCGCGCCTCCTCGGGGTTCAGGTTGGTCGGCCCGTGGGCGAAAAAGTTGTGCCGCTTCTCCGCCTTGACATCCAGCGCCTCCTCGCTCATATGGACCCCGTGCTTGCCGTGCTTGTGGTGGTGCCCTGCCCGCCGCCGGCAAGGTCAGACGAGGCCAGCCAGCCGGCACACGGCGCGGGAGCCATCCTCGCGGAAGCGGACGCGTACACGGCGCTGCTGGCTCGTCTGGCATCGCGAGACGAGGCATGCGCAGTGCAGCTTCGGCGGAGGGCAGGACTAATGCCCTTAGTTCAAAGGGACCATAAGAGATGACTCAGCACAAGACGTGCATGGCCGCGTCGCACACGTCCATGTGCGACGCGGCACACTGTGCGTTGCGTGCTCTGCCAGAGTTTTGCGAAAACGGGTTTCGTGCATGCCTCACCCCCGTTTGCTACCGCCGCTGGCACGGTGCAGGCAGAAAGCACGAGTAACAGGGAGAGGCAGCGCAAGCAGCGGGAGAGGGGGACGCGTGGTGGAAAGCAACGAATGCCGCCCGCAGTGATGCGAGCACAGGCGCAGCAATGCCCCCAAACGAAAGCACAAGCACATAGGGCATAGCAGGATCAGTTCATCCGTCCTCCGTCGCTCTGCGTGCGTGCGGTGCAGCTGTTGCACCCATTGCATACGCAGCCAAGCACGCAGCCAAAGGCACGCGCACAGGCGCGGCATACTGTCCCGCCTGCGCGCAAAGGCGGGCGGGGAGGAGATACCGTGCGTCGCCGCCCCCGCCGCGCCGGCGACGGCGGGCATCGGGGGCCGTCCACGGGTACAGCGTGTGACAGCAACAAACGGCCCAGGTAGGACCTAGTAGATAGTGTGTGGGGTTTTTTTCCCCCCCATAGTAGGGTCGTTGTAACCGTCATTGTGAACACGGCAGAACACCGTGATACTGAGAACTCACGGCAGATATACTCCCCGTTGTGCTTCTATTTTTGGATGCGCGAGAGCAAACTCGATCCGTGGTGCCCCCCACGTCGCGCGCCGTCATACTGCTGTGCCTCGTGCCTTGCAACTCCGTGTTGCTCTCGACGATTGGGATCGCAACGACGTTCATGAGCGTGTCCGAGCTTAAAGCTCTGTAGGTGTATATGTGTGTATGTTTGTAGTAGTATAGTAGAGCCTAGCGGCTTCCGCGCGCTTGGTATTGTAGGTGCCCTCGGCGATACCTTGCAATAAACAAAACTCTCTCTCAAACTCTCCTTCCCTTCTCCCCCGTCGCTCCCGCCTCAGCGCCAAATGATCATGCGTCAATGGCCTCAGCATCTGCAAACGGCAGCTAACCCGCCTTCTCGCAGAGCGCAGGATGGGGTGTCCGTTCGCAGGGGGCAGCGTGGGGGTCGCTTGCCAGCGACATGGGCGAGGGGCGGCAGGGCCCTCCGGGCGTGCACGCCCTCGGGCGCGCGTGGCCGGCATGCCGCGGGGCCCCGCGAGGCCCCGGGCGGCCCCGGAACGGGCCCGCCCGGCCGCGCCGGGCGCGCTCGGCACTATGTCCGGGG
>Ga0209713_10003448_pt1 | contig 10052 bp, 7 predicted proteins | sample ArcOceMetagenome_3_FD_187444 | JGI IMG/M metagenome (GOLD analysis project Ga0209713, IMG submission 187444) | Marine eukaryotic phytoplankton communities from Arctic Ocean - Arctic Ocean- Svalbard ARC20M Metagenome (SPAdes) (version 2) | ecosystem: Environmental > Aquatic > Marine > Oceanic...
GGGTCGTGGGAGGGCGGGGCGATTGACGGGCGCGGCGGGCGAGGGGCGAGGGGTTAGCGAGGGGTGAGGGGGGAGAGGAGGGCCGGCCCCTCACCGACGTAGAGCGTCGCGCTGTAAAGCCAATCGATCTCGCTCTCATCAACGCCGAGGGTGGACTCCGAGATGTCCGTCGAGGCCGCGAAATCCATCATCATCAGGGCGTTCATGCTGCTGGTGAAGCAGAATGCGGCCAGGATGGCCCATTTCCGCTCGCCGACCATCTCGAGAGTCGCGGAGCCAGTTCTTCAAGAGATGCGCAATGAGACCCGCTGACAGAAAATCAAAACTTGGCAATTAAACATTTTCTTGCTTTGCCGGTGCTGCCAACCAACCCGTGACGCCAAAGATCGGAGCGCTATGGCCGCAGGTCCGGTCCCGCCGGAGCCCGGCGAGGTCCACAGCCTGTGCGCACGAGCGTGGACGGGCAAGCTGGTCGACGAGCATCAGATTGCCGATGCGGTCCGTGCGGTTGACGCGCAGTACCAGCGCAGCAATGGCCAAGCGAGCATGGCCTGCGTTATGTGCGGCAAGGATGACACGCCCTGCGATCGACCGATGCCCTTCTGCGGGCATGCGATGCTGTGTGCCGCGTGCGGCCCCAAGCTGCGCACAAAGGCCGAGAGGAAGGGCAATCCGTGCACGCCCAAGAGCCATGGTGAGGCATACTCGCGGGCCATGTGCAGGAACTGGCCGTGTCAGCCGATGCCGACGCCGCAGCCCTAGCCGCATGAACCATGATCCAGCTTTGGCGACCCGCCGGGCGCCGGGCGTTTTTATCGTGAGTGTGAATATGTCATAATATAGTCGTCGATAATAGTGGCTACGACCCCCGTGCCACACCCATCACGTCTTGATTCGATGCGGGACCCACGGCAGGTCCTGCGCGGGCAGGTGCTCGCGGCACGCGCTCCACGCCCAGTTGGGCACGGCCGAGTTGACCTGGAACGAGGCGGCGGGCGCGGCGACGGCGTTCACCAGCTGCACGGGCAGGCAGCCGCCGCGGGAGCCCTGCCGCCCGGACGCGCCGCGGAAATCGCACCGGAAGAAAGGCAGCTGCGTGCGCTCGAAGAAGTCGGCGAAGCGCGGCAGCGTCGCGTTGGTGAGCGCGCGCGTCAGCAGCTCGAGCCGCGCGTTGACGTAGAGCGACTTGCGCACGAAGCCGTCGCCGAAGGACGCCTCGATGGCGGCGGTCACGTTGCGCGCCTCGTACGTCGCCGCGTGCCGGTTGTGCAGGTAGAGCAGCCACGAGACCTCGAACCAGAAGCCGACGCCGACGCACGCCGGCGCCGCCTCGTGCGCCGCGACCAGCGCGTCGAAGAAGGCGGGCTTGCGCCACGTGCCCAGCACGGAGCTCCAGTAGCCGCGGAAGGCGTCGCGCTCGTAGAAGAAGCCCATGTACTCGAAGAGCGTCGCCGTCGGGCTGCGGCCCGGCAGCTGCGCGTGCAGCGCCGCCGCGCTGCTCCCGCGCGCGTCGGCGTACACGTGCACCGCGCACCAGTTGGCGTCGACGGGCGGCGGGTCCTTGTGCGCGCGCGCGCCGTGCAGGCTGGGCGCGTCGGCGAACCAGACCGTCGGCCGCGCCGCCTCGCGCGCGAAGAGCTCGACGATCGAGAGCGGCTTCCACACGTACGCCTCCGAGTCGGTCACGAGAACGTGCTCGACGTCGAGGCGCTCGTGCATGTAGCGCAGCGCGTAGGCCTTCTTGAGGCAGACGTACAGCCGGCCGAGGCGGCCGCGGTTCTTGGCCGTCGGCAGCTTCGAGATCGTCGCGTTCGGCTCGAGCGTCTCGATGACGCTGGGCAGCGTGTGCACCGCGAGGGAGCGCGACACCCGCGGCAGGCGCGGCGCGTGCTTCTCGAGCGTCGTCTGCAGCTGCGCGCGCTCCTCCGGAGTGCTGACGACCACGAGGTGCTTGCAGCGGTGCGCGTCGCGCACGTTGGTCTCGAACGAGAGGAAGTACTGCGACAGCACGTCAAAGTGCGCCACGTACGACGTCAGCGCGATGCCCACCCGCTGAGGCCGCCGGCTGCCGCCGGTGGCGTTCCGGCCGCCTCCGGAGAAGCGCTGCCTGCGGGTCACTGCGGCGTCCTGCTGTCGAGCCGCGCGGCGCAGTAGCCCAGCGGCGCTACGGTTGTGTGGGTGCGCGGCGCTGGGGTTGTGCTGCGTGCTGTGCGGGTGCGCAGCGGCAGCCGCCCAACGCTGCGCGTATGCCGCTGCGTCGGGCATCGCGTTGGAAGTATGCATTGCATGCAGCGCGTCAGTCGCCTCTAGCCTCTCGATAAACGTTACTTTGGAGTGTTTATGCATGTATTTTTACCAGCAAGCTCCATAATTTGTAATTAATTTAAGCTTCCGAGGAGCCGCCGCGGGGAGCACGTCGCGTTGGCACAGACACACACAGACGAGGCGGCCGAACCGGTGGGTTACACGGACATGGCACATCAGCGCACCTTCGGAACTTGGTGAGCGAGAGAGCGTTGGCTTGAAGCTCCCTGCTGGGTTAGCTTTTTGAGCAGTATCTGCTGTCCTCGGCGGCAAGAGGCGCGCGCGCGCGGCGCGATGAACAAGTTCGAGGTGGACACGGTCATCGGGGAGGGCGCCTACGGCGTCGTGCTCAAATGCCGCAACCGGGAGACCAGCAGCGTGGTCGCGATCAAAAAGTTCAAGGAGAGCGAGGACGACGAGAAGGTGCGGAAGACGATGATGCGCGAGGTGCGGCTGCTGCGGCTGCTGAGCCACGGCGAGAACGTCGTGACGCTGCACGAGGCCTTCCGGCGCAAGGGCCGCCTCTACCTCGTGTTTGAGTATGCCGAGCGCAACATGCTCGAGCTGCTGGAGCACGCGCCGCACGGCGTGCCCGACTGGCAGGTGCGGCTGTACACGTTCCAGCTGCTCAAGGCGATCGCGTGGTGCCACCACCACGGCGTGATGCACCGCGACATCAAGCCCGAGAACCTGCTGCTCAACACGGACCACAGCCTGCGGCTGTGCGACTTTGGCTTCGCGTGCAACTACCCGACGGCGGGCGAGGCGCTGACCGATTACGTCGCGACGCGCTGGTACCGCGCGCCGGAGCTGCTGCTCGGTTCCAACCACTACGACCAGAAGGTCGACGTCTGGGCCGTCGGCTGCATCATGGGCGAGCTCTCCGAGGGCGAGCCCGCGTTCCCGGGCGAGTCGGAGATTGACCAGCTCTACGTCATCCAGAAGGCGCTCGGCCCGCTGACCGAGTACCAGAACCGGCTCTTCCTGCAGAACCAGCGGTTCGCCGGCCTCAAGTTCCCCGACATGTCGCGCCCCGAGGGGCTCCACCTCAAGTACGGCGGGCGCATCCCCCGCCTCGCCGTCGACTGCCTGCGCAACATGCTCCAGATGGAGCCGGCCGACCGCGGCGAGGCGGCGCACGTGCTGACGCACCAGTGGTTCGCCGAGCTCGTCGCGCCGCCCGCGCCGCCCCAGCCCGCGCCGCCGCCGCCCACCGAGCTGCCCGTGCCGATGCACATGTCGCCCCCGCGGTCGCCCCTGCGGTCGCCCCCGCGGCCGAGGGGCGCCGCGCTCCACGCGGAGGCCGCGGCCGCCGCGGCCGCCGAGGCCGCCGCGGCCGCGACGGCAGCGCAGCAGCAGGCGGACGCCGAGGCAGCGGCGGCACAGGCGCAGTACGAGGCGCAGAGGCAGGCGGAGGCCGAGGCGGCGGCGCGCGCGGCGCAGGCGGAGGCGGCGGCGCAGGCGGCGGCGCAGGCGCAGTACGAGGCGCAGAGGCAGGCCGAGGCGGAGTCGGCGGCGCAGTACGCGGCGCAGCAGCAGCAGCAGGCGCAGCACGAGGCGCAGCAGCAGGCGCAGCAGCAGCAGGCCCTCGCGCAACAGTACGAGGCGCAGCAGCAGGCGTTGCAGCTGCAGGCCCAGGCCCAGGCACAGCAGCAGGCGCAGGCGCTTGCGCAGCAGCAGGCGCAGGCGCTTGCGCAGCAGCAGGCGCAGGCGGCGCACCACGCTGCGCTGCAGCGCGCGTCGGGTCTGCAGCAGCAGCAGCAGCAGCAGCAGCAGCAGCAGAGCAGCAGGCCCGGCTCGACGCTCGCGAGCCCGTCGCGCCCGCGCAAGCGGCCAAACGAGACGACGACCGCCGACACGCTCGGGCCGCTGCCGCCGTCTCTCACACAGATCGTCAGCGGCAGCAGTGCCAACGGCGGCGGCGAGGAGCCGGCGCGCCGCCTCGCCGCGCAGGAGCTGCGCAACGTGTCGGACGAGCTGCAGAGGCGGCTCAACCGCGCAGGGCTCGCTGTCGGCTCGGGCGCCGCCGCCGTCGCCGCCGCGCGCGCGTGCGCGGGCGGCGGCGGCGCGAGCTGCGGTGGTGGTGGCGCGGGCCCCAGCGACGTGGCGCCGCGCGCGTGCGGTGGCGCCTCGGGCGGCCAGCACGCGACGCTCACGTCCTTCTCGGCGATCGCCGGCAGCGGCTACGGCGCGGGGGGCTCGTACGCGCCTCCCGTCGGCGCGTACCATGGCGGCGTGTACGGCGGCAGCGGCGCGTACGGCCACGCCGACCGCGCCGCGAGCGACGGCCGTGCCGCGAGCAGCGGCTACGGCGCGGGGGGGTCGTACCAGCCGCCGCGGGGCGTCTCGCGCCCGACGGGGCGGTACGGCGGGCGCGGCCCGCAGACGCGCGCGCAGTCGGCGCACGCCAACGCGCGCGGCCCCGCGCACTACGAGATCATCGAGCAGGATCGGCAGCGCGCCGCGTCGCCCACGTCGCTCCAGCCGAGCCGCCTTGGGGGCATGGGCGTGGGCGGCGGCGGAGCAAACTATGGCGGGGGTGGCGGCGGCGTCGGCGGCGTGCACCACGGCCACGCGACGCGCTGTGCGGCTTCGCAGCTGGCGTCGACGTCGGCACCGACGGATGTTGAGACGCGCGATGTCCTTGAGGCGCTCGCCGCACTCGTTGGCACCGACACGAGACGCCTCTGCTACCTAGGCCTCGCCCTCATGCCCTCACCCCCCGCCTCCTCAAACCCCTCGACCACTTCACCCTGCTCACCAAGCCCGCCGCCTTGCCCGTTCTTTTTGCCACTCAGTCGGCTAGTCAGAGCCACGCCGCCCACGCGGGCGGTGGCGTGGGCGCGGGCGGCAGGTCGCGCAACGTCCGGGGCCGCCACCCGCGCTCCCGCAGCATGCCCGACCCAAATGCGCACGACGGCCCGCACGACATGGAGCACGACCACCAGTTCGAGGAGATGTACCAGCTGGGCAGCCCGCGGCCGCACGAGTCCGACGTCGGCGTCCCCGCGCGCACGCGCCGCCGGCAGCTCGCGCCGACCGCCCCCAATGGGCCGTACGGCGGCCAGCGGTGGCCGCCGGCGCAGTCGTCGTCGGGCTATCCGCAGGTGTCGCGCGGGGGTGTGGGGATGCAGCAGCGCGGCGGCACGACGACGGCGCCGTACCGGCAGGCGCCCGTCACGCGCTCGCGTGCGCAGCAGGGCTACCCGCCGCCGCAGGTGCGCGGAGGGCAGGGCGCGTCCCGGCTCGGAAGCAACAGCTATATGTGAACTAGTGGTGTGTCAGAGTCTCAGGTAATGTGTGAGGTCCTTTTTTGCTCTTGACAACACAACTCAGATGAACAGCCCCGGCGGAGCTCTGTGCCCGACAGCATTTGCTGATGTGGCGGGCCGCTTCGGCGAAGCGTCAGGAAAACGACGGCTTTCTGCGATGCCGTGGACGTCACCGCTCGGGCAGCGTGCACTCTGGCGGCGAAGCGCCGTTTGATGATGAGCCTGGTGCCTCACATCATCTCGCGACCGGGCATGATTCTCAACACCATCCGAGAGACGATGATGGTCACGAAGAGCGACGTGAGCCTGGCGAGCCAGATTGTGGGGTAGTAGTTGAGCACCGTGTCCACGCCCGCCTCTCCCTCCTCGAGTTCGGTCCCGTTAGCCTGCATGGGGCCGGCCAGGACGCTCGGGGTGGTAGGTGAACGCTTGGCTGCGCACGCGCCGCACTGGCAAACACAGGTCGAGAGCGCCGCGGCGTGCAGGTGCAGGTGCATCTGCTCCTACAGCAGCATGGGCAACAACAAGCCGAAGCCCAACAAGAGCGGCGGACAGGCGCCGCAGCCGCCAAGCTTGGCGCAGCCTTCCAAGAAGAAACCGAAGAAGAAGGACTCGGGCAGCGCAAAATATCTGTACGCCTCGGTTGCAGTCGTGGTCGCTGCAGCGGCAGTGGCCCTGCCATACCTCTACGCGTCGCAGGCGCCGCTCGAGGCGCCACCGCCCATCGACGACCCGTCCTTCCAGGACCGCAAGCCAAAGAAGGAGAAGAAGGCCAAGAAGGCGCCTTCGCCGCCCACGCCGACTCCCGCTCGCCCCGGCCCGCAGAGCGGGCCGATCGACCCGAGCTGCGTCGACGAGAACGAGTCGTGCGAGCAGTGGGCTCGCTCGGGCGAGTGCGACCGCAACACGCAGTTCATGCACTCCGGCTGCCGCGCGTCGTGCCACATCTGCAACGGCGGGAAGCGGCCGCCGAAGCGATTGGGCGCCTGCGAGGACTCCAACGACAACTGCGCGACGTGGGCGGCGATCGGCGAGTGCCAGTCCAACCCGGGCTTCATGCTGCAGAACTGCCCGGTCACGTGCAAGATGTGCCAGTCGGAGACGTGCAAGGACGACCTGCCCGACTGCACGGAGCGCTGCAAGGGCGGCGCCGCGTCCAACTTCTCCGAGAACCTGCAATGCTACCACGAGCCGGAGCTGGTGGAGAAGTGCGCGTGGACGTGCGGCGCGTGCAAGGAGCACCGCTTCGACCGGCCGCAGTGCGAGCGGCGCAAGGGGCTGAAGGCGGGCGTCGGGAAGCCGGGCGAGGACTCGGTGGCCGGCTCGGTCAACGAGATCTTCGAGAGAATCGTCGCGTCGCGCCCCGACGTCAACGTGCTCTCGTCGCCGGAGGCCGACGGGCCGTGGGTGGTGACGATCGACAACTTCCTGTCGGACGACGAGTGCGAGGACATCATCGCCGCCGGCTCGACGGACGGCACGCAGTGGGGGCGCTCGATGGCGGGCGACGGCGTGCAGGCGGCGCGCACGAGCTCGACGGCGTGGTGCCAGGGCAAGTGCCTGAAGCACCCGACGACGCAGAAGGTGGAGCAGCGCGTGAGCAGCCTGCTCGGCGGCATCCCGATGGAGAACGCCGAGCCGATGCAGGTGCTGCGCTACGAGCTCGGCCAGTACTACAAGGTGCACCACGACCAGAACTCGCCGCGCTCGTCGGCGTGGGGGCCGCGCATGTTCACCGTCTTCATGTACGTCGGCGACGGCTACGAGGGCGGCCTCACGCACTTCCCCAAGCTCAACATCACCATCCCCGCCAAGAAGGGCGCGGCGTGCGTGTGGACGTCCGTGCTCGACTCCGACCCGTACCAGCGCGACGACCGCACCGACCACGAGAGCCTGCCGGTCGAGGGGGGCGTCAAGTACGGCGTCAACTACTGGATCCACATGTACCCGTTCCGCACCGTGCCGCAGGGCGTCTGCGGCAACCAGGCGTACATCCAGAACTGGCACTGAGGCGGCGAGGCGGGCGACCGTTGCGCGCGGTTAGTGCTGGCATATGCTCATACTACTTTTTATCGAGTGTGTGACGTGTTCGGACTTAGGTGTGCGTGCCAAATTTGATGATGAAATGTGCACCATAGCACTGACACACTAGCAGACAGTACGCTTCTTCGAACATCGAAGAACCGTGTAACGCACCGCCGGCAGGAGTTGGTCCACCGGCACGCTCTCACCGCTTGCCCTTCTTGCCCTTGCCCTTGGCCTTTCCGGCCTTGGTGCTAGCCGTCGCCTGTTGCTTCTCCTTCTCGTCCTCAGCGAGCAGCTCCTCGGCCGCCGCGGCCGCCTTGGCCTCGGCCACCTCCTTCTGGGCCTCCGCCGCCTCGGCCTCGGCAGCAGCGCGGGCCTTGGACGCCTCGGCCTCTGCGGCAGCGCGGGCCTTGGCCGCTTCGGCCTCCTCCTTGGCGAGCAGCGGGTCCGCAAACGCGTCGCATTTGCTTGCAAAGTTTTCGCAATATGTCTTCTCCGCCGGTAAAAGAGCGACTCGGGCGCAGCGCCCCCACCACTTGGCCGCCTCCTTGATCTCCTCTGCTGTGCGCGGACAGGTGTTCCATTCACCCTTTCCGAGGGTATCGCCACTCAGCACGTGCGCTCGCATGGCGCACGGCTGGGTCTTGCCGGGGGACAGGGCCACCACCCGTGCCGAGACCGCCTTGAGCCCCTCGTCGTTCCACCACTCTGGCTTGGGCACCTCGCGGCAGGCAGGCTGCTTGAGCAGGTCGAAGGCCGATGCCGCTGCCTCTGCCCAGCCCTCGGTACCATCATCGTAGAGCTCCATGGTCTTGAGGTACATCTGGGCTGCCTCCGCCCAACGACTTGACCGCACCAGCACGTTAGCGAGGTTGTGGTACGGCGCGGGCAAGTCTGGCCGCTCCTTGACGAGCTTGCGCCAGGCCTTGACCGCGGCGTGGTAGTTACCCTCGGCACCAAGAGCCACTGCGGCTGCACAGCGCTTGCCGAACTCATCGCCCGTCTCTTCAGCACGCCGCGCCACCTGTTCGGCTAGCGAGCGATCGAGATCCCGCATGGTGCCCTCACGACGCCGCTCCGCCCGCTCCTTCTGCTCCTTGTGGTACTCCTTGTGCTTGGGCCAGTGGGCGTTCATGCACTCCTCGCCGCAGTAGTAGGTCGACGGCAGGTTGCGCTCGACGCAGACCGTGCAGCGGCCCCACGTGCGCCGGTGCGGGGGGCGGCGGGCGGGCGCAGTTGACGCACAGGAGCGACGGCTCCGCCATCGAGCCGAGCAACACGATCTACACGAGCAATCAAGAAGTGTGCGAAATCACAAGTTCTGATGTGCTCATGGCCGCATGCTCGGCGTGCTGCTCATGGATACGATCGACGGCCGCAGTGTCGCGGCTCCGCGCTCGACCGCGTCGGGGCGTGGATGAAGTATTGGGAGACGGCGACACGCTCCTGTCCACCGCCTGCGAGGTTGGCCACCGCGAATGCACTCGCCTACTGCTCATCACCGGCGCGGATGTCAACCTGGCGACGGACATCGGTTGCACGCCGCTTTTCGTCGCATGCGAACAGGGCCACCTCGACTGCGCGCGGCTGATGCTTGACGCCGGCGCCGCCACCGACCAAGCGAGGCAGGACGAGGTGACGCCGCTGTTGATCGCGTGCCAAAACGGCCATATCGACTGCGTGCGGCTGTTGCTCGAGGCCGGTGCCGCCATCGACCAGGCCACAAACGTGGATACAACGCCACTGTACATCGCCTGCCAGAAAGGCCACGCCAACTGCGTGCGGCTGTTGCTCGAGGCCGGCGCCATCGGCCATGCGAGGCAAGGCGGTTCCTCGCCACTGAACATCGCCTGCCAGGAAGGCCACCTGGACTGTGCGCGGCTGATGATCAACGCCGGTGCCACCATCGACCAGGCGAGGCAGGACGAGGTGACGCCGCTGTTCATCGCGTGCCAAGAGTGCCATATCGACTGCGTGCGGCTGTTGCTCGAGGCCGGCGCGGACGCCAACCGGGCGGCCAATAGCGGTGCAACGCCGCTCTTGATCGCGTGCGAGCAGGGCCACGACGACTGCGCACGGCTGCTGCTAGACGCTGGCGCGGCCGTACACAAGGCAGACGAGGACGGTGTAACGCCAATTTACATCGCCAGCCAGGGCGGGCACCACGTCTGCGCGCAGCTGCTCTTGGCCTACGGCGCCTCCGGGGGGGCTGTTGACACGGATGGCTTCTCACGTGCTGAGAGGTACGCTCGGGACTCTGGGCAGATCGAAATGCTGTCGTGGCTGAAGCACACGCGCCTCTGGATGCCGCAGCACCACCTCGAGCAGTTCGGGCTTCACCGCCTCAGAGCCCTGCTTCGCGCTGGTATCGACCTGCACGACAAGCCGCTATCTGGCCAGCCGCACGTGCCGTCGCTCCTGGACCGCGCCAAAGAGCTCCGTCTGACGGCG
>Ga0209713_10003450_pt1 | contig 10047 bp, 4 predicted proteins | sample ArcOceMetagenome_3_FD_187444 | JGI IMG/M metagenome (GOLD analysis project Ga0209713, IMG submission 187444) | Marine eukaryotic phytoplankton communities from Arctic Ocean - Arctic Ocean- Svalbard ARC20M Metagenome (SPAdes) (version 2) | ecosystem: Environmental > Aquatic > Marine > Oceanic...
CCAAGTAGGTAGCTCCAGTGTCCGGATCCTTGGTCACTCGGCGCTGTACTCCTAGCATGTATTGTGGGTCACACATTGTGATCCCAAATCTCTCATCAAATTCCTTCAAAATTTGCACTCCATCCGCGGCCGTAGCACAGACTAGATCAATGTCATCGGTGTGAGTTAGTAGAAATGTCAGGTCACCTGTCTTCAGGTTGGTGATCTTGTGCATGCACGCGTCGGCTCTCATCTGTTTAGCTGACCATTCGTCTGTGTTAAAGTGCTCCTTGATCCACTTGTTGAGGCATCTGCTCCACAGCAGCGGTGCAACTGGGCTTCCGTACAGGTTCTTGCGTAGCAGAGCGAATTCTTCAACTCGTTTGCCGTCCTCCATAGTGTACGTCTTCAGTTCTTCTGGTAGCTTGATTGGGTATTGCTGTGCTTCTTCAGTGTCAGCATGTAGGAATGCAGTCTTAACATCTGCTGGCATTGAATGCCATCCTAGCCCTATCCTCAGTGCCTGTAGTATCCTCGTTGACACCATCTGCGGCGTCGGAGTGAACACCTCGTGGTAGTGCACTCCTTTGAAGCAGTTACCAGGGTGTCCCTGTTGCACCAGTCTGCTTTTGTACTTGTCTAAGTCCCCGCTGGGCTTATACTTGACTGAGTACAGAAACCGTGCTCCTACTGCCGGTTTGTCAATGCCGGCGGCCAACAGCTTCTTCTTAGTCCATCCCAAAGACAGTACTTGCATATCCATGATGGCATCCCATTCTGTCTTGATAGCTTTCTTCCATAATGGTCCGTCTGGTCGTACCAATATCTGTTTGAAGTGCTTTGGACTAGTTATTTTGCCCGTAACATCTATGTACGGGGCCATGCGTCGATCATAATCTCGTGTTTCGTCGCTCGCGATGGTAATTGCCGGCCGTAGTTCACACTGTAGGGCACACGCGGTCCGAGCTAGAACTTCTCTACTGTCCTGACCGTCTCGTAGTACCTTCATGGCGGCTCTCACATGATCCTCCTCATGTTGTAGTGCTATTTTGCATAGGTTTGCATTGACATGATGATCATTGGTGCGATTGCTGCGCCTGCTGTGCTGTTCCAGTACATATCTCCATCCAGCCCCTGTTGGTACTGGAAATCTCGTTCCCGGTTTGAACACTGTACACCTCAGTCCTCCCCATGGGTGGTTGAACCCTGTATTGCCCTCCTTTTTAGCAATGAATCGGTGACCCATCCTAAAATGTGCGCTGATCCAGTTATAATACGGTCGCCACTGCGATCCATCTATATTTAGAGCCTTGCACACGTGGAAAAATGTTTGTCCTTCCGTAGTTTTGTACACGTCACGTTCGTCCAGCTTGAAAATATCTACTTCATCTTCTCGCCGCTGTACGTTTGGCCTGTCAGTATTCAACTTTTGAGACACTTTGCCGGCAAATGGCATGTGATCATCCCATACTGTGGGTGCTACTCCATCCGTACTCACTGGCGGTAGCTGTACATTTGCAATTCCCATATTGTCGGGTGCGATGTTTTCATCCTGTCCAAATTGATCTTCTACGGTAACTGTTTTCCCATCGATACAGTCAATACTCCATTTCTCCATCTCCTCTGTGGTCAAATCCTCTGAGTCCTGATCGTCATATACTACCGTCCATGTCATGACTTCCCTAACTTTTGATGACTGTGAGAATTTCCTCCACTGAGCACTCACAATCATACCATGGCACACTCCAAAGCCACTCCATTTCTTGTACACATCCCACCCGATGAAATGCTCTGGCCTGTACCGTAGTAAGTCACACGTGCGTTCTCTATCCGACTGTGGTTTGACTGGTTCATCAGTGTTCTCGATACTGACCTTGCCCTTGGTCCGTGTCAAAACACCCGTACTGGCGTCTGGCTCATACACCCATCCTAATTCGTCTGTAATTACGACTTTGGGCTGTTTCTTTGTAGCAATACCGTCTGTGTGCACTTCTGTTTTAGTCGATCTGAATAGCATCGGAAGTGCCTTGTAATTTGACTGCAGTTTCCCCAGCCCCTCGATGCTGACGACTGCTGTCGGCTGTATCATGTGCTCACCCTGTCTGATATGCGTAATTTTAGGCAATGATGGGAACGGCAGACCCAGGTATTCATATACAGAAAATCCCTCCGGCATCTCAAACGATACATAGTTCTTCGAGTGGAAATGCATCTTCGTTCTCGGATCTTCAAACACAGGTAAATCGTTTACCATATGGTGGAATATACCCCATCTGTTTCTAGCCAGATTGACAATGTCTGATCCCGTGCTTTTCCTCATAGTCACCAGGCACGGAGTACCTGCCGTAGTCAAATGTGACATAATATGATCACATCGCCGTCTGCTTATCCTGCCTCTGGATAACGCCTCTGCTGGTCTGATGGCATCTCCATCTGAGTCACCAGCATTCACATCTCTGCTCAATGGTAGTAAATTGCGGATCAGCGCTGCCTGATCTGCACACACCTGATACCACTCTGTAGGTAGATTATTTTCGGCCATGATGTACTTCGTTCCTAGCTCTATCTGCTTGACTGCGTTCTCAGCAAATGCCATACTGTTCTTGTGTGTTGGATCGCCATATTCACAATTGATTCCGTTTCGTTTACACATGGCTTGCCACTCTTCTGTGTCATCTCGCCACTCACCGGCTAGGTCTAGATGTAATTCTGAAAATAATACCCACGGTTCTTTCTCTGTAGGCTGATACCTCGGGTCCTTACGCATCGTAATAATCATGTCTTCCACTGCCTTCACCGTGTCTGATTTCTTCTCTACGTGTATAAGTACGTAAAACCCACTGGCATAATCTCTCAAAACATTGGAGTATTTCTTGCCTTCTCTCGAATATACTGGCCAGCACAGTGTATCTAGTCCCCACGAATGACCTGTTCTCGTGTCTTTGTGTGGATCTTTGATGGTAAAAAGCCTGCGCGCTTTCTTCTTCATCATCTGACATATGCTGCATCCTGGTAGGTGTCCTGCATGTCCTTTCTTCCTGTGCAACATCTCTATTGTCATCCGTTTCTCTCTGGATCCCATAGTCTGTTTTGCACCTGACAGAACGCAGTCTGTACTCTCATACAGATCCGTCATATTTTGCTCGCTCTGCTCTAGCACTTCGTCTATAGCATTGTCAAGTACTTTGCGTTCCATTGCGGTCAGTGGTGCTGCCTCCTTACAGGGAGAGCACTCTGACAGAGCTTTGTCACCGAACAAAATCTCGTCGCTATGGTCCTTACTTGACTCATTTTCCTGTGTACCAGACAGTATCTCCCCAGCTGCTGCCTGTAGTCGTATCTCAGTAACTGCAAATTGTGTGTCTGCATCTCTGATTGCTTGTGCTCGTCTAGCATCTGTCAATTGTCTGACATTCCGTACTGTCGAATCATCATCAGAACTGCCACTATCCAGCTGATGTGACATAGCTTCAAAATCTATGCTGTCTCCGGGTTTTGCATCTGCGTCTATGTTCACATCACACCGTACTCCCCCAGCTCTGATGATGTATTCTACTGCCGCTCTGTCAGTCATCATTGTAGATTCTGAAATAACCATGTTGGCTACTGTCTGCTGTTCGAGGGCCGCCTCCAGTGCAGTGCCTACTCTCTGGGCTATTGCTGGGTTGCGGCACACGACGTAGTCGACTAGCCAGGCACGTTTGCCATAATGATACCTCACCGGTATCCTGATTTTGGCCCCTGTATTCGGGTGTGTGCCAGTGATACCTGAAAAGCCCTTGTGCTTCAGCTCAATATCACAGTTCAATTCGTCATAGTACGCACTCATGCTGAATAAGTCATCATTCAGGCCTGCTACTGTGTCAATGCTATGACTGACATTTGATCCTTTTCCCTCAGGGTCGTTCGGGTTCAAATTGAGGGTGTACATGTTCATCACCCCATGTTTGTCGCCCGGGAACACAGAATCCGAACCTACTGCTGTTCTGACGACTGTATTACTGTTCCTTAGGCCTGTCAAGACTTCATTCAGTCTGACTTGCCCAAGCTGTGCATTGCATCCACTGTCTAGTGTCTGCTGTCCGTACAATACGACCTCGCCTTCGATGATCATACGGCCGCACATATCTTGTACGGTATCCTTAGTGACTGTTTTCAAATCGTCTATGGTCTTGACAGGAGCTGTGCCGTAGGCGAACACTTCGTGTGATACCTCGAATTGCAATTCACTGCTTCCTGACTGTACACTGAGCGACACGACGTTGTCTTTGCGTTCCGCTCTAGTGTAATTGATGCCCAAGCATGTCGGGCTCAGCCCCCCAGGAGAGGTACTACTGGGGGTTGTCAAAGGTGTAGTATCTTTGACTGTGCGTTTGTCGTGAAGGGTTCTCATGCGATTTTCCCAATAATCAATGAAACTGTTATTTTCACCAACAAACTTCTCCTCTCTACGTTGCCTGCGCTTCACGCATCTGGCAGTGTTATCAGCGTTCGTCGAATACTTCGCCTCCAAGTAGTCCAATTCCGCGCAGTGATCCATCCAGTGTGATGAAGGATCTCGCTCGCGCTGTAGCTCTCCAACTCGGCTACATATGGTATTACTCAGGGTATCGTTGTACTCGCCCGCCTGACCTGGTTCTCCGATTTCTTGGTCGTACGCTCGACCATCTCGTGTAGTATTATCACAGTGAGATTTCACTGTGTGTATACTGTTGTTTTGGCTACCCGCCACGGTTCCACTGTCAGACCCTGCAGCATCTGGGTCGGGTGTTATCAACCCATTTGTCCAGATGACTGCAGAGTCAGACATTTCCTAGCTGAGGCTATGTTTCGCCAGTATCGTTGCGATGTACTTCTCTTGCGCTGACTGTACTGGCGGCGGTGGAGGCGGCGGCGGCGCTTCAGTGCGTTGCATCCCCTCCTGCGCGAGAGCGCCCACTTGCAACTCCAGATTTGCAATTCTGGCTGCTTGGGCTATCTCTGTTGCCGTCTGTGCTGCCGCCGCCTGCGCCTGCAACTGTACCGCACTGGCCTGTATCGTCGGGTGTAGTGTCTTCTGCTTAATCATCTGCTCGCGCTTCTTGAATTCTGACTCTGTGCACCACGATTCTTTACCGCTGTTCTTGCTGATCCATTTGTACTGAAAGTTACCGCCACGCTTCGCCGCCCATATCCGCCCTTCTCCATTATGGCCATTGCCATTATGAGCCGGCTCGTCTGAAATCACCTTTGCCTGCAGGGTAGGTTGTTTTTCAGTCGGCGTTCCCGCCAGTTTTCGCACATCGAAACGACGCCGTCCACCCGGCGCTGTACTTTTGGTCATCACTGCCTGTTGTGCTGTAATTACTGAGGCGACGTGCTCAGTGCACCACACGCAGTGTGTCAGGTCGTAGTCAGTGTCGAGTTTCTCTGCTCTAGCCCTCGTATTCTTATCTACCGTGTTTTCACAGTCCACAGCGCAGCAAATCCACCGATTCTCTGCTGTACTCCTGCACTCCACGATTCCGGGCTCGCTGTCGTCGGTTTGGATTGCTGACTCGTCGCCGGTGTGATCAGATATTACCGAATTGGACTGTACGTACACGTCACCTGTCAAATTACCGTACACTTGGCATTGTGCCAATGCCGCACTTGATGTGGTAGTGTGGTTCAGCACTGGATCCGCGCCGCCAAGTCGTGCGATTGTCTGTACTTGTACCATGAACATTTCGAACTGGTCCAGGCAGTCGTGCTCGTACGGTACTTTTGCCTTGATCCATTCGAGCATAGGCTGGTCAAACTTCGCGAACGACCGACGGCGCAAATTCAGGGCGATTAACTGGATCGTCTCTTCCCAGTCCAGCTTCAGCTGATACTCTCGTCCAATCTTCAGTAGATTCAGTACCTTTTCAGCCGACGCAGAAATATCGTCCTTCATAAACATAGCCCAGCAATGGTGTATAACCTTGCGTATCGATTTGCTCTTTTGTCGCACTGTCGTTTCATGATAATGGATGAGCCAGTGAATAAACCCTATGCCGTCACCTGCTTCGGCGGAGCTCTCCCTCAGTTCTTGACCATCAATCTCCAGTCCTCCTGACTTTTGCACTACGCTGCACTTCTGCATCAGTGACCGAAGGCTGGCGTTGCTATTGCTCAATTGCACCAAGTAGTCCCACAGCTCCAAGTTCTCTGAGATGTACTTCTTCTGATACTCGTTGCTCAGTGGCGGTCCCACCCCGTAGATCGTCTCACACGGTACGCTGTTAGTGTCGAAGTACAGTATGGTCTTCTGTGCTGCGTTGTTCTTCTTGACCAGCGGCACTCTGAGCGGGTTGTTCATGTCCTTCGCTTCCCACAACAAGGTCACTACGCCCATGAGGGTAGACAGCTGTGCGAATTGCGTCCTGACCATCTTGTATAGCCACTCTTCGATGAGACGTGCTGTCTTCGGGTCTTTGTCCATCAAGTTGTCTGGTATCGGCACCGTGTACTGTTCGAGTCCCCGCGTGGACTTGAAATTCTCTGGGAACTCCACCCCCAGCAGCGTCGCTGCCTTTGCCCGGCGCTCTGACGAGAGCCCTGCCAGCATCTCTTTGTCCTCCGTAATCGCAGTCTGAAGGCGTATCTTTTCGGCCAATGCAACTTTGGCTGACGCCGCGCATATCTCCAGTTCTGCGGTCGCGCGGGTGACGTTGCGTTCCATCTCTGACAGCAATATCGCAGACGGATCACTGTCTGGCAATGCTACCCCGGCGAACACTTGTGATTGCGCCAGCGCTGCCTTCTGTGTCTGCAGCAAGATGAGCTGTGACGCCGATTCTTCGTCTGACGCCAGTCGTGCTGCGTACTTGGCCTCGCGCGATGCCCGCTCACCTACAGTTATCTGCATAGACAGTCTGTCCTTCGTCAAGGTCTGATCTGAGCAGTACATTGCGTAGTCCACGACTTGGTTCACGTGTACTGCCCGGGCCAGCTCAGCCTCGGTCTTGGTCTCGCCCGTATCCTCAGCTTGTTCCTGGTTCAGATCATTGCACTGTGGACACTGAAACTCGATGTTGGCGACCGAGATCTGTGCAGATTGCAGCAGTGCTGCGTCCACTGCGTTACACAGTACCCCTCCAGACTCAAGTGCAGAGTACACTGTCAGGACCACTGCTCTCATCTCGGACCGTCGCTCTTGTTCAGCACTGACTGTACTGACCATGAGCTCCTTGGCAGACGCGGCCGCACTGATCCACGCCGCTCCAATCGCATATAGTTCTGCGTCCTGCGCTTCCTTGGCTGGTCCTGCGGCTAGTGCCCCTCCACTCGCCTGGATCTCCTCCTGTATATACACGTCGGCCGCGGCATCCATACCAGCCTTCATGGTCTCCGCCATGTTGGCTTTCGCCAGGTCTTGTAACGCCTGCGACTTATCTCGATACACCTTTGAGATACAGTCTTCAATAAACTTTTCACCGCCCAGAAAGGCGATGGTGTTGTTAAGTTGACACGCCCTCAACGGCAACTTCAGAGAACACTCGCCCTCCCCCTCGGCGGCGGCAATTTGTGCCATAGTTTTCCCTGGGTGGATCTCCTCGATCGACGCGTACTTCTCCATGTACACTGGCTCGATGTTCGCGGGCTCCTGAAACGTGACTGACCGCGTCAGTCGTGCTGGCAGGTCGAGGACTGTCTCCTCGGCCGTGCGCACTGGGCTAGGCATGCCGCCTGCAGCCCCTCGGTGGCCGAACTCCCTCGGTGGAGTTGGCGGCGGTGTCGATGGTGGTGTACTCATACCCGCCGCTGCTGACATCGTCAGTTACTGATATTCCACACACACGTGTGTGCGATACCCTACAGATATTGACGATTTCCTGGGAGTGATTCCCACACCGAAGTGTTGGGCCCAGTTTACTATTACTCTAGCACGTCCACTAAGATCACGAGGATAACGGGCTGTGTTAAAAACACCGCCGTCCAATCTCTATCAAGCCCGGCCACCGCACTAGGTAGTGGGCCGAGGCTATCCAGGAGCTCAGGTTCACCGCGAAGACCGGACTGTCTGATCCGAGGATCAGGTTTTCCGATCTCGCTCCCCTTTGCAATACTCGATCCCTTCCTAGCAAACACACGCCATTGCGGACGCGGCCATCTCTTCACCAGACACAGAAACACGGCACGCATCTTGCAAAGCACACTGACACTGACCGCCCGCACTGCCCGAAGATGCCGCCATCAACTCGCCATACATGCTCTGACCCGGGTGCTTCACGCACGCTTACCTCCGGGGTGCGGTCAAAGTGACGCGCAGCCACCCCGCGAACTGCGATGCCCAGCGACAGCGGCAGCTCCACACGCAGCAGCTGTCTGACTCCCTCTCGCCGTGCTGATCTCCGGCTGGCTCCGCTACCACCACTATTTCTTCGCCCGCCACTATTTCTCCGCCCGCCCGCGGCAGATTGATCCCACGCGCAGCGCTCCACTCCACCAGCTGACGACTACTCCGTCGCCGACGCTCTTTGATGTTCTTCTTATTCATTCTTCCTCGGCTTACTCCCGAGGGCCACAGCCCCCGAAGTGCCCATAACCGTTCCGAGGTTACACATCATGCATACTCAATATGCTCACATATATTAACAACAAAGAGCGCCGGCAACCGCCGGCCTCTGTGCCCCGAAGGGCAAGGCCATCCTGGCCATCATCCTACTCTTTCTCTCTCCTCCACCCAACTTACTAGTCTAGCTGCTCGCACGCAGCCCGGCTGAATCCAACTTACTCCTCTAACACTGCAGTATATCCTCAGTGCACATACAGCTGTACAGTACCGTAGTACCGTACGCAGCTGTATGCTACCGTTGAATCTACCGTACACAAATTGCCCCGAGCTCGCTCGCTCGCTCCGTCACCGTCACCGTATGCACCACAACGCAGCCCCCGATCTTGTGTGGTAACATCGCAGGTGTTAGCACATACGATCTGTGCATACGCTGACCTCTTATCGCTGGTCGCAGACCAAACTGAGCTTATCTTTCACCGTAGACACTAGTTTCTCAGTCTAATTCATTTTCCTCACCATAATACCGTTTGCCATACTTGTGCCTTGCATCACGTAGGTGCAGGTCCAGGTGCCTTTGGTACTTCACCGTATCCAGATAATCCGGGAACCAACCGCTCAATCGTCTCTCGAGGTAGTGCCTTGGTCATGCAGTCCGACAGGTTCCACGTAGTCTCTATTCGCTGTGGGCTGATGTCTCCAAGCTCGTAGCTCTCTTTCACCCAGTGATACTCCGTTCTGATACACTTGTTACCTGTAGTAACCATGTCTTGTAGTCCCCACCGTGTAGCCTGGTCATTATCCCCCATCAATGCCGTCGGCTCCTTGATCAGCGACTCAAACCCCATTTCAGTGAGCAAATCTCTCACCCATTTAGTCTCTACCGCCGCGTGAGACATAGCCATGTACTCATTGTGAGACGATGACTTACCAACATGTCTGTGTTTCTTCGAACTCCAGGCAATTGGTCCTCCAAACATCATGATACAGTATCCGTACTGTGCCTTCTCATCGTCATGACTGCCTTTATCACTGCTGTCATAGAATGTAGTCGGTATAGGGCTCTTGTCACTCGAAAACCTGATACCTCGATCACTGTTCTGATGCAGGTACTTTACCATGTGCATCGCTGCCTTCCATGCCTCTTCAGTAGGTCTCGACATTACTGAGCACAGTTGCACCATACCTGCTGCACATTCCGGCACAGTATTTCTGGTAGCCCAAAGTAGTTCACCTACTACTTTCTGATATCCTCGTTTCATCACCGCTGACACTTCCTCGTCTGATATCTCGACTATGTCTCCAAATTTGTCTCTCTGACACAGGAATATGCCCGGTGGCATTGGTGTATTCACTTCACGTTTGTTGAGATGAGGCTTCCAGTTCTCATACATTGCATTGATATAGTCCGGCTGAATCATCTCCAAGTAGGTAGCTCCAGTGTCCGGATCCTTGGTCACTCGGCGCTGTACTCCTAGCATGTATTGTGGGTCACACATTGTGATCCCAAATCTCTCATCAAATTCCTTCAAAATTTGCACTCCATCCGC
>Ga0209713_10003451_pt1 | contig 10045 bp, 4 predicted proteins | sample ArcOceMetagenome_3_FD_187444 | JGI IMG/M metagenome (GOLD analysis project Ga0209713, IMG submission 187444) | Marine eukaryotic phytoplankton communities from Arctic Ocean - Arctic Ocean- Svalbard ARC20M Metagenome (SPAdes) (version 2) | ecosystem: Environmental > Aquatic > Marine > Oceanic...
TTCTTATTGTTAATGCAGCCTTGCATAGTTTGAAGTTTTTTCCAAGTCTCGAAACTGTGACGACTGAAAACCCCTGGATGCCCAAGAAGAGCAAGGGCGGCAGCAAGGGCGGCGGCGGCAAGCCCAAGAAGGCGCCGACGCCGCTGCCCCCGATCGAGGTGCCCCCGATCGAGGAGGACCCCGAGGTGATCAGGGCTCGCGAGGCGGAGCAGTCACGCAGCAAGCGGGTGTACGCCGCCGGCATCAAGTCGACGCTCGACCTGCAGCCGACGAGCCCGAGGCTGGCGCCCAACAAGGCGCTGGTGGACACGTTCACCTCGCCGTTTCTGCGCGAGCAGTTTGGCCTGGTGAAGCTCCTCGATCACGGCTGGCCGACCGTCGAGCGCGGCAGCCCCTCGCCGCGCAACCTGCCGGAGCTCGCGGCGAGCACGTCGCACACGTCGCTCCCGGGGACGATGCTCGCGCCGCCGCTCGTGCCGCGGCCGCTCTCGCACCACTCGAGCCGCGTCGTCCCGCGGCCGCGCCCCGCCTCGCGTGCTGAGCGGGCGCACGGGCGCACGTGGCAGCAGCGGCACCACTCGCTCGCGGCGCGCTCGGTGGGCGCCTTCGAGGGGTGCGCACGCGCCATCGACTCGCCCGACGCGGACACGCGCTTTCGCCGCTCGCTGCAGGCGCTGCGCCAGAACCGCTTCCACTTTGCCGTCGCGGCCGATCCAGACGAGCCGTCGCCGCCGCCGACGCCGGCGCCGCTGCCCGAGCTGCCGGAGCAGTGGGAGGCGGTGCTGCTCGCGGCGACCGACGACTGGGGCGACATGGCGGCGCACGACGCGCTGCACCACGGCCGGCGGCAGACCGAGCGCGACCGGGTGCGCGAGGAGCTGCGTGGTGCGATGCCGCTGCTCCGCTCGCTGTACGAGCGCTGCGCCTCGTCGCCCAGCCTCGCCATCACGGCCAGGTCGGGCGCCACGGGCGCCGCAGCGGCGGCAGCGCCCAAGCAGCGCGGCTCGTCGTCGCCCGACAGCATGGGCCATGTCGAGCTCGGCCAGTTCTGGCAGCTGCTGCGCGAGTGCGGCCTCGAGACGCCGGGCATGACGGCGGCGGCCTTCTCTCGCGACTTTGCGCCGCTCACGGACGCGCAGCTCCGTCACGCCGACGCCTCCCGCTCCGGCCGCGGCTCTGCGGCGGCGGCGGCGGCAGCTGCAGCGGCGGGTGGCGGCGCCGCTTCTGAGGATGGGCGACGCAGCGGCGACGGCGGCAGTCGCAGCAGCTTCGGAGGCGGCGGCGGCGGCGGCGGCGGCAGCCCACGCGGGCTGCAGCTGCCGCTGCCTCGCGACGAGCTCGAGCGCGAGCCGCTGCTTTTGCACCACCCCCTGCGCGCCGCGCCGTTCGAGGGCTTCGTGCGCGCGCTGCTGCGCGCCTCGGCCAACACGCCGCACCTGGCGGCCGTGCCGCTGCCGCACTCGCGCTTCCGTTCGATGCTCTCACAGCACCTCGAGCCGTCGCTCAAGCAGCCGCCGCCCGCGCCGCACGACGCGGCGGTCGTCAGCCTCAGCCTCGGCTACGTCGCCTCTCTCGCGCCGGTCTACTCGTACTGGCACGACGCCTTCCCCGCGCTGGCCGAGGCGGCGGGGCTCGTGCAGCCGCAGGCAGAGCCGCAGCCGCCGCGGCCACGGCCGGGCACGGAGGTGGAGCTGCTCACGCCGACGCAGGGCGGCGGGCTGCTCCGACCCGACCCGTCGCGGCCGCTGCCGTCTGTGGCGGAGGTGCGCGCGCAAGGCGGCGGCTTCAACTTCAACGAGCTGCTGCTGCTGCTGCAGGCGACGCACCTCGTCGGCCCCGAGCTCTCGCCGGGAGACGCGTGCGCGCTCCACTGCCGCCTCGCCGGGATGGCCGACGGCGGGCTCGCGCCGCACGTGAGCGCCGCCAACAAGGAGACGCCCATCGTCTTCGACGCGTGGGTGCGCTTCTTCGCGGCGCTCGCCGAGATGGTGCTGCCCGATATGGCGTCGCCCGCCCGCGTCGAGCATGTCTTCTCGTACCTCGTCGTGCACACCCGCCTCCACCAGGGCCGCCCGCTCGGCGACGACAGCGACCTCGCGGCGGCCGCGGACGATGCCGAGCCGGCTGTTGGCACCCCGAAGGCCGAGTCTAGGCAGCCGCAGATGGCGGTACTGCCAGGTCTCACACAGTAAGCTGCCTAGCTTGTAGATATGAACAGTACAACGACAGTAATTTTTCAGGGCTCCTCATCCGAGTCGCTCACGTCTGCAGCATCGATCGTGGCCGTGGCTTGTTTGCCGCGTCCCCGCCCTCGCCCTCGCTTGCTGCCCGCCCTGCCACGTCCCTGAGCGCGGCCACGGCCGCGCCCACGGCCGCGCGGCTGCACAGTAGCGGCCTGGCCATTGGGTGGGGCCTTCTGCGCAGAGGGAATGGCGGCGGCCAGCCGGCTCGAGTCGAACCTGGCGAAGCGGTGCTCAAACGAAAAGAAGGAGTCGATGCGCGTCTGCGACGTGGTCACCTCGAAGGCCTTCATCACGGGCAGCAGGTGCTCGTCGGCCTTGGCCTGCGGCCAGTTGAAGTGTATCGAGCAGAACTCGCGCAGCCCCTGCAGGTCGGGCCGCTCCCACTGGCACGGCTGCTCGTCGGTATCGACGTGAGGCTTGAGGTACGCGTCGATCACATGCTTGCTCGGGAAGTCGTCCGGCAGCGTCCAGTTGCGCCGCATCTTGCGGTGCTTGCGCTTGTACTCCTTGAGCTTGTACGCCGTGCCGCCCTCAAGCTCGCTCTCGTCCGTGGCGTCGGCTTCGGCGTCGGCGTCGGCGTCTCCCCGCCAGCTGCTCACCCACTGCTTGAAGGCCTTCAGGCCGCCAGCGTCATCGGTGAAGGCCGAGAGCACCTCCATCGCGTTGACGATGCCGACGCCGTTGACGCCGTCGGTGTAGTCGGAGCCGAGCAGCAGCGCGAGGTCGACCATCTGCTCGCGGCGCACCGAGAGCTCCGCCTCGACGTCGTCCATGTGGTACGCCTCCACCTGCCGGTTGGCGTCGAAGAGGTGCTTGTACACGTGGCGGCCGCCGAAGAGGAACGTGTCGTTGTCCTCGCTCACGACGCCGTCGACGGCGCCGCACCGCTCGAGCTGCGCGCACTGCGCCTCGGCCTCCATCGGCGCCACGACGAACGGCACGCCGAAGAGGCGCAGCAGCTGCTTGCTCATCGCGTACATCTCGTCGGTGACGGTGTCGGCGTCGCGCTTCTGCTGCGATTGCGCCCTGCGCAGCCGCCGCAGCTCGGCCTCGCTCTCGGCCTGCAGCCTCGTGCGCTCCCGCGCGCGCTCGTCCGCCGACAGCATCTGCGGAGGCAAGTTCGCCGGCGCGCCGGACGCCGACGAGGACGAGGCCGCGGCGCTGGCCGAGGCGGTGGCGGCGGCGGCATCGGCACGCGCCTGGTCGATGTCGACGGCGAGCAGGGCCTCATCGTCGATCTCGTCGATCTCTGCCGCCACTGCGGCCGAGGACGCCGCTCGAGCCGAGGAGGCCGCCGGCTGCACGCTGGGCTCCGGGCGCGTCTCGGCCGCGCCGCTGGACGGTGCCGGCTCTGCAGGGCGAGTGGCGGCCTGGTCCACCGACGTTCTCGCCGCGTCGCCGTTACTCGTCGCGGCAGCGGTGCCCGCGGCTGCCGCGCTCCCCTCTGCGGCGCGGGCGGCGCGGCTGGCGACGAACTCGCCGAGGAAGGCGAGCTTCGCAAAGTCCTCCGAGTCGGGCTCAAACTTCGCCATCGACGCGGTGATCTCAGGCAGCGCCTCCGCACACTCGTCCGCCGTGCGCGACAGCATGTAACGCAGCTCCTCCTCAGCGAAGGCGTCAGCGGGCGCGCGCTCCATCAGTGCCGCGAGCTCTGCTTCGTCGACCGCCGCCATCGCGGCCCCATCATCCTCCCCCGCCTCCTCGTCGGCCGCCTCGGCCGCCTCCTCGTCGGCCGCCTCGGCCGCCTCCTCGTCGGCCGCCTCGGCCGCCTCCTCGCCGGCCGCCTCGGCCGCCTCCTCGTCGGCCGCCTCGGCCGCCTCCTCGCCGGCCGCCTCGGCCGCCTCCTCGCCGGCCGCCTCGGCCGCCTCCTCGCCGGCCGCCTCGGCCGCCTCGGCCGCCTCGGCCGCCTCGGCCGCCTCGGCTGTGTCGTCGGCAGGTGCAGCCTCTCCTGCACCGCCCTCATCGACTCCTCCAACGTCGTCCACCTGTGGTGGAGCTGTGCTGGGGGGCGCCACCGCCTCGACAAACGCGGCCGCTGCCGCTTCGGCGTCGTTCCTCTTGGTCTCTGCCTTGGATGCGGGCGGTTGGCTCGGGCTGGGGCGTGACAGAGGCTCGTCAGCCTTCATCGTCGACCACATTCGCTTCTTGGCCTGCATCCGCCACGATGACGCGGTTTCCACAGCCGCCGGCGCTCGCCAACCCTCGTCCTCGACCTCCGGCTCGGTCTCGGGCTCAGGCTCGGCCTTGACCCCGCTCTGTCGCTCCATCTTGACGTCCTCGTCGTCCTCCTCCTCATCCTCTTGCTCGTCGTCCTCATCGAGCTCGATCTCGATGACTTCGTCGTCGTCATCGTCTGCCATCCCATCACCGCCACCACCACCGCCGTCGTCATCGTAGCTGCCGCCATCGTACGTCTTGAAGAAGGACGCCGGGAACAGCGCCTCATCCTGGTCGTCGTCCACCTTGCAGTCGTCCAGATCGAATGCGACTTGGATCGAATCGCCACCGGCGTCGGCAGTCCCCCTCGCTTCGGGCTGTTGGCCTGGCTGCTCCTCTGTCAGGTCGAGAGGATCGACCTTGCTCCCTCCCGGAGGTGGTGGTCTGTGCCTGCCACCCGCAACAGCGCTGCCGCCCGCCCCTCCGGAGTCGAGTGACGCAGCGATGGCCTGCCGCAGACACGAGTCCTCATCCTCGTCGTCGTCGTCGTCGCCGGCGTGATGACGCACCCGCTTCGCACCTGGATTAGCCGCCTGTGGCTGCACCGATGCCGGCATCGGCCGTTTGCCGTCGCGTCGCTTTTTGACCGCCGCATCTTCCATCGAGAGCGCCACTGCTTTGGCCAGGTTCTGCTCCTCTGCCGACTGCCCAGCCACGGCACCGCCCTGTCTCGATTCGTCAGCGCCACCTTCGACCACGAAGCCTCCACCACCATCGCTGTCGGCGCCCTCGTCGGCAATGAAGCCTCCTCCACCACCGTCGTCGTCGGCAGCTGCGTCTGCCTCGGGAAAGAACCCACAACCACCGTCGCTGTCGGCGCCCGGATCGGGGAGGAACCCGCCGTCGCCATCGGGCTCCTCAGCAGGTGCAGCTCCCTCCTCCATCGACAGCGCCACCGCCCTCGCGACGTTCTGCGCCTCGATCGAGCCGCCGCGCACCGCCTGGGCACCCTCGCCCCCGGCCTTGTCATCGTCGCCCGACTCGGCTCCGTCGTCCTCGCCGTACGGCGGGGTTGCGCCGTCCGCACCTGTCCGATCGACGAGCAGGTACTCGCGCGTGGCGTCGCCAGCGAGCCGCTGCGCCGATTGCGAGGCGGCGAGCTCTTTGCGCAGAGAGTTGACCTGCCCCGCCACCTTGGAGACCTCGATGTAGTTTTGCAGCTGCTGGTGAGAGAACGACTCGGCGGTGTGCTGCTGCCTCACCAGCTGGTCGCGCCTCCGATGCTGCTCGACGTTCTTGATCTCGTCGAGCACCTCGAACTGGAGCGCGGGTGGGAGATGCTTCACGGCCTCGGTGTCGAGCTCGCCTGCACGCGGAACCACCACGCTGCCCAGCGACGCGTCGCTCGCGCTGCCGACGTGGCTGCGCCACTGCGAGCGCTGCCCTCGCTTGGACGCCGCACGCTGCACAAAGTCCCGCAGCGTCAGCCCATCTTCCTGAAAATCCTGCGGACCGTCGTTCAGCCACGCCCGGCCGTTGCCGCGGCCGCCGCGCGCCTCCCATCCCTCGTCGTCCTCCTCATCTTCCTCCTCCTCCCACTCCTCTGCCTGTGCCGCGAGAGCCGCATCCTCGTCGTGGCCAGTGGCACTGCTGCTCGCCGCCGCTTCAGGCTGTCTGCTGTCCATCTGCTGATCTTGCTGTCCAAACTGGTCGCTCACGTCAAACCCGTTGGTGTCGCCCGCGTCCTCGCCGTCGTCCATGGCTTCATCCGGCTGATCATCCGGAGCGGTGCTCGCAGACGCCTCATTGCCGACCAGACCATGGAGTAGGTGTCGACCCTTGACCTGGTTGAGGAGGATGCGCTCCGCCGTCCTGCGCAGGCTCGCCTCCTGTCGCTGGCGGAAGGCGCGGCGACGGGCAACTGTCTTCTGCTTGAGCGCCGGCGTTCCGCCATCAAAGACCAGGACGGGGTAGATGTGCAGGAACAGGAGCTTGCACAGCCGGCGGAAGAGGCCAAGGATCGGCGCGTTCTGCATCATGTCGCCGGACTCGTCCCGCATAGCCTTGATGAACTGGATGAGCCAGATGGACGCATCGACCGCGAGCTTCTTCCGGGCGAGCTGCTCGAGTGAGATGCGGCGGCCACAGGGGGCGACGAGGTCCCAGAGACGAGAGACACCCATGGCAGCACGGGCCTCGCCTCGGCGCTCGTGTACTCGGCGACGACTCCCTCGCCAAGTTTCGCGCCGCGGAGGGGGTGAACCACGTTAATTCGATAAAGATCCGGAAAATCGCCACCAAAGGCACCAAAGGCTTGCCTTGCTTGAGGTACTGGCATTTGGGAACATGCTACCTAGACTACGACGATTCCACACTCCCTACCCCGTCAGGTCTGCCGCTCGTGCAGGATGGCGCCGCCAAAGCCCGACGCGATGATGCGAACCGGTGCCAGCACGAGGCGCGGGCCGATCTCGGCAACGTCGAGTGCGCCCGCCACGTCGGTCTGGATGCGGTACACTCGCATCCAGATCCGCCCGTCGAGCCACGAGAAGGTGACCGAGTGGCGCGCGGCCGCTTCCTCCTCCGCGGCGACGGCGGCGCGGTCCCGCGGAACCGAAAACGTGTGGGTCAGCAGCGCTTTGAGCACACGGAGCTCGGCGCTCGAGTCGAAGGACTGGTCGAAGACGACGACGTTGCGCGCGCCGCTCACTCTGCGTGCCTCGAGCTTGAGCTCCGAGACTGTGTGGATGTTGGCGACCTGGAACATGGCGGAAGGCCCGTCCGGGCACGTTGCAGCCCACAAGTACAGCCGGCGCGGGTCGCGCACGTCGAGCAGGAGCGCGGAGCCGCACCTGCCGTCCTCACACAGCCGAAGCACGCGCTTGAGGCCCTCGTCCGTCGAGAGCTTGCTCCCGAGCTTGCCGTGCGGCAGCAGCTGCAGAAGGTCGCGCAGAAGGTGGCGGTGGCGCGCCTTGATGCCGCGCGTGCCGAGGATGAGGCAGCCGTCGAAGCCCGTCGACGAGCTGGCCATTGTCAATCGCAGGTTAGCTTTTCAGCCACGTCCAAAGGGTGTTGCACGGCGACAGTCCGATGATGCAGGACTTTGTGTGTGGCGCATACCAGATTGAGATCACACGGAGCCCCTCATCGATAGCCGCCGCTAACGATGCTCGCTATTCTCTCCACTGTCTCAGCGTCCGCCAACATCATTCCTCAGGCCGACGTCTACTGGGACCAGATCATCACAAAGGGCGAGGTGAGCGGGCTCCACCACATGCCCGCCTTCTCGCCATGCGCGACCGCACCAAAAACCTAACCTGTGCGCACAACCCACACCTCAGGTCGCGAGTGGCAATCTGCGCAAGCCGGGCCAGCTCACGTTCAAGACTGCGGTCGGGAACGCCAAGATCTCATGGGCGAGGCGGATGGTCATGCCCAAGATCGGCTGGTCCAACACCCTGAGCGCCGCCTACGAGCTGCAGGCGAGCGCCACGTCGCTCAAGGACGTGGGCATGGCCGGTGAGGTGGCGCAGATGGGCAGCAAGCTGGGTTACGAGCTGACACACGCCTTCGCGCCAAAGTCGACCGAGCTCAAGCTGAAGCTGAGCTCGCCAGCCGTCGGCGGGTGCAGCCTCTCCGCAGAGTATGACTCGGCGAGCCCCGGCACCCTCAAATCGATCGGTGTGCCGATGTCCTACACGTTTGGCACGCCTGGCCGCTGGGCGAGCTGCGTGCTGTCGGCAAAGACCGAGTATTCGCCGGCAGCGGGGGCGATGAAGTACGCAGCGGCCGTCAAGGCGTGGGGCGCTCGGCTCGGAGCGACCGCCTCGCACGCCGTGGGCGCGGCCGACGAGGAGGCGGGCGTGGCGCCGAAGCCTCTCGTGTACGAGCTGACCGCGCAGCACATTGCTGAGATGTCGGGCGCGTCGGTGTCGGCCAAGCTGAGCGGGGGAGCCAAGCCGAAGCGGCTGACGGTCGACCTGCAGACCGAGGAGATCGGTCGCAGCGGCACGTGGCTCGTCGGCGCGTCGGTCCCTCTGTCGCACAGCTTCAAGGAGGGCCTCAAGGACCCAACGATCACCCTCAAGCGCAGCTTCCTCAAGTGAGAGCGAGTCAGCTAGCAGCCTCGTCGAAGCGGCGATGCGCGCCACCGAGCCGGAGGGCGCGTGGCTGCACGCGCGGAGTGGGAATCCGGCTGCGCCCAGCGTGGAGCACACGTACCGTACTTTATCTGCAGTCAGGAATAGATAAATGGTGGCTACAGTCTGTCAGTCCCTAGGGCACATTGCGACTCTCTCGGCACTCTCTGAGCTAGACCCTCGATCCTCATTCGGAGCCAGGGGGTCGCTCAGGCCGGTCGCGACGGATGTGCTCATCGAGCCCATCGACGCGCGGAGGCGCATGGATGACTTCCAGCAGCAGCGCCAGCAGCTCGACCACATGGCGGCTATGCTTGCGTCACGCACTCGTGCCGCCCTCTGCCGCGCATGGTGCCAGTACACGCACGAGTTGGCGAAGCCAGTGAGCGGCTGCGTGGCGACACGCACGACGGCGAGAGCAAACGGGACCGAGCCTCGTGGCTGCACCCCGTGCCGCGAGGGCAGGTCCAACTGAAAGTGGCCGCCCCATGCGTAGTAGAAGATGGGCGGGAACTGGGTGAGCAAGAAGACCAAGAGGTAAGAGCTGAGTCGAGTATGGAGCGAGGCGGCCATGCTGGCCGTCGTCTGCCCGCTCGTCTCCACGTCGGCAGCTGAACGCACCTCAACGAAGTGGCACTGGATTCGGGCGTACATGACGACCACGGTCACTAGTGTGCCACCCTCGACAGCGATGAACACACCCAGCTGCAGCCAGTAGGATACAGTCGCGTCGCCGGCCGCGGCCGCAAAGGCAATGCACGCAGCAACAGGCATGCCCACCGTAGCCAGGGCGATCAGCCGGAGCAGATTGCGCCGCATGGGCTCTGGTTGTGCAGCCCACACGAAGGCGCGGTACAGGTACCACGCGAGGATCGCGCTGAGCAACGACGTGCAGGTGGCATACGCAAACAAGAAGTCGGCGACCGTATTCAACGACGAATAGGTGGCGGCGTCTCTCCCATCCACGAAGACTGAGGCTGCGTCCAGCAAGAAGGAGGCTGCATAGAGGGCGTCGAATGCACCGAGCACGCTGAGCAGGAGGAGCACGTTGTCCGAGTGTGTCCCGCGCAACACGGCGTAGCGTGCCATCCAGCACACGACCGACAGACCGGAGCCGCTCACGAACGACAGGCCGCTCGTCGCAACGGCGATGACTTGAAGGACGATGTCCTCGTTGCCAACAGAAGCCATGAGTGAGCCTCACCGTGCTGACAACTCGCCGTGCCGACGAATTAGCCTGAGCCAACACGGCGTCACCGACGGAGTCAACGAGCTCAAGGACACCAAACAGCAGGCAATCTTGGCTGCAGAGTGAGAACAGGACGAGCCGATGTGTGAACGAGTATTTGAGCAGTGTACAAGTGTCGACGTGTTGCATTCTGAAGTAAAATCTGCGTGGTGCTGAACACATGGAGCTACAAGACGTAATTACACGTGACTTTCCGCTTGGAGCCCGTGCGCGAGCAGGTGGCCTCGACGACAAACTCGGTGAAGCCAAAGGCCATG
>Ga0209713_10003453_pt1 | contig 10043 bp, 10 predicted proteins | sample ArcOceMetagenome_3_FD_187444 | JGI IMG/M metagenome (GOLD analysis project Ga0209713, IMG submission 187444) | Marine eukaryotic phytoplankton communities from Arctic Ocean - Arctic Ocean- Svalbard ARC20M Metagenome (SPAdes) (version 2) | ecosystem: Environmental > Aquatic > Marine > Oceanic...
TTGCGTCCAAGCATGCTCTTGTGGCTACATTCCCAGCTGGCAAAAATAGCAGGGTTGCCGGATGATGGAAGCACCACACAAAGCGAAATGCGTGTTCATGAGTTGTTTGCTTCGCACGAGCTGCCCGTTTGTTTATCGATTGCGTTTTTTGAGTCTGTTTTCCCGTTCTCTCGCTCGCTCGCTTGCTCGCTCTGTCTTTCGTGTTGTGGCAGCGAGCTTATTTCGCGGTAATCGCGTTTCTTTGATGCAGCATCTGCTGTTTCCGCCCCAGGCGCACGGTGACAACCCTTGCTTTTAAAATGTCAAATGCTAATGCATCGATATGGGCTGACCGGATTGCCTGCTCGTCTATCTTTTCCTCTCGCTTTCTCTACTGCGGCTGTCTGAAAGCATGTTTGCTCGTATGCGCATGCAGCATATGTGATTGATTTCATTCGTGAGGTTCACACATCTGTACATATGAGAAAGTCTGCACAAATGTTGAGAACGTGCATTGAGGCACATGCGCGCTTGCTTGCCCACAGACCTTCTCTCAATGTATCTGCTGAAGTGGCTCATGCCTGATGTGGATTCTGCGGATCAAGGGAGGAGTTGCTGGCAGTGGTTTGCAGCGCAGATGGGTACATATCTGTACCGCATTACAAATGTTATCTGTACCGCAGTACAAATGTTTGTGCCTCAACATTATATCTCCGACCCCACCTTGCAGCTTGACAGTGTACTCACACAAGAGAAGGCACAGCGCATCGGCCTTCGCCACTAGTCCGCATCTGAGTTGATTTCCTCCGTCTCTGCGCGCCCACAGGGAGCCGTGGATTGAAGATGGCGGTGTGTTATCCACTCGACATGATGCGGACGCGCCTTGCGGTTGACATTGGCTCTGCCAGCGATCGTGAATTCATGAGCGCGTGGCATTGTTGTACTACTATTTGTCGCACCGCTGGCCTCCCAGCCCTGTATGCCGGTGCGTATTCATGCTTGCTGCTCCGGTTCCAGCATGGCCCACGCATCATAAATTCGCATCTACAACAGACGTACAGTCCTGTGTCATAGGTGCATGTTCCTGTATATGCGCGTGTGAGTCTATGAATGCGTGCACGAAAGACTGACATGTACCACGTCCGTTGCGTCAGGGTTAGGAATAGCTTTTGTGGGGATGGCAGCCGAGACAGTAAGCTTAAGTCTGTGTAACGCATTGCTTCTTGGCACTGTGCGCCCAAACAGTCCAAATCTGTCCCCAATCTCTTCGCATATCGCTGTAGTGATTGCAGGTTTGCCCTCTCTGCACTTTGCCGCGGACGCACATGCTCCTTGCTGCCAGGAAACAGCAGTGCCTCTCATTCCTTTTCTTGTTTCCTCTTTTTTTTGTCTTTTTGTGGATCCATGTCTCGATTTCTTTCTCGCCGTCTGCTCCGGTCACTGCTTGTGTGGTCCGATTTGTGCGAGCAGGGCTTGTTCAGTTCCCAATGGATACCGTGTGTCGACGAATGATGATGGCGGCAGGCGAAAGGAAATTCTATTCCAGTACCCTGGATGCTGTGATGCGATTGTCGAAGACCGAAGGTTCGCGTGCCTTTTATTCGGGTGTTCCACTGGCAATGCTTATTGAAGCAGTCAGAGGCGTGGTTCATAAGAGTTGCGGAAGCTTCCTGGAACGGGTGTATCAATCTATCTCGGACGCTCTGAATGAGCTTCCGCGGGGCATGTGTTCGAATGTGGGAGACTCAGCATTTGACGCGTGGATACAGCGGCAAGCCAGGAATTCGCTGATTGCAGGAAAAGACCCAAAAGACACCGAGGATTTCAAGTTTCTTACGTTTTCAGAAATACCCCCCTTCACGTCCAAGCACCGCTCTTTGATGGCCAAATTTATGAGTCCAGAAATCTGGAGTAAGTGCTCCTCGGTCAAGACCAGCAAAGGATTTTCCCTCTCTCACTTGATCCAATGTGGAGTGTTCAGACCATCGCTGGGCCTGGGGTTGGTGCTAGGCGACGAAGAATGCTGCGACGTTTTTAAGGATCTGGTAAACCCAATCGTAAAGACCTGGCATAAATTCGACCCTCACACACAATCGCACAAAAGCGACCTGAGCCCAAGCAAGCTGAAAATTGCCGAGGCGCAGCGCAAGAGGTTCGACGAGTTTGTAATATGTTGCTGTGTGAAAGGCTCGCGTAACGTGTCGGGCTACCCTCTGCAGCCTGCTACCTCGAGGGAGGACAAAATTGCTCTAGAAACCTTCTTTCGGGATGCTGCTGCCTCACTTGTTGGCGAACTCAAGGGTACATTTTTGGCGCCTCACGCCCTTTCACCTGAGCTACGGTGCGAGTTGGAAAGGGAGGGAATGGTGTTTGACAAGCCCTTGAAGACGCAGTATCTGGCTGTATGCGGTGGCGCACGACATTGGCCAACAGGGCGCGGCGTCATTATGAATACGATGAAGACATACATAATGAGCATCAATCAGGAGGACCATGTGCGCTTAGTCAGCAAGCAGAACGGAGCTGACATCCAGGCATGCTTTGCGCGCTTTTGCCAGCTCTCACAGCACCTGAAAGAGGCTGCTCTCGCACAATCTCGCGACTTGATGTTTAGCGATCGCCTTGGGTTTCTCACTACTAGTATCGCTGATCTTGGTATCCGTGCTTCAATTTTCATTCGAGCTCCACTCTTCAGGTTACCCACGCGTATGAGTGTATTGCGTTTTCGAATGTCAAGGCCGAAGTGAGTGGCACACTTTGAGCGCTTGGGGGCCAGGATGCTGACGCGCTGACACATGCGTGCGTGCGTTTGTTGTGTTTACGTGTGCTGTCGTCGCTTCTCAATGTCTGCAGCGAAGCGGCACATCTCAAGCTCGAGGAAATCTGCTCCCATCATGATTTGCAGGTGAGGGACCGATTTCAGTAGTCCAAACTCAAGATGGTAGTGAGGTAGGCTCAATGAATCTTGAGCAAGCAAGTCATGACTCACCGGAAGGAGGATTATGATCTTCCTTGTGTGAGGAAATTTGGATTTTTCATCAAATGATCACTTGTCCTTTTCTCAGGCATCATATCGACAAGACGGGGTCTGGGAAGTGTCGCACAGGGCAAGAATCGGCTTTACAGGTGACTGAGAAAGAGGGCGTAAGAGATTGTCTTTTGTCATTGTTATGGAACGGTGTGTCCTCTGTGTTGTCTTCAGTCCAGATCGCAGGCATTTGAGATATGCACACGCACACACACAGAAGTAGAGCTGATTCAAAAGGTGATTGACGGCGTGGACCAAATTCTTTGTGTGGAGGCCAAACTTGGGCAGGTGAGCGTGAAAACGACAGTGTACTATGACACGCAAATGCACGCGCAGGCCACGTCACCTAGATCGAGAAAGTGAAACAGACACAGAGACGGACGCATGCGAGGCGCGCAGTGTTTCGCGATTCGAAGGCTTGTTCCGCCTGCATCGGGCCCTGACCCACCCTTTTCCGACCCACCCAAAACACTGACAGGGAGCTGATGTGGAGGAGGCGCTGAATGCCTGATTCGAACTCCTCCCTAGTTAGTTCCGACCGCACTCTGCCTCTCCTTTCGGGTGGGGGTTGTGCGAGCGTTGTGGGTACCGGTATGAAGGGAGGCTGCGCATAGACGCAGACGTCTGTGTACCACGTTGCCTGGCACGTTGCATACTGGTGAAACGTAACGGATTGAGGACAAGCACGCTTACTTGCCCAACTTTGCACGCTCAGGCGCAAGAGTGTGCTGTAGGCGATCGGAGCAGATCCAGGCCACGTGTTATTGATTTCTTGTATTTATTGACCCTTTCACCCCCGACCGACGCCGCATACCTGCAGTATTAGGATGACAGGGTGTTGCCTCCGATGTACAACAAACACGCGCGTTGGCTGCTCGTATGCGCACGGTGCCTAGAACTGCCAGGAATCCCGATCCTGTGGCGAAAGGCCACGAGACGCGTCTTCTGGTGAGCGAGAGGGTTTGGAATCATTTTCCCGCGCACGGGATCCTCGTTCCCGAACAAGAATTTCGTCCAGATTTCTCATCTTCCCGGGCCGCACGCTTCCGGACCGTGCAGGCACCGGCATGCTATCACGCCCCCCCCCCCCAGATGCTTGCCTGCCGCCACGTCCCCTCGGCCCTCCAGAGCCCTGCCGCCCACGAGGTCCTTGCCGCGACCCGCGGCCCCGTAGGCTGCCACCTCCAGAACCCTGGCGCCGTGGCGAGTTGACAGAAGGAGGCTGATTGCGACCAACCTTGCTAGGCGGATTGCGACCAACCTTTGACCAGCCCCGCCCAACACCGTCACCACGTTGCAGTAGGCCCCCTCGATTCGGACCAGGGTGAGACACTAGGCGTACACCTTGATTCGAGTGATCCCTGAAGCGCTCCTCCAACATGCGCACTTGCCGCCTGTCACCACCCGCAGCCTGCATGGCGGCATCAAGCATGAAGGAGTTGGGCACCAGCCCGTGCGAGCTTGCTTCGTCCACCAGCGCAAGCGCCTCCCTCCTCCTGCCCACTCTCGTCTGCACACACTCCCATGTCAATCGCTGACAACACGGCCACGCGTCGACCAGCTGCAGGAGCCAAGATACCTTTCGCACCCATGCGTGCCAAAATGCCGTGCTCAGCGTGAGACGCACGCGCACGCGCAGGCAGTGTCCCTGCGGGCCAGCGCACTATCTCTCACGCGCATGCGGCATGTGTTCTGTGTACACCACACGCACAGTATACCAGGGCATGCATCATGACGGTGTAGGTCTGGTGGTTGCGTGAAATCGCCGGCATTTTGCGAAAAAGAGCCAGGGCCACGGTGACGGCTTCATGCGTGCCCTCGTGCCGCGCGGCATTGATGAGAGAAGTGTAGGTCACGGTGGTGGGTTGTACATTGACCCCCCTCATCATGTCCAGCACCTGCAGTGCGGGGCCAATGCCGCCTCCAGAGCCCGCCCACGAAGCTTTGGCATAAGCGTCAATGAGGGTGTTAAACACCACCACGTCCGCCGCAACCCCACGGTCTCGCATGCGGTCCAAGATGTAGTAAGCCTTTTCAATCGCCCGGTCACCGACGCCGTTGGCTGCACCGAGTGCGCACAGTTTGATGAGCGCAGTGTAGCTGCGGCAATTGGGTGCCTGGAGCAGGCGCCATCGTCAGGCACTGCACTGCCTCGTGAGCCAAGTGCTCTTGCAATTTCAACAGCGCATGCAAGCAGCGGCAGCCGCACCAAACATATCCCTGTCTGCGATCAAGGCATAGCCACAGGCACGCAACGCATATCTATTTGCAGGGCTGCCATCGCCTCGCAACTGCACATCAACCTCTGGGGACTTACAATTGCAAACTTGTCCATCATCCAAAAGATCTTGGAGGCATCGTCAAAGCACAGATCGAAGGTCTCTTCTCCCTTGCCCAATGGCCCGAGCCCCGCCACCACCACCGTGGCGTCCAGCAAAGCGTTGCACGCATTCACGTTGACGGCAATGCCCATATTTAGCATGTCGCACATGACCTTCCACGCCACCGTGATGAACCCACGACCTTCCGCAACAGCCCGTTCCGTGCCCATTTTTGGCAGCACGCCAAGCCCGCGCGGCAAGGACAAGTCAACAAGCAGATGCTCCAGCTCAGGGTAAGAGATTGTACCGTCACCATCCTTGTCGGCTGTGCGCATGAAGCGTACGATATCAGTGTTGGTCACATTGTCCAGGCGCGCAGCAGCGCTGCCGAGTTTCCCACGCGGTCCCCTGCCCTGCAGCAATGCCGACGCTTCCACCAGCTCGCTGGCCGTGATCCTGCCATCCCCGTCGCGGTCGAGCCGGTCGAAAATGCGACGAATGCGCTTTTGCGCCGACCTGCCCTTGCTGTCGCCTTTCAGCAAGCCGACACTGTTGACACACGTATCCACGAACACGGAGCAGGTGATGCCAGTGGGCGCCACGGAAGCCACGCGCATATCCTCGAGCACCTGTAGCGACAGGGCCACCCAATCGCCGCGCTGCCCCTGCGCCGCTGCCTTGGCGTAAATGTCCAGGATGGTGGTGTACGTCACAACATCCGCCCGCACGCCAAGGTCACGCATCAGCGACACGAGACCGCGCGCCTGCTGCAGCACAGTCGCGTCGCCTTCGTTCTTGATCGCCCGCGCGCCTGCTGAGAGGAGCGAGGTGAAGGAGATGACATTTGGCGTCACGCCGTGTGACTGCATCTCGCGCATCAACAACAGCCCGCGCGCTAGCGCGTCACCGGCCCTGTATCCTGCCTGCGGGCTCGAGGCCGAGTATGAGCATGCGGAAATCAAGGTGTTGAAGGAAATAATATCGGGCATAACCCCGAGAGCTTTCATCTGCTGCAGCAGTTCCAGCCCATTGTCCACCATGACGAGCCCGTGCGTGTAGGCGGCCTTGGCGCAGGCGCTGAGCAGGCAGTTGCACGTGACGACATTCGGCGACAGCCCCGCCTTTTGCATTTCCTGCAGCACAAGCATAGCCTCGCCGCGTCCGCCGTCCTCCCCGTATCGCGCCGCCCTCACGCACGCATCTAGGATGGTCGTGAACGTAATGAGATCAGGCTCGACGCCGTCAGCGCGCATCAGGTCCATGACCCACGCGCCCCTCGGCCGCACGGTATCCGAGCCGCGGCCCCAGGCTGTTGCGGTGCAGGCGCGCAGCAGCGAGTTGTAGCTCCGCACGTCGGGCTGCACGCCGCTCGCCTTCATCATCTCTAGCACGTGCATCCCGTACTGCAACCCACTCAGGCGTCCACGCGATGCCTCGTTGGCCACCGCATGCATCACAGTGTTCCACGTGATCAGGTCGGGGGTGACGCCCGCGGCCGGCATCTCGACCGACACCAGGCGCTGCGCCAGCGAAAAGTTGGCGCACTTGGCGTAGGTGTTAACCAGCGCATTCCACGTCTCGACGCCCATCTCCACAGCGAGGCCTTCCTCCTGCAGGTCAGAAAAGACCTCCTGCGCCACAGCAGCCGCCCCTTTGTAGCCCGCGCCCGCCGCTTTTGCACACACGGTGAAGAGATGGTTGTAAGTGTCGCTGTTTGGCCGCACCCCGTCCTCGCGCATGGTTGTCAGCACGCCGACCGCTCGGTCGACAGCCTCCTGAACCCACACCCCCTCCCGCCGCATGCTTGCCCCTGTAACGCAGATGCCTATCAGCACGTTGTAGGTCATGGCAGTGCGGCCCACCCCGCGCTGGCGCATCAAGTCGAGCACCTCCAGCCCATTTTGCCACCCCCGCGTCCAGCCGCCGCGTCCGCCACGCACGGCCGCCGCCCGTGCACATGCGTCGAGCATCGAGGTGAAGGTGATTGCATCGGGCGTGATACTCGACTCCTCCATCATGTTGAGAACATCGTGGGCGTTGACCACGGCCTGCTCGCCCAGCCCTGCAGCAGCGCTCTTGGCGCACACGTTCATCAGCGTGTTGAAACTCACCAGGTTGGGCCTGGCCCCGCGCTCCACCATGCGCGACATCGCGTCGAGCGCAGTCTCAAGCGCGTCCGGCCGGCCGCGGCTTGCGGCCAGCGCGCACAGGTTCAGGACAAGATTGTAGGTCGTGACCACGTACTCCTCCTCGCCCTTCTCCTCCACGGTGTCCAGGGCACTCTCCCACTTGCTTTTGGCAAGCGCGAAATCGCGCAGGAGGACGTCGCGGCTCTCGGACAGGAGGGCCTTGCACTCGTCCCTGATTTTGCCCCGGTTGCGCATGTCGGGCCAGGACGCCTCGGACTCTGCGCCCAACGACCCGATTCTGAAGGAGCCGCTACCGGACCACGCCTTCTCGGCACTGCCCTCGGCCTCCGCGTCGCCCGCCGCCGCGTCGCTCCCCGCATTTTCGGCGCCCGCGTCATCGCCCCTCGGCGTCGCCCCCCGCAGATTGCGCGGCGCGCGCACCGCGCACCGCCACCGCGCGCCAGGGGCGAGCGGCGGCGGGGCCTGCGCCAGCAAGGCGATCCCCGGCGGCAGCATCCCGCAGCGCGCGCCGGCCGCATGGCCCCCCGGCGCACGCATCAGACACGCGAACGCGCAACGGCGGCTTGCAGCAACGCCGCTCCACGGTGCCGCCGCGTCCCAAGCCACGCCGTCCAGGGGCGCCGCCAGCGACGCCACTGCGAGCAGGCCGCACAGCGTCCGTGCGCGCGGAGCGGTCTGGCGCATCGCGCCGTCCCTCATCTCAAGCCCGCATGGTGTGGGGGCTGCTTGAACCTAAGCCCCAGCTGTGCTCTTCTGCCACCCTAGGAGACCTAGCCTATCGAAAGTGTGCCGGCGACGGGAGAGCGGGCCGGGCGGACAGGATGGGGCGGCGGCAGCAGCTAATGGCGCTGCGGTACGCGCACGCGCCGTTCCCTGCGCCTTGCGTGCGTGGCGCGCCACCGCTTCTGTCGCCCCGCCTCCCCTCTGTAACTCCTCCCTCCACCCCCCCCGGCACCCCAATGCGTCCCACGAGCCTTACAACGCCGCGCCTTCTGTGCAGGGGAGCGCTGCCGGCGGGCTGGCTGACGCGCGGCGGCGCGCGAGCGGTGTGGGGGGCGGGCGGGGCTGCGCGCGCGCCCCGACCCGTGTTTGTCGCAGCGCGCGCCGACGCCCTCTGTGGTGCTCGCAGACTGCCGCCCGCGGCCGCGCGCTGGGCCCGCTTGCACTCGGACGCGACGCCGACGGCCGCTGGGCTCGCGGCACGCGAGGCGGGGGAAAAGGCGGCCGCGGCCGATCTCAAGGCGGGGAAGGGGGTGCCGGCGACGGCTGTGCAGCTCCCGGCAGTATACTTTGAAATGGGGAAGGGCAAGCTCTCGGCGCTCGTGACGCTCACGGCAGCCGCCGGCTACGCCGTGGCTGTGCCTGTGGGCACGCCCATGATGTGGGATGCGCTAGTAATCACCAGTGGCGGCACAATGCTCGCAGCCATGAGCGCGAGCGCCTTCAACCAGATTGTGGAGCGCGAAAACGACAGCCGGATGACGCGCACGTCGCGGCGCCCGCTTGTGACTGGGAAAATCACCCCGCAGCACGCCTACGCCGCGGCGTCGGCCGCGGGCATCGGCGGCGTTGCTTTATTGGCCCTGCAAATCAACCCCGTGACCGCGGCGCTGGGCGCTGCCAACATCGGGCTTTACACCTTGGTATACACACCGATGAAGCAGCGGTCGCACTGGAACACGTGGGTGGGCGCCGTGGTGGGCGCTATACCTCCGATGATGGGGTGGGCAGCGGCGACGGGCAACGTGGGCGTGGGCGCGCTGGTCATGGGGGGCGTGCTCTTCTCGTGGCAGATGCCGCACTTCCTCTCGCTCGCCTACATGATGCGCAAGGACTACAAGGCAGGGGGCTACATCATGATGCCGGGTGAGGCCGGCTCGCCGGAACTCGCGCGCGCAACGCTTGCCTCGATGCGGCACTGCGTCTACCTCGAGATTCTCTGCGCGAGCACGCCGTTCCTGGGCATGGCGGACTACATGTTCGTCGCCGAGGCGACTGCGTTGAACGCGGCGTTCCTGTACCTGGCGTATCAGTTCCACGCGCACGGTGCGGCCGGGAACCAGGGCCAGACGAATTCGTCGGCGCGCAAGCTCTTCCTCGGCAGCTTGCTATACCTGCCGCTGTTGCTGGGCTGTCTGGTGTTCCACAGGAGTGGGACTGCCGGTGGTACAGCAGGGCACTGCATCGCCGGGGCTCATCCCGGGGCCACACCAGGTTGCTGCGTGTTCGTGCGTGTGTGCGCGCCCGCCTGTGCTGCACAGGGCGACGCCGGACTGACGCGCGTTGCGGGGGTGGTGTGGTGCAGGCGAGGCGTGCCCCTACCTGGATGCAAGCAAGATAGTGTCTGAGAGCAAGCAAGATGGCGTCTCAGAGTGAGCAAGCAGCCGGTGCTGCCGGCGCAGCAGCCGCGAAATCCGAGTTCAATGGCCGGTTGCGACGGTTGGACCCGCACGGGCATGCGCCATGGCGTCAAGATGCATTGCATCCCTCGCATCTTCTTGGATCTTCTAGAGTAGCCTCGCCTACACGTGTCTTGCAATTTCTCTCCCCCCCCCCCCCCCCCCC
>Ga0209713_10003454_pt1 | contig 10042 bp, 9 predicted proteins | sample ArcOceMetagenome_3_FD_187444 | JGI IMG/M metagenome (GOLD analysis project Ga0209713, IMG submission 187444) | Marine eukaryotic phytoplankton communities from Arctic Ocean - Arctic Ocean- Svalbard ARC20M Metagenome (SPAdes) (version 2) | ecosystem: Environmental > Aquatic > Marine > Oceanic...
GCGAAGAAAATGTTTTTTTGTCCCGTCTAGCGAAACAGAGGTGAAGCGGGGGTGTCCCCACCTGGCGAAACACAGGTGTCCAGAGTGTCCCCACGCCCAAAAATTTCTAACGCGCTGCGCGCGTCTATGTACCATCACACACACAACACCGCGAAAGCTCGACGCGAATTTTGTATTTTTTAGGCGCTCGTCGAGCTGCTGCCGCCGGCGCCCTCGATGCGGTACAGGGCGGTTGTTTGGCCTCGGCCAATTGGTGCGGTAGATAGAGAGGGTTGAAAATTTTGCTTCGCGAAACAGCGGTGTCCGGCGTGTCCCCCGCCCGCGAAACAGGCGTGTCCACGCGAAAAAAGTGTCCCCCGAAAAACATTTTCTTCGCGAACTTGTACTATATGAAGCTTGTCAGTAAGAACACCAGGAGGCTACTTTTGACTTAGGTGAGTTTACTGAGAAGCTCAACGGAGACTAGGCTAGGCTAGTTTAAAGGCTAGTACTCGAGCCGCTAGCGCGTCCCCACCAGCGTTTCAGCCGCAACCCTGAGGTAGCCTGCAGCAGCGGGTTGCGAATCTCCCATGGGTGGGCAGAAGCAGCGCTCAGCCGCACGCACTTGCAGGCGACGCAACGGGGCGACAGCTCTCGCGCAGCCACGGAGGGCAACCCAGCACCGGCGCAGATGCACAGGGGCCATGCGCTGGCTGAGGGCCCTCTGGGCATGGCCTATGACTGTGCCTCTGACGTAGCCGGGCTCGTCCGCGTCCTCCATGTTGAGAAAGTCACATACGCGGCTCGACGCTCTCGGAGCGCTCTGTTGGCGCCTGCATCTCTTGCATTCGCCTGCATATGCTCGCTCACGCGGAGCCCGCCGCGCGAAACCCCGATGGCGTTCTCCCGCACCTCAGGCGACGTGGCCATTGGCCGACCAGCGGCCTGCCCGCGGTGGGCGTCCTTGCACTCTTTCGTGACGAGGCCATGTACCTCACCGAATGGCTGACGCACCACGCAGCAGAGGGAATCACCCAGTTTGTGCTCCTCGATCAGAGATCTGCCGACAACGGCGTCGAGCTTGTGCTCCGATTTGCGCAGCAGCACCCGTGGCTAAACGTGAGCGTGCACGCCGCTCCGGAGCCGCGCCAGCAGAACAGGCACTATGCGCGCCACCTGCACCGCCTGACGACCGATTGGGTGCTGATAGTCGACATTGACGAGTTTGTCTACGCGAGACTCGAATTCGCAACGCTGCCTCAGTACCTGTCGAATCTGACGACGGTGCACCCGGCGGTCGGGATGGTGGCCATCCCATGGAAGGTTTTTGGGGCACGCACGAAAGAGGTCTTCCACATCATGCATCCCGTGTCTGTCGTTGCCAACCTCACGTGGCGGCACGGCATTGGCAGAAACAAGTATCCGGACGGCATGGTCGAGTACAAGTCGCTGCTGCGGCTGAGTGCCTTGCGAGCACATCTCGGCCTCGCACCGGCGGCCGCGCTGGTGGAGGATGTCCTGCCCAAAGGGCCATCCTCCTCTCCCGAGCTCCACCTGCACCACGCCGTTGAGGGTCTTCGCACCGTCCTTCCCGACGGCACGAGGCTTGACAGGCATCGGGCAAGGGCAACAGTTGTGTCGCGCCGGGATTATCTTCGAGATAATCCCGGCGCGACCCAACTGTTGCCCTTGCGGCCGGCCAAGGTCACCAATCTGACCGATCAAATCGTAGACGCGTGGCCTGTGCACCTCAACCACTACCGCCTGGGGTCGTGCGAGTTTTGGTACCGCGTGAAGCTGATGCGAGGTGACGCCGCGGGCCTGTCGAGGGCACGCAGCTGGACGGTCTTCAGGGAGACCAATCGTTACGCGACCAAGGACGAAGACCTGGAGCTTCGTGGCAAACGCGGCGACACCTCGTGGGCAGCGTCACTCGCAGCGGTGCACCGGGATTGGCCGCGCTACGACTCACGACGGCGCGACCCGGCCAACGTTGGCGACCGCTCACTGCAAGGTCGCACTGTACCGCTCGACTGCCAACGCGCCCTCAAAGGCATGATGTGAGTTACGCTCTGTTTAGGCTGTTTAGGCTGTTAGCTTCCCTCAAGATGTCGAGCCCTGACATTCTCGCATCTCGGCCGCCCATCCGGTCTGACAGTCGTCAATAATTGCATTTGGATTGGCCCCATGAGTCAAGAGCAAGAGCATGCATGCAAGGTGTCCATCATCATCCTCAACCTCCTGCGCTGCAAGTCCGTACAGCGCAGCATGTATCGCCGCCTCGTCTTCGTTTGGCCATACGAAGCTTCTCAGGAGCACATGTACGCACTGGAAATTGACCGTGCCGTAAAGTGGCTGGTAGTTGTCGGTGCACACGGCACGGACCAATGGGTGTTCCTCCGGAGCAATGGGTGCGTCAGAGACTGCGTCTCCGTAAGAATTCATCATTTCCTACAGAGCTACATCCTCAGTAGGCCCGACTATGAAACTTCTGCGTAAGAAAAAACGAGTTGTTACGCCTTGTCCTCGCGTCCGACGCGCCCGCGCCGATCCACCGCAACCCACAGCCCACACACCGACTAATCTCGTCGCCCACCATGCCCACGACACAACGCTCCAAGAACCCGAAGAACTCGCCGCGCCGGTCAGACCACGGCGGCTCGTCGGTGGGCGGCGCCAGCGGCGTCTCGATGCACTCGGGCGACGACGGGTTCCATTTGCGCTCGCTCATCGGCAGGCAGGCGTGCTCGGCGCACGAGAGCGCGCCGAGCGTTGGCTTTGGCACCTCGCAGCGCGCCGCGTACGCCATCATGTACAACGGTCCGGGCTCAGACAAGGGGCGGCCGTGCAAGCTGTCGCCCGGCCCCATCTACAGTCCGTACGCCGGCTTCGCCGGCCAGGGCAAGAGCGTCAAATTCGGCACGGGGTCGGCTGCAGGCTCGTGCGGCGCGACCGCCAGCTACGGCGCGGCGCACCAGCCCGGCCCCGGCGAGTACGACAAGAACGGGTCGGTCGGCGCGCAGGCGAGCTCGCAGGCGCGCTCGGCGCCCTCCTACGGCTGGGGCTCGGCGGTGCGCGACACGGGCGGCGGCATCTCGGGGCGGGCGAGCTTGGGCGGGTCGTACGACCTGAAGGCGGGCATCGGGACGCAGGTGTCGTCCACCAAGCACTCCTCCCCCGCGTTTGCGATGGGCACGTCGCAGCGATTCGGCTCGCTCCGCTCCGAGATGCGACGCACGGCGGCGGCGCCGGGGCCGGGCTCGTACGAGCTGGAGGTGTCGGTGGCGACGCAGGCCGAGTCGTCGAAGAAGTCGATGCCCGCCTACGGCTTCGGCACCTCGACGCGCGTGCAGGCCAACAAGGTCTACTGGCAGGGCAAGGCGTCGGCGGCCGAGGGCACGCCCGGCCCCACCTACCAGATCAAGAGCTCGGTCGGCGGGCAGGTGCAGTCGGACCGGCGCTCGAGCGGCTCGTATGGGTTCGGCACCGCCGTCCGCTTCCCGAGCGCCAAGATCTCCGCCAAGCACAGGACGCCCGGGCCCGGCGACTACAACGCCTAAAGTAGGAGGCGCCGGGGGCCTCGCGCGCGCGCGCATGTGCTTTGCTTTTCTTTTGTTGGCCTGCCGCGGCACGGAGCTGCGGTGTGGGGTCGGGCAGAACTCCCGTTTGTCAGCGAAGCTGCTGGGGGATTCGATAGTGAGTGAGCGCGTCTTTCGAAAAAGAATTTTGTTTATTCAAAAAGAGAACCCTGCCGACACCGATGACCTTTCACCGAGGGCCCGGTGCAGATCGGTGCCCCGCTGCTCATCAGACCTCAGTGTTGGTCCGTCCTGCGCATCCCTCTCTCTCCCTCTCCCTCCCTCTCTCTCTCTGCTCTCATGGCGGCGCGCTCAGGAAGCTCTCCGAGGTGTACCCCTTGCGAAGAGGGGCGCCGCTGCGGGTCGAGAGCCATCGGCAGAAGAAGCAGAAGGCGACCGGAGCGCCGCAGACGACGAAGGCCGACGGCAGCACGGCGGGCAGCAGAATCTCGAGGAGCGCCACGCGCCGCCCTCCGCTGTGGCCGTCGAAGGCGAGGGCGCAGTGGTGCGACTGTGCCGCCGCGACGTCGGCGCTGGTGGTCGTCGCGCCGCCGCCGCCGTTCGCCGCCGCCGTGAGGGCCGTGGCACCGCCGCCGCCGCCGTTGCCGCCGCCTGGAGCGACGGCGCCGCCGTCGTCGAGGTGGTCGTCAAAGGGGAGCCACGCGCACGGCGCCCACTGCCGCACCGAGCTGGCCGACGTCCAGCACGACCCCATCAGCAGCAGCTGCAGAGAGACGAGCAGCAGCGCCGACTGCGCAAAGGCGGCGGCGCGGGCGGCGAGCGAGGCGGCGGCGGCCTTGGTGCTGACGCCCGGCGACGAGCCGCTGGGGTCCCTTGGGCTGCTCGCACCGCCACACGCGGCTTCCTCTTCGATGGTGATGCCGTCAAACGGTGCGACGGCCGCCGCGACGATGCCGTCGACACGATGCGTCTCGTCGGCTGCCGCCGCCCCAGCGCCGTCCAGGCTCCCACCACCACCCGGCTGACGACGATGCGCGCTGGGTGCCATCGGGTCGGGGTCCGTCCCGTGGCCGTCGTGCTCATCTGCTTCCGCCCAGGGCGGCTGCGCGTCGGGCGGCGGCGGCTCGCGCCGCTCCCTATCGAAGGCCCACAGGTACATGAGCAGCGGCAGCAGCAGCAGCACGACGGCGGACATGGCGGCGTTGTCGCGCAGCTCAGAGCCGCCCTCGGCGTACCTGCGTGTGTGTTGAATGAAAACAAGGCGAGGCGTCTGGGGGCAGAGCTCCAGAGACGGGCCGGGGGGTCGAGTGTGAGGCGTGGCTCAGCTTAGGCTCAGCCAACAAGAGGCGGGCAGATGCAGCCTGTGCAACCCAAGCGGGGCGCACTCGTCGGCGATGGTCTTCTGGAAGCAGAAGGCGAAGGCGCCGTTGAGGCCCCACAGCAGCGCCGTCGACGCCGTCTGCTTCAGGTTGAGGAGGGAGCGCGCGCGCAGGGAGGGCACCGGCAGCGGCGGCGCGCCAGGCACGAGCGACGGGACGGTCTGGTGGCCGCGGCTCATCGCCTGCCGGAGCAGGTGGCGGTACGGGCGCGACATCGAGGCGGGGAGGCGCGTCTGCAGGTTGAGCTGATCGGCGAGGCCGAGACCGAAGAGGAGCAGCGTCGCGCCTGCGTTGCTTGAAAACAAGCCGGCGCTCAGTTCGTCAGGTTCGCCTCCAGGCGGCACCCGCAGTGGCGGACTCAGGCCCAGGGGCAGCCCCGGGCTTCGGCCGTCCTCGGCCAATCAGCCGCTTGGAGCCCCGGTTGGTCGCGTCGGCCGAATGGGCCTCGATTTCAACGTAGCGTCGCGCCGGCGCCGCCAAAGTAGACGGAGAAGCCGATCGCCCTCGAGACGCGGTGCAGCAGCGCCGCATGCAGCAGCAGCCAGCCGCCGATGGCCAGCTCGCGCGCGTGGAGACGGCACTTTGGCGCCGCGGCGAGCTGCGCGCACGACGAGCGACCGTAGCTCGACACGCGCCGCTGCCACTTGGACATGGCGTGGTCTGGGGGCGTCGCGGCGCCCTGCGCCAGCACCGCCTTCGAGCATGCCTTCGAGTCGACGCCGCCGAGCACGGTGCCGCCGAGCTTGGAGGTGACGGTCCAAGCGTACGAGGAGCGCAGCTGCAGCAGCCCCGCGACCGACGCGACGCTCTTGTGGACGGACATGGCGAGGTCGAAGAGGGCTGCGAGGCCTATATGGTCAGACGCGGCGGAAACGGCGTCTTGGGCGCGGCCTGGCTCCAATGCCACGGCCGTTTTGAGGGATCTGAGGTGCTGGGCGCTTCCTAACGAGTGCGGAGGGCAGCCTCAAGCCGTCAGGTGCAGTCTGAAGAGGCCGTGGTGGCCGACCGTGGCGCCGCCAAGACGGCGATTTTGACCCTCCTGCAAGGCCGGCGTGCCTGCGGTGGAAACAGGGCGTGCGGCGCTCGGTCTGGCCACAGGCCCGTCTCCAACAGGCGCTCGCAGCGGCAGACTCAGGCCCAGGGCAGCCCCAGCAGGCTTCGGCCGTCCTCGGCCAATCAGCTGCTTGGAGCCCCGGTTGGTCGGTCGGCCGAATGGGCCTCGTTTTCGACATCGCGGCGTGCGAAAAGGAGCGCGGCACGCACAGCAGCACCGGCAGAAAGGAGACGACCATCGGCGTCCAGAGCAGCCCCCACCACGGCAGCCGCACGCCCAGCTGCGGCTGCGTCAGAGTGAAGAGGAGCAGCAGCGGCAGGCCTGCACGGTCAGACGCAGTGAAAATGGCGACTTGGGCGGCCTCTGGCTGGAAGGCCACGGCCTCTCGTGGGGATCTGAGACGCTGGGCCTCTTCTCACGAGTGCGGAGGGCAGCCTCAAGCCTTTACATGCGGTCTGAGGAGCCGATGGTGGCGAGGTATGGAAACGTCAATTTGACCATGCCGGCGGGCAGACGACCGTGAGGAGGCACGTGGCGAGCACCGAGAAGGAGCGCGCCACGAAGAAGAAGAGGACGATGTGCAGCTTGTGTGCGAGCGGCAGGCGGCTCGCGCGGATCATGCCGATGCAGCGGTGCAGCACCTGCGTCGGGGTCGGGGTCGGGGTCAGGGTCAGGGCCAGGGTCAGGATGAGCCAACCCTAACGAATCATGCCGATCGTGCAGCGGTAACGCACCTGCGTCGGCCCCGCCGACCAGCGGTACTGCTGCGTGCGGTACGCCGAGAGCTGCGACGGCAGCTCGTTGGGCGTGCGCACGTTGTGCAGCCAGAGCGTCTGCATGCGGTAGGTGACCCCGCGAGGCAAGGTAGGGTCAGCTGGGAAAGGTAGGTAGGGTAGGGTTGGCGGGGCAAAGGTAGGGTTGGCGGGGCAAAAGCAGCAGGGTGTCCAGGGCTGTGGATGGCTCGCGCCTGGTACCCTGCGAGGTAGACGCGGAGCGAGAGGTCGAGGTCCTCCACGACGGTCGAGTCGACCCATCCGCCGACGGCGTTCATGGCGCGGCGGTTCCACACTCCGCCCGTCCCGTTGAACTGGAGGAAGTGCGCGTTGGTCGAGCGCACGAACTGCTCGGCCTTGATGTGGAAGGCCAGGGGGATCTCGACGTAGCGCGTGAACGTGGTCTCGTCTTGGTTGAGGTAGGTCCAGCGCCCCTGCACGAAGGCCAGGCTCGGGTTGGCGACCAGGAAGGGCACCGTCCGCGTTAGGAAGTCCGCCGCCGGCACAAAGTCGGAGTCGAAGACGGCGATGTACTCGCCCTTGGTGGCCCCGTCGTGCTCGAGCATCGCGCCCGCCTTGTAGCCCTTGCGGTGCGAGCGGCGGTAGACGGCGCAGTCGACGCCCTTGCGCCGCCAGAACGCCGCGCGCACGTCCATCATCGCCGCGGCGCGCGCGTTGGTCGAGTCGTCGAGCACCATGACCTGATGCAGACGCGCCGACTTGGGGTCAGGGCTAGGATTAGCTGGGGTTGGGGTTAGAGAGCACCATGACCTGCAGCCGGCTCGACGGCCACGAGAGCTCGCAGCAGGCGTCGATGACGCGCTCGCACGTGCTCTCCTCGTTGAACATCGGCACCTGCACGCTCACCCACGCCGCGTCCTCGCTCGACTCCTCCAGCTCATGCTCCAGCCGATGCGCGCCGCCGCCCGGCTCCGCGTGGTGGCCCGTGCCACCCACGTAGGCGTCGCCTCCTCCTCCTCCTCCCTCTCCATCGCCGGGGTCGTGGTCGTTGTGGCCGTTGTGGTCGACGTCATTCGCCGCGTCGTCCTCCTCCTCCTCCGCGGCCGCCAGCGGCTTCTCGGCGTCGTCCTCCGCCGCGGCGGTGCGCGGGCGGCGGCGGCTGCTGCTGGGGCGACGGCGCCGTCCTCGGAAGGACGCGCCATGCGCGCCGCCGTTGCCGCCGCTGCCGCCGCTGCCGCCGCTGCTGCCGCTGTTGATGTTGCGCAGCCAGCGGCGCTCGGGCGCGCTCGCGGGGTCGATGGCGAGCCAGACCTTCCACATTAGGTAGTTCGTGAGCCTGGATGGTCAGACGCAGTGAGAATATGGCGACGTGGGCGGCGCCTGGCTCCAAGGTCACGGCCCCTCGGTGTGGAAACTGAGGTGATGGGTTGCTCCTGACGAGTGCGGAGGGCGGCCGCAAGCCTTCAGATGCAGTCTGACGAGCCCGTGGTGGCCTCCCAGCTCTGGCCTCGCCAAGACGGCCACTTTGACCGTGCCGGCGGAGCGTGTACGCCTTGTCGGCGGTGCCGAGGGCGGAGGCGAAGACGCAGAGCGCCGTGAAGACCTCGAGGGTGTGAAGGAGCAGCCGCAGCCACAGCGGCGTCCTCGCGAAGTTCTGAAGCGCGACGACGAGCGACGGCTGTGGCGCGCCGTGGCCGTCGCACCACGCGCAGCGGCGGCACTCGCACTGGCCGCACTGGTGCGCGCTGAAGGCGGCGGCGCACCAGCCGGCGCACCAGCCGCGGCCCCACCGCGCGTCTCCGCCCGCGGCGGCGCACTCGGGCGCGAGCGGCGACGGCGCCGTCGGCGGCGGCACGACGGGCGGCGAGCGCGGCGGCGCGTGGGGCGGCGACGGCGGCGCGGAGGGCGGCGGTGCGGCCGGCGAGGGCGGCGGCGGGAGCAGCGGCGGCGCGCGCGGCGGCGCGGGCGGGTGCGGCGCCTCGGTCGGGATGTCGCCGCTCTCGCAGACGAGGTCCTCGCACGCGCGGCACTTGCAGAAGCGGCAGTAGGCGCGCTCGACGCACCACTCCTCGCACGCCTCGAAGGGCAGGTCGTCGGCGATCGGCGAGTGGCACGCCCGCGGCGGCCTGGGCGCCCCCTCGGCCTCGAGCCGCGCGCACGTTTCCGTGAGGAAGGCGCAGCCGCGGCACTTGCACGTGCCGCAGTAGCCGCGCAGCACGAAGCCCTCGCCGTCGAGGTAGTGCTTGGCCTCGTCGCACCTGGGGTCAGGGTCGGGGTCGGGGTCGGGGGTCGGGGTCGGGGTCAGGGCCGGGGTCAGGGTTGGGGTTGGCTGCGCGCTCGTCGCACCAGCTCTCGCAGCTTTCGTACGGGAGGTCGTCGGGGACCAGCGACGAGCACGGCGTCGTCTGCAGCTCGAGACCGCCTTGCGCGGCGCCCTCCCTGTCCGCCCTCGCGTCGCAGTTCAGGTGCGCGCAGCCTCGGCACTTGCACACCGAGCACATCGCCGGGTCGGTCGAGCACCAGCCCTCGCAGCCCTCGTACGGCGTGTCGCCCGCGATCGAGGACGAGCACGCCGTGTACTCGTCGCAGCGGAGGTGCTCGCACCCGCGGCACCGGCAGTGCTGGCAGTGGTCGCCCGCGAAGGCCTCGTCGCACCACGCGTCGCACGTCGCAAACGGCAGGTCGTACGGCCCGACCACGGCCGCGTCGGACTCGCAGCTCGCGATCGCCGCGTCGGGCCGCTCGTGCGGGAAGCACGAGAGCGTGACCCACGTGGCCGTCGCCTCCTGCGGCGTGTCGCCGAACGCGGCCGCCCACGAGCTCGCGCAGACGTCCATGTGGAGCGGCTCGTACTCGGCGCACCGCTGCTGCGCGCGCGGCTTGCACCGGTTGCACGGGTGCGCGGCGGGGCAGACCTCGTTGACGTAGAGCGTCACGTTGTGGTTGTGCACGGCGCCGAGGAGCGTCACCTCGCACCGCTCCAGCAGCGGCGGCACGTTGCACTGCGGCGGCAGCACGCCCTGGCACTGCCAGCAGTCGGGCGCGGCCGCCGCGCCGGGGCACGAGTCGGCCTCGCCGCCGCAGCTCTCGCAGTCGCACCGGTCGCCCGCGCGCGCCTCGCACGGCCCGCCGTCGGGGCTGAAGGCCTGCCACAGCCAGCTGCCGTCGCCGATGGCCACCGAGTCGGCGCCGCCCTGGCACCAGCAGTCGCCACCCGCGACGCTGCCCGTGTCGCAGAACTTGGTGAACGTCGCGACGTGGCGCGCGAGCATCGCGAGAAGTGCGGCAGGTTGACGCTGACCGTCGTCGGTCGATCAAGCAAAGTCAGAAATTTTTAGAGAACTGCTACAAGCTGTT
>Ga0209713_10003455_pt1 | contig 10042 bp, 3 predicted proteins | sample ArcOceMetagenome_3_FD_187444 | JGI IMG/M metagenome (GOLD analysis project Ga0209713, IMG submission 187444) | Marine eukaryotic phytoplankton communities from Arctic Ocean - Arctic Ocean- Svalbard ARC20M Metagenome (SPAdes) (version 2) | ecosystem: Environmental > Aquatic > Marine > Oceanic...
CGCAGCCTGGTGGCGTGGCGGGCGGCGGCGACGGCGACGGCGCGAGGGGCGGCGGCGGCGACAGCGGCGGCGGCGGCGGCGGCGGCGGCGGGCACTTGTCGCACGAGGCGCACAGACCGTGGGCCCACGCGCACTTGATGACCCACGGCTTGGCGTTGTCGGAGCACCACCAATCGCAGCCTGGCGGCGTGGCGGGCGGCGGCGACGGCGACGGCGCGAGGGGCGGCGGCGAGCCGGACGACGAGTGCGAGCACTCGGTGCACGCCGAGCACTGGCCGCTCGACCAGGCGCACTTGGTGCCCCAGTCCTTGGCGTTTTTCGGGCACCAAGACTTGCAGTCGCCCGACGTGGTCGAGGAGAACACGTCGTCCACGTTGGAGACGAGTGCGGCGAGCGAAGAGGGCGACGGTCCTAGGAGACGAGTGCGGGGCGGCTTCGCGGGGATAGAGAGCATCGCGGAGAGGAGGGCGAGCATCGTGGGCTTACGAGCGCACACGAGAAATGTAGTTGCCTAACTTGGGTTTTTTCTCGACTCGTGCGCTGGTCTTACATGACTTGTCCTCTAAAGTGTGCGTCAGCAGGGAGAGAGTTTTTTTGGCAGGAAGGAGATTGCAATCTTCGACAACCTCGCACGCTGGGTGGGGATCTCGCGCGTTCTACACTCATTTGGGAAGTACCTGGGAGTTTTTCTTTTTGATCTAGCTGTAAGCTGTTTATTTATGCAGAGCTCTGAAAAACGGTCTGTAGATAAGACGGGAAAACCTATGGCTACACTCGCCCAAACCACAGACACAAACCGAGAGTGACTCAAAGTGACATGACCCCCGCCCATACCAATCGCCCCCATGGCGCCATCCGAGCTACGCCCGAGCTCAGGCGCCCTCAATCCCGCAGAGCTCTCCCCGTGATTCCCAGTTTTTACGCGTGATGTTCTCTAGAAATGTTCTCTCCACTTACTCTCCACTACTCTCCACCGCGGCGTGTTGGCGACGCGCGGCACGGCAAATCGATACGCAGTACGCGCGGTGAAGAAGACACAAGACGCAGCTGACAAGTGACCAGCACTCCAGCAAGCCGTCGACGCACATGGCTAGCAGCAGCTCTCCCGCCCCCTCCCCGCAAATCGGGCAGCGCGGCGGCCCCCGCCGCCGCCTCCCTAGACATCCCCACCACCAGCACCAGCAAACGCAACCTACCGACCCACGGTTGCGTTTGCTGGGTCTGTCTGAACATCGCGACTCGGTCGCGCTGGTGGTGGCCACTGGCCTGGACACGCGCGTGGCCCCTCCCCATTTTCTCCGGATCATAGAGGTGTTTATTTCGCTCTCTGCCTCTCTGCATGCATCAATGCACAAGTTATCAGCACCGGTTTGCCTGGTCCTCCGCTCGCTCTCCTCGAGACAGAGCTTATTGTCAAACACCGCAGACCGATGTCGTCGACTCCCAACGACGACCAGCCCGCGCCCGCGCCCGACGCCGACGCCGACGAGGAGGAGGAGCAGATCCTCTGCCAGACGTCGGTGCTCGCGCTCGTCTGGCGCAAGGAGGTGCTCGGCGCCGCGTGGATCGAGGAGTCCTCGTCGGTGATGCGGTTCTGCGAGGCACCCGACGTGGGTCCCGACTTCCGCGTGCTGCAGAACCTCAAGTTCACCCTCAACCCGACGCTCATCGTCACGCCCACCACGTCCGACCCCGACTTCCTCGAGAAGCTCGGCAGCGCCTGCACGGGCTCGAAGCGCGCCGCAGGGCACGACGCTGCCGGCGGCGCCGCAGGAGCCGACGACGAGGACGAGGACCCCGAGAAGACGCTCGACCCCGATGGCTTCATGGTCACGCTGTGCAAGAACAAGGACTTCAGCGCCGAGGCGGCCGTCAAGCGCCTCTCGCTCATCCGCCACCTGAGCGACGTGCCCGGCCGCGACCTCTCCGAGCGCGAGCGCCAGCTGCACCTCGAGCACATCCTGCCGCCCGACAGCAAGGAGGCGTGCCGCGCGGTCGGCGGCCTCCTCGCGCACCTGCAGCGCAGCGACGCGGGCGGCTCGTCGGCCATCACGCACTGCCGGCTCGAGCGGTGCCGGCTCGAGCAGTACGTGTTCGTCTCGCCCGAGACGATGGTGTCGCTCGGCATCTTCGAGGAGCGGCGCCACCCGTCGGCGCACGGCGGCCGCGCGCGCGAGGGCCTCTTCTCGGTGTGGTCGGTGATGAACAAGACGCGCTCGCGCCCCGGCGCGCGCATGCTGCGCAGCTGGTTTGCGCAGCCGTCGCAGGACCTCGAGCTGCTGCGCGAGCGGCACGACACCGTCGCCTTCTTCGTCGACGCGGGAGACTGGAACGGCGCGCAGCTGCTGCCGCAGCTGCAGGCGCTGCTCGCCAAGACCAAGGACGTCGGCAAGCTGCAGCGCTCGTTTGCGCGCGGCGGCCTCCTCCTCGCCGACTACGTCAACGCGCTCTCGACGGCGTCGGCGGCCGTACGCGTGCGCGACGCGCTGCAGGCCGCCGCCTCCGCCGCCTCCGCCGACCCGTACGAGTCGCACGCCTCCGCCATGGACACGGGGCACGGTGGCGCGGCGCACCCGGCCGCCTCCGCCGCCGCCTCCGCCGCCTCCGCCGCCTCCGCCGCGGGCGTGCGGCTGCCGATCATGCGCAAGGTGGCGGCGTGCTGCTGCGAGGCGATCTTCGACGTCGCCGAGACGATCGCGCACGTCGTCGACATCCCCGCGTCGCGCGCGACGGGCACCGACGCGCGCACGGGCGGCCACATCTGCGTCAACGGCGGCGTGCACGCCGAGCTCGACGCGCTGCGCCGCGAGTACGACGCGATGGAGGAGGTGCTCACCGCGACGGCGCAGCACGAGCAGGCGCGGCTGCAGCGCCTCGGCCTGGGCGGCGACGCCGACGAGCTGCTGGTGCTGTACCTGCCGCAGCTCGGCTTCATGCTGCGGCTGCCGATGCCGCGCGTGCTGCCGGCGCAGCGCGAGGCGCTCGACGCGTACTTCGCGCGAGCCGAGCTCGAGCTGCAGTTCGACGAGGCGGGCGACGGCTACTTCAAGACGCCCGCGTGCCGCGAGCTCGACGGCCGCGTCGGCGACGTCGAGATGCGCATCAAGGACCTGCAGGCGGTGCTCGTGCGCCAGCTCGAGGCGCGCGTGCTGCAGGCGCTGCCGGCGCTGCTCGCGGCGCAGTGCGTGCTCGCCGAGCTCGACTGCCTGCTCTCCCTCGCCGCGTGCGCGCGCGACTTCGGGCTGACGCGGCCGCTCCTCACCGAGGACGACGTGCTCGAGGTGCGGCAGGGCCGCCACCCGCTGCTGCACATGCTCGTCGCGCAGCAGGTGCCCAACGACTGCAGCCTCGGCGGCGCGAGCGGCGGCGGCGGCGGTCCCCGCGGCGGCGGCGGTGGCGGCGGTCCCCGTGGCGGCGGCGGCGGCGGCGGCGGCGGTCCCCGTGGCGGCGGCGGCGGCGGCGGCGGCGGCGGCGGCGGGGAGCCGAGCCGGCTGCTGCTGCTGACGGGGCCGAACGCGTCGGGCAAGACGGTCTACCTGCGCACGATGGCGCTCGTGACGTACCTCGCGCACGTCGGCTCGTTCGTGCCGGCCGAGGCGGCGACCGTCGGCCGCACCGACGCGATCTTCACGCGGATGCACTCGAAGGAGAGCGCGAGCGTCAACGCGTCGGCCTTCATGCTCGACCTCTCGCAGATGGCGGCGATGCTGCGCGCGGCGACGCCGCGCTCGCTCTGCCTGATCGACGAGTTCGGCAAGGGCACCAACGCGCAGGACGGCATCTCGCTGCTGCACGCGTGCCTGCAGCACTTCCTCGAGCGCGGCGCCGCCTGCCCGAAGGTCCTCGCGTGCACGCACTACACCGAGCTGCTCGAGGTGCGGGGCTTCGCCAGCCAGCCGCGCCTCGCGCTGTGGAACATGCAGGTCATGCTGCAGGCGCGCGGCGGCGGCGCCCCCACCCCCGTCACCGCGCCCGCCGGCGGCGGCTACTCCGATGGGTACGGCGACGCCGATGGCGATGGCGGCCCGCAGCACCAGCACCAGCAGCAGCAGCAGGCAGCGGCAGCGGCTGCGGCGGCGGCATGCGAGGACGTGGTCTTCCTGTACCGCGCCGTGCCGGGGACGTGCGCCGACTCCTTCGGCTGGCACTGCGCCGCCACCGCCGAGGTGCCGCCGCACGTCGTGCGCCGCGCGCGGCAGGTGTCGCTCGCGCGCCGCGAGGGGCGGCCGATCCTGCCCGTCGACCGCGACGTCGCGCAGGTCGCGCTGCACGAGCGGAACGAGCAGCGGCTCGTCGACGCCTTCCTCGCCTTCGACTTCGAGACCCACTCCGCCGTCGACTTCTTCGACCGCCACGACGCGCTCGTCCAGCAGCTCGCCGCCGGCGCCGCATGAGGGAGCGCGCGCCTCTTACTGGCATGGCCGGCCCCCGATGATGGCCGGCCCCGATGATGGATCAGCCGTGTGCAGCACATACCGTTAAATACGCCACAGTCGTGGCCGATGTCTTGAGTCGTGTCGCACGCGCCCGCGAGAATACGTTCGCGATATACGGTACGCAGCAAAAATGAGAGCAACAACTCGACGACACTATCTCCAAAAGCCCTGGCCACCACGACCGCACATCCAGCCCACACCCGTGCCCGCGCTGCCGTGCCCTGACGGTGCCCACAAATCATTGCGGCATTTGTCCGTCTTGTGGCGTGCAGTGCGCGCAGCACAACCATGCCCCCATAGCCCGGCGGGCGTCTGCTCAGGTCCTCCTTCGCGCCCGCCGAAGCACGTTCCTACATGAGCTTTCCAGCGTCCTGACCTTGGACAGCGCCGCCTGACCGTCTTGTTGTGTGCGCACCGGCTCACTGGCCCTCTTTCGCAGCGAGGCCGTCATCTCGCAGTAGGGTGTTGAGGTTGTCCAGCTCGATGGCGCCCGAGCCGTCTTCGTCCCACTCGTGAAAGATCGCGTCCATCACCTCGTCGGGAACGTCGCCGATGCCGAGGATCGTGTCGACGTTGCGGAACTCGGCAATGCTGACGAGGCCGTCGCCGTCCTCGTCCATCTCGCGGAAGAGGTCGACGATCCGGCCGGCGTTCGTGTGGAGCGCGTCGCGCAGCTCCTCCTTGAAGAGCTCGTCCTGGCTCTTGCCGTCGTCGGGGTGTCCTGCGACCTCGTCGGGCGCCTGCTGGTAGCCCATGGCGGGGAACCAGACGGTCTCGAACTGCGCGACGACCATGTGCAGCAGGCCGAGGCTGCACTGGCACTGCATGTACACGTAGATCGAGATCTCGAAGAACGTGAGGTAGAACATCATGAAGATCGTGGCGCACCACGCGGCAAAGCCGAACATGCTGATCCGGTTCTGGCCGATGTACTTGGTGAGGTACGCGTAGGTCGACTCGCTGTGCATCATCATCATGAGGTTGCCGAAGACGTAGCACGTAACGACCGACGCGCCGAACTGGCGGCGCTGCTCCTCCGAGAAGAACTTGTCGCCGGCGGCGTTGGGGTCGTAGAGCGCGATCTTGATGCCGATGCCGACGAGCCAGACGGCGAGCGCCTTCGTGATGAAAAGGAGCAGCCACAGCTTGCTCTTGACGCCGCCGCGGTTGAGCACGTGGTACTCGGGCTCGGGCTCGGTGATCACGAACGAGTGCATGATCGTGAGGGTGATGACGAAGCCCATGATCTGCACCGCGGCGAACTTCTCCTCCGCCGCCAGCTCCTCCTCCTCCGACGTGCCGGGCGGCTGCTCGGGCGCCTGCGACGTGATCAGCTGGAGCACGCTCTCGCCGAGCAGCACCATGAAGACCTCGGTGGCGCGGTGCAGCACGAAGTGGACGTTGATCGGCAGCGAGACCTTGTACGCCGTGCAGCCGAAGAGGAAGACCTCGATCATGAGGGGCAGGTTGGCGCCGACGATGAAGAGGATCGGGATGTACCAGATGTGCGTGTGCGAGGTCACGTGCATGAAGCCGAAAAGCGTCGGCACCACCTTGCCGAGGATGTCGTCGGCGGCGTCGGGGAAGAGGGCCATCATCATCGCGGTGAGGTACAGCAGCGAGCCGGGGATGAGGATGAGAATCTGCTCCTTGGCGGTGCTACGCGCGCACTCCTCGCCGTGCTGGAAGAAGATGATGCCGTAGCGCAGCAGCCAGGTCAGGTCGATGGTGAGCATGCACATCCCGAAGACGTACCAGAAGGTGCCGTCCGACTGCAGCACCGTCACGTCCTCCTCGCAGCTCGCGCCGATGATCATGAGCAGGTAGCAGAAGCACTCGAGGCCGCGCGCGGAGAGCGAGCGCGCGTGGAAGCGCGAGCGGAAGATGGTGTCCTTGAGCCACGCGAAGATGATGGGGCAGCCGAAGGCCATCACGTGCAGCAGGCCCACCGGCAGCCCGAGGCACGGGCCGTGCTCGTGGTGCTCGTGGCCGGAGAGCATCCGCATCCGCGCGATGTGGCCGGTGTGGTCGGAGTGGCCTTCGAAGTGGACGCCGTGCTCCGCCACGAAGGTCGTCGGGTAGTCGGGCATCGCGTCGGAGTAGACGGTCTCGATCGAGTGGACCGCGTGGGACTCGAGCTTGGCGTGCGCGGGGCCGTGCTCGGCGCCGCCGTGCTCGGCGCCGTGCTCGCCGCCGTGCTCGCCCGGGGGGGTGCACAGGTAGAAGGCGTGCTTGAGGAGGAGCCCGCCGTTGAAGGCGACGCCCACCAGGATCAGGTCGAGGTAGATGTCGGCCCAGCCGATGTGCACCTCGGCCTGCTCCTCGCCGTTATGCTGCAGCACCTCGGGCATGCTGAAGAAGGGCATCGCCCCCTCCTCGTGGTGGCCGTGGCCCTCGTGGCCCCCGTGCCCCCCCTCGTGGCCCTCGGCCGCGATGAGATTCTTGGTAGACTTTTGATTCTTCGCGGCGCCGGGCTCCTTCTTCTCCTTGATCAGGGATCCAGGCGCCAGAGGGGGGCTGAGCTTCTCCTCGGACGCGACGAGCGCCACCAGCGCGGCCGCCGTCTTGCCGTCGATGCCGTGCTCGCGGGCGAACTTCTCCACCTTGCCAGCCAGACCCTTGGCCTGGACCGCGGCGCGATTGCTGAGGTACTCCTTGCCCGCTGGCAGCGGCACAACCGGCGGGGGCGGCTCGTTGGCCGCCTTGTACGTGACGTGGTCGGGCATCGTTTCTCTATGCGCAGTGCCACTACCAAGCGAGATCGATCAGGAAATCCTGTTTGTGACTGCAACGTGCGTTGGTGTACCTTCAAACTTGCGGCGCATTGCCGCAGTTACGAGATAATTCTCTCGACGAGCTTTTGAACGCATCGTCGGGCGGCGCCAACGTCGACTTTGAGGCCAGACATGCGGCTGCGGAGGCCTGATGAGTTCGGAGGCTGCGCGACGCAAAACGCGGCGTGTTATCCTCCAAACTCACACCGGACTGGCCTTGATCAGCTACACGCTCAATGAAATCAACAACAAAAGTACGGTACTGGGACGTCGAAGGCCTCTCGCATCACGAGCCTCCTGCGTGGCCGTTGCGCGCCTCGCCGCCCGTCGCCGATGCAGCCGACGCGGGGCGGGGGGGCGGGGCCGCCACCGGCGCCGCCACCGGCGCCGCCCTGATCTTCATCATCGAGAGGCGCATCCCCTCGATGCGCGCCTGCTGCTGTGCCGAGAGCGGCGCGGCCGCGACGCGGCCGCCGCCGAGCGACGGCGGCCCCGCACCCGCGTCGCCGTAGAGCAGCCCACCGAGCGACGCCGAGCCCTGCCCTCCCAGCAGGTCCATGCCTTGGCCGCACGAGATGCTCGTTTGCACGGAGCGTCTGAGCCCCAATCCGGCGGGCCGCGCGGTGGGCGCGGCGGGCTTCGTGACGAGCGGGGGCGGCAGCGGCGCCTCCACCTTGACGGCCTCCGCCATGCCAGCCTCCGCGGTCGCGGCCTCCGCGACGGGGGAGCAGGCGAACGCGGACGCGCGGGAGGCAGAGGGCGGCATCGCCACCGCCGCCACGCGCAGTGGCACGAGGGCGGCGGGCGCGACGGCGGCGGCGGCGGCGGCGGCGGCGGCGGCGGCGGCGGCGGGCGCGAAAAGGGCAACGGTGCCGGGCGGCGGCGAGGCGCCGAGGCGCCGCGCGGTCGCGGCGCGCAGGGCGCCGCGTATGGCGTCGCGCTGCCCGCGCGGCGCCGAGAACTGGAGGCGGCGCACGAAGAGGCCGCAGAAGAGCGGCCCGCCGCACGCGACGAGGAGGCTGAAGCCCTGGTCGACGCCGTCGCTGCTGTGTTTGCCGTCGAGGAGCGCCGCGCCCAGCACGTCGCACGGCCGCCACGCGTTGGTCGGCGCGCCGCCGGGCGACGATGGGTCGAGGGTCTGCACGCCGCCCAGCGCGTCGAAGCAGAGCAGCCGCTCGTACGTGCCTCGCCACGAGTGCTTCGTGACGGCGAAGACGTGGGCGTAGCGCGCGGTCGCGGCGACGGCGGCGGCGGCGAGCGTCGCGGGCGAGGCGGTGGCGGCCGCGCCGAAGGCCGACGAGGTGGGCGCGAGGCTGAAGGCGGCGGAGGCCGAGGCGGTCGAGGCGGTCGACCCAAAGGAGCCCGACGGCGAGGCGACGACGGCGCCGCCGATGGGCGGAGAAGACGCCGTCGCCGCGGCGACGTGGCGCGCGGCCGAGCCGGCGAGGAGCGAGGAGTCGCCGTCGTGGGCGATGCGCAGCTCCAGCGGCGGCGCGGCGCCGGGCGTGGCGCCGCCACCGTCGCGACTGGTGGCACCCACGAGCGGCGTTGTGGCGTTGGAGCCTCGGCGCGACGAGACCGGAGTGGTGGCGTTGGAGCCTCGGCGACTGGTGGCGGGGGTCGAGGCGGGGGAGTCGCACCACGCGGCGCGCGGCTGCGCCACCGACGTCGACAGGTCGGGGCTCAGCATGGCCGACGCGCCGTGCTCGAGCGACGTGATGTCGCGGAGAGAGTAGGCATGCTGGCCGAGCAAGCCACGCAGCGGCGCTGCCGACGCACCGGCGGGTGGTGCCAGCGCCCGCGGCGGCTGCGACTGGGTGGGAGTCGCGTGGTCGGCGGACACAGGCGGCGGCGGATGCGGCGGCGGCTCTGGCCTCGCGAGGCCTCGCCGCCTCGCGTCGATCTCGGCGAGAGCCGACGACACCTGCACGACCGTCGCGCGCTCCGGCGGGTCGAGCCGGATCAGCGCCTTGAGCAGCAGCTTCGTCGGCGTCGAGACGCGCCCGAACGAGCGGCCGCGCAGGTCGGGCTGCCCCATCGACCAGCGCAGCAGGTAGTTGGCGAGCAGCGCGTGCATGACGACGCCGGCGCTGAAGACGTCGGCGGCGGTCGACCAGTTCGGACCCTCCGCCAGCTCGGGCGCCTGGTAGCCCTCGGTGCCGCGGAAGTTGTCGGCCACGGTGTCGCGCTCGGTGCTGCAGCTGTGCCCAAAGTCGCACAGCTTGATCTGCGGCGACGCCGCCGTCGTGACGAGGATGTTCTCGAGCTTGACGTCGCGGTGCAAGATCCCGCGCGAGTGCACGTAGCCCAGCGCGCTGAAGAGCTGGGCCATGATTGTGTGCACCGCCGGCTCGGCGAGGGCGCCGTGTCGCTTGAGCAGCTGCTGCAGGTCGCCACCGACGACCAGCTCGAGGACGATGGCCAGGTGCTCGGAGCCCTGGTAGAGGCACCTTACGCCGACGACGTTCGGGTGGGCGCACTGCCGCAGCAGGGCCACCTCGCGCGCAAAGTGCGACTGCAGGTGCGACCAGCGCAGGCTTGGCCGCCGCTGCGCCAGCTTGCACGCGGCCTGCTCTCCGGTCGTGCGGTCCCTGACGACGTAGACGCTGGCCGAGCATCCACTGCCCAGCCTCGCGCCGGTGTCAAAACTGTCCTTCGAGGAGAACTCATAGCGGTCGCGGAACCTCTGGCCGCTCTCGTCGGCCAGATCGCAGGCCACCACCGGCGTGTGGTCCCGCGGCGGGTCTAGCATGCTCCGGCCAGACTGGCTGGAAAGCGAAGCTTTGCTGAGGTTCCGGCCGCATCAACACCGGAGGTAAAGCAGCGCAAACG
>Ga0209713_10003458_pt1 | contig 10035 bp, 6 predicted proteins | sample ArcOceMetagenome_3_FD_187444 | JGI IMG/M metagenome (GOLD analysis project Ga0209713, IMG submission 187444) | Marine eukaryotic phytoplankton communities from Arctic Ocean - Arctic Ocean- Svalbard ARC20M Metagenome (SPAdes) (version 2) | ecosystem: Environmental > Aquatic > Marine > Oceanic...
ATCGTTATCGGCCTTGCCGGCGGGGCCGTAGTCCTACTGTTGTTGCTCAGCTCGTGCCAGCGGCGGCGATGGCTGTGGAGCTGGGCGCGTGGACCGATTGAAAAGGATGTGAATGAGTCCGATAAGGTAGCCTCGGAACAAGGCGCTGTGGACAGTGCAGAGGCGCCGGCGCGAGCAACGGCGAGGGAAGATGCAGTGCGATCGGCGGCAAGTGCGGCGGCGCGACCGGCGGCGAAGGCGGCGACGCGACGATGGGGCGGCCCAGTGGACAGTGTAGAGGCAGGTGTCGAGCCATGGCCCAGCGCCTTTTTTGCAAGTCCGCGACCGGCAGACCCGCGGCCAGCGATGCTGGATGCGGGTGCCAAATCTCCTCTTGAGCGAACTGCCCAGTCATCCTTTAAGCAGGATCGCATCGAGGGCTTGCCGTTCCCACCGATGGGTCTACCCGGGCCGGGCACCTCCAACAGGATGCTCAGCTCCCGAGCACGCAAGGCCTCGATCGATGTTACGGAAGCGGCACCAACGGACAAGGCGGCACGCTTCAGGGCGCGCAAGGCCTCGATGACAGCGGGCGACGAGCTCTACGAGGGTGCCAAGGGCACAAAAGCGGGGCCAGGCCGCATTCCGCGGTCTCGCCCAATGCGAGCAGAGGCATCCGCGTCGGGCGGCATGACGCCCGTCGCCACGTCCGAAACTGCCCATATCTATCTTCGCAGCTATCTGTCCGAAGCCGCCATGGCTGCCAACATCTGGTCTGCCCTAAACTACGACGCTGGCAGTAGCGGCAGCAGCGGCAGCAGCGGCAGCAGCGGCAGCAGCGGCGGCAGCAACACGAGCAGGAGCAACGACGGGAGCGGACACACCGAGCTCACTGCCAGAGACCAGCGCGTACCGACCCCGCCCGCTCGAAAGCCCGACGACATATGGGCAGCAGTGCGCGCGCGGCGCGTTACCGTGGCTGAGTTCAACTCTGACCGCCGGCAACGGCTTCAGGCTATGCGTCAGGGGCAGGCGCGGCTCTCATGTCGGCATGCATGTCGGGAGCGCTCACCTGCGGGGGAAACCGTACGCGTGTGAACGCGCGCCATAGCCTGGTCCCCGGACGTCTTGGTGCACCGCCGCGTTGAATATATTTCGAGTACTAACTTTAAGGGACTGCCCCAATTACTTCCAGTACATGACTTTAAGGGACTGCCCCAATTACTACCTCTAGATGAGCTTTTTGAGGCTCCGAGAACCTCAGAAGGAATCCTTAGGATTCTGCGACCAAGGGTCTAGGAGGGTATATCTACGTAGGTGTCCGCTGAATATCACCCCTCACCTGTATATATATACTTATATTAGGGGTGATAACCAGCGGAAACATAACGGGGTGTAAACTTCTAGCGGAAGGAAACCGATATGCCTCTAGATCGAAAATCTGTCAAGGATTCCGAATCTGGCCTCAGAAATAGGTGTTACCTGTCACATATTCCGAGATATTGACGTTTTCAGTGCTTTTAACGAGGTGACCCTTTTGGGTTCAACCTTGGGAAGAGCACTGAAAATGTCAAGATACTCGAAAGCATAATTACATCGACCGTGTCCCTCGGCCCCACACGCCGGTCAGCGCCGCGCTACTCATGCATGCCGCATTCCAACCGCATTGCTCAAGCTCACTCACCATGGCCTTGCATGAGCAGCAAGTCCAGGTGCTTCGCGAAGAACTGAAGATCAACGTGTATGGGTGGCCGTCGCACAGCATCTCTTTGCTCACCTGCACAGCCTCCTCGAACAGCAGCCTCGCCGCCTCCAGCTTGCCCATCACACGTTGTGCTTTGCGGCCAGTGCCGTGGCCTCATCATGCTGGCCTGCGTTGCGTAGCAGTTTGACCAGGTGATCGGCCGAATCACGTTTCTCCTTGTGCGCCATGCCGTAGAGCAACTCGCATCCCTCGAGCTCCTCCGTGAAGAGAGGGATTGCTTCGGTGAGCATGCCCATGGCCTTCAGTAGGCTGCCCATATTGTAGATTGAGATCAGCGTGCCCGGGTGGCGATCGCCCAGCGTCTCCCTCTGCGCCTGCAGCGCCTCCTCGGACAGCGGCCTCGCCTCCTCCAGCTTGCCCATGGCCTGTAGCAGCGTGGCCATGTTGCTGATCGAGATCAGCGTGCCCGGGTGGCGATCGCCCAGCGTCTCCCTCTGCGCCTGCAGCGCCTCCTCGGACAGCGGCCTCGCCTCCTCCAGCTTGCCCATCTGCTTCAGCAGCAGGCCCATAATGCCGATTGAGACCAGCGTGCTCGGGTGGCGCTCGCCCAGCGTCTCCCTCTTTGCCTGCAGCGCCTCCTCGAGCAGCGGCCTCGCCTCCTCCAGCTTGCCCATGTCCATCAGCAGCAGGCCCATGTTGCCGATCGAGCGCAGCGTGTTTGGGTGGCGGTTGCCCAGCGTCTCCCTGCTCGCCTGCAGCGCCTCCTCGTACAGCGGCCTCGCCTCCTCCAGCTTGCCCATCTTCATCAGCAGCAGGCCCAGGTTGCTGATCAGCACAGACGTCCCCCGCTCGGCCGCCGGCAGCCGCTCCAGCGACGCCCGCGCCTGAGCGGCCAGCGCCTCGCGCAGCAAGCTGATGACCAGCGTGTTGCACGCGACGAAGCCCACCCCCTCCTTCAGCTCGTCCAGGATGGCCTTGGTATCCTTTTCCTTGCGGCACGTGGCGGTGCGCACGTCCACCTTGGACAGGCTCGCCTCGATCGAGAAGAAGTCGTTCACGAGCGCCACTTCGAACGCGGCCTGCTGCGCCGAGGACATCACCACATCGAACCGCGCGCCGCTCTTCTGAGTGTGGTAGACCTCCTTGATGCAGTAGGCGCGCTCGAGCGGTGCGGGCGCGTGCCACGGCTCCATCAGCAGCACCGTGTGCCCGACGGCGCTGACGCACTCGCCGAGCAGCGCCAGGTCGGGGCCCACGTTGGTCTGCCGGATCACGTAGTCGCACACCCAGAAGAACGTGTCCTCCTCCCGCAGCCCCTTCTGCTCGAGGTAGTTGGCGAGCGCGTCGAGCAGCGTCTCGATCGTCGTGGCGAGGAACCAGCTCACGAACACGGTGGCCTCGCCCACGTGCGGCGACCCCTGCTTCTGCAGCCGCTCGCACACGGCCAGCCCGTCCCCCTCCGGCTGGCCCTCCTTGGGCAGCTTGGCCCAGAGGTTCATGAAGAACTGGCTGGCGTAGCCGTTGAACGTGTCGTTCGTGGGGAACTTGGGCTCGCCCGTCACCTTGTCGAGCGGGATCTGGGCGTTGACCTGCTCCAACGCGTCGCTCGGCAGCTTCAGTAGCAGCTCGCGCATGCCGGCCAGCGTCACGCCCAGCCGCAGGTGCTCGGGCAGCGGGGCCAGCCTCTTGCGCTGTGCGGCCCGCTCGGCAGCTTGCTCTTCCGTTGGGGGCATGAGGGGTGCGCCGAGAGCAGGGGTGGTGGTCCGCTCGAGCTGGCGCGCTGTCGTCACGGCCGGGGCAGGGGCTTGCGCCTCGGGCTTCTTCTGCTCGGGCATCGGCTTCGTGACGTGTTCCTTGCTAGCGCAGCACCCCATATATCCTCGTCAGCTCTCTTCGGTTCAGCAGCGTCCTGAAAGCAGCAGCCTGTTGCAGTTTGGGTGGTTGAAAATGAAATACTCCCTCCTATTACTCCTCCTACTACTCCTACTACTCGTACTACTACTTCTTCTTCTTGTACTCTAACACACCATCGGGTCTGCACCAGACTACCCGTGTCGCACGCCCACGGGTGGGTGGCGAAGAGGTTGCGCAAGTTGATGATGCAGCCGACGTCCTCAGCACCTATAACAAGGAGAGCGGTGGGGGTGGAGGGCGCGAGGCCGAGGGTGGAGGTGAGGGCGAAGGGGGTGAGGCACAGGCGGAGGGCGGAGGCGAGGGGAAGGGCGGAGCTAGGCGAGGGGTTTACTCAGCCTTACCGGCTATAGAATAGCGGTGTGGAGGCGAGGGCGAAGAGGGCGACAGCAAAGTTCCAGACCCGAGAGCAAAGTTCGTCCTTCCGAAAGGGCTGTCGCCGTGTTGATGGGAGGGTGATATAATCGTAGCTTAAAAGATGTCTATTCGAGAATAAACCAACACCACCATATACCAATGCGTCGGACCTCCTCACGACAAGACTCAAAGGATAGAACACAAAAGAAGAGCATTGTGCACCGCAAAGACGGGCAGGCGCGTGCGCCAACTAAAGTACCAACGCTTCACACGGAACCAGGCTCCTCAACCCGTCCGCTTCACGCGTGCAGGAGGAGATAAGAGATACCGTGCCTTTGTGTCTGGGTGTGAGGGGCCCAGCATTGCGGAATTGCGTAGCGTCGTGTGTCGTCTAGCGGCGGGCGTGAAACCCAACAATCTTATCTTATCTCTCAGGAGGAGAGGCTCTTGCATCTCAGCCGCACTTGCCAGGAGATCTTAGTGGGACCAACCCAATGTGGTTGAATTCAACGAGGAAACCACACAAATCAGACCCACACTTCCCCGCGTTCCCCCCGCTGCCTGCTGGCAACGCTTTCGTTCCCGCACCGGTATGTCTTCGCTTCTCGCCAGCGCTAGCATGTGAGCCACACGGCACTGCCACTCACGCAGCGATCTATCCGCACGACCGCACCACGGCGCTGCGTAGATCTAGATTCTAGATGTGTATTCAAGCTCGGTAGCACAGCATTGAGCATAACTTTAATCCATACCCCGTAGAAACTAGATCTGACCTCTATGATCGCTAGCACGTAACGCAGTTTGAGTGCCCGCACATCACACACGCTGCAGCTCCGGGAAGCCAACAAGCCTTAATCCTAAGGGATCGGGATGCCAACCGAACCCTTACTAATCCCCGCCAAAGCCGCTCTTGGACTCAAAGTCCTTGAGCCACTCGAGCGCGCCCGAGGCGGTGAAGGCGCTGAGGTACTTGGCACTCGTGCCGATGCTCTCGACCTTCTGCGCGATCGTGCGCTCGTTGCGCGGCATCGGGCTGGCTTCGAAGAAGGCCTTGACCTCCGCCGCCTTGGCCTCGGTGGCGAAGCCACCGCACGCGCCCGCGATGACGGCGTCCATGAGCGAGGCGGCGCCGGGGCCGCACTTGTCGATGTACCGCTGCAGGTTTTGCTGGAAGAAGTCCCATGTGAACTGCATCCCCTCGGCCGAGGCGCCGTGCATCCCAATCGATACGTAGAAGAAGTCCTGGCGAGGGGGAGCAGCCGGGTGCGAGGGGATGGACGGGGTGTGTGCGGGTGCAAAAGTCCTGCATGGCGCGTGCACCGCACTCCATGTGCCCATGTGCCCATGTCCATGCCTGTGTTGTATGTATGTATGTATGTATGTATGTATGTGTATGTGTATGTGTATGTGTATGTGTATGTGTATGTGTATGTGTATGTGTATGTGTATGTGTATGTGTATGTGTGCTGTGGCATGGCATGGTGTGGCATGTGTGCGCAGCATGTGCGCAGCGTGTGCGTGGCGTGCGCATGGACGCGTGGGGTGGGGAAGTGGGAGAGTGGGGTGGGCGCGCTCCTGCGTCTTCACGGCGTCGGAGAGCGCGAAGTCGAGCGCGCGCACGCGCAGCGCGTCGGTCGGCGCGGCGCCGAGCGCGGCGAGCGCGGCCTTCTTCTGGTCGTTGAGCGGGAGCGTGTCGAAGAGCTTGAGCAGCTGCTCGAACTCAGCCTCGCCCCCCGCCGCCAGCACGAGCTTGTACACGGCCTGCTGGTACTCGCTGGGCAGCGCGTCGCCGCCGCTGTCCGCCACGAAGGCGTCGAAGCGCCGGCGGGCCTCGGCCATCACCTCGGCGTCGGAGCTGCCAAAGGCCGGTAGGGCCGAGATGAGCTCGCCCCGCAGCTTACGCTCGAGGTGTGCGTCGGCCGCACGCGGCGTCCAGCCGAGCTCGGCCAGCTTCGGCAGCAGCAGCGCGCGCGCCATCGAGTCGAAGGCGGCCTGCAGCTCGGTGCTGCCCTGCAGCAGCCGGTGGAGCGAGAGCAGCTGCTCGAGGAGCTGCGACCAGACGGTGGCGTCGTCCTCGTTCTGGTAGGCGGCGAGCAGCTCGAGGTACTTTGCGGGGTCGAGCCGTCCCGCGCGGCTGAGCGCCGCCTGGTCGGAGAGTAGCCCGATGCGGTCGGCGGCGGGGAAGGCCTTGGCGGTGATGGCGGCGCAGAGCGGCGAGATCATCGAGTCGGGATACTTGACGCGCAGTGGCACGTGCTGACCAAGGTTGAGCTTGACCCACGCGCCGTCGCCGCGCAGAGTCATCTGAGCTTCGGACTGTGCGGCGAACATGAAGTCAGGCGTCCCAAGGGCAGCCTCGGTGCCGGCGGCGCCGCCCGAGGCGGTGGCGAAGACGGGGATCATCCACAGCTTCTCCTCGCCCGGCGCCGGCGCCGAGCCGTCCGCAAGGAACCAGCTCTGCTTGAGCTTGAGCGTGACGCCGCCGGCCGCGGCCGCGGCCTCGACCACCTCGAGCAGAGGGAAGCCCATCTGCGTCGTCCACTGGCCCATCATGTCGGTGACGGGCTTGCCCGAGGCCAGCTCCCACGCCTTCCACAGGTCTCCCGTCGTCGCGTTGCCGTACTTGAACTCGTCCATGTAGGCGCGCAGCCCTTGCACGAACTTTTCCTTGCCGACCACCGCGTGCACCATGCGCACGACCGAGCCGCCCTTGCAGTAGGAGATGGCGTCGAAGACTTGCTCGACCTCCTCCGCGTTGGCAATGGGCACCTGGGCGGGTAGGGGACACACACATGGGCAGAGCGTTGGGCTGAGTATGCATACACACACGTGTGCGCTGCTGCATGTGCATGTGCATGAGCATGAAGAGCACGGGGTGGTCACCTCCACCTTCCTCTCCACCGCCTCCGCCTCCATCACCAGCACCAGCACCACCTCCACCTCCACCTCCACCTCCCCCTTCACCTCCACCACCACCTCCAGCACTTCCGCCTCCGCCTCCACCACCTCCTCCTCCGCCTCCACCACCTCCTCCTCCCTCTCCACCTCCACCTCCACCCGCCAGCACCTGAATCGGGTGGGACGAGCGCAGCGCGTCGAGTTGTAACGCGCGGCCCTGCATGTCAGTGATGAACTGCTCCCACATGTTCCAGCTCGGGTACAGCTCGTCGCAGATGCCCGTCTCCATCCACGTGGCGAAGCCCTCGTTGAGCCACAGGTCGTCCCACCAGTCCATCGTCACCAGGTTACCAAACCACTGGTGGGCGAGCTCGTGGATGACGACCTCGGCCACGCGCTGACGCTGACGCGACGAGGCGTCCTTGTCGATGAGCAGGTCGACCTCGCGGTAGGTCACAAGGCCCCAGTTCTCCATGGCGCCCGCGGCAAACTCCGGGATGGCCACCCTGTTCAGGGTTAGCGTGAGGGTTAGCGTGAGGGTTAGCGTGAGAGGGTTAGCGTGAGGGTTAGCGTGAGGGTTGGCGTGAGGGTTAGCGTGAGGGTTAGCGTGAGGGTTGGCGTGAGGGTTCGGGTGAGGGTTAGGGCGGTCCACGTACATGTCAGACTTGGGCAGCGGGTAGTGGATCTGGAAGGTGTCGTCGTAACGGTCGAGGGCGGCGACGGCGCACTCGAGGGCGAAGGTGCCGAGGTGCGGCTTGCCTGGCGGGCAGTAGACGCGGATGACGACGCCGTGTTTCGTCATGGCGGAGACGTGGTCGAACTCGCCCACGACGAAGGCGAGGAGGTAAGTCGACATGCGCGGCGTCTCCATGAAGGAGACCTTGGTGGGTGAGGGTGAAGAGTGAGGCGCGAAGAGTTAGGCCAGGCTAGGGGTTGGGGGTTAGGGTTCAAGACTCAAGGGCGGGAGACCGTTTTGGTGCCGTCGTTGTGGTTGATGCTCTGCGACTCGGGCATGTTGGAGAGCGCCGACATGTGGACGGGCACGCGCAGCGCGCACGTGAACTGCGACTTGCGCGCGGGCTCGTCCCAACCAGGGAAGCAGCGCCGGGCATCGATCGCCTCGAACTGTGTTGAGGCCATCAGCTTGTCCTCGCCCTTGACGTCCTTGTACGTGGAGCGGTAGAACCCACACATCTGGTTGTTGAGCACGCCAGAGTATATGACGTTCAACTTCGAGGTGCCCTTGGGCAGCGCGTTGGCAAAGGTGAAAGTCACCGTCGTCTTCTCGTCGTCCACCTTGATGTCGGTCGACAGCTCGGCTCCGAACGTGGCCGAGGTAAACGTGAGGTCCTTGGCATGCAGCGTCAGCTCGCGCAAGCCGCTCTCGCGCACGTCCACGTCGATGGTACAGTCGCCGTCAAATTCGTGGTCCTCTAGTCGGAGCGCAATCGTCAGGTTGTAGGCGAGCGGCTCGGATGACGGTGGCAGAACAATCCGCGTCCCATTCGCGACGTCCGGGTGAGCGCATTCCTTGGCGGCTTTGCCGCACCGGCAGAGCATAGCGAAAGCTCCAGGCTTACTAAAATCCATCGATCCTCGTCGTCGTCGCGCGCGCGCTCGGACTCGCGCCGTGGTTGCCTTCTTATCACCCCTCGCGCCACAGGGAAGTTAAAAAAGCGGAAAAGGGGACACCTGGCGTCGACCGTGGGGACGCAAGCATAAACAAGGATAAGCGAAGACGATGCCTGTCAGTATTCTGAGTTCGGACTCACAGCCCCACATGATGCACATGCCTGATGCCACAACGCACAAGCCTGAAGCCACACCACGGGTCGTGATGACACGGCGCACGGCTTTGACCTTAATTTGTTTAATTGAAAACAATACCCAACCAAAAATACTCGTCCCTGTCCAATACCCAACCATCCCTATCCATTTTTTGTTATACACACGCTGATTGCAGCTTACATTTTTGCGTTCGGCAATATCAAACGGGCCACGAATAGTCTTCCTCGTCTCAAACGGAGGTGTATGCCAATTGCATCGGGAGGTCACACTGCTGGCTGATCATAAATGTCTGATGGTGGGGCTTGTCTGAAGGTGTGTGGGGGGGGTGAGCGTGCGTGCAAGATAACTGCGTGGGCGTGAGTGTGTCGAGAATCATAGGATGGAGCGCGAAGAGCGCTCATGTGGGATCGCGGGCTTGACGCCGCGGGCTAGATAGAATATGAAGGTGTGATAGGAGCGCGCACGGGCTTGGCTGCGCGCGGTGTGTGTCTGCAGTCGGGAGGCATCGGTGACGCTCGTCGAGTCGCCGCGACGTTTCCAATGCGCGCCGACCTCACAGGGCCGCGTAGAGCCCTTGGTGGTTGCGGTACAGCTGCACGTTTTCGACCAACGCGTCGAGCACGCGCTGCACAGTGACCGCGTCACCCGGCAGCCCTTGACTCGCACAGTGGTGGGCGACTTCGGCGGCAGAGGCGCTCTCGGTGCGTGATTGGAAGTAGAGCATCACGAAGCCGTGGAGCATCTTGGCGGTGGCCGTCAGCAGCTCCTCCTGCGTGTCCATCCCACCCCGCGACGTGGCCGGCGGAGCGTGCGGCGTCAGCAGCGCGGAGGGTACGGCCCAGAGCTCCTCCTCGCTGAGCCCGCCTGCGCTGAGCCCACCTGCGCTGAGCCCGCCTGCGCGCGGGAGCTGCGCCACCGCCTCCTGTTGCAGTGCGAGCCGCGCGGCCTGGTCCTGCGCGCGCAGCGCGGCGCCCACGTCCTGCACGCCGGGCTGTGGCCCCGCCTTGGGCCCCGCCGCCGGCAGAGCCGTGTGGGCCACGCCGCGGTTGTTGGGGTCGGCCGTGAGCAGCCGCTCGGCGGCGGCGCGTACGTCGCCCTGGCAGTCGCGCAGCGCCTGGGCACAGATGAGCTTGTCGACGCCGGTCAGGGCGCAGAGCCGCTCGACCGCGGCGAGGTTAGGCACGCCCGGTCCGAGCGAGGGGCCGACGTTGGGACCTGCCGAGGCAGCGCAGAAAGAGGAGGGGTACGAGAGGGTGGGGTGTGGTGGAGGCTAGGGGGTGCGGGGTGGGGGAAAGCAACATGGTCCATAGTCCATGGTCCCTTCTCTTTCACCATGTGACTTTACCTTTAACATAACGGCCGCCTAAGCGGTTGATCGGGAGTTCAATAGGCAATAC
>Ga0209713_10003460_pt1 | contig 10032 bp, 3 predicted proteins | sample ArcOceMetagenome_3_FD_187444 | JGI IMG/M metagenome (GOLD analysis project Ga0209713, IMG submission 187444) | Marine eukaryotic phytoplankton communities from Arctic Ocean - Arctic Ocean- Svalbard ARC20M Metagenome (SPAdes) (version 2) | ecosystem: Environmental > Aquatic > Marine > Oceanic...
CGCCCACGCCCACGCCCACGGCGCCAAGCACGACAAGAAGCAGCGCGCCTCGCAGCGCAAGAAGAAGGAGAAGAGCAGGGCCGTCGGCGGCGGCGGCGGCGGCGGCGGCGGCGGCGGCGGCGGCGGCAAGGAGCCAAAGACGCCGCCCAAAGCCAACAAGAAGGCCGCGCGCGCCGGCGCGTCGGGCTCCGACAGCGACCCGTCGCCCGTGTCGTCGCCCGTGTCGTCGCCTCCAAAGAGCCGGCCCAAGAATGCCAAGGGCGGCGGCGGCAAGAAGACGTGACGTCGGACAGTCGGCCGTCGAGGTGTGCAGTGGAGGAGATTCAGTTTGCATGTGTCAAATAGTAAATCTAAGATAAGCGGGCGCGTTTTTACAACTTGGAATGAGCCATGAGGCGCGCGCCGCCGCCGCCTCTTCTATGAGTTCTCAGAAGAGCTGCGTCTCGGCGACAACGACGTCCTCGGGGTGCACGCCCGTGAGGCGCACCTCGCGGCCTTGCGGCAGCGTCGGCGGCGGCGGCACGCTGCCTGCGGCGGGCTGCGACGACTCCTGTGTCTCGGCGACGATGCAGCCTGCCGCCGCGCCACTGCTCTCGCCCCCGCCCTCGCCCTCGCCCTCGCCCTCGCCCTCGTCGTCCCACGGTTGCTGCGTCTCCTGCCCGCCCAGCGCGTCGTCGCCTTCGTCGCCGCGCGGGCCGCTCTCCGTGTCGTCCCCCTGCGTCGCTGCGTCCTGCGTCTCGTCGCCCCCGCCGTGCTGCCGATCCCCAAAGAGGTCGTCGTCGTCGTCGTCGTCGTAGTTCTCCTCCTCCTCCTCCTCCTCCATCACCGGGCGGGGCACCGCGGCCGGGGCAGCCTTGGGCACCGCCACGGGCGGGGCGGGCGGCGGCACCGCCGGCGACGGACCCCCTCGCGCGTAGTGGCTGGACTGATGGAGCACAAACGGCGACGGTGCCGGCGCGGGCGCAGGCTGCGTCGTCGTCGTCGTCGTCGTCGTCGTCGTCGTCGTCGTCGTCGTCTGCGGCGGCGGCGGGCGCTGTGGTCTCGACGACGCTGGCGCGCCCGGCCTCGACGGGCACTCCTGGTCGAGGTGGCGATCCATCCACGCGATTGAAATCATGGCGGTGCACAAGGGGCACTCCCCGTACTGCGGCGGCACGCTCGCCGCTGCTTGCCGTTGCTTGCCGGCGCGCGCGTTGTTGCCGACAGACGGCCGCTTGCGCTTGGGCAGGCCGCCGCCGCGAGCCTGCTGGCTGCCGCCGCCAGTCGAACGCTGGCTCGGCGCGTCTTGCTGGCTCAGCGCGTCTCGCTGGCTCGGCGCCTCGTCAAACCCTTCCCACGCGGCGCCGGCGGCGGCCGCCGCGTGCGGCGCTGGCGCCGACGGCGCTCCGAGCGAGCTCGCGGCGGCGTGCGCTGGTCCGGGCGCGCCGAAGGCAGGAGCGGCGGGGGCGTCGTCGCTCGGCGGCAGCAGCTGCTCGAGGGCTTTCTGCGGGTCGCCGCCGCACCGCTCGAGGGCGCCAAAGATCTCGTCGGGCTCAAAGTCCATCTCGTACAGGTGGGCGACGGTCACCGCCGGCATCGGCTCGTCGTCGGCGGGCGCGGCGTTGGCGGCGGGGAGATGGCCAGGCGGCAGATGGCCCGGCGGCGGTGGCGGTGGCGGCGGCGGCGGCGGCGGCGGCGGCGGCGGCGGCTCGTCCTGCGTGGCGCTCGCGAGGCCAGCGTCGCTCATCCCCTCATCGTCGAAAGCGGCCGCAGCGGGCAGGTGGCCCGGCGGTGGCGGGTTGTCGATGGTCGCATTGGGCGACTCCTCCTCCTGCCCCTCCTGCCCCTGCTGCTCCTCCTCGTCATTCGCCTCGTTGGTGTCGCGCGGGGCCCACGCCCGCCTCCTCGCGTCGTCGGCGCGCGCCCCGCCGCCCGCCGCGTCGGCCTCGGCATGTTGCACGGCCAGCGCCGCGTCGAGCTCGGGCTCCTCCTCAGACCACCCGGCCACCTGAGTGCATCCGCCGGCCGCGCCGAAGTCAACGTGCTCCTCGCGGTCGTGGCGGTCGGCGGCTATCGGTTCCTCGTCCGCCTCCTCCTCGTCGGGCTGAGCGGCGGGTTCCGTGGCCGCCCCCGCCTCCACCTCCACCTCGTCGGCCGCCTCCGCAGCCTCCTCCTCCTCCTCCTCTGCGACCGCCTCTGGCTCTGCCGCCGTCTCGTCCTCGTCCTCATTCTCGTTCTCCTCCTCCTTCTCATCCGCAATGGTCTCGTCGTCGTCGTCGTTTGCGTTGGGATCCGTGCTCGAGGGCTGAGCGGCTGCGTCAGGCGGCTTGCCACGCGCCACCCCTTCGGTCAATCGCGCGCTCTGCGGCGGCACGGTCGCCAGAGGCGCGCGGCCACGTGTTGCGGCCGGTTCGGCTGCGGGCGGCGGACGCTGCGGTTCTACTGCCGCGCCACGGAGGGACGCCTCGTCGCCGCCCGTGCGGCCCGGTGCTTCACCCGTCGTTACGCCGCGGGGCGCCTCGGCCGCCTTTTGCCTCGGCTCCGCAACTGGCGTCGGCTTCGGCTGCATGCCCACGTAAGCGAGGAACACGTCCTCCTGCGAGGAACGCGCGCAGCACACGAGTCAGCTTGGAAGGCACGACATACGCACGACGCATTCGAGGCGAGCGCACATCGCCACGGCGGCCCTCCAGCTCACAGCTGGAGTTGGTCACCTTGGCCTCGATCCAGTGCGTAGGGCGCTGCCAGTGGCCGGCGAGCTCCTCGACCTCCTGCAGCTTGATGGTCACCTCCGTCTCCGACTGCCACAGGGGCGGGGCCAGGTCGACGGGGGCGAGCGCCAGATGGGATGGGGCGAGTGCTGCGCCGGCGCACCTCGTCAATCAGGCCCTCGATTCGTCCGGCGGACTCGCCCGGCCAGATCCCCACCGCCTCGACGAAGCGTCCATCACGGTGGCAGACGACCATCAAGAAGGGCATACGCCCCACACGCCCGCTCCACTGTGCCCCCGTCTGCAGCAGATGCGAGCGTGTTGGTAGGTCGGGCGCGGCGCGCGGCGCTACGCCTGGTGATCCGAATACGATGCGACGCAGGCTCTCCTGCTCCTCCGACATCTCGCGCTCTAGCGACGCTAGCCGGCCGCTCGTGGACATGGTACTCAGGCGCGAATCCCATGCATCTTGTGCATACGAGTAGCTCCGCGGGGCCGCCTTGCACCGCTCGCGAGGCCCCGCGAGTCCGGCTGGCTCGGGATCAGTGTCTCCCGTGGGCTCTCCTGACCGGCAGCTTAGGCAAAGCAATGATCTAAAGTATCTAAAGTATCCAGCTTGAACTGCTGCGCTGTGACCCTGTGTGGCTAACTAAGGGCAGATAAGCAGATTGGCCTCGCGGACGCTGTGAAGACAGACCGCCAACGGCCAAATTTTGAAGAGCTACTTAGTAACATAGGTATTAGTAGTAGGGTTTACTAACTCAGGGGAAGTCAGATCTCAGTCAGATCTCTTGCCAGCCGGCTGTGAGTGGTCTCCACAGCCGCTGTCAGTGTCCGTAAGGCCGAGCCTCGACCACTGCGACGTGTAGAGAGGGGGTTCGTTTCTTGAGCTTCGAGAGAAACGGGGCGAATGAACTTTGCGAATCCGCAACATGGAGGGCCATATATGTCCCAATTCCTACTTTAACTTTGCTAATTAAAGTCATCTATTTCCGTACGGAGGTAGTACGGTACTTTATCATCATGCATTGTATGCGCCTCTCACATCTCACTAAAAGGTTCAGAACAGAGGTCTTTATACTTTATGAAATCGACAGAGACCGAAGAACACATTTGACATAACAGACAGGAGGGTTCAGGAGCCCTTGCGTACTGAAGTTGCACCGTTTTCTTTGGACTTTGCTCACAGGTGCACCATCGACGGCCCGGGCGGCTGCAGCGCCATCGTCACGCGTGCGCCATCGACGGCGCGCGCGTCGGGCGCCTTGCAGCGCCGCTTGGACGTCTCGCGGCCGGGGCCCTCGCGCTCGTGGCCCGTGTCGTCGTGGAAGCCGTACATGTCGTCCTCGCTGCGCTTGGTCGTCTTGCGCGCCGCGGGGCGGACGCCGCTCCTCTCGCGCAGCTGGGCGCGCTCCATCCTGCGCGAGCTGCGCCGGTGGGTGGCCGAGTCGAGCTTGGCGCACGCCTCGCGCAGCTCGTCCATGTCGAAGCCCATCTCGAGCAGCGGCGCGAGCTCGTCCTTGCCGAGCGTGCCCGAGCCGTCGGCGTCGAGGAGGCGCATCACCTCGCGCGCCTCCTCCTCCGAGAGCGGCCGCCCATTCTCGGCGCACAGCGCGCGCAGCCCGTCGGCGTCGATCTCCTCGACGACCTTCGCCGCCGCCTGCTCGTCATCGTCGGCGGCGACCAGCCCGTCGGCAAGGGCGTCGCCGTCCACGTCGGCGTCGGCGTCGGCGGCGTCGGCGGCGTCGTCGGGGGCAGCGGCGGCGGCGGCGGGGGCGGCCGCGTCCGCGGCGGCGGCGTCGACGGTGGAGGCGAGCTGCGCAGGGTCGGCCACGAGCGACGGGTCGTTGGCCTCGATGGCGGCGATCCAGCCGCGCAGCGGCGTGTCAGGACGGCGCGCCTCGAGCGTGTCGGGGTCGAGCTTGGTCAGCACGTGGCCCTGCAGGTCGCTCGCCACCTGCGCGGCGGTGGGCCGCTGCGACGGCGTCACGAGGCAGCACTCGGTCGCCAGCTTGAGCAGCGGCTTCGGGCAGTTGGCGAGGCTCACGCCGTCGAGCGGCGACAGCTTGCCCTGGCAGAGCTTCACCAGCGTCAGGTACTGCGTCGCACGCGGCTTGCGCGGCTTCGCTGGCGTGGTCGCCGGCGCGGCCGTCAGCGCGGCCGCAGGCGCGGCCGCCGCATCGCCGTCGCCGTCGCCGTCGCCATCGTGCTTGCTGCTGCGCTTGCGACTCGAGAGGAAGCCGAGGAAATTGTGATTCTGTTGGTCGTCCTTGCCGCCGCGCTGACTGCTGTGGCCGCTGCTGGCGAGGTGGAAGGGCGGCGACGGCGGCGGCGACGGCGCCTCCGCCGCTTCGTCCTCCTCGACGTGCGTGTGCAGGTCCTTCCCGACCGACTTCTGCTTCCACGAGGCCGCCTTCTTCAGCATCATCGGCGGCAGCGCGCGGGCGGACATCATTCCCTGCGCGCCGCGCCCCTTCTTGGCGAGCCGCGCCACTTGCTGCTGCCTCCGCCGCTGCTTGGCAATCTCATCGGCGAGCTTGGCGGTGCGGCTCTCGCCAACGCCGGCACTCTCGCCGGCACTCTCTGCGCTCGAGCGCTCCTGCGAGCTGCGTGTCCGCGCCTGCATTGTTCCAGGCGCGCTGAACGAGACGCGCGCCCGACGCTCGGCGGCGGTGCCGGCGGCGGCGGCGGCTCTGGCAGCGGCGGCGACAGCACGATCGACCGAGGTGCGCGTGGCGCGAGTGCTCTTCTCGCGCGTGCTCTTGTCCTCGCACGACGCCCGGCTCTTCCCCTCGAACGTGTCGGCGTCGTCCTCGCCGAGGTACAGCGCCGACGCGTGCTGCTCGCGCGTCTCGCGCTGGCGGTGCTGATGGATCGCCAGCGTGCACAGCAGCACGCCCAGCGCCCACGCGTCTCCCTGCCGCGCCGCCGAGCGCAGGTTCTCGCGCTCCTCCTCCGCCTCCGTCGCCGCTGCCTTCTCCGCCTCCGACAGCACGGCGCGGCCCTCCGCGGGCGACGCAACCAACTTCCGCTTCCCCCAGGCGTTGGTGCTCCTCTCCCCATCCGCGCCGTCGTTGGCTGCGCGCGTGGACTGCCTCCGCACGATCGAGAGCGACCTGCGCTTGCCAGCGCGCACGGCGCTCGTCTCAGGCCCAACGCTCGTCTCGGGTCCAACGCTCGTCTCGGGCCCCACGCCGTCCTCAGCAGCCTGCGACACGGGTGCGATGGCGCCAGCAGTGCCGCAAGCACCCGGCCCCGACCCGCCGAGGCTGTTCTTCCGGCACGCCTCCGCCACCCGCGCAAGGCTCGCCACCTGCCTCATCTTGCCAGCGGTGATCGACGCGCGCCGCGTCGCGCCCTCGGTCGCGCGGCCCAGCAGGCTCGCCTTGGCGGCCGGCCTGGCGCGCGTGCACTGGCTCTTGGCGCGGGAGAGCGCCAGGCGCGCGGCGACGGCATTCTGCGTGGTGGCCGCCTTCTCGGTGGCGCGCTTGGTCAGGAAGGTGCCGCTGTACCGCTCGGGCGGCAGGAAGATGGCCGAGGCGGCCGGCATCTTCTCGCTGCCCTCGCCGCTGATCATCTCGAGGCCGAGCGCGCCCGCGCCGTGCCCGCCGCGCAGCTGGTCCATTGAGAACTCGCACAGCTTGGCGCGCCACGTCGACGTGAGCATGATGTCGTTGAGCAGCAGCGCGCCGTGCGCCGCGCCCTGCTCGTGCAGGTACGCCAGCGCACTCGCCACGTCCGTCGCGATCGCGAGCATCCCGTTGCGCCACGTGAGGCACATCGGCGCGTCCGCCGCCGAGTCCGCCGAGCCCGCCGAGCCCACCGAGCCCACCGAGCCCCGGGCCGCGTCGTGCCGCACGTTGTCGGCGAGGACGCGTGCCAGCGGCGCCTCACACAGCTCCGACAGCAGCCCGAAGCGGCCAAACGGCTGCTCCGCCACCGCCGCGATCAGGCGGACGAGCCCCGGGTGGCGCAGCCGGCGCAGCCGCGACGCCTCGAGCGTGAGCTCGTCGAGCTGCTGGGCCGTGTGCGAGATGCGCGTCGTGTGCAGCATCATCGCGCGTTTAATCCGCTCCTTCTTGACGCTGCTGCGCGAGCGCGCGCCGCCCGGCCCACACGCGACGACCGACCCTTCGGCGAGGCCGTTCTGCTTGTCCTTGCGCGGCCGAGTGGCACCACCGAGAGCACCGCCGGGAGGACCAGCTGCGACCGAAGGCTCGGCGAGTCCATTCGGCTGCCGCGCCACCTCGCGCCCCGTGGCGAGCAGCACCTCGGCCAGAAGTGCCTCGCCGGTGCCCAGCACGACCAGGAGGTTCGGGTCCTCCCCATCCGCGACCGTGGCCCGCCCCGCCTTGTCGCTCGGCCTCACAGCGCCCCATCGGAGCACGGGCATCACCTCAAGGTCCTTTGCGCCGCTGGGCTGACCCGTCTGGCGCTGGAAGAAAGCGGAGCCGGTCCGACCCACCAGAGGTGGCGCGCTCGAGAATTCCGCAAAACCGAGGTCGCCGATATTGAGCTGCCTCTGTGTGCCGGCCTTGAGGGCATTGACCTGAGATTCCTTGCTCTGTCGCCTGCAACACCGCCAGCCGAAGCGCGGCGCGAGCTGGGAGCAGCAGACGGCCACGCCCCCCATCGCCAGCACCACGAGCGCCACCTGCTGCATCAGCGCCTCGAAACCCTCGTCGCTCATCATCTCGCCCACGTTCATCGACAGAGCCGACTCTTGCTCACCCTCAGCGAGCGATGGCGGAGCCTCTGGGGCGAGGACGGAGAGGTTCGATGGCGAGCTAGGTGGCGGCATCGAGAGTTGCCCCGAGAGGAGCGATGGATCGATCGGCGAACCGTCCGCTGCATGCCACGTGGCGACGGGCGTGCCGAGGACACTGACGCCTAGGGCCTCGGCGGCGCTTTGGTTCGTCATTGCAAAGGCCGCGAGGCTGCGCATGACGTCTGCGGCATCGGCTTGCGCGACTGTGATCGTGAAGTCCAATTCGACGCTGCCGACTGTGCTGTCGCTGCTGCCGCCGTCGCCTGATGCGTCGTCAGCACCGCTGCCGCCCTCGTTCACACTGCCATCGGCGCCGCTCGAGGACTCCTGCAGCTCCCGCGGCTCCCACAACTGCTGCTGCTGCAACTTTCGCCTCGCCCTCACGCTGAGCTCGATAGTGGCTGCCGAAACATCCAGTGCCGTGGCAAGCCTGTCGATCAGCTCGGCGCGCTTGGCTGCGTCAAAGTCGGTCACCACTCCACCGGCCGTCACCGACAGTTCAAGCACGACTGGCGGAGGAGGATCCTCGGAGCGAGCGAGCGCGCCCGCGGCTGGGCACGCAACGAATGGACCAAAGCCGCAGAACCGGCAAAGCTGGCCCTTTCCACCCGCGTTGCACCCGAGGCCACCCGCATGGTCGGGGTGTGTGGCGTCGGCGCACGCAGGGTCGTAGTAGCAAGGTTCCGACGGACCAGCACAAGTGGAGGCGGCAGCTTCGTAGCACGCACGCGGTGGGTCCTGAGGAGGAGGCGGCGCTCCCGGAGGCGGTCGTGGTGGAGGGGGCTGCAATGGTGGTGGCGAGAGAGGTGGGGGCGGTGATGGAGGAGGTGGCGAGGGCGGCGGAAGGAAGGGCGGTGGTGGCGGTGCCTGCGGCTCTCCTGCAGGCACGCCGGGTGGATAGCTCGGCGGAGGCGGCGTTGGTGGTGTGCTCGGAGGCCGAGAGGGCGAACAGGGCGAAGAGGGACACGGTGGCGGTGGTGGCGGCGGGGATTCAGGGCTTGGTTGGAGTGGAGCGGACGGACTTGGCGCTCCAGGTGAGGGGGACGGGCATGCCGGCGACGGAGGAAGCGGGTGCGAAGGCGGCGCCTCCGGCAGCGGAGGGCTCGGGTGCGGAGGCGGCAAGGGCACTGTCAGCTGCGGCGGTGTCGAGGGCGTCAGGGGCGAAGCTGGTGGTGGAAGCGCCGGCTGTGGCGGCAGCAAGGGCACAGGCAGAACAGGCGGCGGAGCCATCGGTGGCGCCCCGGGACCAGCAAGAATGCGACACGTCCCGTTGACTGTGGCGGAACTCACGTTCTCCAGGCAGACTTGCACCCGAAGATTAGCGGGCACGACGCCAGTCCCCTCACCGCCGCACTCAAGCAGCTCCCAGGATTCCTCCGCCACGGCGTCGTCGCTCCCTTCGACCTGCAACGCGTAGCATCCATCGAGCAGACAGACGCTCCTTTGTTGGATGTAGTCCTCGGATGTCATCTCGAGCTCAGCTGCGCTCTCGTCGGGCATATCGAAAGGACGCACCACCAGCGCGGCGCCGCTCCAGCCGTCAGCGAAGGCGTCGCGCAGCTCCACGTCGAGGCAAAGCTTCTGCTGTGGTGCGATGGGCGGCGGCGTGCTCGGCGGTGGTGGCTGGGGTGGCTCAAGCGGAGGCAGAAGCGGCGGCGGTGAAAGAGGCGATACCAACGGCGCCGATGGGGGGACGGCCGAGCAGCTCAGTGCGCCCGCCGAGGCTACGATGAACATGGCGGTGCGTCGGTGGCGAGGGTCGGCAGCGGTCTCCATGGCCGTGAGATCGAGCACGTCGTCCGCAGATCGGTTGGCGAGGCGCGCCTGCAGTTTGCTGTCCAGCGCCGCCGCTGAGTCGGGTCCGTATGTGTCGGGGCTCAACAGCCACACCGGCAGCACGAGGGAGTCGATGGCCTCCTGCCAGGCGCTGCCGGCAGCCGGAAGCTCAATGCGCCACTCTGCCGCGCCCAGGATCAAGCCGAGCAACGCATGCAGCGCCGCTCGGAAGCCGGCCCTCAAACGATTCGTCGTGAGCCGGAGGTGGGCGCACACATGCGGGGCTGGCGGTGGCCACGATGGCGGGATCAACGGTGGAGGCGTCGGTGGTGGCGGCGAAGGTTGCGGGATGCAAGGTGGTGGAGGCGACGGTGGTGGTGGCGATGGGGGCGGCGGCGAGGGTGGTGGAGGCGGTGGAGAGGATGGTGGGTAGGAGGGTGGCTGAGGAGGATCTGGAGGCTTGGGTGGCGGGAGGGGCGGCTCCGGGATTCTGGGCGGCGACGGCGGAGGCGAGGGTGGCGGAGGCGAGGGAGGGGGTGGCGACGGCGGTGGCGGCGAAGGAGGAGGCGGTGCCGGCGGTGGTGAAGGCGGTGGAGGCGAGGGAGGGGGCGGCGATGGCGGCGGTGGCGACGGTGGTGGCGGCGACGGTGGAGGCGGGCCCGGTGGTGGTGGGCTGGGTGGCGGTGGAGACGGTGGCGGCGGCGATGGCGGTGGAGGCGACGGCGGTGGCGGCGGTGGCGGAGGTGACGGGGGTGGTGGCGACGGCGGCGGCGGAGGGGGTGGGGGGGTCGGGGGCGG
>Ga0209713_10003462_pt1 | contig 10029 bp, 7 predicted proteins | sample ArcOceMetagenome_3_FD_187444 | JGI IMG/M metagenome (GOLD analysis project Ga0209713, IMG submission 187444) | Marine eukaryotic phytoplankton communities from Arctic Ocean - Arctic Ocean- Svalbard ARC20M Metagenome (SPAdes) (version 2) | ecosystem: Environmental > Aquatic > Marine > Oceanic...
TCTGATAAAACAATGCCTACTGAATTGGAGAGGTTTAAACTTTCAGGATAACTATCATGATTGAATCTTGGAATTGTTAACTTAACATCAAGCAAAACCCTAAGATCATCAGAAATACCATTTGCCTCGTTTCCAAAAACTACAATTCCTTTAGCTACACTAATTTTATTTTCATAAACAGATTCACCAGCAATAAAAGTTCCAAATTTTTTTAACGATTTTGATTTTAAAAACTTTGATAAATCTAAGTATGTGATATTAATTCTAGATAAAGAACCCATTGCGGATTGAACAACTTTTGGGTTGTAACAATCTACTGAATCTAAAGAACATACTATGTCTTTAATTCCAAACCACTCGCATGTTCTTATAATAGTTCCTAGATTACCGGGGTCGTTTATTGATTCCAAACAAACTAATAAATAATTTTCATTTAAAGGTTTTTCGTCTGGCATTTTAAAAATTGCTAAATGATCATCTGGATTAGTTAAAAAACTAATTTTTCCTAGTTCAGATTTTGATATTTGATTTACATCAATCATATTAAAATCATTAATATTGATTGAAAACAATTTATGTAAATCAAATGATGAATTAATAAATTCAGAAACTGATTTTCTCCCTTCTACAACAAACATTTTATTCAAATGACGTTGTTTTTTGTTTTTTAAACTTTTAATCAGCTTAATTTCGTTTTTGCTAAGCATTAATAATGATGTATTTTTGAATTATAATTGTAATGTGAAAAAATTTATAACAAAAATAACATTATTTGTAACTATCAGTCTTTCAATTTTTAGCTGTAGTATAACAAAAGATCTAAATCAAGGTGATTTAATTCTAAGATCAAATGAGATTTTTATAAATGGTTTACAAATTTCAGCTGACTCATTGTCTCCCCTTTTAGCTCAAAAAAAAAATACTTACTTAATTGGATTTCCTTTAGCAGGCAAACTATATCAATCATCAAAAAAAAATAGTGATTCAATATTTAATACTTGGATTAACAAGAGAGTTTACAGAGAAAAAAAACTTAATTCAGTACTTTCTAAAAAACAAGTTTCACAATTAAACAAATATTATAAAGACTTAAACAATTGGAAAAAAAAGAATGGAGAAAAATTAGAAATTATTGATTCTGTAAAAACAAAAATTTCAATTGAAAATTTAAAATCATACTATAAAAATAATGGATATTTTAATTCTAAAATATCTTCAAAAGTAATTATTAATCAAAATAATAAAAAATTTGGTAAAGTTATATACGATGTAAAGACTGGTAATCAATATATATTAGACAGTATCTCAACAAATATTGAATCGGAAATTTTAGATTCTATATATAATTTAAACATAGAAAAATCAATATTAAAATCAAATACAATTTTTAATACTAAGAAGTTTGAATTAGAAAGAAACAGAATTGATAATTTATTTAAAAATTCTGGAATTTACGATTTTCAAATAAATTCTATTTCTTTTAAAATAAATCTAGATACAACAAATTTAAATTTCAATATTCCAGTTGAAATTATTATTAAAGAAAAAGATTTAAATAAAATTTATAAAAAACATACTGTAAACAAAATTAATTTATTCATAGAAAAAGAAGAGTTAATCAATGAAACTAAAAAATTATTTAAATACGATTCTATTAATTTTTTCTCTAATTCTACTTTAGATTATAACCCTAAGGTATTATCAGATTTGATTTTGGTAAAGGAAAATGATTTTTACAATGATTCTAAAAGATCCGAAACAATAAATCAGTTAAATAATTTTGATAATTTTCAATACCCATCAATTAATTATAGTTATGTAAACGAAACGGATAAACAATTGGAGGCTAATATATTTTTAGTACCTAAAAAAAAATATTCGTTTAGATTTGGTTTAGACCTGAAACACTCAAATATTGAGGATATTGGAATAGCTTTTGAAACTTCATTAATCAATAGAAACATTTTTAAATCTGGAGAAAAATTAGAATTTACCACTAGAGGAACTGTTGGAAAATCAGCAAATACTACTATTTCAGAATACGGATTTGACTTAAGGCTAAAATTCCCAAGACTTTTTCCAACAATTAACTTGAAAAAAATTATTAAGACAGAAAACAAACCAATTACATATTTGAATATTGGAACATCAAATCAAAAAAATATTGGTCTAGATAGACAAAATTTTAAATTTGATTTGAATTATGAATGGACAGATAAAAAATCTAGAAGAAACAATTTTAGTTTAATAAATATTGAATTTGTAAATAATAAAAACATCATTAATTACTATAATATATACTCAAATTCATTTAAATCTATTAACGATATTGCCAAAGCCTATAATACTCCCTCAAATTATTTTGATATAAATAACAACTTAATTATTCCTGATGGAATTAATTCATTTATCAATGATGTTGTTTTAGAAGAGTTTTCGGTATCAAAAGATGATTTCAATAGAGTTAATTACACAAATGACAGAAAAAACAGGTTAACATCTAATAATCTAATTATAGGTTCTAGTTTTTCTTATTCAAATAAGTTAAAACAAAATATCTTTGACAACAAGTTTTCGGAATTTAAATTAAAAGTAGAGCTCTCAGGAAATATTGCTAATATTGCTAGTAATCTTTTAAATGTTTCTAAAGATGAATTTGGTAAGAACAAATTATTAGGACTAGCCTACTCTCAATTTATCAAAACTGAGATGGGTTACATTAAATATTGGTCAATTGGATTAAACTCGAAAATAGCTTTCAGATCATTTTTCGGAATAGCGATCCCTTTTGGAAACTCAAATAATATTCCTTTTTCAAAATCCTTTTTTGCAGGGGGATCAAATGATAACAGAGCATGGGAAGTTTATAGACTTGGACCTGGGAGTAGTGAAGCTTTAAGTGAATTTAACGAAGCTAATATGAAAATAGCTATGAACATTGAATATAGATTTAAAATTCTAGGCAAATTAGATGGCGCCGTTTTCGGAGATTTTGGAAATATATGGAATGTATTTGATGATACTGATAATTCTAAAAGAACATTTGATAGTTTTAAAGATTTTGATGAAATAGCTATTGGAAGTGGATTAGGATTACGATATAACCTTGGATATTTTATTTTGAGACTAGACATGGGGCTAAAAACCTATAATCCTATACTCGAAGCCAAAGATAGATGGTTCACTGATTTTAGTTTACAAAAGGCTGTATTCAACATTGGTTTAAATTATCCTTTTTAGGATCAATAATTCTTTTTATTTTAGCGCACTAATCAAAATTCAAAATGAATAATAAAATCAAAGGTGGTGTTGCTACGGGAGACGAAGTTCAAGAAATTTTTAAACTAGCAAAAGCGAAAAAATTTGCGCTTCCTGCAGTAAATGTAATAGGATCAAATTCAATTAATGGAGTTTTAGAAACAGCATCAAAATTAAATGCTCCAGTAATTATACAGTTTTCAAACGGTGGAGCCATATTTAATGCAGGAAAGGGACTGTCAAACGAAAATCAAAATGCTGCAATTAAAGGAGCTATAGCTGGTGCAAAGCATGTTCACGAACTTTCAGAAGCGTACAATGTTCCGGTAATTTTACATACAGATCATGCAGCAAAAAAACTTTTACCTTGGATTGACGGATTACTTTTAGCAAGTGAAGAACACTTTGAGAAAACAGGTAAATCTCTATTTAGTTCACATATGATAGATCTTTCTGAAGAACCAATTGAAGAAAATATTTCTATTTGTAAAGAATATTTAAAGAGAATGAGTAAAATTGGTATGACTTTAGAAATAGAATTAGGAATTACAGGTGGTGAAGAAGATGGAGTAGATAACACTGATGTAGATGACTCAAAACTTTATACTCAACCTGAAGAAGTTGCATATGCATATGAAGAATTATCTAAAATAAGTGATAAATTTACGATTGCTGCTGCATTTGGAAATGTTCACGGAGTTTACAAGCCTGGAAACGTAAAACTTACCCCAAAAATTTTAAAAAATTCTCAAGATTATGTTTCTAAAAAGTATAATTTAGATCATAATAGTATAAATTTTGTATTTCATGGAGGATCTGGCTCATCTGTTGAAGAAATTAGAGAAGCAATAGATTACGGTGCAATCAAAATGAATATAGATACTGATATGCAATATGCATTTATGTGTGGTATCCGAGATTATTTTAACAAAAATAATGATTACTTGAAATCTCAAATAGGAAATTCTGAAGGTATTGATATTCCTAATAAAAAATATTATGATCCAAGAGCTTGGTTAAGAAAAGCAGAAGAGAGTTTTATATCAAGACTTACTCAAGCATTTGAAGATCTAAATAACGTAAATACTTTGAACTAAATTTGGTTTAGTATATTTGAAAAAACATCCTTTATATGGCTTGGTTTAAAAGAAAAACAAAAGGAATACATACTTCTACAAAAGAAAAGAAGGACACGCCTGAGGGTTTATGGCATAAAACACCTACTGGAAAAATCATTGATACTGAAGAATTAGAAAATAATTCTTTTGTCTCACCAGAAGACGGTTTTCACATAAGAATTGGTAGCCAAGAATATTTTAATATATTATTTGATGACAAGTTTAAAGAAATAGATCAAAATATTAAATCTAAAGATCCTTTAAAATTCACAGATAAAAAATCTTATAAAGAAAGAGCAAAGGAAGCAAGAAAAAAAACAGGACTGAAAGATGCTATAAAAGTTGCTGTAGGAAAATCATATGGTGAAAATGTTGTAATAGCATGTATGGATTTTAATTTTATTGGTGGATCTATGGGTTCAGTTGTTGGTGAAAAAATTAGTAGAGCTATTGACACTGCAATTAAAAAGAATCTTCCTTTGATTATAATTTCAAAATCTGGAGGAGCTAGAATGATGGAGGGAGCCATTTCTTTAATGCAAATGGCCAAAACATCTGCTAAACTAGCTCAGTTAGCTAATAATAAATTACCATATGTATCTCTATGTACAGATCCAACAACTGGTGGTACAACAGCATCTTTTGCAATGCTTGGAGATATTAATATTTCTGAGCCTGGAGCGTTAATAGCTTTTGCTGGGCCAAGAGTTGTTAAAGATACCACAGGAAAAGACTTGCCAGAGGGTTTCCAAACTTCTGAATTTTTATTAGAACATGGGTTTTTAGATTTTATAAGTTCTAGAACTGAACTCAAGAAAAAAATTAATCTTTATTTTGATTTGATCCTTAATAGACCATTAAGGTCAATTTAAAATTACATATATACCAAATTTAATCTTATATTTGCCGCGCTAATTAAAAATTAATTAGCTACATAAGAATCATTTATAACAATATTGGCATGTATTTAACAAAAGAAAACAAAAAAGAAATTTTCAAAGAACACGGAAAATCAGAATCTGATACTGGTTCGGCTGAAGGTCAAATTGCATTATTCACAAAACGAATAAATCACTTAACTGAACATCTTAAAAACAACAGAAAAGATTTTAATACAGAAAGATCTTTAGTGATGATGGTTGGTAAAAGAAAGAGTTTATTGAGTTATCTAAAGAAAAAAGATATTAATAGATATCGTGAAATAATCAAAAAATTAAACTTACGTAAATAGTTTTACATAGTTTTTCATTGGTATTCTACTTAAGACACAACACAACTTAATTAATTTAATGAAAAATATGAAAATCAAAACTTATAATGAATCCATCGATTTAGGAGATGGAAGAGTAATAACTCTGGAAACTGGTAAACTTGCTAAACAAGCACACGGTTCAGTAGTTGTTCAAATGGGAAAAGCAATGCTTTTATGTACTGTAGTTTCTAACTACGAAGCAAGCAATGTTAATTTCCTTCCTCTTACTGTAGATTACAGAGAAAAATTTGCTGCTGCAGGAAGATATCCTGGTGGTTTTTTTAAAAGAGAAGCTAGACCAAGTGATGGCGAAGTGTTAACTATGAGGTTAGTAGACAGGGTTTTACGCCCTCTATTTCCAAAAGATTATCATTCTGAGGTTCAGGTTATGATACAATTAATGTCTCATGATGAAGACGTAATGCCTGATGCTCTTGCAGGACTTGCGGCATCTGCTGCTATCCAATTAAGTGATTTCCCTTTTGAATGCGCAATATCAGAAGCTCGTGTAGCGAGAATTGATGGTAAATTTGTTATTAACCCTAGCAGAGCTCAATTAGATAATGCTGATATTGAAATGATGGTTGGTGCTTCAGCTGATTCAGTAATGATGGTTGAAGGAGAAATGGATGAGTGTAGCGAAGAAGAAATGGCGGAAGCAATCAAATTCGCACATGAATCAATAAAAATTCAAATTAAGGCACAAGAGAGATTAGCAGATGCAGTTGGGAGAAAGCAAGTAAGAGAATATGAAACTAGTAGTAAAAACGAGGAATTAGCAAAAGTTATTCACGATGCTTCATATGATAAATGTTATACTATAGCTAAAAAAGGAACTTCTAAAGCTGAACGTAGTTTAGCTTTTTCAAATTTAAAAGAGGAAATCAAATCGTCTTTTAGTGAAGAGGAGATTGAAGAGCACGGAAAACTAATTGGAGAATACTTCAACAAGTCTCAAAAAGAAGCTATTCGTGAGCTCACGTTAAGTGAAGGAGTAAGACTTGATGGAAGAAAAACTGATGAAATAAGAGATATATGGTGTGAGGTAGACTACCTACCTTCTACTCATGGATCTGCTGTTTTTACCAGAGGAGAAACTCAAGCTCTAGCTACAGTTACTCTTGGAACATCAAGAGATGCTAACAAAATTGACATGCCTTCTTATGAGGGTGAAGAAAATTTTTATTTGCATTATAACTTTCCACCATTTTGTACTGGTGAGGCAAGACCTCTCAGAGGAACATCAAGAAGGGAAGTTGGACATGGTAACTTAGCTCAGCGAGGTTTAAAAGGAATGATTCCTGATGATTGTCCTTACACTGTTAGAGTGGTAAGTGAAGTGCTTGAATCTAACGGTTCCTCTTCAATGGCAACAGTTTGTTCAGGAACTATGGCGCTTATGGATGCAGGAGTTCAAATAACTAGACCTGTTTCCGGAATTGCAATGGGACTAATTTCTGATGGAGATAGGTATGCAGTTTTAAGTGATATTTTAGGTGATGAAGATCATTTAGGAGATATGGACTTTAAAGTTACTGGAACTTCTGAAGGAATAACTGCTTGCCAAATGGATATTAAGATTAAAGGATTATCATATGAAATCTTAGTTAATGCACTAAAACAAGCAAGAGATGGAAGACTTCATATCTTAAATAAAATAACTGAAACTATAGAAAGACCAAATGCGGATGTTAAAGCACATTCTCCAAAAATGGTTACTAGTAGAATTCCTAATGAATTTATAGGACCATTTATAGGACCAGGTGGTAAAGTAATTCAAGAGTTACAAAAAACAACTGGTTGTACAATCGTTATAAATGAAGATCCTGTAACTGAAGAAGGAATTGTAGAAATACTTGGAACTGACCAAGAAGGAATTGATTCTGTTCTAGCTAAAATAGATTCGCTTTTATTTAAACCGGTAAAAGGTGATAATTATAAAGTTAAAGTAATAAAAATGTTAGATTTTGGAGCTGTAGTTGAATATCTTGATGCTCCAGGAAATGAAGTTTTATTACACGTAAGTGAAATTGCTTGGGAAAGAACAGATAATGTTAGTGACGTTCTTAAACTTGGAGATGAATTAGAAGTTAAGTACTTTGGAACAGATCCAAGAACGAGAAAAGAAAAAGTTTCAAGAAAAGCTTTATTGGATAAGCCTGAAGGTTATGTTGAAAGACCACCAAGGGCTCCTCGATCAGACAACAGAGGAAGAGATAATAGAAATAATAACAGAGGAAATAGATAATTGAATTTATAATTATTGTAACCTTTTTATATATTTTAACGTATAATAAGTCTAATACATCACAATGAGACAATTAAAAATAACCAAACAGGTAACAAATAGAGAAACTGCATCCTTAGATAAATACTTACAAGAAATTGGGAAGGTCGACTTAATTACCGCAGAAGAAGAGGTTGAATTAGCTCAAAAAATTAGAGCAGGAGATACAAATGCATTAGATAAACTTACAAAAGCAAATTTAAGATTTGTTGTTTCTGTTGCAAAGCAATATCAAAATCAGGGACTGACTCTTCCCGATCTTATAAATGAAGGAAATTTAGGTTTAATAAAGGCTGCTAAAAGATTTGATGAAACAAGAGGATTTAAATTTATCTCATATGCAGTTTGGTGGATAGACAATCAATATTACAAGCTTTAGCAGAACAATCAAGGATAGTTAGACTTCCTTTAAATAAAATTGGTTCTATTAATAAAATTAATAAAATGTATGCTTTTTTGGAACAGGCTAATGAAAGAGTTCCATCAGCAGAAGAAATTGCTAAAGAGTTAGATATGACAATTTCTGACGTTAAAGAATCTATGAAAAACTCTGGAAGACACGTGTCTATGGATGCGCCATTAGTTGAAGGAGAAGATTCAAATCTTTATGACGTTCTTCGTAGTGGTGAATCACCAAATCCTGACAGAAATTTATTACATGAATCCCTAAGAACTGAAATTGAGAGGGCTCTTGAAACTCTTACTCCAAGAGAAGCTGACGTAGTTAGATTATATTTTGGCTTAGGTGAGAAACACGCTATGACTTTAGAAGAAATTGGAGAAACATTTGATCTTACTAGAGAAAGAGTAAGACAGATTAAAGAAAAGGCTATCAGAAGACTTAAACATACTTCAAGAAGTAGGATATTAAAAACTTATTTAGGTTAATAATGAATATAATTGCTCCATCAATGCTTGCTTGTGATTTTGGAAATCTCTATAGTGAAATTCAAATGGTAAACAAAAGTGAAGCTAACTGGTTTCATATTGATGTGATGGATGGAGTTTTTGTGCCAAATATTTCTTTTGGAACTCCAATAATGAAAGTTTTAAAAAAAAATGCAAAAAAAACTTTAGATGTTCATTTAATGATTGTTAACCCTGATAATTATTTAGAAAGCTTTGCTGAACTTGGTGCAGATATCCTAACTGTTCATTACGAAGCTTGTACTCATTTACACAGAACTGTTCAGAGAGTCAAAGATTTAAAAATGAAGGCTGGTGTAGCTATAAACCCTCACACTCCAATCTCATCATTAAAATCGATTATTAAGGAACTTGATTTAGTGTGTATAATGAGTGTTAATCCTGGATTTGGTGGCCAGTCATTTATAGAAGGAACATATGCTAAGGTTGAGGAACTTAAATCATTGATCGAAGAACAAAATTCTAAAGCAATCATTGAAATAGACGGTGGTGTTAATTCAGAAAACGCAAAAAAACTGATTGATTGTGGTGCTAACGCCCTAGTTGCTGGAAGTTTTGTGTTTAAATCTAAAAATCCCGCTGAAACAATTTCTGATCTATCCTCTCTAATTAATTAATTTAATTACAAAGTTTTTAATTAATTTAATACATATTTTAAAATATGTATTCAAAACCCATTAACGTTATTGGTGTTATGAGTGGAACCTCACTTGATGGGCTTGACTTATGTTTAGTATCATTTGATAGCGATAATTATTCTAAGTTTAAAATCTTAAATAGTGAAACTTTCAATTATTCATCTAATTGGATAAATAAACTTTCAAATGCTATTAATTTAGACGAAAAGGATCTTAATATTTTAGATCATGAATTTGGAAAACTAATTGGCAATTACATTAATAAATTTATAGCTGAAATAGGAAATCCAAAAGTCGATTTAGTTTCTTCTCACGGTCACACAGTTTTTCATAAGCCAGAAAAAGGTATAACCAAACAAATTGGAAATGGTGAAATAATATTTAAAAATATAAACTCTAGTTTAATATGTGACTTCAGAACTCAAGATGTAGAACTTGGAGGGCAAGGTGCCCCCTTAGTACCTATTGGAGATTTAAACCTCTTTAAAGAATTTAAGTATTGCTTAAACCTTGGGGGTTTTAGTAATATTTCAATAAAAAAAAGTATAT
>Ga0209713_10003463_pt1 | contig 10024 bp, 7 predicted proteins | sample ArcOceMetagenome_3_FD_187444 | JGI IMG/M metagenome (GOLD analysis project Ga0209713, IMG submission 187444) | Marine eukaryotic phytoplankton communities from Arctic Ocean - Arctic Ocean- Svalbard ARC20M Metagenome (SPAdes) (version 2) | ecosystem: Environmental > Aquatic > Marine > Oceanic...
GTCAAAGCGGCGAAACCGGTGAGTTTCGCACGGCCTGGCTCCAAGGTCACGGCCTCTCGGTGAGATTTGAGCAGATGGGTCGCTTCTCACGAGTGCTGAGGGCAGCCTCAAGCCTTCAGATGCAGCCTCATGCGCCTCTGGTGGCCAGCTGTGGCGCTACCAAGACGCCACTTTGACCATGCTGTAGTTGCCGAGGCAGAGCCGCTCGAAGCGACCCACGAGGAAGGGATCGCCCGATTGCGCGCGCAGCACCGCGTTGAGCTTCTCGTAGACCGGTCCCGTGTAGAGCCGCCCCGCGATCTGCTCCTCCACCATCAGCTCGGGGTGGCCCTCGGCGGCGAGGGCGCGGTTGCGGAGCGCGAGCGCCTCGGCAAACTCGGAGGGCGGCAGCGGCTTGCGGCGGTGCTGCGGCTTGTGCGCGACGTCGGCGCGCTCCGGGTACGCCTTGCCCGGCTGCGGCGCCACCACAAACTCGAACTCGGTCTCCGACGTCGTCGTCATGCCGTTGCTCGTGGTGAAGACCTCGGCCGCGTCGGCGGCGGCGCAGAACTCGCGCTCGATGCCCTCGAGCACGCGCATCGACGGCGGCCCGAGCAGGCCCTCGAGGCCGGAGAAAAAGACCTCGAGGCGGCCGTACTGCAGCGCGTGGGCGAGGGGAGAGGAGAGGCGAGGTGAGAGGGCGAGGGGGGGGGGTGAGATGGGAGGAGAGATGGGCAGGAGAGATGGGCAGGAGAGAGGAGAGAGCAGAGGTGAGCTGCGAGGGAGGAACAGAGGAGGGGGGGTATAATCACCTGCAGAGCGTAGTCGGCGTCCGACGCGAACTTGGCGCTCAGCTCGAGCCCCGACGACGCCGTCTGCTTGCCCAGCCGCGTCACGCCCTCCCACAGCACCTCCTCCATTGCGTCGAGCAGCTCGTCGGCGCTCAGCAGCGCGCGTAGCTCGTCGCGCGTCAGTCCCTGCCATTGCACATTGGGACAGGGGAGAGTGGGGTATCATCACCCGAGGGGGTGGGGTACGAGCACCCAGAGGCGGTGGGCCCCGCGCGGTACGAGGCAGGAGCGCACCTGGCAGTAGGCGAACTGCGCGAGCGACGACGGCGCGAGCGCCTCGATCGGTCGCAGCAGCGCCTCCGAGACGACATCGTGCAGCGTCTGCGCCTTGATCCAGCCGCTCGCGCTCCAGCCGTGCGCCGGCCGCTCGTCGAGTGGCACGCCGTCGTCGTCGCCGTCGCCGTCGCCGTCGCCGTCGCCGTCGTCCTCGCCGTTGCCGTCGTCCTCGCCGTCGCCCGCGTCAGCGCCCGTGCCGGCCCCGTCGGCGGCGGAGGCACGCTGCCCGCCCTCGGCGCCGGGGGTGGCGGCGCCGGGGGCGGCGTCCTCCACGCTCTGCGTCTCGACGGTGCCGCCGACGGCGCACACAAACGCCGCAAGGTCGCAACCCGCGGCCGCCGGCGCGGCGTCGGCGGCGTCGTCGGCGGCATCGTCGGCCGACGGCGGGTTGGCAGACACGGAAGCGGCGCTGCTGCGCAGAGACGCGCGCGCCGCGGCGGACATTGGGCGCCGCGCTGCCGCTGCCGACGACGACGACGACGCGCGGGGCCCCGCCGCCAGCGCGCCGCAGCGGCGTAGCGCGTTGGTGGTGGCTGAGAGCCGCGCGAAGGCGTCCTCTGCCGCCTGAGAGCGCTCGCCGCGCCGCGAGACCGCGCGTTGCTGGCCGCCGCCGCCGCCGCGCGCCCCGCCGCCGCCGCCGCCGCCGCCACCGCCGCCGCTGCGGCCGACGCGGCTGGTGCATCGCTCGGGTCTCGACCTTTCGGTCGCGGAGGAGCCGAGGAGGTTCTTGGTCGAACGAACCTTGCTCGCCTCCAGCCACTCGGCGCGCTCCTCGTTCTGGCTCGCGCGGTCCGCTCTTGTCGCGCGGCCGTTGCCGCTGGTGCTTCGTAGGCTGGCCCTCGCAGCTCGGCCGTTGCTCAGTTGCCTCGTGGGCGCCTGCGCCTCGGCTTCAGCCTGTGCCTCGGTCTCCAGCTCCGCCGGTGCCACCAACGCCCTGGCCCTGGCCTGAGGCGCCGGCAGCGCACGCGCTGAGCTAAGGCCGCTCGCCTTGCCCTGCTTCTCTCCCTGCTGCTGCTGCTGCTGCATGCGCACCGCGCGTCGCTGCTTGAAGCTCTTCGGCCTCTCCATCACCTGGTGGACCTCGTCCACACCCCCTTCCTCCACGAACACGGCCTCCTCCGCCGCACCCACCTCGCTCGAGTTCTCCTCTGGAATTATGTCGCCGATGGTGCTGGACCTGGAGAACGAGTCGCGCGGCCGTCCGCGCGACGTCTGACGCAGCGACAGCCGCTCGCCGCTGCCGAGGCTGTCGTCGCTGCTGGAGAAGGACACTCTACTCGTTCGCGAGGTGGCGCCGGCGTTGCCGGCGTTGCGCCCGCGAGGGCGCCGCGTCGTGTTGCGTCTTGTCACCTCGCGAGACACCTCGTCGAGACCAAACCTCGCGATCTTGAGGGCGTCGCGCGCCTCGAGCTCCGCGAGCCGCCCCGTCAGCTCCTTGACCAGCCGCCGCTGCGCCTCCGCCTCGGCGGTCTGCGCCTCGATCTGCCCCTCGAGCTTGGCAATCGCCTCGTCGGCATCCTCGGGCTCGACGCCGTCGCGGCGGCTCTGTTGGCTCTCTTCGTCGCCAGGCGCCAACGACCCCGCGCCGCCGGCGCCGCCCCCCCACGCCCGCGCGGCGATCATCGCGTCGAGCAGCCCGCCATCGCGGAGGGCGCCGCGCCGCCGCCGCCGCTGCTGGTGCACCCCGAGCCGCCTCAGGCGGCCGCGCCTGCGCACGCGGGCCGCCACCGCCGCGCACTGCGCCGGCAGCACGCGCAGCACGAGCGCGAGCGGCATCGCGACGAAGAAGAAGCCCATCAGCAGCTTCGAGAGGCTCTCGAGGTCGAGCGTGTTGTTGCTGCCGCCGCCGCTCCCCGCGCACGCGTCGGCGTCGCCGGGCTGCAGGCCGCGCGAGACGGAGAGTCCCGCGGCCGCCGTGTCGAAGAGGGGCGGCGCGAGGCGCGGCGGCGGCGCGACGGGCGGAAGCGGCGGCGGCGGCGGCGGCGGCGGCGGCGGCAACGGCAGCGGCGGCGGCGGCGGCGGCGCGTGCGGCGAGGGGTGCGGCGGCGGCACCATCGGCGGCGGAGAGGGCACGAGCAGCACGACGGCGCGGACGGCCGGGCCCTCGACGATCGCGGCGACGGGCACGCCGAGCGCGGCAGACGGCGCCGACGGCGTCAAAAGGAGCAACGAGCGGAGCGCCGCGGCGAGAGCGGTCGCCGCGGCGGCGTCGGGCGCGCGCACGCTGAATGTGTAGAGGGCGCCGCGCGACGAGGCGACGCCCTCGAGGAGGACGCCACTCCCGGGCTCAGCAGACGCCACGCCGCTGCCAGCAGCGCCTTGCGCCTCCTCGTCCAAGTGGCGTCGCCTCACCGACGACGACGGCTCCTCCGCCGGCTCCTCCTCCAGGCCGCAGCGCATGCGCAGCGTGACCGAGTATGCGGCCGCCTCTTGTGGCGTCGCCGCGGCGGCATCCACCAGGAGACTCGTGGCACCCGCAAGAGCAGTCGCAAACAGAGAGCCGAACTGCGCGTCGATTGGGTCAGGAGGAGCGGGCCCACCGCCGTGATCGGCACCGGAAGCCGCGCATGCGGCTGCGTGGCCCCAGAGGCGAGTCTCCACGACAAAGGCGATCGATGCGCCGGGTGTCAGGGGCGGAGAGGGCGGCGATGGCGGCGGCAGCGGCGGCAGCGGCGGCGGCCCCGGCGGTGTCGGCGGGGCAGCCGGCGGTGCATGTGGTGACGGGTTGAGTGGCGAGCGAAGCGGCGGTTCCGACGGCGGCGGAGGTGGAAGAGGCGGAGGCGGACAGTCGGGACGAGGCGTTGGCGGAAGCGTGGAGGGCGGCAGCGGCGTCGGAGGCGTCGGTGAAGGAGGCGGCGCTGGCGTATCCCGCGGAGGCGACGACGGCTGCGGCGACGGCGGCGGGTGAGCGGGCGGCGGAGGCAGCAAGGGACTCGGCGGCACCGATGGAGACTCGACCAGGCGGCAGCTCAGCCTGTCCGAGGGGCCCTCGCCTTCCACCGCCAACACGGCGGGTTCGACGCAAAGGTGCAGCGTCTGCTGCGCGGGCACGACACGGGCGCTGTCGCAACCTTCCAGCTGCCACGAGGCTTCCGCAGGATTCGCGCCGCCATCTGCGACCAGCGCGTAGCACCCCTCGTTCAGGCAGAGGCTGTGCCGCTGCTGGTACCCCGCTGACTCCGACAGCTGCAGGCGGGCAGCCGCGTCGCTGGTGCTTCGTGCGCCTGCGCCGCTGACGAGAAGGCGCACCGTGAGGGCGGTGCCGCCCCATCCGTCGCCGAATTCGTCGTAGAGACGAGTGGAGAGGCAGAGGCTCTCCGGCGGCACCGTTGCCGGCGACGGTGGAGGTGGCGGCGTGCGCGGCGGGGTCACTGGCGGCGCCCAAGGGACTGGTGGCGGCGGCGCCTGGGGTGGGCTCGAGGGAGGCACGGCGTTGCAGCGCGGCGCGCCAGCGGAGGCGACGACGAAGCGGGCGGTACGGCGATGCTGCGGCGGTGCGGTGTCGGGCAGCAAGCGGAGGATGGTGGTGGTGCCGTCGGTAGCGATCGTGTGGTTGGCGAGACGCGCTTGGAGCGTGGCGAGCAGCTCGACGGACGTCGGGTCGCCAAAGGCGTCCGGGCCGAGGAGCTGCACCGGCATTTCGAGCGTCTCGACCGCCGCGTCCCACGCGGCCTGCGAGCTCGGAGGTTCGATGCGCCACTCCGGCACCTGCAGCAGCAGTGCGAGCAGCGCACGCAGGGCGCGGCGGAAGCCAGGCTGCAGCCGGGACGAGGCGAGGCGGAGGCGGGCGCACGCCGCTGGCGCGGGCGGTGGCCACGATGGCGGCGGCGAAGGAGACGGTGGTGGAGGAGAGGGCGGCGACGGAGGCGGCGGCGAAGGTGGCGGCGGGAGCGGGGGTGGCGGCAACGGCGGCGGCGGCGAAGGAGGAGGTACTGATGGTGGGGGTGGCAAAGGTGGTGGAGACGGCGGCGGTGGCAGTGGGGGCGGTGGCGATGGGGGTGGCGGCGGCGGTGGCGGCAGCTGCGGGTCTCCTATTGGCGCGCCTGGTGGGTAGGCGGGTGGAGGCGGAGACGGCGGCGGGGGCGGGGGCGATGGAAGCGGCGGCGATGGAGGTGGTGGTGAGGGCGGCGGCGGTGAAGGTGAAGGCGGACTGGGTGGAGGTGGCGACGGAGGCGGCGGACCGGGGGGTGGGCACGGAGGAGGCGCTGCAGGGGGCGGTGGAGAGGGCGGCGGCGGCGACGGGCGGCACGCAATCACCTCTTTGGATTTGCATTTGCCCTTGCTTTTCCAAAAGCACAGCCGCACGTCGCGTCTGTTGCCTATGGATTTGTAGTGCATCTCGCAGTCAGCCTGGGTACGCAGGCTGCCGCATTGCGTGCTGCTGTTGCTGTCCACCCGATATGCGTTGTAATCCGGATATTGGTCGTCGTCGGGACAACCTGCGGCCAACGTGTACCTGGCGCAGCCGCCGTGTACGCGAGCAGCCGACGTGTTGGCCGTGTACGCGAAGAAGCCGCATGAGCCGGTGGTCCTGCAAAGCTCCGCACAAGCAAGCAGGCTGGCTTCATTCGTGTTTGGAGGCATCCATCCAGCACCGCAATGACCATAGTGCACGAATTGGGTCGAATTCAGATCGCGCACGTCGGTTCGGCCGCTGAGGTCGGCGCACGAGGCGGGCGCGACGGGCGGCAGGCTAGGCAAGGGGGGTGGTGGGGGAGGCGGTGAGGGCGGCGGCGGCGGCGGCGACGGCGGCGGCGGCGGCGGCGCCGGCGGTCGCAGCGGCGCCGGAGGAGGAGGTGTATGCAGACAGCCGGTCGTGTACGCGGTGCCTGCAGGCTTGGCATTGGAGGCCCCCTCTCCGCAGGTGCACAGCCGGCTGCCGCACCCGCAGCCCGTGTGCGTGCCGTAGCCCGTGCCGATGCCTGGCATTGTCCAGCAGGTCGCCCAACCAACGCCCATGCCGCCGCCGCTACTCGCCGTGCTGCCGCACCAGCTGGCCCTGACGTAGAACTTGCCTGGAGGCGCGCCGTTGCTGCAGAGTGACTGTCCAGGGAGTAGAGGTGGTGGCGCCAGCGGTGGGCTTGGCGGCGATATGGGCAGCGGCGGAGGAGCGGCTGGCGGTGGCGGCGAGGGTGACTCCTCGCCACACCAGCAGAGCCGCCGCTTCGCCTGGCCTGACTGCGTGCCGATTGAGCAGCTGAACGTGCTGAGGCCGCGGCTGCTCGACGAACGAAGGCACCACCCTTGGTTGCTGATGAGGGGCACGTCGAAATACGACCCATAGCTGCTGTCGCACGAGCTGCTCATGGAGCCGCCGTAGAGTGTGCTGACGATCGCGAGCATTCCCCCGTCATTGTCGACCTCGCCGTTGTGACTGTACAGCGACGCCTCGTCACACAGCAGGCCGTGCGTCGCACACGTCGTGTCGCAGTCGTCCGCGATCTCGGCGAGGTACCAGCCGGAGGCCGGTAGGGGCGACGGGGGGGCCCACCCCGTCGACACCACCTCAAGCGCGTTGACGACGGAACAGTCACTATAGTCACCCGTGAAGAGCACGTCCTCGCCCACGGCCAGCGTCACGCTCTTCGTGAAGGTGAGGAGCTGAGCGCGAGGAAACTTGTTGGTGTTCGTGGTGACGGCGCTCGTGCCCCCCTGCGAGGTGCCGACCGCACAGCCGTGGTAGTAGCTAGTATCGTATTGCGCGTCGAAGTGCGTCGATGTGAGGTCGTAGTCGCCGGCCGGGAGGCCAGACAGTCGCCAAGTGGTGACGCTGTTGCAGGCTCCCTGGCGGTCTGGGATGATCAGCGTGAGCAGCTTCGCGCCATATGCGCCAGGGCGCTCGCGTGCATCCGCGGTCAAGTCCATCCCGCTGCCATCGCATTCCCAGCCGTATGAGAGGCCCTGTGCGCGCACACCAAAGGCAGCGCCCGTGTCGGAGAGCATCCCGGCGGGCGTCGAGGACGAGCTCGGCTGGAAGTTGATCTTGATGGAGGGAGGCAGTGGTGCTGACGACGGCGACGGCGGTGCCCCCGGTCCGATTGCCAGTGGACCGAGCCCGTAGGCTGTGTGACGCGCGGTGGGTGCGGCAAAGTCGGTCTGGGCGTCGATCAGCGACCAGCTGTCGGCGGCCGCACCCTGTACGACACACTCGAGCGTCCACTCGTGGGGTCTCGTTCGTTGCGGTCGTTGGCGGTCTTGAGCTCGTAGCGACCGAGCGTGCTGGGTGTCGCAAGTGTCAGGATGAGCGTCGAGCTGCAGCAGAGGTTGTCGAGCCACTTGCTCGAGCTCGAGCCGTCGGACGCCTTCTCAGGGCCCTCGCTACCGGGGTTGCTGCCGCCGGGGTTGGTCGTGCTGCTCACTTGGATGGCGGCGCCCGCCTCGTCGTAGAGCTCGAGTTCGGAAAGCTGCACCGCCCCGCTGTTGCCTCCCCGGATTGCGATGATGATCAGGCGGCACTGGGTGACGGTTTGCCCAGTCTGCAGCATCTGCCGCCGGTCCCTTTGCCTCTCCGAGGGGCCAGCATCGGAAGTGAGGGAGGGCGCAGGCATGGCGGCTGCGTCGGCAGCTAGGAAGCAGTAGTAAGCGAGCAGACTGGTGGCCAGCCACGCATTGCCGAACATCACAGCGGAGCGGCCAGCGGAGCGGCCAGCGGTGGCGCCGGCGAGGGGCGCTTGTTGGGACCAATACACAGCACTAGAAATCCGACGCGACTTGCGGTGGTTTGCACCTGCAGCTGCTTCGTCGCCGCAAATTACAGCTGCAGCTCCGCTATTTGAGCATTTAATTCAAAATTCACCCACCACCAAATTTCTCTCACGACGTCTCATTGTTCTGCGTCGCTTCCCCTTCGACATCACGCGCAAGTGTGCCACGCTGCCGATCTCTCCCCATTGCCCGACTGCAGCCTCTTTCCTCTGGGCGCCCAAAGACTTTTCCCTGTTCGCGACCACCCACACCCCCTCCCCGATGCCCCTCCGTTCCCCGGCCCGCACGCCGCTCGCCCCTGACGGCCACCGTCAGGCGGCGCTCAACCGCCAAGATCGTCCACCTACCTCCTCCCACGAGCACCAGGCCGAGCCTCGCACGCGCATCCTCACGCCAACAACGAGCTCACTTCTTGCCGAGCGGCTTGTCGACGACGAAGACGGCGTGGCGCTCGTCGATGTAACCGCCGCCATCCTCTTCTATTTCGGCGGCGTGCCAGAAGGCCTTGAGGATCCGCATCATCTTTGGCTCGCACAGCTTGCGCACGTCGCAGCCCAGGCAGCTCGAGATGACCTGAGCGAGGGAGGGGGCACCACATCACCACCACCGCGCGCGAGTGAGTCGTGAGAGGGGAGGCACACCACCCAGAAGAGGGCGGACGGGTCAGAAGAGGCTCTTCGAACGAGAGCGCGGGAAGGAGCGCAAAGGAGTGGAAGGGGGCGCGGCACCTGCAGCCCGGCGGCGTTGCGCGCGAGGCAGTCGCCGCAGTGCAGTCGCGCGGGCACCAGCTCCATCGTGTACGGGGGCAGCTTGAGCTGCGCCAGCTGCCGCTTCACCTCGTCGGCGGCGAGGAGCGCGGCCTCGTTGCCGCACGCCAGCTTCATCAGCTGCGACTGCAGCTCGGGCACGCCCTTGGCCGGCTGCACGACGAGCATCCGGCCGCCGGCGCGCGTCGACGCCAGCAGCCGCTGCAGCGCCGTGTGCGTGTTGCCGGAGAACGACGCCAGCACGCCCGCCGCCACCACCAGGTCGAACTGGTGCTTCGAGCCAAAGTACCTCCGCGCGGCATCGGCGCTCCCGCTGCCGTTGCTGTCGTCGACGGCGGACGCCGCGGCGGGGGCGGAGGAGGCGGCGGCGCGCTGCGACGGCGCCTTCGAGTCGAACGCCTCCTCGAGGACGTACGCGACGACGCCGCTCGGTAGCCGGCCGGCGACGCGCGCCTCGTCGAGCCGCGCCGTGAATGCCGCGGCGTCAGCGCTGTTGGGTTCGAGCCCCACGTAGTGCAGCGAGCGCGGCGCGACGCCCTCTGGCGCGGCGGCCGCCAGCGCGGCGCTCAGCGCAATCAGCAGCTCGAGGTCGAGCTCGCCGTCGCCGCAGCCGACGCTGAGCACCATGAACGCGCCCGCCGGCTCGCGCGGCGGCTTCGCCGCCGCGCTGCTCGCGGCGATCGCCGCGAGCGCCGGCATCCCGGGCATGCTCGCCAGCTCGGCGCTCGTCGCCTGCGCCTGCGCCTGCGCCTGCGCCTCTGCGGCGGCGGCGGCCGAGGTGGAGTGCGACTCCTCTCGCGGCGGCGCGACGAGCAGCTGGCAGTGCTCGACCACCCACGCGGCGATGGCCTCCGTGGCAGTGGACGCGTGCTTCAGTGCCGCGTAGCACTCGGACGCAAACGCAGGCTCCAGCGGCGGCGCAAACTTCTCTTTGCCGGCACCGTCCTCGCTCTTTTTGGCATGCCGCCTCTTCCCCTTGGGCTTCTTCTTTGGCGACGCCTGCGGGTGGAGAACGTGGCGTTTGGCGGGGGTGGGTCGCGCGGGTGTGGCCTGGGCAAGCACGTGCGGGCTTTCGCCGAGCCCAACTCGCGGCCACTTTTGTAGACGCGCTGGCGCACAGCACCGAGAGTGCGCTGTGCGTGTCGGCGCGCGAGCAGGGCGAGTGTGACGAGCGATAGTGCGCTGACGGCCAGCGCGGCGACCGGAGCTTGAGCTGAAGGCATTTCTCGGCACGTGGACGTCTCGGGAGGAGGTGAACCACGCTCGGCGCTGCGGGCATGATGATGAACAGCGATTCGTACGAGCTTTTATCGGACCATCCGGGAGGTGCCGCGTACGCAACGATTCGTCAAGCACACGAAAATACATTAAAAGCTCACATTTCACCACCTTCGTACGAACTCATGAAAATGTCGTCAAACCAAAGCTGTTTAAGCTGTTTAAGCA
>Ga0209713_10003464_pt1 | contig 10023 bp, 5 predicted proteins | sample ArcOceMetagenome_3_FD_187444 | JGI IMG/M metagenome (GOLD analysis project Ga0209713, IMG submission 187444) | Marine eukaryotic phytoplankton communities from Arctic Ocean - Arctic Ocean- Svalbard ARC20M Metagenome (SPAdes) (version 2) | ecosystem: Environmental > Aquatic > Marine > Oceanic...
ATCGCGTGGTCATGTGATCGCGTGGTCATGTGATCGCGTGGTCGCGTGATCGCGTGGTCGCGTGGTCGCGTGGTCGCGTGGTCGCGTGGTCGCGTGGTCGCGTGGTCGCGTGGTCGCGTGTGTGCGTCGCAGCGCACCTTCTTGGTGCGGTGCAGCCGCGCGCATTTGTGACCGCAGCAGGGCGAGCTCCTTCTTTAAGGCCGAGATGTCGTTGGAGTCGCCGCTCCGCGGCTTGGAGGCGGCCGCCTCCTCCTTCGCCACTTTTCTGGCCTCCGCGGCTCCCGCCAGCTGCGCGGCCCGCACCGTCTGCTGCTCGCGCGCCAGCGGCTCGAGTGCCGTGCTGATCGCCTCGGCGATGGCGCGGCTCAGGCACGGTGCCGGCGCCGAGAGTGTGGTGCGGAACTGCTCGAACTCGTAGGCCAGGAGCCGGAAAGCCTCACGAAGCGACGCGATCAGCCGCTCGCAGGTCATGTGCAGCGCGCGCTTGAAGAGGTGCGCGAGGCCGAAGTCGAGCTTCGGCGTGGCGTCCATGCCGAGCAGCGGCACGTGCACCTGGCTCACGAGCGCGAACGTCGCGAGGAGCGCCTGCTTGATCTCGGCCTTGACCGACATCTTGCCCCACGTGCCGAGCCCCTCGTCGAAGCCGAGTGTGGCGTACTCCTCCGCCGGCGCGATGCCGCCCAGCAGCTCGACGGCGAGCTCGAGCTCGATGCCGCCGGTGAGTATCGCCTCGCAGAACCTCTCGACCTTCTTGCGCACGTCGCTGGTGCAGCGGCGGCGGCCCACTGCCTCTTCGGCCCCAGAGACTAGGCAGGCGAGAGCATCCCTGCGCAGCTGGTACACATTGACCGGCACCGCGCCCTGCGCGTCGCCGTCCAAGCGGGTGCCCGAGGAGGCGACGAGCGCGCACGCCGCGTGCGGCGCGCCGGGGCCGGGCAGCGTTCGCATACGCCGCAACTCGGTCTCGAGTGGGGTGCCGCGAGCGGTGGCCGACCCGAGCTGCTGCTCGCCGTCGAGGAGCGGCTGCTCCTGCAGCGGGCCGAGGACTTGGGACGTGCAGACCGTGTGGCCTTCGCGCTGCGCCACCGTGCACTTCTCGAGGCGCGACTCGCCCGGCGCTTTCTTGTGGGCCGCGCCCATGAAGGCAGCCGCATAGGCTGCCGCGGTAGGCGGCGCAAGCGATGCCAGCTGCGGTGCGGGCGCGGGCGCGGGCGCGGGCGCCAGGGCGGCGCGCGCAGCGGCGGTGCGCATCGTCTGGGTGGCGTAGAGCAGCTGGGCGAGGCGCTCTTTGGCGGCCTCCCAGCTAATCGGGCGATCGGTCGCCCACACTGGGTCGGCCACGTCGCGCGTCCACGCGCGAGCCATGTGCAGCGTGTCCACCACCTGCGCCAGGTCCTTGAGGGTGCGGCGGGTGGACGCGGGCTGGCCGAGCGGGGTGAGTTCGGTGTAGATCTCGCTGTCGTTGGCTTTGGCCACGAGGAGCTGGATCTGGTCGCCGCCCATGCCCTGCATCCATGCTAGCATGGCCGCGTCACCCGAGGTGGGGTCCCCGACACCCGCCGGCGTGAGCATCAGGATCGCGGCGGGCGACGGGGCCGGTGGCGGGGGGGGCGGCGGCGCGCCGGGCAGTGGCGGGCCGGGCGGGGTAGGCAAAAGCCTCAGTGCGAGCGGACCCGGCCCAGGGTTCACCGGCGCCTGCCCACGGATCGCGGCGGCGGCCGGGACGATCCCGATGGCGGCCACGAGGCGCCCCGCGTCGTCGGGTGTGGCGCACGCCGACAGTACGCCACGCGTGCGGGACGGGAGAATCTCTGCGTCGATGTCACGCGCGTCTGCCGCGAGCTGCGTCACGCGCACGACCGCGTCGCGCGCCGCCGTCGAGTCGGTCGCCAGCAGCTCGGTCACGAAGTCCGCCATCTCGGCGCGGCCTGCGAGCGATGCGAGCAGCGTGCCCATGAAGCCCGCGGTGAGCCGCCAGCCACGTGAGATCCCGAGGTCGGAGAGGGCCTTGGCGTAGTGCACCTCCGCCAGGGACCGCGCCTCCGCGAGCGCCGGGTCACCGGCCGCCAGCCGGGCGAACTCCTGGTCAGCCTCCCCTGAGTCGCGGCGGCCGTCCCGCTGCCGCCATACCGCCTCCTGGATGAAGCTGATGACCGACGAGTCGGGCAGGGCCGTGTCGTGGTAGCGCCGCATGTCAGCGCCACCGCTCGGCGGCGGCGCCTTCCACGAGACGCGCGGCACGTCCGTCATGTCGATCAGTTGGTCGTACGGCAGCTCCTCGGAGCCCGTAAGCACACCTACCGCCGTATGGAGCCGGATGGACCCTGTCTCCTCGTCGTAGACCAGCCTGCAAGCCTGCTGCTCCTGTCCACGCAGCTTGATGCCACGCTGGGCGAGCGCGCCCTGCTTGTTCAGGCCATCGCTCGAGAAGTTGGCCCGGTTGGACAGGCAGCCCTGGGCAATCCAGTCTACCGCTTCCGCCAGCTCTGCCGGATAGAAATCCTTGGCCTGCCCGCCCGCCAGCGGCTTGAGCCGAAGGCACACGGCGTCGGCCCTGACCTGAACGCCATTCGTGAAGGCGATCACATGGTATGTCCCGTCCGTGAGACGGACCAAGGAGCCAGCATTTGCCTGCCTGGCTTGTTGCCCGTCGCCGCGAACGGAGAGTGAAGGCGAGCGGACGCCCGTGGTACTGGCCACGAGCGCGTCGATAACGTCGCTCGCCCCGTCAGAAAAATCCGCGAGCAATTGGTCGAACTGGTTCGTCATCACGAAGCCGTCGGCCGAGAAAAAGCCCGGGAGAGGACAGGACTGCGTCGTTGCAGCCTCGCTTGCAGGTGTCGTGTCAAGGATCGGGCAGGGGGGAAATCACGGGACATGAACAAACGGGAACAGAAAAAGGGGGGGGCGAGGGGAAGGAGCGCTTGCAGCGCCGCTACCTAATTTCCGGGAAGGGTGCTCACCCTGTCGGGCTATCGCCCGAAAGACTGAGCACTAAGTACCCGGCTCTTAGGTACCTCGTCCTAATCCTTCGCTGAACGTGCGCTCCGCACACGGTCGCCGACAGGCACGCTCGTCTCGCACACGCTGCGTTCCCCTCTTGTTAGAGATGGGGAGACGGGAGAGACGCGGACTGAACCTGGCCTGCGAGAAAACGCTGCAGAGCTGTTCTGACGAAATCTAAAAGTATAGAGTTTCGTCACAGGTCTGCACCCCTGAACGGGGTACGCGCAAGTCGCACGCAAATCAGCCCGCGGCTCTGCCGAGGGAACGCAGTTCGCAACCGGAAAACCAACAAAAATCGCTGAAAAGGGGACGGTGGGCGGGAGAAAAATCCGCGAGCAATTGGTCGAACTGGTTCGTCATCACGAAGCCGTCGGCCGAGAAAAAGCCCGGGAGAGGACAGGACTGCGTCGTTGCAGCCTCGCTTGCAGGTGTCGTGTCAAGGATCGGGCAGGGGGGAAATCACGGGACATGAACAAACGGGAACAGAAAAAGGGGGGGGCGAGGGGAAGGAGCGCTTGCAGCGCCGCTACCTAATTTCCGGGAAGGGTGCTCACCCTGTCGGGCTATCGCCCGAAAGACTGAGCACTAAGTACCCGGCTCTTAGGTACCTCGTCCTAATCCTTCGCTGAACGTGCGCTCCGCACACGGTCGCCGACAGGCACGCTCGTCTCGCACACGCTGCGTTCCCCTCTTGTTAGAGATGGGGAGACGGGAGAGACGCGGACTGAACCTGGCCTGCGAGAAAACGCTGCAGAGCTGTTCTGACGAAATCTAAAAGTATAGAGTTTCGTCACAGGTCTGCACCCCTGAACGGGGTACGCGCAAGTCGCACGCAAATCAGCCCAAGCCACCAACAAGGCGGGTCGCGGCTCTGAGAAACAAGGAGCCCGCCCTGAATGCATGACGCCTCTCCTGACGCGGGCACTAGAGAAAATAGCGAAGCGTGGCTAAGACGCGACCCTATTGCGTGCCCAGATGCGCAGTACCCCCACAGCCGAGGGTGGCCGCACACACTCCAACGCCTGTCGCGTACGCGTAAACCTAACGGCCGAAATGCGTGGGTTGGACCCACCCGGGGACGACCTGTTCCAGCGAGCGGGCTCCGCCGCCCGCCGAGAGCGCCACTGAGGCGGTGACGTGCTCGCCGAGCGAGGAACGCGAATATATCTCGTCGATATCTGTCGCGCACCAGCGGCCGCGCTGGACGATGATCTGCTTCCCGGCGGCGGAGCCGAGTTTATCGCGCAGGTCGGTCGCGCCGCCTCTGCGGCACGCGCTGCTGCCGAACGCCGACGCGTTGAGACCCAGCGCCCGCGCCGCGTCAGTGATCGCTCCGAGCGCGACGCCTGTGTCCACCGGCGTCGACCCGTCGGGTCCGACGAAGAAGGGCGCGGAGCCGCGCGCGTCGTGAGGGACGAGCCCTCCACGCTCCTCCCACAGCCGAAGCACGGCAAAGTACGTGCACGTCACGTCGCGCCCGCTCGCGCCGTTCGCGGGGTGCTTCGAGGCGATGGTGATGGGCACCTTCTTGTGTTTGCCCATCACGTCCTTGATACCGCGCACGCGGACGATCAGCACCCAATGCAGCGCGCCCGTGGTCGCGTCTCGCTGCGTCAGCAGCGTCCCCGTCGCGATGTCATGCCATGTGAAGTCGCCCCAGCACACGCCGTGCGCGGGGCGGAACGGCTCGCCGGGCAGCGTGCCGGGCTCGCCGCCTCGCAACAGGCCCTGGTGCATGGTCCGGAGCAAGGCGTACCGCGCCGTGGGCCACCCGGGAGAGCGCACGTCGAAGCCTGACGAAGTGAGCGCCAGCGCGTCGAGGTGCGTGCCGCGCAGCGGGAGGCTCAGGGCGCGATCCGCGGAGGGGCCGTCCTCGAGGCGCATCTGCTGGAGCTCGCGCGCCAGCGTCTTGCCGCCCGTCGGGGCGAGAATCGGGCGGCCCAGGTGCTCCGCGACAATGGCCTTTATGCCGGAGACCTGGCCCGAGATCGTGTCGCCCTTGACCAGGTCGCCCGTGGCCTTCGGCTGGCGCCGAATGAACTCGGCGATGACTATGAGAAGGATCTCGTTGCGTTCCGAGGTCTCGAGGTCGCCCTCGAATCGCAGAGGCTCGAAGTTGCGCATGGAGGGCAATACCTGCATGAGACGCTCGTACTTGCCGAGGCTCGTACCAAGCCGTCTGTCCTTCGCCCCGTGATTGGCGCGCGCGGCCCGTAGCTGCGCGCCGGCCAGCAGGGACTTGGCAAGCTCGCGCTCCCATTCTGGCGCGTCTTCTGCCAGGATGTCCTGTGCGAAGAAGCCGCCACCCGGCGTGACGAGGTGTAGCTGCGCCGCGCGATGCGCGTTGTCGCTGCGCTTCGCCTCGCTGGCGTCACTGCGCGCGCCGTCTGGCACGGGCGCGGCGAGCGCCGGCGCGGCGCGGTCAGCGGCCGGCGCCGGTGCGGTGGGCCGCGTCGGCGGGGGTGCGTGTGCCGTAGGGCGTCGTGCCGGGGCCGACGACGCTGGGCGGCGAGTCCGTCTGGGAGGAGGTGCGCCGTGCCATGAGCCCGCCAGCGACAGCGGACGGGCGGTGGCGGCGGGCAGCGCCGACGGCGCCGGCGGGGTCGGAAGCAGCACGTAGTCGAGCGGCAGCCACGCGGGCGCGCCCGGCGCGCGTCTCTCCGCGCTGGGCGGCGGGCGGAGCGGCTCGTGGGGCGCGCGCTCGCGTTTGATGCCTGGGTGTGCGGGACATCAGGCCTGAGGCGGGCGCGGACGCGGGTGTGAGCGGCCGTGGGACGAACTGTGGCGCCTGGGGCATCGGGCGCGCGCCGAGTCACAGCGACGCGGCGAGCACAGTCGCGTCGCGCAGCGCGGACCAGCACCGCTCCGGTATGTGCACGTGTGTCGGCCGTAGGCTCGCGCGGCGGGCGTCCTCGAGCACTGACTCGAGCTGGGCCGGGTGGCTGAGCCGGTCCGCGTCGACGTTCCACTCGCGTGGGACCGCCACGCCGAGCCACTGCTTGGCGCGCCCGCGGGCGCACGTGAGCAGAGCGCCCATCTGCGGCGTGGCGCTGGACGCCGCGTCGAGCGCATTCGCGGCGGGGCCGCAGTCGCCCACCGCGATCACTGCCTTGAACGGCTTGGCTGCCGCGGCCGCCTCTGCCACCGCCCAGATGGTGAAGAGCTCGGCCGCGGGCATCGAGAGGAGCGGCGCGCCCGGCGTGCGCTCGGGCGCCGGCCGCTTGAATTCGCGCAGCGCCGCGCGCGCCCAGTCGGGCCAGTGCTCGGAGACCACGACGGGTGCGTGGTCCGCCGTGCCGAGCTGCGCCCAGCCGCCGCAGCCGTCGTGGCCGCTGGCGTCGGAGACCACCAGGAGCACTCCCGGCTCGTCCAAGCCGGCGAAGCGCGCGCGGGGCGCGAGCGGCACGCCCTCGTTGCGCTGCAGCAGGTCGATGGCGTGCGGGAGTAGTCGCGCGAGCCCGAGCTGCATGGGGCTGTCGCGCGCGAGCGGCACCATCTTGAGGAGTCGACGTGGGCCACCGTCGGTGTAGCCCGCGTTGGAGGCGCGGTAGCCGGCGGACATGTGCGTGAGGAGCTCGGGCAGGACCTGCGTCAGATTGGCGAGGCGGCCCACCTGCCGCTCCGCGGTCTTGCGCTCGAAGGGCTCGAGCTCCTGCACCTTGCGGTGCCACGCGTCGAGGTCGCGGAGGAGGATGCGCCGCTTGGGCGGCGGACAGTCGATGAAGCCGTCCCGAAGGCGTAGTCGTAGCCCCAGGTTGACGAACACGTCGCCGCCCTCAGTCTTACCCGCGGTCTCCTCGAGGCCAAAGGAGCGGATGGCGGCGATCGCGATCACGCAATGAACTGCCGGGCGCGAGTCGCGGCGGAGCGGCTTGCCGCCGAGCGCGAACGCCGCGAGCTCGCCCAAGTCGACGCCGGCTGTGGGCATGCCGTGGCAAGCGGCGGGCATGGGCACGTCGTCGTCGCAGCAGCCGCCCGCGAGATCGTCGATGTACACGCCCGCCACGGCGGGCGTGACGTGGTCCGAGCCGGCGGGCAGCGCGCCGCCGAGCTGCAGGCGGCGGCGCTCGCGCTGCCAGCGAAGTACCGCCGCCGGCGGCGGGTGGCGCTCGTCGAACTCCCGCTGCCACGCACGCGCTAGCGCCGTGATGATGACGGAGACGCTCTGGAAGCGACGTGGTGACATCGCGCCGCCAAAGCCGACGCGCGCGAGCAGACGGAAGTGCGCGATGCCCGCCGCGTCGAACCAGAGGTACGCAAACTGCCACCAGTCGAGGCGCTGTACCTGGAGGAAGCTGTACGCTGCGGTCATGTCTACGCCGTAGCCCGCGACGCCATGGCCTGCGTCGCGCGCTGGCACGTCGATGATGGCCAGCGCGTACCCCAGGTCGCGCGCCGTAGTAAGCGCGACGCCGCGCTCGTCCTTCGGGATGCCGGCGTTCACGGAGTCGGGGCCGGCCGAAGGGTTGAGCGTGATGCGCGGCTTCTCGTAGTCCTCGACGGTGCCCGCATCGTCGACGACGCGCGAGCGCTGCTGCATGATCACGTCGCGCGGCAGCGCACGAATCGGGACCGTGGGCGGCAGGTAGAAGGGGCCGAGCGCCCACTGCTCCGCCAGCTCCGTGTCGACGGCCTTGGCCGCCGCCTCCGGCCGTGCGCGGAGGCCGGGCGCGTGCGAGTGCAGCTCCGTCGTGAGCGCGCAGCGCGAGCGTGACTCCACGCCGCCCTCGCCCACCTGGCCGATGATGTCCTCGTCGCGGCTGCCAACCTCGCGCGCGAGGCGGCGGAAGGCAGCGCGGTCGATCTGGCGCGCGCCAGGGAAGACGGTATCGCGGTCGGAGGGCTCCATCGGCACGCAATCGTCAGGGTCGCGCGAGTCCCAGACATAGCCGCGCGCGAGCGGCACGAGCGAGGACTGCGGGAAGTAGGCCGGCGCCTGGTGGGCGTCGCGCCGGGCTCGCCGCATCCACGCCTGGAACCTCGTCCACTCTTCGGGCTGCCAGAGATCCGCCACGCGGACGTTGCGCCCGAGTGACGCGCGGAAGTCGGCGAGGCGCCCCGCCGCGCCAGGCTGGGAGGGCGCGCCAGGCGAAGTGGTCGCGCCCGCGTGCGGGAGCAGGTCGGGCATCGGCGCGGCGCGGAGCTCCGGCAGCGAGGCGGGCTCCAGGTTGCGATGGCTCGCCCAGCGCCTGCGCTTCCCGCGGGCCTGCTCGACCGCTGCTCGCACGTGTGTCGAGAGGCGCGGGCCGTCTGCGATGCGGCCGGTGCTGATCGTGCGGTCGAAGCGGAGCTCGTCGCTCGCCGCTCCTCGGCGCGCGTCGTCCTGGCGCGTGTCGGGCGCCTCGGTGCTCGGCTGCGGGGCGCGCGCGGCGCACGCGACGAGCGGATGCGTCCGGCGCACGCCCGTGAGCGCCCAGACCAGCGCGTCGTTGAGCGCGGCGGGGTAGGCCGCCGCGAGCGTCGCGTCGTCGCCGCAGGCCAGTGCGTCGTGGCGGTGGTGGTTGCACCGCAGCTGGCGCAGGTCCGCTAGCCGCGCCGCGGCGCGGTGCGAGAGCAGCAGCCCCGTGTACTTCTGGAAGAGCTTGCCGTGCGGGCCGGGGCCGAAGGCGCACTGCGGGACCACGAGCAGGGAGAGCGCGCCCGTCGCGCGCAGCTCGCGCATGCGGGGCATGTCCCATAGCTGCGGCAGGTGCGCGCGCGCCGGCCAGTAGGAGGCGAGCTCGGGGTCGTTGCGCGGCGCCGGGTTCTCGATGATGAGCTCGAGGTCGAGGTCGAGCGCCGCGTGCGCCAGGTCTGCTGTGAAGTCGACGAGGGCGTCGTGTTTGCGCACGAACGCCTTCGCGGCCTCCGACGCGCCTGGCGGCCCGCTGGGGTGCTCGAAAGTGCGCAGCCCGGCGTGCACGCAGCCGTCGGCGTAGTTGCCTCGTGCCACCGAGAAGGAGGTGCAGGGCGTCGCGATGAGGATCGCGGCGTAGACGCGGCCGCGCACCGCGCCGAGCAGACGCGCGCGCGTCGCCGTCGTCAGCACGTCGTGCTCAGCGCCGCCGCGCAGCATGTCGACCTCGTCGACCTCGAAGCCCAGCTGCGCCGCGATCGCGCGCACGCCGTCGGTCGGGCGCTCTGGGCCGGCGAAGACGTAGAGCAAGCGCCGCGGCCGTGTCGCCGCCGGGCGCGCGTCGCCGCCGCGCGGGTTGGTTCGCCTGTAAGTCGTGTCACGGTGCGGCTGCTGCGAGGGCAGTGGTGGAAGTCTCCGACTGGCGCCCCGGTCGGGTACGCCTGCCATCATATTTTCCGCCTCTGCCGCTCGCGCCGCGCCGTCGGCCACGCCACCACCAGCGTCCGTGGTGGCGTGGGGCGCCGCCGCGCCTCAGGCGCGGCCGTTCTCGCCGGCCTTGATCTCGGCGAGCACGCCGGGCTCGATCGCGTTGCTAGCCGTGAGGCTCGCGAGCTTGGCGCGCGCGCGCGCGCGCGAAGGCTCGTCGCCCTTGCCGTCTGCCTTCTGGCACTTGCGGCAGCCGTCCGCGCAGACCGGCCCGCCGAGCAGGAAGCGCTTGAAGCACGGCCACGCAGCGGAGCGGAGCGACGGGTCGTCGCCGAGGTCCTTGTTCAGGGCCGAGGCGATGCCCCTCCAGCTGGAAAGCTTGGCCTTGCCCTGATCGCCAGACGGGGGCGAGCCGGCGGGCGGCGGTGGGCCGCCCCGCGGGGGCGGCGGCGGCGCGCCGCGCAGGGTGGGCGGCGTCGCGTCGCGCGGCTCCTGGTCGAAGCGCACCCGCTTGGCCGAAGGCGCACCTAATCGCGTGGGTTCGAGCCGGTGAATCGCGTGGGTTCGAGGTCGCGTGGTCATGTAATCGCGTGGTCGCGTGTCATGTGATCGCGTGGTCATGTGATCGCGTGGTCATGTGATCGCGTGGTCGCGTGATCGCGTGGTCGCGTGGTCGCGTGGTCGCGTGGTCGCGTGGTCGCGTGGTCGCGTGGTCGCGTGGTCGCGTGTGTGCGGCGCAGCGCACCTTCTTGGTG
>Ga0209713_10003465_pt1 | contig 10022 bp, 1 predicted proteins | sample ArcOceMetagenome_3_FD_187444 | JGI IMG/M metagenome (GOLD analysis project Ga0209713, IMG submission 187444) | Marine eukaryotic phytoplankton communities from Arctic Ocean - Arctic Ocean- Svalbard ARC20M Metagenome (SPAdes) (version 2) | ecosystem: Environmental > Aquatic > Marine > Oceanic...
TGAGGGCACAGCGTAGCTATCAGCATTATCATCAGCAGCTCTCAGCAGATGACCAGGAGCCCCAGGGTTCACTGCAGCCTTAAAAAACGAAACGTCATTTACCCTGACAGAATTCTTCATGAGAGGAACCCACATACTGAATAACTTTCCAAGCCAGCATCTGTGAAAGTGCTCATCAGCAATCTGATTCTTAAAATCTTCGTCGCCAGACTCGCCATACTCAATAGCAATATCCTGAAGAGCATCGGGTTCAGAGATCATAAAGAAAAAATCCTCAGCATCTCCAAACTCAACGATTTCATTCCACGAACTCTCCGAAACATTTGATGCTTGAGCAGGTTGAACCAAAGGAACACCAATGCTGGGAGCCGCGGAAACTGGAGCAGCCGCAGCAGGAACTGGAGCAGCAGCAGCAGGAGCTTGAGACAATACGATAGCTGCAGGTGAAGCAGCAGAAGACTTAGCAGCAGCCTCCTTCCTCTGTTTATGCCGAAGTTGCCTGCAAGCGTCACAATGCCAAGGCATAGCCTCCAATTTCTTTTCGACAAACCACTCATTCTGACTCTCAGAAAATTGCTTCTTGCACATCCTACATTCACGCTCAACGAGATCATCACCAACGACAACGCCAGCAGCAAGAGCAACGTCAACTTTAGGTACTGGAGCAGGAAGACCACCAGCACTCTTGAACTCAGCAGGATGAGTGCCATTTCTGCATCCCTCGTCGCCACCAAACTTGCATGAACCATGCTTCTTGAAATGAAAGCAAGGACGATCCTTCTTGGGAGTAGCATCAGAAGATTTTCCAGAACGAGGAGCCTTATCAGACCCAGCTGGAGGAGCTGCCAACATCTGTCGAGGGTTCACCTTGACCACCTGTCGGTCACCATTCGCTGTCCACAGATTCCAGGCCATCTCGAAAAAATCCCTGTAACACGGTTGCATAACCAGAGAATTTTCAGAACGCTCAAATGACGGAAACACAGGAACGCCTTCAAGCCACGAAACCGACTTCCCAGCAATTGACCACAATCGAGAGGCATTTTTCATCTCCTCAATCAACTCTGGATGGATCGCCGGCCAAAACAATTTGACGATACCGTAGATGTCAGCTGGAAGCAGCTGAACATTCAAAATATGTTGAAAACGAGCGAACTCCTGTTTAGCCTCGTCAAAGCGAGCCCAGCATAACAGAATGTGTTCCAGTCTTTTGTCGACAACCTGTTGCCAAAGAACATGCTGAGTACCAGCGGTCATGAAGAATTTCTTCCTCTCCTCAGCCAGCGATGAATCATGCTCAGACAACCGAGATAAATGATCCACCCAAGCGACAAATAACCGGATAGTGAACGACGAAGGAGTTTTGAACAAAGCAACATTCGCTCTGTCACCACCAGTCAAATCCCCAATCAGATCACCTGAAGCAACAAGTTTGATACGAGAATCCATCTCACAGTCAGAGTCAGCTGAAACAACCGAACCGAGAATCCGCAAGGTCAGAGCAGCTTTTGTCTTCGATTTATCTGCGCGCTTCCTCAGTGAAGCAGTAGCAGTCAGCAAAACACAGATCGCAGCCTGATCATCAGTCAACTCAAACGTGTCCTGAAGCGAATCCAGGAACTTGAGAACAGCCGATTTCAGACCAGCACCTTTCAGCGACTCGAAATTTTCAGCAAATTTAGCACACACCACCTTGAAATCAGGGTCGGTCGCTACCAACTTGCCAAGTGAACCAATCAGAGCAGAAGATTTCTTTTCGATTCGTTCATGAAGAGGGGTACCGGGTACAGCAATCTGAGCAGCAATCGACTCGAGAAGCCCGGCGGCACCAGAAACTCTCAGTCCTGTGCCCTTTGAAAGCATCGCTCGAAGAGAAACTCGAGGCCCGCCATTTTTGTCGCTCGCATTGTCAGCAATCGTCGGAGAAGGGACTGAACCTTTTTCCCCGCCCCCCGCTGAGCCAGCATCGCTTTTGAAGTTTACCTCGCTGTCGAACTCGTCGTCGAAGCCAGGGCCAAATTCAGCAGAACTGTTCGTCGAACCAGCTGGAGCACCTGAAGGGGTACTCGAAGGGTCGAACTCATCGTCCGCCTGTGTGTTATCCATCTGTAGACTTCCGCCTCCAGTGCTTTGAATTGAAAGTATGAACGATAGATTGCTAATACAATCCAGGGAATACAATGTAAACCTAAGGTAATGTAATGAATAACAATGACTAGGCAGCGCAGCGAAGCAAGCGCACCTAAGGAATTCAAAGCAATCGTTGCGCACTTATCAGCAATGTGTCCAGTAGAGAATACAGGACAATCTACGAAATACCGAACTGACCAAGACTAGCTCATGAGCCATCAGCGAATTGACAATGAGGTCTTGAACCAACAATTCCATACTTACCATCCCCCCAAGAACTCATAGTCAAACACTAGTCGAATGACCCTTGACATCGACAGCAATCCCCAACGACTCAAGATATTTCTTGGAAGCAGAATCCAAAGTATGATTCTTTTGCAAGACAACAACAGTAATGAAACAACCATTTTCAACATTGTGGCAAACAGGAGAGAACCCAGAAGGTTGCACTACTCGTCGTCTCAAATCAAGATGGTCCTCATCATTTCTCCACGATCTGACGAAGGTAATCACAGTAGCAGCAGCAGGCTGAAGATACTGAACCACAGCGTGAGTAGCTGTGACAGACATGACATAGCCAAGTCGAATCATCGACGGATCATCACACGACTCCGAATAAACCAGAACATCATCAACAGACAGGGTCATCGGATCCATGGTCGGATATGATCTGGGAAGCAATAGCGGTTCCCTGTCAATAGCCAAAGGGCGAACAGACGACCAAGCAACCCACTTGGCATTGGAAGGAGTCACAGGACTGCGTAAGAAAACACGACTTGGAGGCCAATCACCATCAGGCTCAGCGCGTTCCATCACGTAGCAGTCACCTTTGTATGACACAGTGTCATGAAGACTCATACCCTCATGAACAGCCATGTCATGGACATTCTTGGCTGCTTCAGCATTAAGAGCAGAGGCAAAATTGTATTCAGCTCTCTTCTCCTGCTGAACCAATCTCTCAGCCATCAGAGCTGAACATCTGTCACGGAGCAGATCGATCATGTGCTTCTCATGGCATTTCATAGCCTTGACAGCAGCAGCGTAATCAGAGTCAGGCATAGATCTGATCGAAATCAAATCCTTAGTAGATATCGGTCTGATACCACGAGTGCGTTCAAAAACTGTGGTGCCGTCAGCAACAGCCAGTTGATTAGCCTCAATCTGAGCACTGGCGATAAACACCTCCAGATCACGAGCGCAGGTCAGATCAGCATATTTCTCTGCTTGCTTCAGCACTTTGCGAATCAAAACTTGAGATCGCTCAACGTACTTACTGTGGCTTCCCAAAGATGAATGAACATGAGTGATGCCACCTTCGACACCAGCCAACTTCAGCAACACTGACAGCATACGAGAAGCGTAAGCAGGGTCCGAGTCTGACTTCAGAACACGGAACCAGCCATTTTCTTTCACCCAACCAGTGAAAATGTGAAAAGAAGTCGACGAACTATCCATTTCCTTGCGTGGAATGTAAACCACAGCGCCAGTGCAAATGCATATGATTGACAGCACAGACACAAAGCCAGTCAACAACTTCAACTCAGGAGACAACTTAGCGTCATCCATTTGGACCACAGCAAATCTCGCTTGAGACTGCATGCCAAGACCAACACCAGATAACACAAGTCGGATGTCATTGCAGACAGCACACAACCTGTACTCCATCTTAGCCTGAGTGTCAATCCCAGGCCACCAAGCAACGCTCATAGCACGCTCAATAGTCTGAGCTTTCCTGGAATGCGGATTTCTGCAGTAGTGAGCCCACCACAAAATATCAGCACGGAGATCCTCGGCTTGCCAGACAGGAAGATCCTCAGCAGCAACGTCATCCTCAGAAGGGCAGTAAGCTGGACGACCACTGATCCTGATCATAACATTGGCAGGGACGACAGGAACCAAAATCTTTGATCTGTCAACATCAGCGCTGTCAAACGGTTGCAGACAAGAGCGTCTGTGACACAGAAACTTCTTCTCATCACCGCCAATGCAAACAGCGAAAAACACATTGTTCATCCAAGGTTCAACCTTCTTACGGACCAGATCAGCAACAACCAAACCATTGACATGCTTGTAAATGTCACACACGGCAACACCAAAGTGCAAAGTCTGATCTTGCAGATAAGCAAGGTGAACTGCATTCCAATCATCATCAGAATACGGAAGCATCATCAACTGCATTCCATCCGGAACACCGTCAAAAGATCCCAAGCCAGACACCAACACAGCAGATAACATCGGAGATGGAATGGTCTCTTCAGGCAAAGTTTCACCAATCTGTACACCTCTCATTTTACCAAGAGCACCAACGAAACGAACAATGTAATCACACAGACTGTTGCAAGCAACACCACCTTCACCAGGAACAAAAAGTCTGGCAATTGGCCAGTACAGAGTCTCTGCACAATCCTCAGCCCAACCAGTGACACGTTCAATCTTCGGAGTCAGGTGCTCAAGTTTGCCAGATGGCAACCGAAGCACATTCAACATCCCAAGCGCAGCTTTTGAATCAGAAGCAAAACAAATTTTTGGGACAGGAGCAATCAGTTGACCTTTTTGATTGAACTTCCACTTTGTCTGATCAGCAGTCAAAGTCCAACGAGCAATCACCTCCGAGATCAACTTGCCAAATTTGACAACGCCGAATACCATAACCATCAGCTCCTTTTCACTGATGTGCCAATGCACAGCAGAACCACTGAGTGTCTTTGGATGGACACCCAACAGAATGCTCGTCTCGCACTCGAAGTCGGCAGGAACAACATCATTAGCATCAGGCTTCATGATAATCCACAGTGATGTGACAACAGCGGAAGGATCAGCGTCACCCAGCAAGGCCAAACACCGATCATCACCAATCAACCTGTCAGGGTTTGTATACCGACGAGGTTGGTCCTTCAGCCTCAGAGCAAACTCTTGAAGAACCTCCTTCATTTCGCTGGAAGTGGAGTATTTACCAGAAGCTTCACCCTCAGTGATACAGGCAGTGATAACAGCCAGCAACTCAGCAAAGCGTAACATCTCAGATGGCTGAAAAGCAAAAGCAGACTTTGCTTGAACCAAAACACCACGAACCATACGAGCTTGCTTCACACCAATAGGAGTCTTGTTGAGACACTCCAGAATGTAGGACACAGCTTCATCACCAATTGAGATGCCAGCAGTAGACCATTGCAGACCCACGAAGAGCACCTGCTTGTACACAGACACGTCCTGCTTCGATGAAACCTCCAAGCCCATGTGTTTCTTTGCCAGATTCAGAATCTTCATCTTCAGCCTACACTCAGCTTCAGTTCTGCCAGTGCACATAGTGTCATCGACAAAATCCAGAAACCACTGTCCAAGAAGCCAAGCTTCACCAAAAAAGAAGTTGTAACCGAATCTTATCCATAGCGGAAAAAACAGCGCAATAGCACTGATACCTTGATCACACCCAATACCTTGGATGATCCTTCGACGACCAGTGCTGTCAATGAACTTTGAGTTGCAGAATTTGTGACTTGAATCAGTCAGCTTCACAGCATGATGAGCATTTTTACAGTCATGCACAGCCATGAATTTGCACCAAGACGGAAACATAGCCCTCAGATTTTCCACTGTAGGACAGAATTCACGCCAAAACTCAGGAATTCTTAAAGCCAAAGCTGAATTCAATTTGGTATAGTCACGAAGAGGACGCATAGCTTCAAGCACATCACCCTTCTTGTAAGAAGCACCATCAAATTGAGCAATGACAGTACGACCTTTCTTTTGGAAGAAACACAGGCAAATCCACAAATCTTGAGACCATTCCACATCCTTGTGAGTGCCATCATGAATAGCCAAGTCGATGCAGTAGTCACAAGATGGACCAAGGCCAGACCTTGTGTAACCAGGAGCAGAAGTCTGATAACCAGTCGTATGAACTGGGTCAACCAGAGCAGCAATGTCAAGTCTGGGCATAGTCAACAGCACAGCCAGACCTTCAAAATAATGATCCATCTGATCATCAGACATGAGAGCAAACTTTTCTAACTGAACCTCAGAAGGCCAAGAACGCATATCATCAACAACAGTCAGAACAGACGGAATCCTGCTCGGAAGTTGCCAAAGTCTAGTGATAGCCCAAATGGCATCAGCACTGAAAGCGTTGCCATTGCAGCGGTTGCGAACACTGTCTTCAACAACTCGAGACAGCCGACCATATCCACAAGAAATGCCAGACGCCAAGCCAGGATTCAGTCGATCACGTTCATCAGCTGTAGCAAATCTGGGTTCCCAGTTACCACGATATTTGATCAGAATTACCGGAGACTTAGTGTTTTTGTCTCTAGCAACAGGAGCAGGGACAGGCTTATCGCGGAACTGCCAACCAGAGTTAGCAGCAAAATCTGGATTGATGTGATTAAATCTCTCAATCTTTGATACATCAACGTCAGGAATGAAATACCGCCTGTTTCTGCCAGCAGGACCACCTACAGAGTTAGCGTTCAGAGCTTGCAAAGGACCACCACACTCACGCTCTTGACGAGGCATATCACAAGTGAGATCTGAATGAACAGGAACTGTCTCCAGAAGTCGATTACACCCACATCTAGCATGTTCAGCAGCAAGTCGATCAGCACATGAAGTGAAAGTCGACGATCCAGGCTCTTTGTATCCACCAGGCTTGTCACGAAGCACAGACCAGTGAATGCATTGAGGACCAGCAAAACCAGCAAAGAAATTGCAGTCCTGATCACACAGAGTATTGTTTTCAACGTAGCCATCATTGCTGAACTTGATCATAGGAAAAGCAGCACCAGAAATCTCACGAGTAGCAGAACTGGCTTCAACAGCGTAGACAAAAACAACGTCAAAACCCAACTCAATCAAGACGGCGACCTCAATGCACATGCCAGAACACAAACAGAAGATGTTTATAGGTCCGAAAGCCTTTCGAGCAATCATGCGAGAGATCAAATCAAGTCGCAGAACTTCGTTGGAAACACGAACATGAACACGCCAAGTTGCCAAATCTGTCAATAAATTGTATTCAGGTGATAAAATCACAGGAAGACCAATCAGAAAATCAACCTGATTCGGAATCGACTTTACAACAGTAGCAATCACTGGTAAAATCCGACCATTCAACACCATGGCATGACCAGGAATGATCACTCTTCCACCAACAGCGATCTTCACACCATCAACCGAAGTGACAGAAGACCAAGCACTGTTGCCATCGACGTACTTCCACGAGGAGTCAACAACCCTTTCTGCAATCATATTGATCATAGCAGCAGTGTCGAAGATAGTGATCCAAGATCGCCATCCTGAGAGCCAGTCATCCACAGCAAAAGTTATAGCCGATCTGAACTGCCTGGATGAGCCAGACAAACGAGTGACAGCAGAAACTGCTTCTGAAGCAGTCAGAACAACAGCATCTCCAATGACATCAGCATCTGAAGTATCGAAGGTCAGTTCCAGTGTTGTATTACTCAACACTGGCAGTCCATTATCGATACTGTAGCCAGATACGATCACACAATCAGACCCAAATGAAGCTGCAGAACGAAGACGAACAGAAATCTCCTTGACTGTAAAAACAGCTTGATCATAAGATAGCCCAGAGACAGCAGTCGATCTCGCTGTACCTCGCTGGTGCCCAATAGCCCACCTGTGGTCAGAATGATCAACAGTGAAAGCCTTGACAGCTTGACCAGAATCCAACCAACTGACCATAGAATTAAACGCCAATGGTCCATTGCTGGAAGATGAGTGATCATGAATAGTATAGAGTGACCGCCACCATCTCTGAATGACAATGATGTCCCACTCATCATAAACCTCATCAACATCATAGGCAATGACAGTAGCACGAGAGCAGCAACGAAGTCGAGCCAACCACCCACGAACTGCAGATTGGATCATAACAATCTTTGAGTTGGCAAAAGCCATAATCCAATTTTGAATTGCCAACCTCGATTCACGAAGTCGACGTATATCCGCCAGAGCAGATGTAATAGCATACACATTGTCAAATGTGATAGCTGAATCACAAGCCTGACCATGACGAGAAGCATGATCAGCCCACTGACGACTGGCCGAAGCACGCCTGGCCAGATAATCATTAATCTGAGAAGCAGCATCAGCCAAGTAACCACGAATCCTCAACCAAATTCCGAGTGGCAGTTTTTTTTTGTTATATTTGTTATTTTTGGTAGAGTCCATAGACAGCGCCCACAGGCATTGTCGAGCACTCCGATTCTTTTGTACAAGATGAACAGAATTCCATTTCCATCTACGAGCTTGAGCCAAACGAAGCTCAAATTGAAGCCTGCCAGAAGGGTGCGATTGACCCTGAGATCGAACGCCAGACTGATGCAGACCTTCATTAGGCACGTTTATTGACGCGGCTCCGTCGAGCCAGCTCCAAAAAAAGGCATAGATTCAGAGTTCACTTGATCAAGTGCAGTATCACCACGAATCAGCTTCTTCACAAACCGATAAGAAGGATCACCAAACATAACAGACTCAGAAGCACGAGAAATACACTCACGCAAAGTCAATTGCTTAGGCATGCCAAGCTTCCTTGCTGAAGCCAACAACTCATTATTGTCAGCAAGCTTTTTGATATCGGATCGGAGACCAGAGCATACCAGACATAGTTCTGACGAAACACCAGCCAGTGCAGTAGCAGCAAACTGAAACTGCTTTTCGATCACGATCCCTGACAAGTCAAGACTTGCAGCAACAACCACTTCGTAATCAAACAGATGGAAGTCCTGAAATAACTTATCATCACCATGATCAGCAGCCAGTTCAGCAGCCAAAAATTCAGGCGCAACACCGACACGAATCAACTCCACAGCGAACGGAACCAACTTAGCCAGCGTCTCAATCACTTTCACAGGAGTCCGAAGTTCTTTGTCAGCAAGAATTTTCTTGATCACCTTCTTCGCTGAAGGCTGACGAACCAACCACGATCGGCTCTTGGAGAACATCAGAACTGAAAAATCCTGAAGGACAGCATGCTCCAAAACCAACGGCAAAATGTCTCCAAATTTCGAGTGAATAAACTCCAATTGATCATTGCCAGATGCATGAGAATCAGGTGAATTGTCAGCATTCACGCTTTCAATCCCACCATGCTTCGAAATAAACTGGTCGAGGCAATCCTCCTCATCAGACGACAACACGCTGTATTTATTCCTGGTCATCTTTACCAAGAATTCTTCCGGAGAATCAACAGCAGCCTCCTCAGTATGCAGATCAGGTGAGCTTCCCATAGCATACTCGAACTCCTCTGAGCCCAGAGGCTCAACAGCAATCCCACGCTGATCAGACGCATTCTTAAAGTCGAAAAAACAGCTTGCTTCAGCAGCTCTGAGTTCATTCATAGTACGCCATTGCCACGCTTCCAGCCATGAGACAGCATTTCCTTCCTCATCTGATGCAGTAGCAGCTACACCGTCAGACACAGCAATCTCAAAATAGTACCAAGATTGTTTGTCACCGAAATCGTCGCAAAGCTCAACCACACCACGGTACTTGAAGTCAGAAACTTCAGAAGACAACGCAGTCTGCTCAAACAACATAGATGGAAGCAAATCCAAACTGAAATGATCCAAATCCAGAGATATCCCAGGAAGACAAATCTCAATACCATCTTCAGATGGAACAGCCAGCAAGCGACCCTGAGAATCAGTCACGCACAATTGAATCGAACGATTAATACCCTGATGGATACGAATACGGTCATCATGCAGAGCATCACCATTGAACTTCGCCTTCATAGTCATTGACTTTGCAGCCAAATTGTGATTATTCAATGAAGCCCAAGAAGGAGAGCAGACAATCTGTCCATCATCATCAGACGGATCAGCGTCATCATCCGATGCAGAGGCCAATATCCAAGGACATGGACTATTCAA
>Ga0209713_10003466_pt1 | contig 10020 bp, 10 predicted proteins | sample ArcOceMetagenome_3_FD_187444 | JGI IMG/M metagenome (GOLD analysis project Ga0209713, IMG submission 187444) | Marine eukaryotic phytoplankton communities from Arctic Ocean - Arctic Ocean- Svalbard ARC20M Metagenome (SPAdes) (version 2) | ecosystem: Environmental > Aquatic > Marine > Oceanic...
TTGAACACAACCGGGTCTACGTCCGCCTCCAGCGGGTCGCTCACGGTCTCATTGAACACAACCGGGTCTACGTCCGCTTCCAGTGGATCGCTCTCGGTCTCCTTGAACACCACATGGTCTACGTCCGCCTCCAGCGGGTCGATCTCGGTTGCCTTGAAGACCGTCGGGTCTACGTCCGCCTCCAGTGGATCGCTCTCGGTCTCCTTGAAGACCGACGGGTCTACGTCCGCCTCCAGTGGGGTGATCTCGTCATTGTCTACGTGAATACCGTTTGGTAAAACAATTTCGTCACAAACATCTACAACGGTTTCAAGACTCGAATCCTGGTCGGAATGAGTATCTTCGATAACCGGAATCAACTCCTTTGAATCTTCTGGTGATTTGACTTCACATACCTCGTCATCTGTTGATTTGACTTCACATACCTCGTCATCTGTTGAAGTTGAAGTGGAAGAGTCTTTGGATTCGTCGGGTGTATCCAATAACAAGTCAGATTTAAAAGTTGTGTTTGGTTCTGTTTCGTATTCGTCCACTGTTTCATCGTGTGAAGATTTATCAAGGAAATTTTTCAACATATCTCTATAAGGTAATTCCAGACGAAGAGTTTCAATAATCATTGATGCTATTATGTCATGCGCCTCAATGAGATTCTCTTTAAGTTCGTCTCTCGATACTTTTTGAAAGAAAATCTTAGGTTTCTTCCAAAACTCCCGTGCAATATTGATGTAGCATTTGTGTATAAATTCTGGACTGTGTGGAATCACCAAATCTATCATTTTAGTGTTCTCACGATGTCTCACCATTCGTTTTGCTAGAGACAAGAAAGCCGCTTTGATTAAATCATCGATCCAGTGACACCGTGTCGTGATCTTGAATCTTTCATATTCATTTTCAATAATTTTTGAGTTCCAGTTCGGGATGGATTCCAATGCCTCTTGAAATTCACGCAACACATATTTTTTGTTCTTGGATTTTGAAACAGCTGTATCGTATATCGCCTTGAATCCCTGGAAAAAGATTGGTTTACATCGCGAAACAAGTTCGCTCGAATATTCGTCCATTTATTTATGCATATTGAAAAAAACCACCAATTCAAACCGCATTCATGATAGAATGTGCATATGGATTGGATTTGGTACTCTCCAAAATGACTGGATCGAGTCGATTATTTTCCATGTAGTGTTCTTTGTCCTGTGTAACAACCATGGTTCTTTTCGACGGGGGTTCTTGATAAACCTTGGAGACAAATTTGAAATTGATGTTGTTGGGGTCTTTCATTTGAGTCAGCACAACATTTTCGGTGCCACTCGTTTGCTTGGCACCCGTCTGTGTTGGTTCTGGGTTCACCAAGGTTGTTTCTTTTGTATTGTTTATGATTGCGTTATAGATATCGTCATAGGATGTCATTTCATCTATACCACCAAGACCTCCGTAATATTCGTTATCCGAAGTGATTTGTTTGTTTGTCACTTTGGCATTGAACTTTGCGTTCTTATAACCGTCTTCGTTCGCTTGTTCAGCATTTCCAATGTATTCGTTGTCCGATGTGATCTGTTTGTTCGTTATTTTTGCGTCGTGTTGATTGGTCAGATGCCCGTCTCCTCGAGATATACCAGATACGTGACCTATGTCGTCGTTATCAATCGTGGTTTCTTTGATTGTAGTTCGAGCAATGTCGTTCGGATCGTATACTGTTTGTCTGTAGTGTCCCTTTAGATTCACTGTCGTATCTTCGTTTCGAAGCGTCTCCCGAACCGTGCGTTTGGCAATTTCTTTGGGGTCGTATACAACGTGTCTTTTTTTGAATGGACGAATGTTTCCTGAATGAGAGTCGTGAATGAGAGTTTCTTTAATGGTTGTTCGCGCGACATCGTTAGGGTCATATATGGTCGCCTTTTCACCACCTCTGAAGTTTCCAGTTCGGGTATCGTGAATTGTTGTTTCCTTGAGGGTTGTTTTCGCAACGTCATTTGGATCGTGTATGGTTTGTTTTTTTGGATGCGTTGTCTGCATAGAACCAAACTCTCTGCCATTTTTAACGAAGTGTTCTTTATTGGTTCGCTTCAGAGAATCGGTGAGAGGAGCTATCATGGATTTTACATACGATGTCAAATTACCTTCGTATGTCTTGGTAGTTGTGATGTCACGTTCGTTGTTATACACCAATATATTTGTTTTGCCATAATCGTCTTGATTGTTTTGTTTGACGTCCGTTTTCGAATTCCGAGCACCGAATGTATTCAATACTTGTTTGAAAGGTTCACGTACCTTTGCAGCCTTTGTATTACCACGATTTTGGTATGGAATACCTTGATATTCTGTCGAAGTGGACTTTCGCGCAGTGTCCTTCACTTCCACAATGGGGCGATGTTTGGGTTTGGTAAATGCACCAGTCGTTTTAAACAGATTCTTTTCGGATTTTTCATAATAGGTGTCGACTCTATTTTTATCCATTTTTCCAAGTTTACCGGCTTTCTGTTCTTTGATACCGTCCACGGTTCGGCCTTCAAATGTTACCTGGGGTTTGTTGGCGACTCTCATTTCATCCACGGTATTGTACATTTGAATTTCATCACGAAAGGCATCTTGATGAAATCCACCTGAAGGTTTCGATGGGTCTGTGGATCGATTTCCTTGTCCTACGCGTATTTGCTCGACCGGTAGGACATTATTCAGTATTTTGGGTGGAGCGATTCGTTTGAACTCCTCTTGATAGCCTGTATCTATGGGAGCGAATTTAGTTTGAGTCATGTCGCTGAATCGATTTTCTTCATTGTGTTCGATGGCTACTGTGTCGTCTGAAACACCTGTGTGTGCATGGAGGCGCGTATTATTTGCAAGAGCATCTGTATTCTGCTTAATACTTCCGCCAAAAAAAGGAACCATGTTGTTATGGGTGAATTCACCAACATGACTGTCGGTTAATGAACTATAGAAACTCATTATTATGTATTAGTAATATATAAAAATATGATTTGAATGCAACAAATTTTAGAATGTGTTTAGAACGTTACTAAATTGTTATACTTGTATCAGTGTTATATGTTTTAAAAATTGATTTATATACAAATCATAGTTAGTATGTAGTCATATATAATTAATACATTTGAAATGCACGAACCCATCAAGGAATGTGGAATCGTTCTCCTCAATAAAACACTCGATTCGGTCTTGGTGATATTTCAAAACGAATCATTGAAATGGGGACTTCCCAAAGGACATATGGAGCCGAACGAATTGAAACACAAACTTTATTTCGATTGCGCACGAAGAGAACTACTGGAAGAGACGGGTATTATGATCTCTACACAAAAATACAAGAAGTACGGAACATTGTTTCTGGGGAGCAAACTGTTCTATGTGTTGCAGTTAATGCGCGACGTTCATCTTCGAAAACCATTGGACACATCCGAAATAGGTGATGTTCAATGGTTGCCCATAAAAAATATCGGTCCGTTCATTGAACACTATAATTGTAACGTAACGCTGCGTGATTTTTCACACCGTTTGACTACAACTTGTTGATTTCACAACAAGATCTCCAATGCACGAAGGGTACAGTTTCGGTATCTAGTGGTACATTTTTGAACCCAGTTTCCTTATCCGTGAGACACGTATTGTCGTCCTTTGGCATCACCGGGTCTTCGTTTTTAAGGGTTGGTAAACAAGGTCGATGATTGTCCTTGACAATTGTTTTGTTTTGAATATTGGTTTCAAACGGAATCATTGCATTGTCCTGAGGGTTAGAGCAGAGCCATTCCCAGCGATTCCATCCTGTTCCGCGTAGTGTGCAAGGAGGGTTGCTAATCTTTGTTTCTTCCGACGCAAGAAATGTGTTGTCACAATCTTTCAGGAATGCGTTTTCACAATAGAGTGGATCGATGGTTCGTTTGGGGGGGCATTCTGATAATTTCATGTTTAAACCCAGAAGTTCCGAGTGGACATCAACAATGGATTTATTTTTGCACATTCCAATATTCTTTTTGTCGAGTCGCACGTGTGGTGAGGGATGAAAACAATTTTCACCACAGTCATTTTTTGGTGTGTTTAACATATATTTTCCCGGGTCTTCTGATTCCTGTAAATCCTTAGTATACGCACAGGAATCGTACGGTAATTTGGTAAAACTCATTTTATTATTTACAATATTTTTATTGACATCTATCTATCTTCATATCTGATTGCGTAGGCACTTGAGCGTAGTCAAACATTTTACAGGTGTCTAGATGTTTTGGGGTGGTGTCGATTACAGGGTGCTGTACCGGTTTGATGTATTCTTTGGACGTAATATTATGTCCCATAGACGGTTTGAATTTATAATCCGAGCACCGTGTTGATGGAAACGTCTGGCCACGCAAATTGTTTTCTAGATCAACCAAGTTTCCAGTGATGTGGGACACGTTTGTGCCACCAACCACACCAAAGTCGACTCTACACTTCCCTTCGTGTTCATATTTGATTGGGTCAAGCGAATAGTTGATAGGCGCCACGCTCTGGAATAATGATTGTTTGTATGAACAAGGATCGTATGATAATCGATTCGAACTCATTTATTTATAACCGAATATTTTAATTACTACACTGTTTCTTCGACCAAGCAACCCCGTCAAACATATAACCGTTTTTGTTAAGGAAATCGGTTTGTTTCAAAGTATCACGAGTGGCATCACCACCACGCGTCCAAGATTCCACAATGTGGTTTGGGTTTTGGATAGAATCCTTGAGGCAAGGAATCATTGGAATAAATGAGTCAATATGTTTTCCATGACATTCTTCAACATTGTACGTGTTCTCGCCCTGTTGGAGTTTGCTTTCCACTTCGGGATGAGTGTCCCCTCTTGCCAAGTTTGGAATCGCTGTGAACGTTCTTGTCAACAACTGATTACGAGTTCTGTCGGACGTTGAGTCCTGTGTGCGTATCTTGGATTCGAAATCGATCAAACAGCCGGTCGTCACACCATATCCTTCACGAATGTTCATGTGATTGTTCGTTGCAAAATCCTTCAAGGTGTTCACCTTTTGTATGCATGATTTTGTATCGTCGACGTTCGTTTTGTATGTGTTTAACAACATGTAATCCATCATTGTTTTGTTTTGATTGTTGATTGTGGTAACATTGCACTCGTCTGAACCGAGGCGATTCGTTTTATCAAAGTATGACATTGTTCTTTATATAATTTCAAGAAAAATATTTACATTCTTTAGTATTTCCCTCTTTGCACGTTTTCTCGGGCATTGGATAAAAGAATTTCAAAAGTTCGTCCTGGTTTGTGGGAATTGATGTGTTTGGCATCGTAACAAACTGTCTACGTGAATTTGTTGTATCAAACGTTGAATTATCTGCGGTAGATACCGTGTTTTCATCAAAGTATTTGTCAACGTATGCATTCACCTTGCTCACGTCACACGCTTTAGACCGTGTGGGGTTTTCCACATATTCGTTCATAAGAACATTCATAAAGGGATTTTGTTTCGTTGGTTTCGTGGAATTCCTGCACACAGACTCTAATTTTTTTTTTTTTTTAATCTCAAACTCTTCAGAGTGACCCACAATGTCATGAATCACGTAAGTGACGATTCCAACCATAATCGGGATAATCAAAGAATTGGATTTGTTGGTAAACAAAAACATTAAGATCCCAATGTAGATTGATAATTTGAAGATCGCATTTAGTTTATCAACGTCGTTCATGGATGACGATGGAATGAAATCGAACAAATTTTCAATTTGTAAAAAATAACGTAAATTTTCATACCATATTTTCATTGTTTATATATAGTCATATTCATTTTTTGGATAAAGATTTCTTTTTTAACCGATTCTTGACTGGTGTTTTGGGATTGTATTCTATACTGTCTTGGACTGCAGGACCGTTTGTTTCTGAAAAGTTTCCAAATCCAGGTTGTTGGTTCATCATATTCATCATTTGAGACATCATGTCCATAGTTGACCCTCCACCCATTCCCATATCAGCCGGGTTCATTTTGCCCATAAGTCCAATAGCTTCGCTCATCAGCTCTTCTTGATTCAACTCGCCATTTTGCATTTTCTCAGTGATTTTCGAGCCTACAGATTGAATGATATTTCCCAAGACAGCCTGATTTTCCCCGCCAAGAATTTTGCTCATGTCGAGTCCTTCATCCATGTTACCCAAATTCAAGTCTGCGATGTTGATGCTTTCCGAGATTTCTTTTGCAAGATTGCCGATTTTACTGTTCTTTAACATGTCCATATCTGGGAAACCGTTGTCCGATGGCACGTCGCAATCTAAAATTTCAATCACTTCACTCCGATTGTCCAGAATTTTACGTAACACCTTACTAATATCGTCATCCACTATACCTTCTTTATCCAACATCGATTCAAATTCTTCGACAGACAGCTGACTCTTATCCAATCGTCCTATGATATGAATGCTTGCATCCAACAGAATACTCTTCTTGTCATCGTTCATGGTATCTTTCTTCAAAAAAGCCATCAACAACAATATATACATGTAATACCGTAACGTGTTCTTATCTGTTTCGTTGTCTTGAATTGCCTTTACAAGTATGTCATTGATTGTGATATCTTTGTATAAATTCACGTTTAAAACTTCCACATTGTCAAGTATGTCCGAGTCGCAAAACAAACATGTTTGTATGTGGCTATCCATGTTGGTCACAAATTCATCAATATATTCCGTAGACTTTTTGTCAAATACCCGATAATGCTCTTTCACGGCAGCGCGAAACGAAGGGTCCTTTTTCTTGATGTCTTTCAATAGATTTAAATAAACCTTGTTAAATACGTATGTTATTTTCAAAATCACTGTCATTTTAATAATCTCATAAAGATTATCTTTAAACCTTTTCGTTTCGAAAGGTGTTAAAGGCCATTCTGTCATCATAGCGCATGAAACTTATGACACAGCAAACCGATAATGTGAAAATATTTCCAGATGACGTCTTTATTATCCTGGGTCATATCTCGCCAGAACGCCTTGATTTTATTCACCAATTGAGTCGTCAAATCGAAACTTTCGTCAACCGCAATCACATCCCTGTAATCCTCAGCCAGAAAAAATGCTTCGTCTCTTTCTTTCAACTGATCGTCGTATTTATCTAGAACGTGTTTCTTAAACAAACGAATCGGTTTTTTTTTATCCACTAGCAACACCAAACGAAGACTATTCCTAAATGTTCCTATATCTTCATCTTGACTGATCTTGTATAAATCATTCAGAAACTCATTCAACTTTTCGTTGAATACATCACACACACCATCTTTCGTGTTCATAATCTAACTTGATTATTTATTCAAAATAACTTTTAAATCATTATCTCTATTTTGCATGATATCTTCGTAAGACAAAATCTTCTTTACGTCGTTTTCGGTTGGAGTAATAATTTTTGATGGATTGTTTATAAATTCATAACTGTGATCCAGTTGTTGCGAATCGTCAATGTATGAGTATGCATCGGAAGACTTTGCCATTTCATTGATCATGAATGGATCGACGGACAATTTCGATGAGAGATACGAAAACAATCCAGTGTCCACAAACACTTTCTTTTCCGAGGACAGTATACTAGGAACTCTATCTATAAATTTTGGAATGTTATCGTCTACATCAACATTCACAAACACAAAATGCTTCACACCTATTTTCTGAATCAAGTCATACGCCTCTTTACAAAACATGCATTTTTGACTGAAAAAGAAAATATCCTGTGATTCGACCTTGTTCGTCATTATTCAAAAGTTTAATTAAAGGAAAAAATTGATTTTAAATAATATTATATGAGTATATTCAACATGAGCACGAATGAATCCGACATCGAATTTTTAGAGTTAAACTCCAATGAAAAAACTATCGTTTTTAAGGTTAAACACGCAGATTTAGCGATCATCAACTCATTGCGTCGTACCGCTTTGGCCGATTTGAACAATGTTGGTTTTCACTTCGACCCGAACGAGCACCACGATGATCCGACAACCAATGTGATTCAAAACGATACACCTTTACATAACGAAATCATTATGCATCGCATGAGTTTGATTCCTATTCACATGACCAAAGACGAAATCGACAAATGGGTCCCTGATGCTTATGAATTTATTCTGGACGTCACAAATTCGACAGGATTTCGAGAAGATGTGACATCAGAGAAAATTCGTGTTCGTCATATCGAGAGTGAACAAGATGTACCTGAAACAGTCGTTCGTAAATGGTTTCCTTGTGACCCATTCACGAAAGATTATATATTGATAACGAAGTTGAATAACACGATGTCATCACGCATATACTTAAAAGCCAAAGCGATTCACGGAGACGCTTCGATGTGTGTTTCGTTCGGTGTTTTGAGTCGATTCTCTGTCGAATTCGTAGTTGATGAAGAGTTGGCGCAAAAGAATCTTGAAAAGCAATTTAAAGAATACAAAAAAACGAAGGAATCATTGACGGGTGTCGACAAATTAACATCCGAAGAGACATCTAAGACATTTGAAAAACAATTTGATTCACTGGAACGTGAACGTTGGTACTCGAGAAATAAATATCTTGAACCCAACCTGTTTAAAATAACAATCGATTCGGAATGTGCACTGACTCCAAAAGAAATATTTAACGAGTCTATTGAGACGTTGAAACGCAACCTCGTTGAACAAATTGAACTCGCAAAAAATACAAAACTCGAAATCATCAACAACGATTCGTTTATGAGTGTCGTGATACCTTCTTCGAATCACACAATTGGAAATTTGGTTCAATCGACGACGTACAACCATGCGATACGCAAAGACCCTAACAATTCGAACAGTTCCGGTTTACTGAAACACGAGCTGACCTATGTTGGTTACAATATTCCGCATCCACTCGACAGTGTTCTGTTGTTCAAATTCAAGGGCGATAATGTAACGACTATAGACGATGCAAGACAATGTTACAACGATATGCTCAATACCACGTTGTTCGAAATCAACGAATTCAAAATGAAATGGAATACTTTCTCAAGTAACATAAATACATAGTCATGAATAGTTTTAAAACACTGTATGACGATAAAAATAATCCATTGGTTTTAAAATATCATACGTATTCTGATGTCGAATTTAAAAATAACATGTTCATCTATGGTTTTCTTTTTTTAACACGGAGTAAATTTGACCGTTTGGACACGGATTCAAAAAAAGAATATATTAGTAAATATCGTCTTTCTCTAATCCGTCAATTGTCTGACAACTCAGGTTCACAATATGACTCCATTGTTTCCGAATTGAAAAAAGAGGATGAACTCACGCTTCAAACATTCCACAACATCATCTCCAAATTATTACAGAATAAATACCAAATACTCGTCATTGAAAATGATAAAACATATTTCATCGAAAAATCAAATCTGCCTATACTACTATTTTTGAAAAAGGAAAATAAATACTATCCAATTCAGATCAATGGAACATCGCGACTCGAACCAAATGGTTCCGAGGTCAGAAACCTACTTGATCAAATGATTAACGAGGAATATTCGTTTCCTGTTTCGGTTGATACGATCGAAGACCTTGAAGACTCGGAAGACTCTGTAACCAGTGAAGATCCGGATCATGACGTATACGTACTCGAGGAATCAGACATGGAATACGAAAACTTCAATGAAGAAATAACAATGACATACGAACAAGAAGATTATGGGTTGGACGAAGAAGATCTAGTGTTTCAATTGAACATGTTGTTGAATGGAAAAACGCACCATGAACCATTCGTTGATTTACTTAAGTCTTCTGCGAACGTCTCCAACCAGAACAAATCAGTTAAAATCAACGAATTCCCAATCGTTGACGTGTCTAGAAAATGTGAAAAGGTCGCATATTTTACACAAAATTCCGTGTATACTAATACGACGCCCATTACAGAAACTTCACCCAAGTTATCGGTAGACACGTCCGCAGTTCGTTCGACAATACCCTCTGAATTGTATTCTTGTGTGAAAGTTTGTGACGATAACTCATTTGTAAATAAAAATAAAAAAAGGTTTGAA
>Ga0209713_10003467_pt1 | contig 10018 bp, 11 predicted proteins | sample ArcOceMetagenome_3_FD_187444 | JGI IMG/M metagenome (GOLD analysis project Ga0209713, IMG submission 187444) | Marine eukaryotic phytoplankton communities from Arctic Ocean - Arctic Ocean- Svalbard ARC20M Metagenome (SPAdes) (version 2) | ecosystem: Environmental > Aquatic > Marine > Oceanic...
TGCACAGGCCATCCCGGGACGCCCCTGCATCAAGCCGCACCCGTTCCGTCTCCTCCTCCGCTGATGCCAGCTGAGACTTCAGCGCAGCCGCTTCCTCCCTTGAGGCCTTCAAGTCCTCCTCCATCTTGCACAGGCCATCCCGTGACGCCCCTGCAGTCTCCGCGATTTTGGTGGCGCACTCCATAGCTGCAGTTTGCTCATCCAGCAATTTCATCGCATGCAGTAGTTTGCTTTCGAGGTCCCTACAATTGTCGTCAGCGGTTGCGATTTGTTGCCGCAGAGAGGCTGATTCTTCCTGCAGCGTGTTAATCTTCCCGGAGGCTTGCAAAAGCTTGCTTCTAGCATCTACAACCTGAGCTTCAATTTGATGCTGACTGTGCTGGGCTTCAGTGAGCATCTTCTCATACGAGGTTTTCAGTTTCACCAAAGCCTCCGCTGAGTTTTGCTCTTGTGCTGACAACTGCTCGTTCTTGGATTCTAATTCACGGGCAAGAACATGACGTGTACTGTTGAATTCACTTTGCATTATCTTGACGGACTCTTCTTTTTGGGCAGCTGAAGTTCGAACAGTGGTGAGATCAACTTCTAGGCGAGAGACAGTTGCAGTTAGACGCTCGACGATCGCCAATAGTCCTGTGTCTCTGTCCGCTGCATGCTCATCCCTGGAGAAACGGTCTACGTTCATCTGACTACTGAAGGTCTCTAGTTCAGCTTGCATCATCTGCAAGTCTTTCTCCTTGCACGCAAGTTGCGCTGCACTTTGCCGGAAAGTGGTGACCGCTTCAAGTAATTCTGCATCTAGGCGCTGAAACCGTTCCTCCTGTTCCCAGCTAGCATTCGCTGCAGCACTCTTCTCTGCATCACGTTGCGCAGAAACACGTGCTACTTCTTCTTTGAGAGTACCGTTCAATCTAGCCAACTCATGCGCCTGGACCCTCAATTGTGAGTTCTCGCTGTCTGCTTCTCGCAATTCACGTATCTCAGCCTGTTGTTGCGTGATCATCTTCTTGTGGTCCGCCAAAAGAAATTCGAGTTCGGCGATTTGCTCTGACACTTTGTCGCTTTCCAGCAGTGCTGTACAGCTGTCGGCCAGGACGTCCTTGGTAGAGTTCTGTATTTGCACGTCGTTCATCCCCAACCCCTCTCTTTCCCAAAATTGTGTCTCAGCATCTTCATGTTCATCAGATGACGAGCCATCATCCGAAAGATCATCAGCTGCCATCATCCATCAATCACATACCGGTAAGACCATCGCAATAACACAGGGCATGTAACAGGGTCCCAAATTCTCGAGTGCGTGTTTTCTTTTGATAGCCTAGATTTGCAAACAACTCACCATGTTGGTCGGAATTCTTCTTTGTGAGACGCTTGGAAAAATGAATTGAATGCGGTTTCTTCGCTTGCACATCAGCAACGACTTCTGTCAAGTGCGCAGAAGTCGGCGTCTCCTTTAACCTCAAAACAGCTGACAGCTCTTGCTGCAGGTTCCTGCACTGTGTATGCATGGTTTCGAGTTCTCGATGCTGTTTAGTATTTATGCTCTCTAAATCGCTCACTTCCTTCTGGGATGCTGCTAGAAGAGCCTTCAATTCCATCATTTCCGCCGTGAGTGCATCAATGGTTAGCTTGAGAGAAGTCTCTACATGCTCTCGATCTTTCTGCCTCTGATCGCTCGCTGAGGTGGACGCTTGGTCTGCAACTTCTGTCGTTGGCGAGTGAGCAGCCAAAGCAGCCACATTGAAAGCGTACAGCTGCGCCATACAGGTTTCGAGATCATCAAGATCTGATGCCAAGCGCGACTGCCACCTACAAAAGTTGTCCCATATTTCGACTTGCAGACTTGCCTCCTCGGCGAGAAACTTGACCAAATTGGTGTTAACATGGCCCACAAGATCGGGCAGGCAAGTGTCGGTGAGCTGTGCGGTCTCCTCCTTGAGCTTTTCCATCAGCTGTATCGCGCTGCATCGCTCGCCTACTTCCTGCATGCTAATAGCGCACAGCGTGACCGTGCGCACACGTTTCTCTGGCTCCTTTGAGAGGTACTCTATCGACACAGCAGAACCGGGCGGACGATGAGAGTCGAGGCTGGCGGCTATACTTTGTTGCGTGGCCTGCTTGCCGTCAATTTGCAGTATCTGATCCCCCTTGCGCAACTGCCTGCAGAAAAACGCCGGGCTGCCAACCACCAGCCCCTCCACAAACGTCCCTTTCACTACCAGCCCCACAGTTGTCCTGCATCGCTCCCGGCTGCAGTCGTTCGCTGGCGGCGGCCGCGGAACAACGCCCTGCAAGAATTCACGTACGCGGCCAGCAATGCTTTGAAACTCGTCTACGACGCCGGCTGCTCGCTCAAATGTCTCGGGATGGGCGGCCCGAGCGCTTTCCGCGCTGCCCTCCGGGCCGCGGTGCGGGCGGAAAGGCGACCTGCCAGGGGCCACAAACACACACGCGTCAACCGACCACGTCGTGCTCCGCGCACCCGAAACAAGTGGGATTACAGCTCCATCCGCTCGCACGCTCAGCAAAAGCACAGAGAGACCGTCCGCGCTTGATGTCCCGGTCGCCGCGGCCGGCGAGCAGACCACACTCGCACCGCCATGCGAGCTCAACCAGCTTGACATCCGGCCGCGAGCCGCCCAGCGCGGACGGCACGCACCTTGACCGAAGACGTTCAAAGTAGTCAGCGGCGGGGGTCCTGCGCATCGGCACGCGCGAGGTCAAAAACTGCCCGCGCCGCCCGCCGCCGCCGGCGCACAGCGGCGGGTTGCCAGCCGGGGTGCGCTAGGTGCCTGAGCACGCCATGTTCGCCGCGCTGGGCAGAGGCAATCCAGGCGCGCGCTTCTCGCTGGATGAGCGCCGCGTCGCCCGCCGCCAGCGCCGCGGCGGGCGCGAGCAGCATTGCAAATGGCCTCGCCGCCGCCCCGCTGCTGAGCCTCTGGTTTTGCCGGTGAAAAAAAAAACTAACTACGCCCCTCTTTTTCCATTTTACTACTCACAGAGTCGTTCGGTAATATACAACACCACATCGGTTGACACACGCCACTGGCCACGGACGCGCCGCGGACAGGATGGCCTCCGCGGGCAGTGCCAGCCGGACGAATAGCGGCGGTGCCGGCAGGACGCACAGTGGCGGGCACAAGCACACGTCAAGCACACGTGGCGGCAAGGCCCATGCTGCACACGAGTTTTTCTCGCTCGAGGCTGTCGACTTCGGCCAGCTCAAGGAGGAGGTGTGCGACGCGCGCTCGCCTTGTGCGCTGCCCCCGGCGCTGCCCGTGCCTGACGGACGCTGTGCACGCGGTCGCGGCGCAGGTCTCGGCAAACCCGATCGAGGAGGATCACTTGGTCATGGAGGCTATTCAGCTTGCGCAGCAGCGCAAGTTCGACACGGCGCGCGACTTGGCCGAGAGCGTGCTGCACTCGAACCCCAACAACACGACTGCGATCCAAGTGAATGCTAGCGAGTGCGAGTCGCGCCAGGACTGGGGCATGGCGGTACGCTCCGCCTGTCACCTGCTGCCGCCAGCCGTGTGCTGGCGCGAGCGCGCGCGCGCGACGCACGCGGAAGTTCTAACCTCGCCGAGCCCGGAACGGTACGGCAGGCAAAGTGCTTCTTGTCGGGCATGAACCACAATGTCGTGGACGGGGCGATGGAGCATGGGTTCAACACGAACGTGGATCTTCTTCGGGCGAGCCGCCCGCGCTGGCTGGAGCGCGGTCCGCAGAACAAGTGGGACGACGTGCTGAGCTTCAAGCCCAGGCCGCAGAAGGAGCGCGAGGGAACGCCTGAAGAAAAGCCGCCCTGGTGGCGCCTGGGCAAAAGGTATGAGGAGATTGTCTCTGACCCCGGCTACGTGAATGACTTGATCGAGACAGCGCCCGATCCAGAGGATGAGCGCGAGGAGCTACGGCGCGTCATCTGGGAGAATTATCTGTTCCTGGACGTGCTGTATGCCTACTACGCCACGGACATGAACGAGACGTGGGACTTTTCACAGCCCATTCCTGGCATGATCAGTCACACTGGCGACGAAGAGGAAGAAGAGGGCGAGTCCCAGATAATGCACATGCCCGGGTTCTGGCGTATTCTCAAAGAATGTAAGTTGGCCTATGGCGACGTCAAAGTCAAAATGCACCTTGCGGTATATGACCGCGTACATTTCCAGGGGCAACAGCGCACCGCGTCGTTGATGCGTGAGGATCCCACCTACAGCTTGGCTTCCGGCGACCCACACAACCGAAGCACAGAAGTAACATTTTACAGTTTCGTGGAGACCTTGATCCGGGCGGCCTATCTCAAAATGGTCTCATCTGGCTCTGTGTCGGGAAGGCTTGATGCTCTCTTCAGCGATTATATTCGTCCGTCTGCTCTCAAGAAACAGACAAACAGACACTTTCTTGACTTCCACAACCGTGCAGTGCTGGCCAGTCTGACAGACCCGGCTACTGAACCAAGGTGTACATGCACATGCGTGCGTGCATGTGTGCCGTGCACAGGACATGGCGTGCATTGATGTGTGCACGTGTGCACGTGTGCGCGCGTGCGCGTGTGCACGTGCTTTCGCCTCTCTCGCATTCACCATGCCGGCTTGAATGATCTTGATCCAAAGCTAGTATGCACAGGGAGCGTGTGCGATGGAGCGAGTGAAGGATGAGCTGATTTTTTTTGCACGCGCGCACAGGCTACGAAAGGTTTTTGAATACTTCATTTCCAGCTACAAGCAGAACAAGGTGAAATCAAATGCGACAGGGCAGCTTGATATAACGATGACAATGAATCATGTCTTGGTAATGATGGAAAAATGCAACCTGTTTGATCCCAACTACAACGTCAAAAAGTGTGCGGAGGCATACGGCGCAGTAATATGCGATACCGACCTCTTGCCTCAGGTGTGAGTCTGCCTGACTTGTATATGACTTTTGTTCACAATTTGTTCGCTTATTCTTCTGCATTCTTCCATGCTCTCGCAACAGTCTTTCGCGTGTTACTTCTTTCGGCGCTTGCGCTGCGGAGGGGCTGCAATCACTCAAGAAGGCTTCTGGTCTGCATGCCTAACGTTTGGGCCACCTTTCCAATGCTGAACAGGAGCATCCAAACAACCAAAATAGCGAGATGATTTTTTGGGAGTTTCTCGAGTTTCTGGTTCGAACAGCAAAGCTGAAGTACCACGGATCCAAGGTCAAGCCACCCTCCATGCTGCTCTCCCTCTCTCCCCCCTCTTTCCGATCTTCTCCTCTCTGTACTTCTCTCCCGACCCGCCTCTCCCACCTCCTCCCTCACTTTTTACTGGACCTGGCGGCGGGGGCGCCCCCGGCAGGCGCAGGTGTAGTCTGCAGGCCGCGGCAGCATTTAGCTCATTTCGTGGCGCAATGCCGCGGCAGCAATGGCGCATTGCTGCCGGCAGCATGTGGTGTAGGAATGGCAGGAATGGCAGGAATAGGCAGGCAGGAATGGCAGGAATAGACAGCAATGGCAGACTTCCCTAAATGCATCAAGTCGTTCAGAGTATGTGTCGGAAATGACAGTTGGCGTGATGCATGCACGAGCGCTAAACTCTGCACTTTTACTGCGCTACATTCACGCTTGTTTTTGGTAACATATTTTGAGTGCAGGAGCCCGTCGACGAGATGGTCAAGCGGTGGGTAGAAGGGGAATTTGTGCCATCCTGTGCCCGCGTTATTCCCGGAAAGATTTGATTAAATCTTTGAATCGTGAATCTTATCAAGTCTCCAACAATAAGGATTGCCAACCGTTTAACAATGGATTTCGCAAAATTCATTGTGGTTTCGGGGGGGCTGCGACAGCCACGCAAGTTGGCGTTCACACGGGAGCGAGTGAGATGATGTTTATGTGACGTGAGGCGTCAGACTGTATTGTTGAGAACTGCTACCGACTTGATTGTGATTCCTTTGTCATGTTTGGACTGCTTTTGCAAGAGCTTCCCATCAGGCGCGTACTTGCAGCTTGCGGTCATGAAAAAACCAGTCCGCTCGACGCGCGGTCCTATCTGATCGCGTCCAGTCTTCGCGGATGAATTGTCGTTGACCGGCGACGATGCCATGAAGCGGGCGTCCTTGCGCGCAGGATTTCGCTGCCTGCCCGGATTTGGCCCATAGGGCGCCGGCTGGGGCGCATTCTCCACCCTCAGGACCTCATTGACATGCCGAGGAAGCTGTGCGTTGTGGCTAGTCGCAGCCCGGCTTTTAGGGTCTGCTTCGATGTCGATCCACAAGGGGTTCTTGCGAAAGCGGTCACGATTCGCAAGGGAGCCCCCCAGCGTTGCTGTTGCTTCATCTCTTCCCTCGCTTTGATGCTTCTCTTCTGCAAAGGCGTCCTGCAGAGCATTCCAACCATCAGACGTTAGAACCTTCCGACTATCGCTTTCATGGTGTGGCATGCTCTGTATTGCAGGTTGGGAATCGGTGCAAGTGTTATACCTTCGGCCGATCAGCATCATAACCCGAGTCAAAGACAGCGATGTTCTCTTGCTGGAACTGGTCGGGCTGATCCTGCGTTTTACGATACTTCAAGACTGAAAACCCCACAGGCGACCCGGGCACACCAACCACGTCAAATTCAAAGTCGAGGCCCTGCAGAGGGTCCTTCTTCTGCCGATTCGTCACCGGCCCCCCATTGGCGAACGTTTGGTCAGAGCGATCCACACCTATGACCTTCAAAAGCTCTGTCATTTCCTTGCCCCTGTGATAGTAGTAGCGGTCGCGCAGCATCCCAAAGTTGGCCTCGGTGACCTCGGGATGGTAGTTCAGATCCGGCGGCCTGGCGACGGCGTGTATGCGCAAGTTGCCCAGCCGACGCTCGGCGCGTTGGAACTGCTCCATGGACGCCTCCAACTCTGTAAGTCCCAGCTGCATCAGCGACTCGACCGTGTCCACCACCTCGTGCGTGTCGTTCGCAGCTGCGTGTGCCCGCGCCGTCATCACCTCCATGTGCTCCGCCTGCACGAGCCGCTGAACCTCGACGCTCTGCTGCTTGGCGTCCAGCAGCTTGAGCGATCCCATCATCGACCCCTCTCTGGTGAGTGCGGGACACACGTCGCACGGCCAGGTCTGCGCCTGCTGCTGGACGTGCCTCAAGCGGACCAGCTTGTCGCGCTCCGCCTCGACGTTCAGGCTGCGCATCCACCTGTGCTTTTGGTTCTGCTCGCTGGGCACGCGAGCCCCCTCAGGAGTCTGCGTGAGAAACCACCGCGCGTCCGGCGCGTCCGTCTTGGCCTCCCGGGGCGTCAGGATGTTGGCCGCCACCATCGCGCGCAGCCTGCTCGCCCGCGGCGTCTGCACAGCCCCCTTCTGCGCCGACGGGACCTGCAGCGCGAGCCGGCAGAACCCGTGGGGCAGCGCCGGGAAGGCACGGTCCGGGCTATGCACCGCCTCGCGCCGCGGCGACCCGGCTGTCGGCATGGGCACCCCGGCGCGCTGGCAGCGCGCTCCAGCGGGTGGGGTGGCGATGGGCGGGTACGGGGAATCGGGCCGGTGGGCTCCTCCCGCGGTCGTAAAAACCCGATATTGCAATAATTCTGGCTCTCGAGAGACGCTCTGGACAAAAATCTTTTACCGTGAACCCCACACATTGCCCTAGGGACTGGACTACAGGAGACAGGGAAACCTCCCCTCCTCGGGCGCCCCCACCACGCGGCCAGCACAGAGCCCGGACAGAGCGCGAGGCGAGCACAGAGCAGCAGGGCGGGATGCCGGACGACGCGGACGCGCTCAAGTACCGCGAGCGCATGGGGTGAGGGCCGTCTGCCTCGGCGCGATTCTGTGTGGCAACACTGCGTGCTCCAGCGTGGCCGTGACGTGCTGCTGACGGCCCGCATGCACGGCATGCCCGTGCGGTGCATCCCAGCTTGGCTGATTTTGAGTCCCTGTTTTCCTGGACGCGGCGCGACCAACCGCTTCACTCGCATGCGTGCACACGCGCGCGCGCGCGCACGCGCACGCACGCTGCAGTGTGTCGCGGTGTGTCGCAGCGGAGCCCTCCGGGGCCGCCTCCCCGGCGCGGAACCCCCCGTTGCGCCTTGGCATCGCGGCGTGACGGGCGTCGCTGCGTCGCTCCCAGCCGCGCGTCTGGCATCTGCTGTGCATGCGTGTCTGACAGCACGGCGCGCGTCCAGGTTTGTCAGGCCACCGCCGGAGCGCATGTCCTTCTCTCCAGAGCGCATGTCCCAGGGCATGATCCCCGGATCTCCGGAGCGCATGGTGTCGCCGAGCATGAGCATGGCATCGCCGGGGTACCGCCAGGCAACCGTCACCGCCTCGCCGGTCCGGCACATTGGCTACAAGGCTGCGTCACCGCACGTCGTCCGTGCCGCTGTCCCGGCGTATGCGTACCCTGCGCCCGCCACGCACGTGCTCAAGCCCGTCGTGAAAAAAGTCGTGAATGTGGCAACCGTCCACATGCCCGTACGGGTGAGCACTTCTTTTGCCGCCCGCGCACGAACCGAGCCGTGCTGCGTGGTGTCTCGCTGCCCCCGCGCGCGCGGAGTTGCGTGTGGTGCGCAAGGATCCTTTGAGGACGTTAGAATCCGCGGATCATCATCTCACGTGACTGAGGACCGCAGGTGCAGCATGATGGCTTGCCGGGTTTCACATTCAACAAGCCTAAGGAGGAGGAGGAGGAGGAGGAGGCGGCGATGAGGAGAAGGTCCCAGAAGGCTCAGCGCACGGCACCCCCCAAGAAGGAGGAGGAGGAGGAGGAGGAGGAGGAGATCATGGTGGCAAAAAAGACTCAGCAGGTACAGCGCTCGGCCGTGGGTTTTGTCAAAGGCCTTTTTTCAAGGAAGGAAAGGCTCGAAGTACCAGGTTTGCTGAAAGCGAAACACGATGCATGCGAATAAACACAAAGAACAAAAAGTTCCGTTGCCCAATGAGGGCATGGCGTGCTGACATGAATTGATTACAGTCGAGGTTTCTGAGACAATGGAAATTGAAGTGCCAATCGAAAAGGTGATTTACGTCGAGCGTGTCCAACATGTTGAACGCGAGGTATGCTATTGACCCCTGGAATGCTATCTAAGAATTCTCTGGTGATAGTCGTACACTGTGGGTCAGCGCAGTCCTCTAAGCAACATTTCTGTTGCATGAATTTGTCTTCGACAGGTCTTCGTGCGCGACGAAGTGCCCGTTGACGTGATCAAATGGGTCGAATTGCCTGTTGAAATCGAGAAAGAGGTCATTGTCGAGGTTCCCAAGGAGAAGATCGTGGAAAAAAGGGTACCTCGCAAAGTTGTTAAGCAAGGGCCGCGGGATGAGGATCCGCTGCGGCAGATGCAGGAACGGATGCAGCAGATGCAGCAGCAGATGCAGCAGATGCAGCAGCAGCAGCCCACACAGCAGCTGCTCCAGCAGATGCAGCAGCTGCAGCAGCAGATGCAGCAGCTGCAGCAGCAGATGCAGCAGATGCAGCAGATGCAGTACCAGCCCGTAGTCACCGGATCTGAAATCCGTAGACTTGCTGGTGAGGGAAAAGTAATTGGCGAGGAAGTAAGGCCGTGTGCGGCGATGACGCCGGAGCATGTTCGCAACCCAAATACGCAGATCAACATCCTCAAACCTTCTCCGGAATCCGAACAAAAGAGAAAACCTGCAGCTGCACCTGCAGCTGCAGTCCAAGGACATGAAAAATATTTAAAGAAAATGGAGGACGGGGCGAAACCAACAGCAAAGGCAGCGCAAGAAGCAGCAGCTAATGCACAGGCGCGGGCGAGTGAGAAGGAGCGCGCGTTGCAAAAGATGATCGAGCACGCGATGGCGGGCGGTGTGATTGACGAAAGGAAGCAAAAGGAAATCGATCGGGCGAAAGCGGAAGTGGCGAAGGCGCAGGAAGAGGCAGCAAATGCAGCTGCCGCTGCACAGGCGAGGAATTCAGAGGAGGCAGCAGCTAATGCACAGGCGCGGGCGGGTGAGAAGGAGCGCGCGTTGCAAAGGATGATCGAAGACGCGATGGCGGGCGGTGTGATTGACGAAAGGAAGCAAAAGGAAATGGATCTGGCGAAAGCGG
>Ga0209713_10003468_pt1 | contig 10018 bp, 3 predicted proteins | sample ArcOceMetagenome_3_FD_187444 | JGI IMG/M metagenome (GOLD analysis project Ga0209713, IMG submission 187444) | Marine eukaryotic phytoplankton communities from Arctic Ocean - Arctic Ocean- Svalbard ARC20M Metagenome (SPAdes) (version 2) | ecosystem: Environmental > Aquatic > Marine > Oceanic...
GGCTAATGCGGCCTATGGACGCCGCACGGGCCGCGTGGAGGCGCGTCATTGGCCTTCTGGACACCTTCTTGATGTCTCTCTCGACAGGTCGAGACTTCTCAGCTTGTCGTGCTGTGACGGCCGAACGCGGAATATGCTTCGTCTGAAATAACTACCGAGCTTGGACCTCGGCTTGCAGCCATGCAAAGAGTAGACCTCGTTCCTACACGTTCAAGTTTTTCGCCTCTGACGCCGGCTGGGCGTTTGGGAATCGTCGCGCAGGCGCTCCTTATTTTATCAACTCAGGTCCCCTCACTGCGTTCGCCCGAATTGTGTGATTTAGCTCGGGTGGAGTTGTTGCTCCGCAAAAAGTTTTACACGCTCACCCCCATTACTGGTATTGTTATAGGCTGTAGCTTACCTCTGTATCGTATGAAGTAGGGACGAATGGGATTTGCGGGAAGGTTCTTCTTCCCTGGCGTTCCTTTTTTTGAGTGGGCGGGGCATGCAGCGGCACCTGGTTACTGCTCCATCGGCGTGCTCTCGCCGCCATCGTCGTCGCATTCAAAGCACTGGTCGACTCGCGGCGCGGGCGGCGGCACCGGTGGTAGCGCCGCGCCGCCGAGTCCGTCACGCAGCGCACATACACAATGTCGAGCAGCGAAGCCACGCCACGCCGCCTGAAGCGCCACCGCGGCCTCGGCCTGCAGCCACAGCGCAACGATTCCGTGCTTGGCCTTGGCGAACGCGACGGCCCACTCGAGCAGCGGCGTGAAGAAGCCCTCGGCCACGAGCCTCGCTGCGTCAGGGCTCTGGTTCTGCTCGTAGCGCTCGGTCTGCGCCCGGATCTCGGCGCTGCGCTGGTCGGTGCCGATCGCGCCCAGACGGTCGCGCGACACTGGCGACAGGTAACAGAAGTTGTCCTCCGTCTGCGGGCGGCTCTGCGCGACGAGCGAGCCGCCGCGTGCCTTCTGCTCAAAGCTGCGGTCGCCGAACTCGATGCCGATCTGTTTGACCTGGTGCTTCGGGCCGACGGTGATGCCCTGCGTCGCATGGATCGTCGTGCCCTCGGACATGCGAAAGCACGGGCCACGCCGCCTGCAGCGGCAGCTGCAGTCGCCTGTACGCTCCACCGGCACCAAGAGCACCAGCTTTGGCCGCTTTTCGCAGAAGGCGGGGCCCGTGTAGCCCTCAAAATGCGCGATCACGAGCGGGATCTCCGTCGGCTTTGCCGCCGCCTCGGGCGTCGGGTAGAGCACCTCCACCGCCTGGCCGATTGCGCCGTTAACCAGCCCCCACTTTTGCCCGAGGGCGCCGTACATGTTGCAGGTGAGCCGAATCTGCGCGCCTCGCGCCACCCAAGTCGAGGCGGGCACGCCCTGAAACATGTCTGCTGCCTTGGCTCGGGCGTGGCGCCCCTCGTTGGTTGACAGGAGCTTGTAGACCGGCACGCCCTCGACCAGCTCGCGCGACGGCAGCGCGTAGCCGGCATTGAGAATGTTGAGCATGGTTTTGTTGCGCTTCCAGGCCTTTTCCCAGGTGTAGTAGCAGCACAACGTGCCCTGTTTGGGGAGAGAGTATTTGGCACGCTGCGGCTGCGACAAACGGTTGAAGCTCTTCTCCTTGACAAACTCAAAGTCGTACTCGCTGCCCCTTGCGCCACGCCGCATGTTATTGATCGTACTCAGCAGCCTCGCCTCCTGCGTCTCGTCTTGTCGCATCGACTGCGACAGCACGATCACGTCCTCCTCGAACAGGGTAAAGGTGGAGCGGCCGTAGTTCGAGTTGGCTGACCTGCTCGCGTTGCTGAGCAAGCTCAGGTCGAGCACGGGCGGCAGCTGATCAAAGTCGCCTGCCTGCAGCCAGAACGGAAGATGATCACCGCCTGCAGGCTCGTCGGCGCCCTTGCCGCCCGCCACGTTGACGCGGAAGAGGTGAGCAACCCATGCGAACAGCTCGCGACCCGTCATGGAGCACTCGTCGCCCAAGACAGCAAAGACGTGCCGGAGAACCGTCTGCTTATCGATGGAGCCCGTCACGCCGCTCAGCGCGGCCTTGAACCGACTGCCGCATGGAATTCCCAGCAGCGAGTGCCACGTGAGACCGCCCGCGACGTACGCGGCGATGCCCGTCGGTGCGCCAACGATCGCGCCTTGCTGCACACCAGTAACCATGCGAGTGAGTGTGGAGCAGCAGCGCAGCACAAACGACTTGCCTCCGCCCGGCCGGCCAATGAGCAGCACACGCCGCCCACGTGCCTTGAGCCGCAGCGCCAGCAGCTCGTCGTGACGCGCGATCTGCAGCGCCGGCAACTCGGAGGCAAAGGTCATGTAGAGCGAGTGCAGCAGCAGCACGAGAGCTCGTGACTGCGCGTCGTTGGCCTTGCGCGGATCCTCTGCGAAGAGCGACAGCTCTTTCGACTGCTCCGCCCTTTGCTTCTCTCGCTCCAGTGTGTCCTTCCACCATCGCGCTGGCTCGTTCATCGCCTGGAAGCTCGCCGCGTCCTGCAAGTAGTCGGCGTGCCTCGGATCCTGTGGCCTTGTGTGTCGGCGCTGGTCGAAATCATCGCGCGTCGTGAAGTTGTCCGCCTGGAAGTTGTCCAGCTCCTCAGCTTCACTGCTAGTGGCGCCCAGCAGATCGACCCAATCGGGCTCAACGTCGTCGTACTCGTACTCGTCATCATCGCCAGCGTACTGGCTGCTCCTCTTGTCCTTGTCTTTGACACGACCAATCTCGGCCTGCACGTACACCGGGCAGGCGCCCCAAACACTGGGAGGGTCGTCTTCTGTGCGCTCTTTCGACCAGTCCTCAAAGGCAGCGATGGCGTCAGCGCCCGTTGGGAGCGTGTTCTCGTCACGCCACGCCGTGTGAAGTTGGAACATGTTGTGGCAGTACTGCGCGCTCGGCGGGTGTGTGTACCACATGTGATTGCCGGTGATGAGCGGCACGCGCGGTTGCGTCGGCGTCGAGTCGCGCCGCAGCCAGTTGTACGGCGAGAGCGCCTCGTGCTTCGGGTCGCGCGCCTTGTACTTGTCCTTGGTCGAGGCCTGAGCGCTGGCGGGGTTGGTGTCGGCTGCCGTGCGGATGCGGCGACTGCCAGTGAGCGAGAACCTCTCGAACATGGCGTTCGTGTGGCGCAGCGCGCCGTGCTGCTTGCCTGCCGTCTTGCCGCCCGAGAGCATGAACAAAACCTGCTGCCGCGGGAAATCGTTGCCACAGATCTTGATGAGCAGCTGTCGCACCAGCTTCTTCAGCGAGTCATCAGACGACGCATCTTTTACCATGTGTCTCCATATGGCGGCATACTCGCTGCTGCCCTTATTCCCCTTGGACATGTACCCAGGAAAGTAATTGGTCACCTCCGCCAGCTCCGCCGACGTGCATTCCTCCGGCGCTCGGCGGCACATGATGACGGACTGGTCGGCGTTGGCCATCCAATGCTCCGAGACAACCCACATGCCCTGCACAAAGCGAGGGTGATCGCGTGGCAGCTCGATCTTCAGCACGCCTCTCTCCTCCAGCAACGCCGGCTCGGTGCGTCGGGCCTTGCCCAAAGGTGGTGGCTTCGCACAGCCGCTGCATCGTCGGTTGGTGCACTGCTCGGCATGCTCGGCATCCGCGGCCGGGCGCGCCTTGTCGAGGCGGCAAATGTACAGCCGCCCCGTCGCCTCTTCCTCGAGGGCGACCTGATCGCTACCCACGTTGACCACGTAGTATCCCCCTGCTGAATCAAACCGCATCGCCAGGCCCTGTTGCTCCGACGGCGCACCACCGGCCTGCGGCGCCATCGTCCCACGCACCTGATGGTGCACAAGCGGCGCCTCCGGCCCGAAGCCGCCCTTTGCGCATTCGCGGTAGCCCTCCGATGGCGCGCCACGCCGCAGCTCGCACAGACAGTAGCTGCGACGGCAGCGATGGATCGACGTGACGTTGCTCACGTCGATCAAATGGCGCACGGGGTCGGTGGTCGCGACGCGCAAGACAGACAGCGGCGAGCCGTCGGTCGCAAAGTCTCGCGCTGGCAGCGTGCCCTCGGGCGCAGGCCAATCCGCACGATCCGAGCTTGGATGGTCGGCGCGAAAGTTGAATTCGCGCATCCACCGCTCGAGCACGTACGCCTTCCACGACTGCTCACGTGCGGCCTTCGCCTTGGGACTGTCGCCGCCCCCGGTGACGCTCTCGGGCGGACAGTCGCGCAGCACGGCGCGCGGCGCAGCGGGTGGCGGGTCAGCGGAGGCGAGATTCGACGTCGGATCGTGCTGGCGTTCGTACTCTTCGCGCTTGTCGATTGCCTCGCGCCAGGCCTGCACCGCCGCCTCTCCGCCCTCGGAGATGCCACGCGGCACGGGCGCATGCATCGTCCGATGCGGCTCGCCATCTTCGAGCCACACCAGCATGTGCAGATGGATGGCGCCGCGCCCCGCCGCAAACTCCATGACGCCGTAGTGCAGCACGATGCGGAACATCGGCGTCAGCACCTCCTTGATGTACGAAGTGACACGCTGCTCAAAGTAGAGCGTCACCACGTGCGCGTACTCCTGCAGTTTGTTGAAACGCAGCGTCTTGAACGCCTCGGCCGTCGGGTCCGCCGCCCAGCGGCTGTTGCTGCCGTCGTCGCCTGGCCCCTCGACCTTCAGCACGTGCAGAGAGAGGTACTGCATCATCCGTTGCCAATGAAACTCGGCCATCGAGAACGTGATGAACAACGACGGCGGGTGCGGCTTCGGCTGCTGCAGCATGTGCACGACGAGCGCCTCAATCTCCTTGTTGAGGCTCGCGTTGTACGCGTCGGAACCAACGATGTTGCCGCCCCAGAAGTAGATGGCCTTGGCGAGCGAGTTGTCACCTGCCTTGATGCGCTCGTTGAGCTCTGCGAGCGACACCGCGTCGGCGCCGTCGCTGCCGCCGCCACTGCCGAGCCTGGAGCTGAAGAAGAAGGAGCCCTGTGACATCGCGCGGCGACGCTGCAGCACGGAAAACGCGACAAACGGAAACGACTTGTGCCGCGCCGCGCGCTGATCGCCAGTCCACATCAAGTGCTCCAGCCACTCGTCGAATTTGACTTCGATCTGGCGACACAGCTTGAAGTCGGCCGAACCATCCACGAAGATCTCGGGGAATACTTTTGTGAAGTAGTACTCGCCAAACTCGTCCTGCGCCTCCGAGACGCCGACGGAGTGGAACGCGGGTGGCTGCCTGGACGTCGAGTTGCCACGACCGCCGTCGCCACCATTCTGGCGCCCGAGCACCTCGTCCATCGATCGCTGCAGGTCGAGCTGAGGCATCACGCCAGCAAATCCACTGGAGGTCTCGTGATCCTCCTCGCTGGCCCCAGCCTGTTGTGCAGCCGATGGCCCCGTGTCCTCCTCGAGGTCCTCGTTGTGCTGCATCGTTGGGAACTCGATCTCGACCACCTCAGGCCACGGCGTTGCGCCACCGAAGACCGCCGCTGCTTGATTGTCATTCCAAAGCGAGTCGTTCAGGTTGCCATCCTCATCTGTTTCCCGCCGGTAAGGCCCACGTGCATAGGCTTCCAGCTCCTTGACCAAGCGCTGCATCTTGTCGGGTCGCACTTTGTGCTTGCGGTTGCCACCGTCCTTTGTGTAGTAGACGAGGCCGGCCTCGGAGGCGTGCAATGGCAGCGATGTCTGCAGCGTCACCTTGTGCGGCAAGCAGACGGAGTGCATCTTGGACAGCACGCCACCGTGCTTGAGCACCTTCAGGCGAATGCACGGCACGAGCATTCGCACGAGCGCGATCTCGGCGTCCCACGCGTCGGCAAACTCGCCCAAGTCGGTCAGGTGCATATCGTTTTCCTCGTCGAAACGAAGCATCCCATCCTCGTTTTCCAGCTCGGCTTTGCTAGGCGTGCCACGGCAGCGAGAGCACAGGAACGACCCGACGTATTCGGTTCCATCAATGTCCTTACGCGGCTCGTTGGCATACCTGTTGAAGATTGCATCGGCAGCGGGGCTCTTCCACGCGAGAGGTCGCTCCGCCTTGATGCCACGGACATTCTGATTGGCGACCAGACGCAGCTCGCTGATCCAGACTGGCCGAATCTCCGCGCAGCAGTCGCATCGGCCGCCCTTTAGCGCGTCGCGCAGCTGCTCCTCGAGCTGCGCCTGCTTCTCATCCCACGCGTACGCGAGCCCGTCGAACTGGTCGCATCGGTACGCCTCGAGCGGCGTGTAACGGAGGCGGTGCATCACATCGGCGCTGCGGCGCTGCCGAGGCCAGCGCTCCTTCTCCTTCGCGCGGTTGTAGCGGTGACAAATGCGGTCCCAAGCCGATCGGCTCGTCACATCGAATGCGGGCGTGCCCGGTGGCTGCAGCTCGGGAGGCTCGAGGGTCTCCGCAAAGCGCCGCTTGAGCTCCTGCCACCTCGGATCATCATTGAGTGCTGTGGCGTTTGTCGTGAAGCCAAGCGCAGTCGAGTTGGGAGGCAGCGTGACGCCTGGAAAGCGACGCTCGAGCAACTCGAGACGCCGCCGCCATTCAGCATTGTCGACGTGAGCCGCGCGTTCTTTGGAGCTCGTCGTCTCTGGATGCTCCGAGCGCCAACGCCGCCTCGCCTCGCGCACTGCGATCAACAACTGCCATGCAGAGTACGTGATGCCATCGGATTCGAGCCGATTGGCCACTGTGTCTCCATCCAGCATGCATCCTGCGGCCGCAAACTTGGCGTACACGCGCTCCGCACGCTCTCGAACCACGGCTGAAGGCTGTATTTGCGCGGCGGACGGCGGACGTGACAGCGTGACGCTCGATCCGAGCGAGATTGGCTCGTCCAAATCATCGTCGTCAGCGTCAGACGGATCAGAATTGCTCGCATCACGCTCAGGCGACTGATTCTGAGGCGACGGATCGGCGGCGGCCATCTTGTCCAGCCGCGCCTGCTGCCGTGCCTTTGCGTCGCGCCGCTGCGCGAGCACTTTCTCCGCCATCCGCATCCGTCGCTGCACTGCTTCGTTTGGTACGTCGTCGTCATCGCTGTCACCATCCGCAAGCGGAGGGCAGGCACGTGGCATTCTCCAGCTCCTCGTCGGCCATGCGATACAGCATGCTGAAGAGATCGGCATCCGACGTCGCAGACGAATCAATATCCAGAAACACATCGCCACGTCGACGGCTCTTCTTGCGTTGCGACAGCGACACCGCGCTGGATCGTTTCTGCCGTCCTCCATCCGTCGATGTGGACCAGCCGCTCGCAGTGTCATCATCGTCGTCCGACTCGTCGCCCAGCCGAATAGCAGGCTTGCCGCTCGTGCGCCGTCGTGGACGTGACAAAGGCGCGGAACCAACTGCGCCGTCGCTGAGTCGTTGCTGCCGAGCCTTCTCACGAGCACTGCCACTGGCATGTGCACCGTGTCCGTCGGTCTCCGCATCACCCGCTGAACTGACTTTGGGACCCGGGGCTGTTTTTGGGTCAGTCGTGCCCACGACTTCGGTTGCGGGTGTCAACCCAGTGGTCTTTTTCGATTTCTTCGGGCGCTCTGTGTGGGCAGACGCGTAGAATCAGGGTATCAGGCGAGGCATTCGAGCGGGGCAACACATGCACGCCGGGAGCGACGAGCGAGCGGGCGTCGGGAATTGATCGCGCAGCGCGAGGCGCAGTGCAGGCAGTGCCGGAGCGGCGGGGGCGCGGTGCAGACGCAAATGCAGGTGGCATAGACGCGAGGGAGACGCAACAGGTACGGGCACGGGCGCGTGCGGCAGCACCATCTGCAACGCGAGCAGTTGCATCGGCGAGCGGGTCGTCCTGGTCTGCACTCGGCTTCGTCTTGGCGTTCATGTTGCCCATCTGACCTCTCGACGCCCTGCTTCGGAACGGCGCCATAGCCGCTCGACAGAAGTTTTGGCCTGCCACGAAACGAACGACGCGACGAGTAGCAGTCGAGTTTGCTAACATATGCGAGCATAGTTCGTTCGTGTTTCACGAGAGTGTGGAGCAGGCGGCCGGCGCAGAGGGTAACGAGTGCCGCGAGCGGTCGCTCTTTGCATCGCGATTGGGCACGTCACGCGTGCAACCAGGCCCCGAGGGTAGGAGGCGAAATACGCACAGGACTGCAAAGCGCCTCGCGATGGCGCGTATCCCTCATGGTGTTGCGCGTACACTGGTGGCCACGGCGGCCCACCGGCGCTTGCCACGCCCGGTCTGAGGGTGTCGCCCTGCCCGAGAGGCCTGTCTCCGCCCGCTGCGTGCGTCTCGCGCGCTCGCGTGCGTCCATTGCAGAGCTCTGTCGCTGGCGCAACAATGCTGCGCTGCGCCTGCTGCAGAGCATTTGCAGCACAGGTGCTCGCCGACCGAGCTGCTCGTGATCGGCCAGGACGATGCCAATGACATCGCGCAGCCCGCCAGCGCAATCTTCCTTTGCGTGGTGGCCATTTGCGGAGCGCTTTTGCATTGACAGTCTGGCCTGCTGGCATTGGGCTGCACTCGCCAGGGCCGCACATTCCAGCCCAGCCATCCCAGCACAAACGCCTTGTACCAGCCTCGAGTCCTGCTTCTCAGCTTTCATTTCCACCGCCGTGCACTTCGCAGGTCAATCGGAGCGTCGAGCGGCACCTGCAAAAGTGCAACAGCTACTGCCTGCATAACATGACAATGCGCCAACTACTTCTGCATCATGGCACCGCAGATGAGCGATCGGGTCAGTGCTTGCGCCGAACCTTTCCTCAGCGGTGTGCGACGTGGTAACTGTGCTAGTCCTCTGGACGGGCACGGGCCACGTCGCAGCGCAGCAGCGCCGGCAAGAGGTTAATGCGCAACCTCAAAAACATTGCCCGCACACCTTGCACGAGGGATGACGGATGTGAACCCGAGGCGGCTTGAGCTATGCTCCGCACCCGGAGGGGAATTCCTAAAGATCCATAAGAAACGCCACCAAAGGCACCAAAGGCAGGTGAGTCAGCAGCAGGAGACCGACGGCCCCAGGGCGGAGACGGGCAGCGGTCGTCGAAGTTGGTTTCCGCCCGAGACTTCGACCGGCTAAAGCCGGGTCTTTACTTTCAGCGCCGTGCGCGCAGCTCCTTAGCAAAGTTCCGCGCGAAATCGCGCGGCAACCTCCGGGCGCTCGGTCACCGCCGACGTCCAGCCCGCCTAGAGACGGTCTTAGTACTTCAATATTTCACTCGGTCAAAAAAGTATATTCCTCCTGCCTGTGAGAGCTTTCCAACGCCGTGCCGAGCGTCCTCAGACTCCAACTCTAAGGCAGTATCAACATGCCCCACTAGAGCACTGGCTGGCCATGACCGTGGCTGGAGCCCTCTATCTAATCTGTGAGTGAGAGACTCATGACCACAAACTTCAGATGTATCCAGGAGTCCACCTGATCAGGCTTCCCTTGTGCCTCTCGTGTCGGCACCCGAGCGCCGTAGGCGCAGCACCGGCGAACGGTGGCGGCAGCTCGTGCCCCTCTTGCTTGATGCCATGCTTGACATGATGCTTCTCAAAAAATGGTGTCCTCCTCCTCGATGAGTTCCTCGCGGTTCTCAATCGGGCGAGCACGACTGCAAACAAACAAATCGTCGTCACCGTTCGGCGCCGCTATGCGGCGCAAGGCGCTACGCGCCGGGCGCTACGCGCCGGTACCCTCGCTCCGCGCCGGGCGCCGGTAGCCTCGCTCCGATCGTACTTGCAAAACTTCATGCGCTGTCAGTCAAGTCAGTCAATGTCTGCGCTCTTATAAAGAACCACGTACTCGGCTATTGGGGAACCGGAGGGGAATGCAGGGTGAAATTTGTGCGTGCCGTCCTCGATTTCAGGACCCGATTGAGGGGCAGCCTGCCAGGGGCTGCGTCCCTGCTCGGGCGCCGTCCTCTCAGCACTGTCGCGGATCGGGGAACACAGACAACAACGAACTCGGCATACGTCTCTCTTCTTTCTCCTGGCGGCCCTGTCTGGCCGCTTCCGTCGCGTCGCACCGTAAAGACAGCGCGTCATGTCCTATAGGCCCTTCTCATGAGTCCACGGGAAAACCACAGCTTGTGGGAAAAACCCGGGCTCCTCGCACTGACGAAGTCGAAGAGGAACGGC
>Ga0209713_10003472_pt1 | contig 10011 bp, 10 predicted proteins | sample ArcOceMetagenome_3_FD_187444 | JGI IMG/M metagenome (GOLD analysis project Ga0209713, IMG submission 187444) | Marine eukaryotic phytoplankton communities from Arctic Ocean - Arctic Ocean- Svalbard ARC20M Metagenome (SPAdes) (version 2) | ecosystem: Environmental > Aquatic > Marine > Oceanic...
AATTCATTATCTCAATTCATTATCTCAATTCATTATCTCAATTCATTATCTCAATTCATTATCTCAATTCATTATCTCAATTCATTATCTCAATTCATTATCTCAATTCATTATCTCAATTCATTATAACTAATTTATAAATTTAATTTGCCGTATTATTATAGTATTTTCACCACATGGTTCTGTAAAAACTATTTTAAAAAATCTACCAGAAACCTTATTAAAAACGAACTCTTTTAATTTGGCATTCTTTTTATCAAAAATATTTTTTAAACTTCCGTAATTAATATTTTGGAATTCGTCTAAATAAATCCAAGGTCCGCAAATAGTTTCACTATATTCTATAAAAAACGATTTAGGTAATTCATAACCTCCCCATAAAGCATTACCAGTCGCAATCATCAATTTACTAATTAGTTGCACCTTTCCAATATCAATAATGATATACTCATTTATACCGATTTGATATCTATTATATAAAATATCATCACTTGTTGAAAAATTACCATTCGTTAATATATGGATGACATAACCGTTTGAATTATATGCGATTTGATTACACATTATCAATAATATACTGATATATTAAAAACAATATTCATAATTTAAAAAAGAACAATATTAAAACCATTCCTTATAATAATTATATAATAATCCCTTATTTTATAAAACTAAATTTAAATTATATTTAGTTATTTCTTAGAAAAAATTGAAATAAATAAATAGGATATATTGTTATATTGAGAGTTTATAGATTTAAAATAGAATATATCTATTAAATATATCAAATATGTCAAATATGTCAAATGCAGATTATTTCGCAAAAAATATAGATGATGTAGAATCTGAAGAAATTTATTCTGGCTGTATCGCTGAAAAAAATAATATAATATCTAAAAAACCAAGAATCGTCAGTAATATCAATCCAATTATTATAGCAAATTATGTCAAATACAAAATACAAAATACAAAATACAAAATACAAAATACAAAATACAAAATACAAAATATATTTATTAAATGACTATTTTTAAACTATATTTTATAAAAAAATTGAATTTAATAAAAGTGTATTTTATTTAAAATTAAAAATGCCATCAATCGAAATTCGCAAATTGAAGAAGAAGTTGCGAGAAATTGAATTACTAAAATCAAAAGATTTATTAAACAATGAGCAATTAACCAAATTATGCAAAGAAAATGAAATCAAAAATAAATTGCAAGAATTAGAAGTGTTTTTTGAATTTAATAAAAGTAAAAATATAAGTAAGCAAAATGCAGAAGTTAAAAATAATTCAAAACAATGCAAATACGAATCAAAATCAAAAAAAAAGAAAGCAGCAAATCAATCAGATGAAGAAGATGATATGACAATATTAGAAAAATATAAGTATAGTGAAAACAATGAACTATGGAATGACTTTAATATTAATCAAGTAACTAAAAATAACACGAAAAAACACCAAGCTTTATTGAAGAAAAAACAAGATGAAATCAAACTTGAAGCGTATTTTAAATATAAAAGCAACGAATATCTATAAATACTTAATTATTTAATATCTAATATTTTTCTATTATAAAAATTGATTTATATTTAGCAAAATATATATGAGTAAAAAATATAATTATTTTTGTAATACCAATGAAAACAAAAAAAAAATATAATATATCAAAATCTGAACCTCATATAATATCGGCATTCAACTTTTGGAAAGTTATACCTAAAACTAAAGATAAACTTAAAAGCAAGGATAAACTTAAATTGGAAGAAAATCACAAAAAGACTGTAGACAAATTATCTAAATTGGATAAAAAAATAAGAATATCGTTAAATAAATGTCCCGATACTATGAATTTATTCTTTAAAAGTTTAAAATCTTTATTTGAAAATTATGAACAAGACGAAATAAACGACGATTCGATTGAAACACTAGCCGAAGTGTTTTACACTATATGCCAACACAGAAAGGAATATCATAAAGAAACCTATTATATAAAGGCTTTAGAAGAACAAACTAACTACAATAACAACGATAGTGATAAAATTATAATAGGTTATCAAGGACCATATTGGTAAATTTCAATACATGTAATATATGTGTATACTTATACATATCTATATATATAATTGATTTAAGAGATTTTTATTTTTTTAATCCATTAAATAAGATAATTAAAATTGATTTATTCTTAAATATACCTTATTAATATTAATTCTATAATGGAAGCATCTTCGGTTAATATTAATACACAACCACAATATGAAGATAATGAAGATAATGTTCAAAACGAAATTCATCAACTAACCGATTTTCAACAAGAAACTCTCCAATATAATTTTAAGATAATAAATATAATGATTTATCATTTAAATAAAGATTTAAATCAAATGATAGAATCATTATCAAAAAGAAAAAAATTTCCAGATAATACTATTAGTTTTAGTAAAGTAATTGAAGACATAGACTTAAAAAATTATACAAAAACTATAACTAATAATAATGATAATATTGTTGAAACCAAAAAAAAATTATATAGTATAGTTATGAATGTATTAAATTATTTGAATATAGGTGAGGAATATGAACCAGCGTTAAGAAGTAATTATAACTACAGTGGGGGTGATTTTAAAAATGACCCAATATTATATACTTCCGAACAATTGAAAATGATAGAGTTACTTATTCACGATAAAATAATCGTTGAGGATTGGTATAAAAATGATTTAAATCTGTAAATATTCCAAATAATAATACTGACTTTTATTTAAGAGTAATATTTTTTTTATAAATTTGATTTAAAAAATAAAAATTCTATTTTAATAATTAAATTTATTATATGCAGAGTTCCCAAAGATGTCCACATTGTGGTATAGAAATCATTATAGAAGAGTTGAAATGTTGTATAATACGATGTGGTATATATCAATTAAAGAACGGAAAATGGCGTCAAATGCCCAAACACGGTAAACAAGAACGAATTCAAAAAATAATAGAAAACCATAATATAATTGGTTGTGGTAATCCTATAAAATATGAAAAGAGTCAAAAAAAACTAATTAAGTCAAGTTGGAAATCTTAAATAAATAATTAATTTCGTAATTCAAGCATATGAAATATGTGAGTATTAATAATATTCAATTGGTCAAATCTAAATATACTTGATAAAATATCTTTTAATGTTAAGTGACTTATTTCGGTTTTAGTAAATAAATTTTCAACCTTATTAATATTATTTTGATTGATACCTATTTTTTTACATTCTAAAATAGAATAGAATTTATTTAATGCGAAATAAAAACTATCATTCTTAATATCAAATAGAATTTTAGAGTTTATTATTATTGAATCAATTATAGTATCTTTAGTTTTATTATAATTATTTTTATTATCAATAATTGAGTCCTCCATTGGATTAACTACGACAACTTCTATATAAATTTCGTTTGTACTAATATTTTTATAATCCATAATAATGTAAAAATATACCTTTTTTCTTTAGGTACGTTTAAAAATTATTAAAAGATATATTTTTTATTAATAAATTATAATGTCATATATATTTGAAAATAGATATACAATATCTGTAAATAAGTTGTATAAAAAATTAAAAGGGAGTATTATAGATTTTAAGATAAACAATATAAACCAAGATGTAATTACTATATCTTATCCGTGTAAAAATGAATTCTATGAATTATTAAGTGAACTTGAGCTCCAGAGGTTCGGATTTGAAAGTGAATTTTATAGATATGTAACAAATGAAGGAAGCGATTTTAAAAAGATAACAAATTATGAAAAAATAATAAATACTACCAAATATCCGGTAATAAATAATAATTATTCTAAATCATTTGATAAAGAATATGATACGCCTATACGTTCATATTTTTTTAGCAAAGTAAAAGATTTAAGCATATGGCGCGAATTCGAAGATGAATATTCTAATCTTAAAGATAATATAAGAGAATTTCTTATAAATAATAAGAACAATATTGACGTGCTAGATATTGATTATAAAAAATATATAGAAAAAAATATTGGAAATACTTATTAGGTATGAGCCAACTATTATATCATTTTTATTCGGAAAAAATATCACCGACAAGAATGTATAAAACAAAATAATCCGTATTTATTCATTGTGTTTGAGAATAGATTATAATGAGAAATATACTTATAAATATTTTATTTAAAATATTTTATTTAAAACATTTAATCTTAATTAAATGACAATGTTTTATAATAACAACTCCAAAATCCATGGTATATCTATTTCTTGTGGAATATATAATGCTTAAAAATTTTAATACAATTTAATTAAATATTATTTATTAATTATTTAGTATTCTTGTGATAATTTTCAATTATCTTTGATATATTGATAAAATGAAAAACCAAAAGAATTTACTACTATAGAACGCAAACTACATATCATAAAACCTTTCCAAATATTACCAATTTTAAAAGCAGAATATATATCTTTACTATAATCAGTTTGTATTCTAGTTTTAATGACATCAAATGGATATGAAACGAACCAAGATATCCAGCCGGCAAAACCTCCAGCAAAAAAAGGGGGAAGTATATTATTTTCATATAAATAAAAATAAGAACCAAAATAAAACGAATTCCCTAATGATTCTCGCATAAATGTAGAGTGAAATCCTTTATATATGAAAACTTTATCACATTTCAATTTATTTTGCATTCTTACCTTATATAATTCAAAAGGATTTACTATGAAACTTGAAAATCCACCAGATAGAAAACCAGAATAAAAATAATTATTAGTATAATTATAAATATTTTTATTTAAACCAAATTGCGATGAAACAATCACCGAATTTCCAATAATTGGAGGAGTAACACCTTTATATAAACGAGTTATATGTAATTCCTTATAGATATTAATGTTCTGTTGTTGTAATACTTTTATAGTATCAAGTGGATGACCAATAATAGTTTGTAATGAACCTGAAATAAAACCTAATATAAAATCATTCATTAATATTATATAAATTATATCCTATTAACAAAAACTATTATACATATTTTTAAATATATATAGTAATAGACCCATTTCCAAAATCTTTATTTGTAAGTAATATGTTCTCCATATTCAAATATTTAAAGCATAAAGAAGTATTACCAACTATCGTACACGAATTAATTTGCATTTTAATGGAATAATTATCAAACATTATATGTCCATATACTGTATAATTACATTTAATTATATCTGATAAATAATTAATATTTTCAACCTTTCTTAATTTAATAGTATTGGTATAAACACGTATTCTTCCACTTAAAAATCTAAAGGGTGCCTCTATATTTCTATGAAATTGATGAGAAGAACTTCTATAACCAATTTCTTTATTAACTCTAAAGGGTTTATTATCGGAATAACAGACACTTTTTATAAAATTTAGTTTTAAAGATTCCTGTATATATGGGTCGTATACGCAAGCATAATTAAATTCATTTTCTATATAATTATTATCATTACACTTATCATTACACTTATCATTACACTTATCATTACACTTATCATTACACTTATCATTACACTTATCATTACACTTATCATTACACTTATCATTACACTTATCATTACATTTTTTAAAAGTTAGTTTATATTCTAATTGATGATTACACGATTTATTCATATATTCTTCTAAATACTCCATAAACTTTATAATAATAAACATATTTTAATAAAATAATACAAAATTAAATTCTTGGATTATTTATTTTTTTTGCAATAAACTTATATCAAATATTAATAAATTTTAATTAGTATATATTATTATATTTAGGGTTACAATACTAAATACAATACTAAATACAATACTAAATACAATACTAAATACAATACTATTGAAAAAATATTATGAAATATTTTGTATCACCGTAAAATTAAATTATACTTTTAAGTATTAGAAAAACAAGTATAATAAATGTACTAAAACAAGAAATATTTTATGATAAAATATCGTATGTGAATTTACAACTTACACTAAACAAAATATTATACTTATGATATGAGAGTACTATTGGATTAGAAATATATAATTTGAAATAAATTTGATATAATTAAACAATAACCCCAAATAAAATAAAAATTCAATAGACTATTGAATATCTATTATAAAATCATAGATATTCAATAAGTTTTTTATTAATATTTTCTATTATATAATCAAAAACTTATTTAATTTTTTGATCATATAATAGAAAATATTAATAAAAAATTTCCTGATAAAATAATTTACCAGGAAGAAATAAATCTAAATAAAACAGAATCAAGAATAAAATGTTGTTATTAAATTATCTACGACAAATCGGACAATTTTTTTTATATTTCCACCATTTATTAATACATTTCTCATGGAATTCATGAGAACATTTTAATACTTTGGTTTTTGAAATATTATTTTCATCGCAACAAATAACACACATAAATTGATTTATTTCATATTCTGAACCATTTCCCTTTCTTGTGGAATTACAACATAAACTATCAGATTCTCGTGTGGAACAAATACCCATGGTTACTTCTAACCTATATAAAAAAAAAATAATATAAATTATAAATCTAAAAATTTAATTAAACAATATTGGTTTTAAAAATTATATGAAATTTTAGAATTATATGAAATTTTAGAATTATATGAAATTTTAGAATTATATGAAATTTTAGAATTATATGAATTTCAAAAATTATATGAATTTCAAAAATTATATGAATTTCAAAAATTATATGAATTTCAAAAATTATATGAATTTCAAAAATTATATGAATTTCAAAAATTATATGAATTTCAAAAATTATAATTAAATTATAATTACCAGTTATGTAAAAGATTGAAAAATTATAATAATAAATAAAATATTTAAATCAACAAATAAATTAAATTCCTATTAATATTTTATATTTATTAATTATATAATATAATATTAAATATGCCAATACGAAATATTAATAATCATATTCAAAAAATATCAAAGCAATTATATAGTAATTTATTAGAAAAAAGTGAAGAAAATTTAAATAATATTGATTTAAATGATGAAAAACATTTGCCAAATAAAGAATTAGTTAAGAAATTACTTATAAAACATGAAAAATTTATAAAAGATTGTAAATTAAAAAAGAAATATTATATAATAGCACATAAAATATTTCTAGAACTTGTGGGACAATATGATAAAATATATAATAATATGGAAGATAATCAAACTTTAAAATTGAGTTTACAATTAAAAAAATTCATAAATAATACCAAAACCCTTAAAACTATAGATAAAAATCAATTAAAAAAATTAATAACATATTCATTAAAAGTAAAAGGAGATGTAAACAATATTGATGATAATATCAGTAAAAAACATCGTAAATTAGTTGAAACAATATTAACTATGACAAATAAGAAAAAAAAAGTCAAAAGTCAAAAAAAATTGTTAAAAAGTATTATAAAAAAAAGTAAGAAAAAATCATATAATAATGATAACGATAATAACAATAATTTTTATACAAATGGTAAATATCAATTAGAATTATTAAAATTAAAAAAAGCAAGAAAGAATGCTGATAAAGAAAAATTTAGTGCAGAAAAATTATCAAAAATAGCAAAAAAGAAATTAAAATTATCAAAAAAAATAGATAAAAAATTGTATTTATCAAAAGAAGAAGTCGAAAGAAAAATAAAATTTGCCAAACGAGCAGAATTATTATCACAAAGAGAAAGCAAACAAATAAATGAATTAAAACAAAGATTTGAAAATGAAATGTCTATTAAAATTGATAAAGCCGAAAAAGCTGAAGAAAAAGCAAAAATCGCAATAAAGGAAGCTGAAGAAAAAGCATTAAAAGCGAGAGATGAAGAGAAAAAAGCATATAAATATAAGAACGAAGAATTATTGAAAAAAGCAAAAGAATATGCGAAAATGGCAAGTTTAGAAGCAATCCAATCGGACCAAGCAGCTAAAATTAAAGAGGAAGAAGCATTAATTGCTCAAAAAGAAGTGGAAGATTTAAAAGATACTATTAAAAATCAGACAACTGAAACTTTAGAAAAAATAAAAATCGCACAAGATAATGTGTTAAAAGCAACAATGGAAGCCAAGGAAGCAATTAAAATACAAGAAGAGTTATCTAAGAAGTCCAAATTTACCGAAGAGGGTTTTAAAAAAATAATAAAAGAAGTTCAAATAGCAAAAAATAATGAATTAGAGAGTAAATTTTCTGAAAGAGAATCCGAACTCGAAAAAAAATTAGATGAAATAAGAAAAAGAGAAAATATAATAGAGGAAAGACAAAATAGATTAGAAAAAGATAAACCTCAACCACCTCAACAACCTCAACAACCTCAACAACCTCAACAACCTCAACAACCTCAACAACCTCAACAACCTCAACAACCTCAACAACCTCAACCCCCACAAAATCAACCCCCACAAAATCAACCCCAACCGGAGTTATTAATAGACTATTTCCCTCAAATACCAAAAATACCAAATTTCCCAAAAAATTTACCTAGTGATATTTTAGATTTAATATCAAATCTAAAACCGATAGAAACTGAAAAACCTGTTATAGGTAAATCTCACCAATATGAAAAGGATAAACTTTTAAAAGTAATAAATGAAAAAGATAGATATATTGAGGAATTAAAAGATAAAATAACAAGAACGAATGAATATAAAAGAAAAATAAATTTATTATTAAAAGAAATAGAATATGAAATGGATGAAGAAAAATGCAAGCAACTTAGGGAAGATTTAGAAAATTTAAAAATGGAATTTAATATAGAAGAAAATGAATTAAATGAAAGTTTAAATGATTATTTTGGATTAGAACATAGTGATAAAAAATTAACTGAAAAAGAAGCTAATTATAAAAGAGAAATGGAAATAAAAAGAAAAAGGGAAGCAGAAGAATTAGAAAGAAGCAAAAAAAGGGAAGCAGAAGAATTAGAAAGAAAAAACAAGATAGATGAAGAAGAATATCGAAGAGAATTAGAAAGAAAAGAAGTAGAGCGTAAAAGACAACTTAAATTAAAAGAAGAAGAATTAGAAAGACAAAGTAAAAAAGAAGAAGAAGAATTAGAAAGACAACGTAAAAATGAAGAAGAAGAATTAGAAAGACAACGTAAAAATGAAGAAGAAGAATTAGAAAGACAACGTAAAAAAGAAGAAGAAGAATTAGAAAGACAACGTGAAGTAGAAGATTTAGAAAGACAACGTAAAAAAGAAGAAGAAGAATTAGAAAGACAAATGGAAAAAGAGGAGTTAGAAAGGGAAAGACAAATGGAAAAAGAAGAACACCAAAGAAAAATTGCAGAACAAGAATTAAAAAGACAGCAGGAAATAGAAAATATAAAAAAGCAAGAAGAGAATGTTGAAAGAAAAAGACAAATGGAAGAAGAAGAACGTTTTAGGTTGATTGCAGAAGAACAATCAAAAAGACAAAATCAGATAGAGTTTGATAAAAAATTAGCAGAACAAATGGAAAAACACGAAAAACTCCGTAAAGAATTGGAATCAAATAAAAGAGAAAAGGAATTTAAAATTCTTCATGAAACAGATAAACAAAAATTTGAAGAAGAATATAATTTTAGACAGAAATTATTAGAAAAACAAATAGAAGAAAATGAAAGAAAAAGAAAGCTCGATGAAACAGAATATCAAAGAAAGATTTCAGAAAATGATGAAAGAATAAAAGAATTATTGGAAAAAGAAAAAAGACATAAAGAATTAGAGAATGAATCACAAGAAAGGGAATTAAAAAATCAACAAGAAGCAAGATATAGAGAATTAGAATATCAAGAGAATTTAAAGAAACAAAAAATAGAACAAGATAGACTTATAACTGAATTAGAATCAAATAAAAGAGAAAAGGAATTTAAAATTCTTCATGAAACAGATAAACAAAAATTTGAAGAAGAATATAATTTTAGACAGAAATTATTAGAAAAACAAATAGAAGAAAATGAAAGAAAAAGAA
>Ga0209713_10003473_pt1 | contig 10011 bp, 9 predicted proteins | sample ArcOceMetagenome_3_FD_187444 | JGI IMG/M metagenome (GOLD analysis project Ga0209713, IMG submission 187444) | Marine eukaryotic phytoplankton communities from Arctic Ocean - Arctic Ocean- Svalbard ARC20M Metagenome (SPAdes) (version 2) | ecosystem: Environmental > Aquatic > Marine > Oceanic...
GACGATCAAAGTCTGGGATGCATGTCTGTTGGCACTGACACCCTCTACCACTCGTTCTATGACCACGTTTTTGGGTGTGTGGCATCAGTCGTTAGCACTGACGTCCAAATGGTTGCGGGGTCGACGGGGCGTTAGAGGGGGTGATTCTAGGCTGCACTGCACCGTTCTCCCCGCCGTACCGCTCGCCGGGGGCCGTGGAAGTGGCTACGTACGAGGCGCCCCATTTTAGGGTTGAAATTTCATCTGAAACCCTTCCGCGCGCGGCCGGCGGTCGGGTTAAGCTGCCCAACTCGAGCCAGCAATGCCGCAAAAGCCAACCCGAGTGCGCCTCACAGCGCCTCGCCGCCAAAGACAAAGCTCCGTCGACCAGAGCGCAGCAGAGGGTGCCGGCACACCCCTCGACACGACCGACGTCGGCACGGCCGAGGTCGGCGATATCCAGGAAGAGAGCATCGGCACCGTGGCAGACCAGAGGCTGGAAATATTTGCCCAGCTGTTGTGGCTGACGCCGGCTGACCTGCGGAAGGTGGCGCTCATCGAGGCCGAGCTCAACGGTGCGGACGCAGAAGTGGAGGGCTCCGTGAGCGACTACCGTCTGCGGCAGATGGCTCGAGATGGTCCAGAGGCGCAGTGCAAGAGACACGACGTTGTGCTGCGACTGTCTCAGGACAAGGAGCGCGCCAGGCGAGAGCGCGACTATCACCACGTGCCCTTGATGCAACTGGCTAGGGGCATCAAGCTGCTCGACAAGCAGGTGAAGGAGAGCGTCTGGGAGGACGAGACCAAGGCGCGACGAGTCGTCGGACGCAAGCTCGCGACGCGCGCGGTCCGTCGCATGCACGCGATCAGGCCCCCACCTGACTACGCGGTGCACCCCTTGGTCTATCACGTCACGCACGACAACACGTACGCGACGCAGCAGAAGGGCCTGGGCTCGCAACGGCACCGCGGCGTGGAGCGGGTCGATAGCACCGGCGCCGCCGTGGAGGTGTTCCGGATGCACTACGTCAACTCGCACGGCATCGCGGTTGACCGGCGCGAGGTCGAGATGAGCCAGAAGGAGTGGGAACTCATCGCCCAGCGCGGGCCTTACTCGGGCGCGTTCCAGCGTGTCCTCGTGCCGTTGCAGCCCGCAGCGAGCGTGCGCGTGATGAACACGCTGCTCGAGGAGACGGCGGGGCGGACGGCAAGCGCGCTCCACGCGCTCCACGTGTCTGGACAAGCACCGACGCTGCAACAGAAGGCCGAGGCGGTCCTGAAGGCGATGCTCGGTCGGAACCACGACATCGAGCTCCCCCCGCCGGCGTACATCCAAGACTTCCCGCCGATCTTCGACTGCAACACGCACTCGTACGAGGACTTGGTGAGGATCATCGCGCACCTCGAGAAACAGTGCGAGACGACGCCCCTCGTCTTGCGCGTCAACGGCGACGGCCAGTCGTGCATCTTTGCCAGCTTCCTCAAGTCGAAGTGGCCCGAGCGCTACAAGCACCTGCTCATCACCAACGGGCACAAGCACTCCTGGGGGCACGACATGTTCAGCGGCATCCGGCTCTATTGGCGTGCGATCTTCGCTCGACTCGCTGCACGGCTTGGTAAGGAGCGCGTCACGGACTTCATGAAAGACATGAGCGACGACAACTTCGACGACGCCGAGGACTTTCTAAGCTCAGTCGCAGTCGCCTCGACCATCTTCCTCGCATGCTGCGTCACCAACCCACCGCCGGAGCTCTTCCTCAAGGATCCCGCCAAGTACAAGTCGATGGTCGGCAACGTCGACGGCATCGCCATCCTCGAGGCGTTGCAGTGGGTGGCGTTGCCAGCAACGGAGTGGCACCGGGCGGCGAGAGAGTGCAATGGCCAAAGGGTAGACGAGCTGCACGGGCTTGCGTTCCACAAGTTCCGCGCGGCGCACAAGGTGATGTCGCGCAAGATCACCTTGCTACACCTGCTCTCCACGCACGCCACCGCCCCCGCGATCTCCAAATGGATCAGAGCCACGCCGTCCGACACCTGGGTCACCTACCCGCAATACCACGACGCTATCCAAGAGGGCAAGAACCTCTCGCAGAAGGCCAGAAACGTTTCGCACGACCTGTCCGCTTCTCTTCACTTCACACCGATGCAGGTCAGGGTCTGCTCCACTAGCGCAATGCACTCTATAGCCGCCTGCTTGTGTTGATCCCCAACTGCTGCCCCTGCACGCTCGCAGACGGCAATGGCTCACGTATCGCGCTCGTACGACGCCGTGATGGAACCGTCCGAGTCGGCACAAAACCTTGGCTATCGCAAGTCCGCCATTCATGACGTGATGGAGCTGGTCCGATGCTTCGAGGAGGTTGTTGGCACGGATCTCGTGACGCCAACGACGCGGAGCCACTTGTGGTACAGCGACGTCGGCCGGTGCGTGAGCGCCGACGCGCCAGACATCAAGTACACGCAGCCGTGGGCGTGGATTTGGCGTGTGGCAGAAGGCCGTAGCCTTGGCGAGATGGCTGCTAAGGCTGAGCCGTGGGATGCGGTTGTGGAATCTCTCATCAAGCAAGACTCGATGTTTTTCATGTAGGGTCTGCAATTTTTTGTCCGGGTTGCGTGTTTCTCGATTTGATATATTTGATTGTTTATCGTGTGTAAGAACGCGCGATACATTTGCGATCGTAAGTAAAACCGGCTCTGCGTGTCGCGCGCCCGTGAAGTGGAGCCCTCGATATTCCTCCACGTTTGGCGCCAACGGTATTGGCGCCCACGCACCAACTCAAGGACACACAACTGATTTTCTCTAATGTCGGCGTCGCAACACGTAGCTGTTTTCACCTCTGATGGCGGCTCGTACAAGGTGAAGGACATGGACGAATTTAGCAACATGGAGGTGCCCGTGACATCGATGCCGCTCGGCGCGTCGTATCAGGTAAGCGCCAATCCGCGACCCACCCCCCCGCCAGCTGCCTTTTATGTTGCAGACCTCCCTTGCCCTCCGGCGCCGCGTCGCGCCGCGGCGATGGCCCAATCGGTCGACGCCGTGCTGCAGTTGACCACCCTTGAACGCCGCGTCGACCCGTCCGCAGTGCACGCTCAAACAGAAGAGGTACAAGGTGGTGCCAACCAATGTGTCAGCGGCGGATGTTGTATTTTCAGACCCACTGCATGCAATTGGCAACCAGGGCACCAACGAGGTCTACTTTGCGCGACTCGACCAAGTCGAGCCAGCGGCGACGCGCACGGTGTATGGCAAGCTCGACCAAGGCGCACTCAAGCAGCCAATGCTCGCCCCGAAACCGGTCCACCTTGGCAAGGCCGACACGGTAGCGCTCCAACAAAGGCTCATCGAGGATTACAACCGTGGGAAGCGCCCCGGCATGGTTGGTCTGAAGGGCGCGAACCCGGGCTACCACCCGACCCTGGCCGAGCACCACCAGAACAAGGAGGCGATCTTCGGTGAGCGCCTCCTCTCATGCAAACCACACCGACACCCGCCGGCTCATATGCGCAAGGCCGCCCCCTCACACCTTCGGGCCCCCTCGCACCTGTCGCGCAGATCAGCCGATCGTAAAAGAGCACATGGCCGAGAAGCTGGAGGCGATTATCGAGGATGAGGAGGTAGATGCCATCGCCAACAAGGACGCGAAGGCCCGCTCGACCTCAACCAGCAACGACGCCGAGCTGGAAGATGAGCTCTCGTCTCGGTTCAACGAGACTGAGAAGGTCATGAGCTCGTCGAGCACCGATGAGCACGTCGAGAAGCCCATCCAAGACCCGGCGGTCGAGGCCTTCACGAGCGACCCGTCCCTCGTCGACGGCGCGCGCTTCGCCACCAAGCCTGAGAGCAACTCCACGCCAACGACTCCGAGCTCGAGCTCGACCGAGGAAGAGTCCATGGACCAGATGACCGACGAATCGATGAGCCCTCGGAGCATCAGCTCCGTCGCCGGCTCGGTCAACTCGGGCAGCAGTCCCGAGATCGATTCGGACATGCCTGTTCGCAGGGCCGTCAACCATGCCGTCAACCTGAAGTCGTTGGCCAAGTCCGGCCGCTCGCTCACGGGCAGGCTCGAGTCCGTCAAGATGGACGAGGAGATGCCGGATGTTGCGGAGCCCATCCTCACCAACTCCCCCCCTCCGTCGCTGGGTGGCTCCGAGCACTCAACGCCAGCTCTCGATGTCAAGAGCGAGAGCTACATCTCTGGAGACGACGACGACGACTACGAACCGGGGGCGTCGCCGACGTTTGGCACGGCAGCCAAGGGCAAGGGCGAGGAGGACGAGGAGGACGAGGAGGACGAGGAGGACGAGGAGTATGAGGAGTCGGACGAGGGCGAGGGCGTGGTGCGCCGCTCTTCGTTGCACCGCCCCTCGGGCGCACGCGCGGTGCTACGCCCCAAGAACGAGAACGGCGAGGACCTGTCGGAGCATAACTGCATGGCGCTTGAGGGCAAGCACATACTCGTGAAGCGCACGATGTCGACGGCGATGCAGCCTGGCGTAGTCGCGATGGTCGAGGTGAGCAAGGTGACAAAGCCAGTCGGCATCTTCCTCAAGGTCGAGCTTGACAGCGGCAGCGTCGAGTGGCTCACGGTCGGCGGGACTGGGCGTCTTCACGAACTGGTCTGGCCGCCCAAGCAGCTTCCCATGGTGGCCCCCGGGCGCTCTGGGATTCGCGAGATGTTCCGCAAGCTTGGCGAAGGCCCGCCGCCCCACAGCAAGATTGACACGGACGAAATGACGCCATCGTGTCTCCTCTTGGACGCCCCGAGGTCTATGGCCGGCAATGCCAACTTCCGCAACGGCCTCGGCAGCACGGAGTGCGTGTTCTTCCCGGCTCTTCGGGCGAGGGGGTGCGGCGAGCCGGTCCTTCGGGTCGGAGACGTCATTACTTACCAGACCGTCAACGGCACGACGAAGGAGCTCAACGCGCCCTCTGAGATGTTCGTCGTCATGGCCGTTGGGACCATGCTGGAGGTCAACCCTCACCCTAACCCTGGCCCTGACCCGTTCGGGACTACGGCCGGGAACACGTACCAACGTGTGTCCTGGCCCCATACTGGCCCCATCCCTCCGACTCTAACTAGACTCTAACCCCAACCCTGGTCCTAACCCAAACCCGAACCCTGACCCGAACCCGTTCACATGCTTCCTTAACCCTAACCCTAACCCTTACCCTGCTACAGGGGTTTACCCAGAAGAAGCGCACTCCGTGCTGCCAGCCTTCGATGTCATTCGCTAAGAACGGCGGCGTCTTCGCTGCCATCAAGGTCAAGATGCGGCAGGAGAAGGGCCTCACCGTGTACGTTGGCGGAGCTCCAACGAACAACACGGTCGCGTCGCAGCTCGACGCGGCGCAGCTGTGCGCGGTGGACTACGATGTGGAGCGCAACCGGTTTGTGAAGGTCGATTCCGGCCGGATCGAGAAGCTCTTCGGCGAGGATTTTGGCGACACGATCGCCAAGCTCGTCTTCATGTGCCCGCTCTACACGCACCTCAAGGAGTTCACAAACGTCTTCGCGTGCGGCGAGAAGAGCGGGTTGAACATCCTGCGCAACTGGGAGGAGTACGTCCGCGGGCACAACAAGGACGTGTTCGTCGCCTTGTATACCAGGGCCCTCACAGACTCGGGCAAGAGCATCAAGTCCACTCATACCGGCAGCTCGAGGCCGGTCGCTGGCAAGTGAGCAGATCGATAGTAGATGCCCTCGCACACACGCACGTGAACCTGTGGACTTGGACTGTGCTTCACCCTAACCCTAACCCTAAAGTAAATCTAACCAGGCAGCAGCGCCTCGAGATGAAGAACATGTTCATGAGCGCTGCCAGCGACATTCAGCGCACGCTTAAGGCGTTCATGGCGGTGGGTGACAACGCACGCAAATGGCTCGATGTCGAGGGGATGCTCACGCTGGAGGAGCTCGACCCGAACAAGGATACCAAAGAGTCCTCCGCGTGGCAAGTCCAAGCAGAGGCCACGCACCTGAAGAAGTCTGGGGCGCGCATCGGGCGCGTCCAAAACGAGGTGCCTCTGAAGAAAAGCCCTAACCCTACCCCAACCCTAACCCCAACCCTAACCTGAACCTCAACCCTAACCTCAACCCCAACCCCAACCCCAACCCTAACCAGGCCAGTACCGCCATCGTCAAGCAGGAGGTCACGTCCAGCGGGCGCCCGGCTCGCGGTAAGAAGAACAAGAAGGCGCCGCCGAGCCCGGACAACAAGACGCTCGTCACCGCCGCCAAGGTCAAGAAGATGAACGTGAAGCCCGAGCCGAAGCAGGTGAAGGTCAGGGAGGTGAAGGTCAAGGCCGAACCGGACCTCTTGCACAAGCTCATCCAGAAGGCTGCTTCCGACAAGATGAACCCGGAGGAGAGCATCGCGCTCAACGCCGTCCTCCTCTCGCGCATTACCGCCACGCCCAATGACTCCGAAAAGTCCGCGCCGCCGCAGCAGAAGCAGAAGGTCGGCAAGGCGGCGCTCATCTCGGACGCGCTGCCCGACCCCAAGATCGCGGAGCTCAGCACCAAGCTGGATAAGTCGCTGAAGCACAGCGAGGGCCTGGACTCCAAGGTCGTGACGCTCCAGGCTCACCTGCTCGAGTCTCGTGAGGAGGTGAAGAAGCTGAAGAACATGCTGTCGCAGATGGCGAAAGAGAAGGACGAGGCGCTGGCAGCTCTCAGCACCGTGTCCGTCGAGCGGGCCAAGCTTGAGGGCCAGCACACCGTGCTGCGCGAGCTGCTCAACGCGACCAAGCAGTCAGCTTCTGACGCCACGGGCCTCCTCTTCGAGCAGCTGCGCTCTAACAAGGCCTCGCCGCAGAAGAAGAAGAAGAAGCGCGTGCGCTCGCCGGCTGGGGGGCCAGGGACCCCGAACAGCCAGTAGACTACTGCCGGCGAACATCCTCAAGAGCCGCGACACCAATAGGGGCGGGCCCAGGCAGGAGCCCCAACTAGGACCTAGGACGTAGGAGCCATTCTTAGGAGGCCGCATCTCGTTCGCTGCGTGTCTAGACAGTTCTTTGTTGTTTAATGCCAACGAGATTGAGGAATACATGGCCTTGGTTATGGGGGCTGGTCGCGGTACGCCCGTTTGGGATAAATACCTACCTACCTCCGCGTAACGCGAAAACATACCACACGCCGCGCGTAATGGTCGCCGGCGATGGACAGCAGGCTGGCAATTTCGATTGCATGGTCGAGTTCTCCCAAGTACGCGGTATGTCTGCGAAGGCGCTCAAGCTGGCTCCCTCGGGCAACCCGCTCCCTGCTAGTGCGGGCAATCCCCTCGAGGTTCGAACCCGTCTGCTTAAAGTACTGCGGGATGTCTATGGGGATAGCGCTAACAAGTACTTCGCGAGCGGCGATAAGTGGACGTTTGTGCCAACGGAGCCGAACGGAATGTGTGGCCTTCAGGCTCGTGGCATCATCCATGGCGCTGATAACCCACGCGACGAGGTCGACCTTGCCGATGTATTCTCCCCGCTCATGAAAAACGCGCTGTCCAAGTATGCCAACGCTCTGGAAATGGTGGACGTCATGGAGCTGCTGCAGGACGTGATCCAGCAGGACCTCCGCTTCAAGTTACAGGCCGTCTGGGTTCGCGCCATCGCCACCACGAACGCCGACACCGAGAAGTGCTGCTTCTCTCTTCGCGCAATGGTGTTCCGTTGGGACGGCGCCATCAACGCCCTCGTGCCGGATGCTGCAGGTGCTTGGCCCCTCGCCGCCACACCCACCGAGCCTCCCCAACCCTGCCACGGCTCGCGTGCGATCAATTCGGTGGCACCTTGCTGCTCACAGACTACTCCGCCGCCGCTATCCTCGATCTCCTCAAGACCTACAACGGCCCGTACATCTTCTACACGTCCGAGGTCGTCGGCTGCGCCGCTTTCGAAAGGCCTCGGGAGCAAGGGCTTTCGTGTCATGCGCGCCACATTGAGCTCTTCAAGAACAATACGCACTGAGTGCATATGGCGCATAGCCTCGACCCTCTCTTTCCACGCAGGCCGCGGCGGACAGATTTCTCATTTCACGCAAGCGTCCTCGGGCATGAGTGTGTTAGAGTTGAGGGGAACTCTTCGTTGTCGTGCATGCATATACCCGTAGCATCTTTTTGCACACGACTTATGATCCATACTATAGACGCACCGAAGGCTCACCGCGAAGAGGCTCGAACTCGGCCCTCGGCGCGTTGAGGAAGTGAGGTGGGTCCTGACCGCGCGCCCGGGGGGGCGGGGGCGCCTCCGGCCGGCCGGGGATCTCGGTTCTTATTAAGAAATATACAATACCAATGTAATAATACGTGAGATGTTTTGCACGATCGAGGGGTGCCATTGTAAGCTGCGGCCGGTACAGCATTCTTTGACTTTGACGGCGCTGGAGGTCAAACGTTAGTCGTTAGCCAGGCGAGGTCCCGGGAAACGAGGACGGCTCGCCACCACGATCAAACCTGAAAACGAGAGTAGGTGGATAAGAACGAGGCTGCGAGGCTGGTGGGGATCGCACCAAAGGGCACCTCTCCAGCCTAAGGGCCGGGCTCGAACGGGTCTCCAACCTGAGCGGCGCGCCGGCAGGTAACCGGCCGCGGTGGCGAGCCGAGGCCAAACTAAAAAGTTTCGCCTCCTAAGGCTGCTGCCACTCACGCGTGCACCATAGGCGTGGGAGGTCGCGGCGGTCGTTTGGCAAGCGCGGGAGAGGGCATCCAAGCAAAGGGCGTGCTCCCCAGGCCGACCACCTGCCCCCACCGCCAACCCCCGCGCGGCTCGCACCGGCGTTGCAGTCGGGGCAACGAGGACGGCTCGCCACCACGATCAAACCTGAAAACGAGAGTAGGTGGATAAGAACGAGGCTGCGAGGCTGGTGGGGATCGCACCAAAGGGCACCTCTCCAGCCTAAGGGCCGGGCTCGAACGGGTCTCCAACGTGAGGCGGCGCGCCGGGGGCAACGGGGGGCGGGAGGAGAAGAACAGGACAAAGGGGATCGGGGCGGCGTCTGTTCACTCAAAGGGCTGGGGCCGGTGCGTCGAAGGTGCGGCACGTCAGGGCGAAGGGGGGGGGTCGACTGCTGGGGGGGGGTCAAGGCGTGCAAAGCGGCGGGTTTGGAACCTGTCACCTGCCCTTCCCAGCGCCGCGATGATGGAAGTGGCTCGGCGGACGGGGAGGCGGGGTGCGCCTCGAAAAGCCGCACGGACCTGCGCCAAGCGGGGCAATGCATGTCAGGGTGGCCGTGCGCGGGGCGAGGTGTGCGGGATGGCGCCAAGGCTGGCGCGGGGGAGCAAGAGACGCGCCTGGACCTTGATTCCACAGCGGCGTCAATATCAGCTCAACCACCTGAGACACAGGGCCGAAAAGCGCGGGCTAAGCGGTGGTGACGGTCGACGTGGCGCATGCGAGTGGCCATGCGAGGCTACTGTGCAGGCGTGGCGCGTGTCAAGTGCGTGTGGAGCGCACCTTGTCGCTGAGGAGTCGAACTGGTTGAAGGTGCCGCCGGCGGGAGGTGCAATCCGCACCTCCCCGGGATCAGGGTGCGGGGCGGTGGAAGAGACCCGCCCCCGTGATGCTGTTATGATCCCCCGCACCATCTCCACGGAGAGAGACGTCGTCTTGACGTCCACCTTTGCCTCCTCTGCATGCGGCCGTTCTTGGGGCAAAAGGCGCGCCCGTCGTGGTCTTCGCGATTGGTCTGCTGGGGCGGCTGATCGACGCAGTGTCGCCCTGGCTTGCGAGGCGTGGAGGGGCTCACTCGAGCGGCGCAATGCGGCGCGATTGCGGCCTGTGCAGGGACTCACCACCGAGCACCTCGGCGCTTTGCGCGGCTTCTGGCGCGTTTTTGCGCCGTTTTGGGGACGCTTGGCTACGTAGCCACTTGCCGGCCCCCGGCGAGCGGGATACGGCGGGGAGAACGGCGCAGTGCAGCCTAGAATCACCCCCTCTAACGCCCCGTCGACCCGGCAACCATTTGGACGTTAGTGCTAACGACTGATGCCACACACCCAAAAACGTGGTCATAGAACGTAGGGTAGGCAGCACCT
>Ga0209713_10003475_pt1 | contig 10004 bp, 5 predicted proteins | sample ArcOceMetagenome_3_FD_187444 | JGI IMG/M metagenome (GOLD analysis project Ga0209713, IMG submission 187444) | Marine eukaryotic phytoplankton communities from Arctic Ocean - Arctic Ocean- Svalbard ARC20M Metagenome (SPAdes) (version 2) | ecosystem: Environmental > Aquatic > Marine > Oceanic...
ACGTTGCTAGAGTGTGTCGAGTTGAACGTCTCTTTGGGTGGATCTTCTCTCGAACTTTGGCTTGCCAACGGAGCGCGGGCTTCGACCGCGCCGTGAACGGCAGGATGGATTGCCTCGTGATGTCGTCTGGGCTTATTGTGGGCTTGCAAAAAAGGCTTGCTTGCTGGATGTCCGAAAGCGCTCCGCAATCCCTGACAACGTCCCCTAGTTGGCGTGGGCGCGGTGCGCCGCCTGCGGCGGGCGGGAGGCGGCTTGACAAAGGCCATTTTCGAGCCCGTCATTTTGCGCCTATGATCGATTGGCGGTCGATGTTCGCGAGAAAAGTGCTAGAAATCGATAAATTGAAGCTTAGACAGACGCACGGCACGCACGTCGTCGTCGCTACTAAAGATGCGCTGGGCAAAGTACTGTAGCACTTGAGTCGTGAAAACGCATGCCGATAGGCACTATCTGGAGGTGTCTAGCTACGGAGCTGCGGCGCTTGCGACGGTCGAGGTGCTAATCACGATCTGGCGCAACGGCGGCGCGGTGGTCTTCGGTGCACCTGCTGATCGTGGCGGCGGCCCGGTCGGCAACCTCCGTCGCTTCCAACCTCGGTCGCTTCCACTCGCACTCGGCGATTAACATCATGCCGTGCATGCAGCGTTTCATCCACGCCACGTCGGCGCAGTCGGTCACGTTCGCGATGGGCGCGCTCGGCGCGCCGCGTCAGGACCTCACAACCTTCTGGTACACCGCCAGCCTTCGCTCGGCCCTCGCGCCGCTCGCCGCGCTCGGCGCCGCAGAGCGCATTCAATGCGTTCCTCGGTGTGCGGCGGGCGGCTCACGAGGGTCGGTCTGTCGGGTGTTCCGACCCCAAACTTTGCTTCGCCGCGCTGCGCGCGGGTCGGTCGGTCGGGTTTGAGGCTATTGAGGCGAGGCGTTTGCCACCTAGAAACCCCAGGACCAAGTTACTTTAGCGCGCTGTTTACGCTGTTTAGGCGGTTAGCTATCGGATCGCCTCCGGGGTCACAGCTGAACAGCCGGGGCCTTACCAATGGCCGATGCCGACCGCAAACTGCTCGCTGGGGAGGGCCGTGATCCTCAACTATCCAAAGTGCCGTCCGCGTCGGACTAAGCAACCAGCCGTGTCCGCGCCGGGCCAACTTTATACCAAAAAGAAAACGCGGATATTGGCTTCCCAAAAAATTGGCATCCAAAGATGGCGCCATTGTTCGGCTGGTTTTACACGGCGGGCGAAGCTGCGCTCAAGGATGGCGTGGCGGAGCTTCCCGAGCCGGACACCTCTCTCTTCGAGCGCGCGGTGTGGCACGCGCCCAACGCCAGCAGCAGCACCGCCTTCGGCTCGCCCAGCCCCAGTGCAGTCTTGCCCTCGCCCGCGCCGGTCGACTTCTGGCGGCTGCAGCACCCGCGCACCCCGCCGCGACCACGTAGCGCACCCCCGACTCCCGCCGGGCTGTGCGGGGGCGGCGGCGCGTTCTGCTCGCCCGAACTTAGCGGCGTCACGCCGTCATGCTTGCATGCCGCGAGCCAGTTTGGCACGGTGAGTGCGAGTGGCAGCATGCTCTTCGACCGGTACGGCGCGGCGGAGGCGCGGGCGTGCCGGCGCTTCGAAGGCTGCGGCGTCAACGGCACGACCATCTCCGCCAAGCTGCGCGCCCAGGGCATGCGCCTGATGTGCTACCTCAACACGGACGCCAAGCAGCAGGCGGCCGTCGCGGTGGCGGTTCCCGAGTCGGTGCAGACTCTCAAGGGGGTGCTCGACGGGATACAGAGGGTGATGAAGCTTGAGCGGCGGATGCTATACGCGCGTCAGCTCTTCCTACCCGACGGCGAGCTCGTGCAGACTTTCCGAGCGCTGCACGCCGCCGCGTCCGTCGACACGCCGATCATCGTCGGCTGCAGCGAGCCGTTCGACAAGTTCGCGATCCCGCAGCACATGCTGCACATTCACCGCGCAGGCAACGGCCGCTCGGCGCCCAAGGCGATCAAGCACCAGCTCGAGCTCAAGCGCATCAAGGCGGCGAGGCTCAAGGCCGACCAGGTGCGCGCGGCTGGCCACGGCTCAACATCGATGGCGGCGCGGCACGCGCGGCAGCTGGCGCTCGAGTCGAACCGCGAGCACGCGGCACGGCTGCGGCACGAGCAGATGGAGGGGATGATGCAGCGCGCTGCGCAACAGGAGCAGTTCAAGGAGGCGGTGCGCCTCAACACGACGCGCCACCGGACCGCCGAGCAGCAGGCGGCGCAGCGTGTCGTGGACAAGGAGGAGGAGAAGCGGGTGGCGGGGCTGCTCGCGCGGCGGCGCTCGCACGTGGGGCGGATGCTGTCGGTGCAGCAACAGCAGTCGCGCGAGATCCTCGAGAAGAAGGCCAACGCGCGGCAGGTGCGCACGTCGGAGCTGGTGGGCCCGCGGCGCGCGCGCGAGGAGCTCGCCGACAGGCAGCGCCAGCAGGGGCTCGAGCGGCGAATGTCACATGTCGCGCGCTCCGTCCAGATGCACGAGCTCGAGCAGCACGAGATGGAACATCGCATCGAGATGCACGACCGCATCGCATCGGCCGAGGGCCACCTGTCACCAGATCGCACCGACCGGTCACCGGAGCGCTCCTATTCGCCGCCCCGATGAACGATGATGGCTGGTGCCTGGTGGCGTCTAGACGCGGGTCCCTCCACCCCCAGGAACACTCTCTTTGAGGCACCGCCCGCGTCTAGGCGTTTAGGTGGTGTGTCTCCCGCCCTCGTGGGCGACGAGTGAAGTTCGTTTCTCAACCAGGGCAATTGACTCTCACTGTGAGACATGCCAGGTTAGTGCCCCGCGGAGGTAGGGGCAGGAGGAGGAGAGGCGGGGAGGGTCACTCTGGTGCACGCGGGGGTGAGGTGAAACGTCTCACTTGTAACGTTTGTGAGACACTATTGCCAGAATGACGCTTTTCGCGATTCGAGGCCGCGACGCTGCTCACGGAGGCCACGCCATGCCGCCAGCCGCTGTCTCATGGCATGGAGGCCCCTTCTGGCCGTGCCATGAGACTCCGCTTCAGCGCTGGCGGTGCTCTCCGCAACAGGCAAAGAAAAGTGTTGCCGGGGGGATAAACTGCTATAGACCCTTCGGCCGGAGGGGGAGGGAGGGGATCAAATCCGTAAATCCGTGTAAATCCGTAACCGAACATCAAAACACGCCCTGGAGCCTCCCCAGCTCTCCCCAGCCCTCCCCAGCCCTCCCATACACCCTCTACACATACGTAGGTTATGTTTGTGTGTCTCTGTCAGCGCCCCAGCTTCGTGCCCCGGCCCTCGGGCTGCACGGGTTGCACGGGCTGCACGGGCTGCAGGAGCGACTTGCCGAGAGCCGTCGCGCCTTTCTTGAAGCACTTGGGGCAGCACCATGGGAAGCTCCCGTGCGCGTGCGAGGCCCTTGGCCCGCGCTCCTCGCCGAGGCACGCGGCCGTGTCATAATAGATGCCGCCCTTGCAGAACGAGCACGCGCGCACAATGCACCATGACGCTTGACGGGCAGCGCAGCCATCTTGGCACGCTCTTCGACAGGTTGGCTGGCGAAGGCAATGGCGAGCCGATCGGCAAACGACGTCGTCTCGGCTATCATGATCATCCGTGCCGTGACGACGGCCCGCACGCCAATCTTGACCGTCGTCACCACAGAAGTCGGTGCAGCCGACTGCGTAGCGTGTGCCGACTGAGCTCCAATCGGCGCCTGGAAGGCATCAACTGCGGGCACGGTCAGCATGGTTGGCGCCGCCCCGCTACTCAGCAACGCCTGCTTTGGGCCGCGAAGCGACAAAAGCCGCCTTTGCCACTGGGACGGCAAGCGCCTACTTGACCGCCTCGTAGTCCATGAGCGTGCGCAGGATTGGTAGGCTGCAGGCGCCGACGTTGTCCAGCCCGGTGAGGATGCCAACGCGATGGCAGCTACAAGCTGCTGCTCATTTCCTCCGGCACGCGAGCGCGCACGCTGTTGACAGCTCAGCCACGTCAGAACCCATGGCAGTGCCATTCAGAGGCTAATTCGTCCGGGCCAATCGACCGCATCTCTTGCATTACAGTACAACCAACGTGGACGTGCATGTCCAGCGGCACGTCCACGTCGGCCGCCGCCACCTCCGACGGGTCCACATTTATGTATGTAAAGGCAGCTAAGGCAATTAAGGGTGCGTTAGCGCGCGGCGAGCGGCGGCTCGAAAGATTGATGGTTTGCCCTGCCGCGCCTTCTCCTGTAAATTCAGCTAAGGCAAACGCTGGTCAGTCATTTGCTCGTCGGCTACTGGAAAATGGGTGGGTGGCCAGCAGGCGAGTTTTCCAACACGCAGTGTCTCACTTACTGCATGCGGCGGCTTTCACAACTCTTCTAGGTGTTGTTACCCCCTTTGCACGGAGACTAGGGGGGTAGGGGTCGGGCCCGGTGGTCCTGGCGCCGCTAGGTCGCTAGGCGTCCAGCCGCCCCACAAGTGCTCCCGAGCCCAGCAATTTCCGAATTTATGCACGTCTTCTCGCGCAGCTTGCGCTGGCGATCCTGCTGCTCGCCACTAGTATCCTCCTCGCTCGCCACGCGGAGCCAGCTTGTCCTCACAGCAGCCCTCCGTCAGCTGTCCATCGGCAACGTGGCAGCAAAGCCGGAGCCACTGAAGCAGCGCAACGGTGTCGACAAGCGGACATTTCTGTCATACGATCTGCCGTCGCTGCGACTGATCTGCGACCAGGGCAAGCTGTGCAGTATGCTGATGCGTTCTCGTAGCACCGCCGTCAGGCTCGGGCCTGTGCACGGCCTCCATCTCCACAGCTCTTCCTACATGTGCAAACCACCGCAGGCAGCTGGGCGTGATGCCGGCGCAGGAGGCGTGGCATGTCGCGCAGTCACGCGGCCACTTCCTGCTCGAGGTGCAGCAGGCTGCCCAGCCGCCCGTGTGGAAGCTCGTCGTGGAGCTGCCCACCGCACCAGCGTCGGCGGCAGCCGAGGAGGTGGGCCCGAGGAGCGGGCCAATGTATGAGCGCCTGCAGACAAGGCGGCCACCCAACAAGGAGGCGCGGGTGAAGGAGGTATGGCCACTGCAATCAGCACCACCCTACCACTCAGAACGCCCTCCACCCTCCACAGCGGCGTGCCACCACAACCACCCCGCCGCCACCCTTACCCACAACCATCATGAACCCCTTTCCCACTGCCCCTGTAGCTACCTGAGCCAGCGCGAGCCCGCGCGGCCGCGTCACGCAGTGTCGGCTACTGGACAAGTGCCAGGACAATGACGCACGAGTCAAGCTACAGTTTGCGCGCGGCCAATTGCAAAAGGGGCGCATCGTACAGGTGTACGTGATGGACACGGGGCGCATTGATGCCGAGACCAAGGGCTCTCGCGCCGTCGCGTTGCTGGCGATGTTCACGGCGGGGTGTGAGGACGTCGCCTCCGTGCAAATCGTACAGGGGGCAAAGCGGCCACAGGGCAAGGGCACGGGCTCGGGTGGCGCGGTGCGCAGCGCGACGCTCACGCCCCTCGGCTACGTTCCGCCAGAGGACCCCGCGCCGGGGCAGTTCCGGAAGAGCAAGCCCAGCAGGTGACGGTACTTCTCGCACCATAGAGACTTCGGGAATTCGAATTTGAATTAGAAGACACTCGCTTGCGGTTTACAAGTAAAAGTCGCTCAGAACCGGCGGTTCTTCACTCGCGGTTCTTCACTCGCAGTCAGCTTGAAGCGTTGAGCACGCCTGGGTTTTGCAGTGGAGCTGCCATTCTGCCATTCTGCCAATCTGCCAATCTGCCAATCTGCCAACGGCGGTGCCGATGGCACGTGCCTGCGCTGTCGCCACGCCTAGCCGGTGGCCTTAGGTGCGACAAGCACCTTCGAACCGCGCGCGCGCCTTCCAGAGTGCCCGCTGCCGCGCTGCGCTGCTCGAGCGTCGCCGTCGCCGTCGCCCGGCGATCACCCCGTGACCACCCCCGATCACCCCGCGATCATCCCTGTCGTGCGCTCAGGTGGTCATGCTAACGCCGTCCACGCTGGGAGCCGGCGTGCGAGCAGGCCGATCGCGACGAGGAGCTGCCGGCAGCCTCGCGGCGCGGGCGGGGGCACTGCTCACCTCGTGATCACCCCGATTCGACGCTGATCCCCCCATGATCGCCCCCGTCGTCGATGGGCGCTGCATCGGACCCGCTGTCTGCTGCGGCTGAGCCGCTCACGTCGGCGTCTTGTCGTCGAGACGGGCCCTCTCGGGCGGCCGGCGGTTGCGCCGTGTGCACTGATCACCCCTGCTGAGCACCCTCGATCACCCCCGATCACCCCGTGATCACCCCCCGATCACCCCTGTTTTAGCGTGTCGGTATGTTCAGATACCGGAGCTCGGGGAGGGGGGGTCAACGATTTACTACCTGGTACAGTACTAGGGTACCAGTACCAGTACTGTACCCCAGAACCTACCAGATTAATCCCCATAAAGTACGTATCGTATTGCGATACTAAGGTACAAATGATTCATTTCGACCTCTGGAGCGTAGAATGACATCCCCAGGGGTCCATAATCTGAAAGAGCATGTCCAATAACCTTAGAAACGACTCAGCTTTGATGCTCCTGGACTGTCTACGTGTCACAGGGGGGGGTAATACCAGCTCACGTTCGATACTATCACGGACGGCCACGTGGACAGTCCAGGAGCAAGGTGGCTCTTCAAACCTGAGCGGTTTCCTAGGTTTTAGGGCACGCTCTCTTCGATAGTGCATTCACTTGGACGCGGTTTTGAGCCCTAGAGCATATTATTGTAGCCGAATTGTTCTCATACGAGTCGGGCCATGAGTCGGCGAGCCGGTCCTGACTGGACGCAATGGCGCGCTCTCCTCCCATCACCAACGCTACCCGTGGCCAGAACCACCCAGCTGGTCGCTTCCTACGCAACACCGTGGCAGTCTGCCCGGCCCAAGAGCGATGCTGCGCTGGGCTGCGATTGAATCAACGGAGAGGGTGCTGATGGATGTTTGGGGAGACGGCGCGTAAGGTAGCGGAGCTCGCCAGGCTCTCTCTCGCCTTTTTGCCTTTTGTCTTTGATTCTGCGTACGTCCGGTAAGTGTCACACCAGCACGTCAGATGGTTTAAGTGATGGGTGAAACACGCTTAATGCTAGCCCCGTCACGATCTGTTCGCAACACTGTTAGCGTGTAGTTACGGGGCCCGGGCAGGTGCTGCGAGGGGTTCAAATGGTTAGATAGTGACCTTAACAACACTCCACAGCCTACCAGAGAGGTCCACAGTGTTGTTCTGAGGTGCGGCACCTTAGCCGAGCACGCCTCCATGCCATGAGACAGCGGCTGGCGGCATGGCGTGGCCTCCGTGAGCAGCGTCGCGGCCTCGAAGCTCGAATCGCGAAAAGCGTCATTTCTGGGAATAGTGTCTGTTACAAGTAAGACCTTTCATTCACCTCACCCCCCCGCGTGCACCAGACCCGTACGGTAAAACGCACCGCATGTGTACCGGTATTAATACTTTTTATGAGTTTCGGATGCTACCAGCCACGCGTTCATTCACGGCTGCCTACCACCGGCTTGCCGCCCGCCGCTAGTGGCCTGCCCACGGCCAGCCGTGCTGCCGCCCTTGGAGACAATGCCGCCGCTGCGACCCTTACGCAGGATGAGGTCGGAGGGCGGCAGCGGCGCAGCAGCCTCCTCCTGCTTCGTGAGTGCCATCGACGCGGCCTGCTGCTGCGCTTGCTGAAGCTCCTCTTTCTCGCGCTCGGCTTCAAAGAGCAGTGCGAGGTGGAGGGCGTCGTCCTTCGCGTCGCGGTAGCGGCTGTGGTAGTAGGCGATCGGCTGACGGTCGTCCAGCACGATGAGGCGACCGTTGAGCACGAGGCGCGGCACTGACGTGAGCGAGAGCGCCTCCTTGAGCCGCTCGCCAAACTCTCGCACAGGCATCTCGTCGTAGACGCGCAGTAGCAGCCTGCGCATCACGCGCGTGCACGCAGGCGGATGCAGAGGGGCGATGTGTGGCAGGTGGGGCGGCAAGCGGCACAGCTTGAGGAGACGACGAGGCCAGGGGAGCAAACGGAGCGAGGGCGTGCACGCGCTTGTTGTGGCGGACGCAGACTTGCGGCCGAACGGGATCCGTGCAGGCCCTGTGGTGATGAGGTCAAGCGTGCACATGGGGAGAGAGCGAGCATGCGCGGGACGCGGAGGCGGAGGCGCCTGCGACTCTTGAACTGCTCGCCGACGGCCACATCACCCAGATGAACCTCGACGTGCACTGTCGTGTTGGTGGCGCTGGTCCCTACCCCCGCTGGCGCCGAGGAGGCGGCGGCGGCAGCCGCGCCGTCGCCTGAGCCGCCTGCGCCGCCTGCGCCGCCTGCGCTGCCTGCGCCGCCTGCGCCGCCTGCGCCGCCTGCGCCGCCTGCGCCACCGCCGCCGCCGCCGCCGCCGACGCCGCCTGCGCCGCCTGCGCCGCCTGCGCCGCCTGCGCCGCCTGCGCCACCGCCGCCGCCGATGCCGATGCCACCGACGCCGCTGCGCCGCTTGGATTTGGACCCTGCGCCCGCTGCGCCCGCCGCGCCCGCCGCGCCCGCCGCACCCGCTGCGCTCGCCGCGCCCACAGGAGTCTGCGGGGCGTCCGCCGGCGCGGCATTGCCAGGGCGGATGGGTCCGCCAATGCCACCGGCCGAGACACCGCCAACGCTGGCCACGCTGCCAACTGTAGCGGCGGCAGCCGCTGTGGCGACGGTGGCGCTTCCGACCGTGGCAGGCATGCTCACATACGATGCGTCCTGCGAGAGAGGCGCGCCTTCGGACACGCCTTGCTGGCCCTCGCCAGCCACCGCATCCGTCTCCGCATGATCAGCGTTGGCATCGGCGCCACCCTCTTGGTCTTCGGCGAAGGCGCCCGGCTGTGGCACCCCCGCATGCTGTGACCATGACGACAGCAGGTTGGGCCTTCGGTTGAGCAGGCCCTCATCGTCGTCGCTGCTGCGGTCACCCGGCTGCGGCACGGCCCCCAATCGCTGCGCTACACCCGCCCGCCCACGCATCCCAAACCACTGCGTGATGCCTGCCCCGGGCCCCACCCCTCCCCGCGCGCTGCCCGTTGCACCGGCGCCTCCGCCCGCGCCGGCCGCGATGACAGTCCCTCCAGCCGCGCCCTGGCCGGACACACCAGCGCCGACGCTGCCTCTCCTGCTAGGCCTCGCGTCACCAGCTTCGCTTTCCGCCTGCTGCATGCTGGCTGCCTGCTCGGCAGGCAGCTGGACACGGTGCATCACGGTCTGGCCCGGCACCCCTCCAGCAATCTGGCGCAGCTCGAGGTCGCGCGAGGTCACCATCTCCCTGCGTGAAAGCTCGCCGCCGCCGCCGCCGCCGCCGCCGCCGCCGCCTCCCCCAGCGCCTCCCCCGCCACCTCCACCCCCGCCGATGCCACCGCTGCCGCCGCCAGCTCCAGATGCGCCACCACCAGCTCCACCCCTCCTCTTGCCGCCATCCTCCTCGTTGATGTAGGGCGTCGCGGCCCACCCGAGGTTGATCAGGCTCGGCTCGTCGGCCAGCTGCTGGTCCTCGAGCTGCTGCCGCTTGGCGCCTCCGCCGCGCTTGTGCATCTGGTTCGGCTGCCATATATCATTGCCACGCGTGTGCACGTTGTTCGCGCGGTTGTTCTGCGAGACGTCGACGTGATCGAGCGGGTCTGAGAACAGGTTGGCGGAGGAACGGTCCGCCGGTTTGACCTCTGATGCCGTCGTCTGCTCCGTATTGACGCTCACGCGAGGCCGGGTGCCGAGGGCGACCGAGAGCTGTAGTGTCAGGCCGTCGCTCCCATCGCCGCGCGCACGGAAGAGCAGTGGCGAGATGCTCACAATGTTGGCGGCCATCAAGACCACGACGAGGAAGCCACAGAGGCAGGTGCATGGGCTGCGGCGCGACGCTGGCTGCGGCGGGTGGAGCACAGGTGGTGGTGGTGGCGGCGGCAGGTCGATCGCCAAGTGGTCATCGCTACCGTCCGCCTCGATGCTCGTCCGCGTGCGTGAGCG
>Ga0209713_10003481_pt1 | contig 9998 bp, 5 predicted proteins | sample ArcOceMetagenome_3_FD_187444 | JGI IMG/M metagenome (GOLD analysis project Ga0209713, IMG submission 187444) | Marine eukaryotic phytoplankton communities from Arctic Ocean - Arctic Ocean- Svalbard ARC20M Metagenome (SPAdes) (version 2) | ecosystem: Environmental > Aquatic > Marine > Oceanic...
TGTCGCGCTCGGGGATGTGTGGCTTGGTACGGTGTTGCCGCATGTCCTGTCTCGGAAGATCTTGTAAGGTCGTGGGCCTGAAAGGTCGTGTGCCCGTGGCGGTGCTTCAATAAAGCCCTCTCTCGTTCTCTGACCTCACACACTCTCTCCACACACCCACTAAGACCGTCATCCATGGACTCGGCGAGCGTAGCGAGTTCGACCTAGTCAGGGGTGAGATTTGTGCGCGTAGCGCGCGGAAATTTTGAGCGGTTGAAATCGACCTTCCCAGCGCCAAATCGTCCATATCGTAAGGCGCCGCTACGCGGCGGCTCGCTACGCTCGGCACGCTACGCGTGCGCTCGCAACGCTCGTCATCCGTGGCGCGGTGCAACAAGTGCAGCCCGGGGCACTCGTGACCGGACGGCCGCGGCGACCCGTGCCGTGTAGGTGCTGCGGGGCCGTGCGTTGTGCCGGTCGTGAGTGCCGCGCGCGAGCGGAATCTACCAGTCTACCAGTCTACTACAGCTTTAGTGTACTTTCTTAAAAAAAGTTGTTTTCACCTGAACCTAAATACGGCGGTGAGCGTTGATTGACTGCGCAACATGATCGAGATTTTGTTGCCGACGTCGGCCAAGCACGACACGGAGCACCTCGGCTGCCGCGCAGCCTCACTCGCGGCGTCGCTACTAGTGCTGCCGCTGCTGGTGGTGCAGCTGCTCGCGCTCACCGCACCGTCAAGCGGTCCTGCACCACCGACCGTGCATCAGCCCAACGAGGAGGCGCCAAAACGAATTTCATCTTCTCCCCTGATGGCCCGAGGCCGCGGAGCAAGGGACGGCGCCGGGGTCAGGGGCGACGCCGGGGCCAGAGAGGACGTCGCCTACGAGCAGCGCAAGCTCGTGGCCGCCCTCAAGGTCGCCCAGGAGGACCTCGCGACCGAGAAGGCCAAGTCGTCGTCGCAGGACCAGCTCTCAGGCTACTTCCAGCTGGCGCGCGACGAAAAGGGTGGCTTGCAGCTGAGCTCTCGGGTGCCCAGCCTCTGCCGAGACGACAGGAGCGCCAGCGTGATGCACGTCACCGTCAGCTCGCGGCTGTGCGCCACATGCGCCCTCACACCGCTGTTCACGAGCCTCCAGGCCGTGTGCCCGCGCGTCGACGAGAACGTCAGCCTGTCCATTCCCGACGAGGTGCTGTACGCGGCTGCTCTCGCCGGCTCGATCGACTTCTGTGCGTCGGTGCGCGTCGAGCGCTTCAACATGGCGCTCGACGACGTCATGCGCTCCGAGATCGGTGGGGCGCCCAATCTCGGCTGTCGGAGGCTGACGATGGCCTCGGGTCTCAATCAGTCGGCGCTGCCGCCCGGCTGCGTGCCGCTCACCGTGCGGCGTCAGGTTCCGCTGCGGTGGCAAAATCCCGTGAACGCCAGCACGTACCTTGCAACGGCGTGCAATCAGCTGCGCGGCATGGTTGGGCGAGGTGAGACGGTCTCCGAGAGGGCCGCCGCCATGATGCTCGCCCACTGCCCCGCCGTCGTACCCAAGAAGCACGAGAAGAGTCGCGGGCGGCGCGTGCCGGGTCGCTGACTTCGCATCATCGGCGATTCGGTGGCCAACAACTTGTCCCCCCACATCAACAACATCTTCCTGCAGCTCCACAACAGGACAACTAGGACAGGCGGTCTGGTCGAGGTGACTCGCGCAGTGAGGCGGCCGACGGACGCAGGGCCGCCGCGGTGGGTGGTGTGGCGGAGCGACCACCGGCAACAGAACTACTCGGTGTGGGTCTCGTACGAGAGCTGGTTTGACAATGGGAAAGGTGTCGAGGTCAGCCTCCCGCGGATCATTCAGAGAGAGGACGCTGAGCTGTTCTCGACGCTGCAGGCGACGGGCGCGGCAGGCACCACCGTCTACCTGAGCTTTGGCTCGCATTCCAATGGGATGGTCAGCGGCGATGACGCCGCCGAGCAGCGGTACCGTCGCGCGCTCGAGAGGCTGGCCGCCACGCTGCCGCCGCACTCGAACCTGGTGCTTGCCCTGCAGAGCGCATGGGGCCTCGGCGTGCCGTCTCGCTTTGGCTCGACCAACGCTTGCTACCAGACCAACCTTCGCGTCGATGCGCAGGGTCGTGCACAGGCTCGCGCGCTGCGCAGCGCCTGCGGCAGCCGTGGCGAGGCGTGGCCGCTGGCGTCGAGCTCGGGTGCGGCGCCGGGTGCAGCCTGGGGCTCCAGCGCGGAGGCGCGCGGCGTGCGCTGCCGCGTACTCGACCTGTTCAGCGCGACGGTGCCTCACATCTTCGACCCGGCCGTCTTCAAGCAGGGCGACCCCGTCCACTTCAAGTGGACGGGCCCGACAGCCTACAACATCAACCCCATGATCGCCGCTGCGTTCGCTTTAGAGCGGTAAAATGTGGGCGTCTTGTAAGACGTGTTGCCTCCTGAGTGGATTCTATGCCGACACGGTCAGCGTGAAGCGTGATGCGGCTCGCCGGTGACCGGTGATGTGCCATGAGCCATGACGATGCACGTCCGATTAGGCCTCGAGTGTGCCCGTGGCGGTAGCTTCAATGAAGCCTCTCTCTTTCTCTGACGTCACACTCTCTCCCACACACACCCACTAAGACCCCACTCTCACCCTTGAGGCCGCGTCTCAACCATTCGTCGCACCCCGTTCCCCTCTACCTCCTCGAGTCCCAAAGCGAAGCCAAAGCCCCCCGCTGCTGCGCCTGCTCTCGTCAACAGCCGCCCGGCACCGCCGGCCACCGCAGCGGCGTCGTCACCGCTGCACGTACCGGCACACCTTGAAGGTGTGCGTCGGCCGCGGCTGCAGCACCTGCGCTAGCCGGCGCTCGCCGAGCTCCACGTAGTCGAGCGCCATCACTTGGTCGCCCGGCAGGATGAGGCCGGCGGCGGGCGAGTTGGGCTTGACCTCGAGCACGACGTTCGAGTCGTCGAGCATCAGCCCGAGCCGCTTGTCGCCGCGGTTGACGACCACCGTCAGCGTCTGCACGGCGAGGCCCGCCACCGGGTTGGGCCGCCGCAGCAGCAGCCGCATCTGCGCCATCCCCGGCGAGACGTGGTTCTTCATGGGCCCCTGCAGCTGCTGCCCGTTGAGCCCCACCACCTGGTCGCCCACCTGCAGCGCGTTGGCGGCGGCGGCGCCGCCCTCCGGGTTGATCGAGAGGATGACGTTGTCGTCCGACACCTCGATCCCAAAGCCGCGCTGGTTGCGCGCGACGGTGCACTCAAAGTCCACAAAGTCTCCGCCTCCGCCGCCTCCACCGCCTCCGCTGCCCGGTATCGGCGGTGGCCCGCCGCCGCCGCCGCCGCCACCACCGCCGCCGCTCGGTATCGGCGGAGGCATCGCCATCTTTTGCTGCGGCTGCTGCGGCGGCTGCCTGCCGCCGCTCATCATCGGTGGACCAGCCCGCGCGGCGGCGCCGCCGCCGAGCGCGGGCGGCGCGGCGCGCCCGCCCGACAGCGCGGCCGGCGCGCCGCGCGCGGAGTTGAGCGCCGGTGGCGCGTTCAGCGCGCGCGGCGACATGGCCAGCGGCGCCGTCGCGGGCCGCGCGCCGCCGCCACCGCTGCCGCCCGGCGCGGCCTTTCGTCGCACGACGAGCCGCAGCTGCGTCATCTGCGCGGTGACGTGGTTTTTCATCGCGTCGCTGAGCGGCCGGCCGTCGAGGCCGACGATCCGGTCGCCCGCGACGAGCCCGGCGCCCGACGACGCGGCGCCGCCCTCCGGGTTGATCGAGAGGATCGTGTTGTCGTCCGAGACCTCGAGGCCGAAGCCGCGCTGGTTGCGGCGCACCGTGCACTCAAACTCCATCGGCGCCATCTCGCGCGGCGAGTTGCTCCCGCCGCCGCCACCGCGCGGCGATCCGCCACCGCTCGTAATCGGCCGGTTGGCCAGGTCGTCCGTCGACCACAGCTTCTTCGTCGGCTGCAGACCACCGGCGGCCGCCGCTGGTTGCCTTGGCGTCATCGACGCGGGCGGCTTGGGCGGCGGCGGCATCTGCAGGTCGGCTGCGGTCGGCTGCGGCCGCTGCCAGCTCGTCTGCTTCGTCGTCGGGTTGTAATAGTACTTGCGCCCGTCGTCGTGCGTGTACTCGACCCACGGCTTCGGCAGCGGCGACTCCTGCGGCGGCACCGGCGGCGGCGCCGGCTTACTCGCCCCCGCGCCTGCAGCAGCGCCCGGCGCCGCGCGCCGCTCAAACTTGCGCGCGGGCGCGGGCGCGCCGCCTCCGTCGCTGCCGACGCGCACCGGCGCCGGCCCCGCACGCCCGGTCGTCACCGGCTGCGGCGGCGCACGCCCCTGCGCGGCGGCGGCGGGCGCGGGCGCGGGCGCGGGCTTGGCGGCGATCGTGCGCAGCTCGTCGGCCTCGCCGTTCTCCTCCATCATCTTGGCCATCTCCTCCATCTGCTTGCGCATCTGCTCCTCCTTCTGCTTGCGCCGCGCCGCCGCCTCGTTGTCCTCGGCGTCCTTCTTCGCCTGCTTCGCCGCCTTCTTCGCCTCCTTCTTGGCGTCCTCCGCGATCTTCGCCTGCCGCACGACCTCCTGCCGCCGCTCCTCCTCCTCCTGCTCCGCCCGCAGCTCCTGCTCCTTGCGCGCGAACTTCTCCTGCTCCGCCTTCTCGCGCAGCGCCTCCTGCCGCAGCTCCTCGCGCAGCCGCTCCATGCGCTCCTCCTCCTTGCGCGCCGCCTCCGCCATCCGCTCCTCGTACGTCTCGGCCATCCGGATCTCGCGCGCCGCCGCGGTCGCCTCGATGTCCGCGCGCAGCGCCGCGTTCATCTCGTCGAGGATCTCCTTCTCCACCTCGTCCTCGATCTCCTTTTGCAGCGCCGCCTCCTTCTCCGCGGCCGTCAGCACCTTCTCGTGCATTTTTCGGTCGTACGTCACGACGACCTCGGCCGCCGCCCGCGCCGCCAGCTTTTCGGCCAGCTCGTCGTCCTTGTCCATCACGTCCGCGTCGTCGATCGCGACACAGTTGGCGTGCGCCGACTTCAAGAAGCCGCACGTGCACGTGTTGAAGACCGGCGCGTCCATGTCGACCGTGAAGTTGTCGCACGGCTTGGCCTCCTCCTCCTCCTCCTCCTCGGGAGGCGGCGGCGGCGGCTGCGCGGCGGCGGGCGCTCGCCCCGTGCTCACGCCGGACGTGACGATGGGCGCCGCCGCCGCCGCAGCCGCCTGCTGCTCCGCGGCCGCCTGCTGCGCGGCGGCCGCCTGTCGGCACTCCTCCTCCCATTTGGCGTAGGCGATCCTGTACTCCTCCGCCTCGCGTGCCTGCCGCTGCTCCTCGGTCTCGCCGCCGCCACCACCGCCGCCACCGCCGCCGCCAGGGTTGAGCGCGCCGTACAGCAGCGCCGCCTGGTCGGGCTCGAAGCCGAGCCCCTCCAGGTCGTCGGCCGCGAGATGCGCCACGTCACCGAGGAGCTCGATGCCGTTGTCGACCAGAAACGGTAGACAGTCGTCGAGGCCGAGCTCGCCGAGGTAGGAAGCTAGCTCCGACATGCTGAGCTAGCCAGCGCTTGCCGCGACGAGCCTGGCCAGGCCTGGCGGCTTCTCTTCACAGCGTTTGGTTCTTGCCTAACTTACGTAACTCAGTGCGGCATCAAGCACCGCACCCAGCGGCATGTTACATACATACGTGCGTGGTTTAGGGCGGCCGGGCCCGGCCCACTTACCTACTTACCCCCACGCAACGGCGGGGAGGGGTAACACTAGCGCACGTACGCAGTGGACGGCACACAGCACAGCGCTGTCTGTGACTCGAACGAAGTGCCCGCGGCAGTTCTCGCCATTGGGCACGTATGGCGCTGGCCACGCACGCATTCACGACGCTACCGCTGCCGCGCGGCATCCACGTCCCGGCTGGCGCGCTCAACCATACTGGCGTGCAGCGCGTCATGACGGTGGCTGCCGCGCGCGCGCGCGGCGTCTCGGTGGAGCCAATGCGCGCGAGCTGCGCGAGCGTGCGGTGGTCGCACCCCTCCACTGCGGCCGGCGTCGGCGCTCGCTTGCTTACTTACCCCCCGAGCCTAGCGCGCTGGCTGGCCGCAGGCCTTACTTACTTACCCCCCTGGCGTGATGCCGCACTGACTTAGGAACCCTAGGTAAGCTGAAAAAGTACGAAACGCAGCAAGCAGCGCAGCGCGAACTTTACATCCTTGCGGCCGCGAACTTTACGTCCTTGCGGCCGCGCGCGACACTTCTTGCCGCGAATATCAAGAAGCACGCGGCCATTCTTCGCGGATAGCCCGCACGGGGCAAAGCACCGCATATTGCGCGCACAAGCGCAAGGGCATGTAGCGAAGAAAACGCGACCATGGCGAGCGCTGATGCCGCAGTTCGACCTAATGGCCGCTGCGCCGCTGTGCCCCATCCCGGGCATCGACGCGGCGCTCCTCGAGCGGCTCCGCCCTCCTCTCGCCGCCCCGGTGTTCGTCGAGCCGGAGATGCAGCCGTCGCCCCCGCCGCAGCCTTCGCCCCCCGCGGACCAAGACTCCGACCCTTCTTGGAGCGACGAGGAGAGGGTTGCGTGCAGCGACGACGACGCGCCCCGCCACGCCCACAAGCGCCCGCGCGCCAACGACGAGCCCAAGCCGGATGCCGCCTCCAACTGGGCGCGGCTTGAGAAGCGGCAGCGGGCGCCCGCCCCCGAGGACGCGCGCATCGTTCCCATCCGGGCGAACAACGCGGCGGGCTTCCAGGGCGTCTCGGTCATGCAGGGGAAGCTGAAGCCGTACGTCGCGCGCATGTTCTTCGACGGCAAGCAGCGCTCGCTCGGCGCGTTTGCGACCGCAGAGGAGGCGGGGCTGGCCTACGCGCGCGCCCTGGCAGACGAGGGAGCTGCGGAGCGGAGGCTCGAGCTCGCGGCTCGTCTCGCGGGCGGGGCGCCGCCGCGCGCCGCGCCCGCCCAGCTGGTGCGCACGGGCGACGAGGCCGCGGCCCAGGCGAAGCGCGAGGGGCTGCGGCTGCTGCCGGCCAACACCGCGTCGGGCTTCGAGGGCGTCCGCGGCCCCGTGGCCTCCAACCCGCGCAAGCCGTTCCAGGCGCGCGTGCGGCGCGACGGCAAGCAGATCTCGCTCGGCTACTACGCGACGGCTCAGGTCCCCCGCTGCCCCCTCCCCTTCGCGCCCACGCCCCCTTGCTGGGCAGATCATCGGACGACGACCACTGGGGCTCTCGGAACGGCCCTCACAGCTCTGCACCGCCCACGTGAGTCGCCACTCGTTGGCGCCTCACACTCACGTGGCGAGCTGTTAGGTCGGTTCCGAGGGCGGAGGCGACATAGGCACTCCCGCGACCCCCGCCAGGCGGCCGCCTCGTCGCTCACGAGACGGAGCGGCTCGCCCCTCACGCGGCGGGGGTCCTTGCACGCAAGCGGGCTCACACCTCGTGCCTCGACCTTCCGCTCGACTCGCGCTCTCGAGGGCCAGCCCTCCGCCAGCCCGCCTCTCACGGCGGGCCGCCTCACGCGGCGAGGGACTCGCACGGCCCGTCGACGGCGTGGGCGGCCTCAACGACGTCCTGATCTCGTCGCCCCTCACCGCACGCACGCGCACACGCTCGCCATGCTCCACGCCCCCCCCCCTCACCCCCCTGCAAGACCAGCGTTCATCCCCCACCCCCGGCTGCGCGCCGCAGGAGGCCGCGCTCGCCTACGCGCGCTCTCCCGAGGGGCGGCAGGCCGCCGCCAACAACGACGCGCTCGCCCAGGCAGGCATCGACAGGGACAGCATCGAGAGCCGGAACAAGGCGCGCATCGCGACGGCGGTGACCGAGGCGGTGACGTGGGACGACGCCTTCGCCGAGGCGGGCCTCGTTTGAAGCTGCCGCGGCATTGTAGAAAGCGCGTATGAGCCATGTGCATGTAAATTTACTGAACGTGTATTGAACGTTAATTGAACGTGCTAAAGCAGGTTTCTGCGACTGACTGACTGAGTCTTCTGCAAGCTGAGCGACTCGGTCTGTGCCGCACCGGCCGTCTCGCACGCCATCGGAAACGCGGCTCCCAAGGAGGGCGACGGCGCGGTTGCGGCTGTCGCAGCGGCGGCGGCGGCGGCTGCCGCCGCGCACGCCGACGGCAGGGTCGATCGCACCGGCGTCGGCTTCCACTCGTCCTGAGCTGCGGACGGCGCCGGTGCAGCCGTCGCAGCGGCGACCGCCGCCGCAGCTGCCGCGCACGCCGACGGCAGCGTCGAGCGCGGCGCCGGCGCGGCCGAGGCGCCGTTGGCGGTCGACAGGGCGCCGTTGAACTCCTCGACGACCAACAGCTGCGCCGAGCCACCATTGGCGGCGCCGCCGCCGCCGCCGCCACTGACGCCGCGGCTGCCCCTGACGGCCACGCCCTGGACGGGCGCGGGGTGCACGCGCGAGGTGGAGCCGGGGCGGAGGCCGGAGATCTGGCGCGAGATCGGCCGCAGCCCGCTGCTCGCCACCGCCACGAGCGACGCGCGCAGGCTGCGCACCGCCTTGCCCGCCCCCTCGAGGTCCTCGGCGAGCTTGCGCAGCCGTCGCCGCTCGCGCTGCCGCAGAAAGTGGAGGGGGATCATGATGACGACGAGCGCGATGATCAGCGGCACGCCCACCACCGACGCGAGGCGTAGCCAGCCGCTCAGCCGCGTCGCCTTGGTGCACGAGACCGAGAGCGGGATCTCCTCGTCGCACACGGGGTAGAGCAGGTAGAGCCCCGCCATGTCCGACTCGGAGAGGCACGTGCGCGGCTTGTTGCGCGTGAGCGAGTGCATGATCGACTCGCCATTGGTCGCGTCGTAGTCCACCAGCTCCGCGCAGCCCCACGGCGCGGTGCACGTTGCGTTGGTCAGGTTGGCCACCTGCTCGAGGTTCTCCGTTGGCGCCGTGTCGGGATGCGCGAAGCCGAGCACGTGGCCGATCTCGTGCGCGACCGCCGCCTCGAAGTCGTAGCACTCCCAGCACGGCAGGAAGATCCGGTCGTAGAACGACGGCGGGAAGACGCAGAAGAAGATGACGACGATCGTCGAGAGCGGCGAGACCGTCGCGAGGTAGTCGAGCAGCCGCACCAGCCGCGGCCCGCCGCACCTTGTCGTGAGCTTCTCCACCATCGCCTCGACGCGCGGGCTGCGCGGGCTGTCTGCGGCCGATGTCGTTGCCCCGAGGCTGCCGCTGCTGCTGCTGCTGAGGTTGCGCGCGCTCTGGATCTCGCGCCGCGCCTCGGCGGTGCCGGGGCGCTTGTCGCCGACGGCGTCGCGGCAGCCGAAGGCGCACGCGCCCGCGAGCACGATGAAGAGCATGCGCGAGAGCGCGAGCCCGAAGAGCAGGAAGAGCACGAGGCGCATCATCAGCAGCACGTCGATGCCGTGGTCGTCCTCGAGCGAGTGGAAGTAGTAGCAGAACGTGGCGTCGAGGTACCAGCAGATGTGCGTCTGGAAGCGCATCACCGAGCGGCGCAGCGGGTCGACGCCCGACACGACGACGCCGGCGGGCGAGCGCACCGACTCCTCCCACCACGGCCCGCCGTAGGCCGAGGCGCGGTGGTTGATCACGTAGGCAGCGAGCGTCGGGTACTCGACGCCGTCGTCGGTGCTGACGTACAGCTCCCACGGGCACGGGTCGTCGTCCACGTCCGGGCTCGACGTGGCGCACGCCTGCGTGTCGAGCACGTTGCGGAAGCGCACGTGCTTGTGGTTGGCAGACCACGTCGCGAAGCCACGGGCGAACGCGTCCTTGATGTCGATGCACGAGACGAAGCTGCCCATGAAGCCACCGGCGACCGACTCCTCCGGGAAGCGCGGGAGCATCGTGTCGCAGAAGGACGGATCGAGCACCCACGAGATGCCGCCGCCCAGCCCGCCGTTGAGGCTGCTCTGCGCCGGCGTGTCCCAACGGAACGCAAAGTCGGTGAGCCGCGAAAGGTCGCCGCCGACCCGGCCGGTCACGTTGGCCGGCATCAGCACGAACGCTGGGGCGTTGAGCCAGGGAAGCAGGAGCAGCATGGCCAACGGCGACGCCGCAGTTGAGAACAAGTTTGACAAATGT
>Ga0209713_10003483_pt1 | contig 9992 bp, 1 predicted proteins | sample ArcOceMetagenome_3_FD_187444 | JGI IMG/M metagenome (GOLD analysis project Ga0209713, IMG submission 187444) | Marine eukaryotic phytoplankton communities from Arctic Ocean - Arctic Ocean- Svalbard ARC20M Metagenome (SPAdes) (version 2) | ecosystem: Environmental > Aquatic > Marine > Oceanic...
TGCTGAAATCGCATGGCTGGCCTGTCTCGTCGTTGACGGTGATGTCTAAAGCTAGTCCTGGCTGTAATCCATATTTCGGCAAACGACCCGCGGCAGCTGTAACTCGGGGTGGCGAATATACCTCAGCTATAATCGCACGCGCTGCCTTAGCGCGTTCCCTCCGATAGCCCCGTCCATCGCCTCCGACGAGCTCGATAGCAGCAATAAGGCGTTCCGTACTGGCAAGACCTTGAGGACGATCAGACACTTCAAACAGGCGAGCCAAATCTCGCATGTCGGAGTCCAGCTCTCCGACACCGGCCCCGGGTATGTCGCATCCCGACACACGACTCCGATGCATACCTAAAACGGGAGACGCACGTCTCGCATCCTCGCTGAGTCGGTGACTGACGCGACCACTCGCTAGGGCAATACCTACACCGACCGAGCCCTTGCTCAGCCCACTCGTGCGCTTCTCCAGCGCCTGCGACATCGTCGACCGGTGAGAGTCGGAAGCCATCGCCTTCCCTTGCGGAAAGTATACGGCATCGTCGACACAAGGTCGGGATCCACCGTGACACTCAGCTGTACTGTTGACGAGGTCGAGGTCCATGCTGGGAGCGTCGTTGACAATCTCGTGGTCGTGATCTGTGTTCTGGTCAATGGGCATGTCACTACGGTCAGCCGGCGGCGACGAAGACGATGGGGCAACATTAGCAGTGGAAGAGCTTGCTCGAGCAGCGACTTCAACAGGATCAAACGGCAAAAACTCGGGAAGGGGAACAACGTGTTCGGCATTACCAGCAATCCCCCCCTGCGGAGCATGTTGATCAGCTTCCTGTATCCGTTCTGCGATAAACCGATCAGCCCGTTCGGTGATACGTGCAAGTCGTGCTTCACCTTCAGATGTCTTGGAGATTTCCGCCGTGATTCTCGCTCTGCAGATGTCTGAATGCGGTGCTGAGGTCTCTCCCTTTCCGCGTCCCAAAATGGACTGGCATTTCTTGCATCCTGGTGTGTATCCAAAGGCGTCGAGGTCGGCCTGCCGAATATAAATCTTCCGAACTTTAGCGATATCGGCGGGCGAGTCCTCCTTGACGGCCTTCTCAACGAACACCCCATCGGGGTTGGCAGCAGTGTGGATTGACCACGGTGTCGAACTGATTGCTGCCACTCTGTCTCGGTCGAACTTCTGCACATCAGGCATCCGCATCAATGTCCTGGCATGACGTATGCCACCCTGGGTTGGGTCGAACAATATGTGCTGTCCCGTGCGAAGGTCAACTCCGAGCCAGATACCAATACCCCAGGAAAAACCGGAATGCCCTATCCCATTCTCCTGAGAGCGACATTTATATCGAGCAACCTCTCCGAAATGCACCAACTTCAGCTTGCAGACCGTGCCACGTGCTCGCTGCCAACCCGTTTTGCCGTCAGCTCCGACAACTCGCATTGTCCTGACCATGGCTGCGTGCCGCACAAGCCATGATATAACGGGATGGCCCACAGGGATGTGGGATTTGATGTCGTTCTCAAACCCCACCTGAAGAGCTCGTACCTGTCCCTTGATCAATCGAACTGCAGATTCAGCTGCCCCATTCGACTGAGGGTCGTACTCGATGGAGCCCTCCACAGTGATATCCAAGCCGTTCAACTTCAGCAAGTTGACGGCGGTGTTGACGAGCTTGATGATCGCCGGCTCGTTGTCACTCCTGACAGCGACACGTGAGTGGCCCAGCCATAGGACATTCTCGACGAGGTTCTTGACCGCATATCCCTCGGCATCGGCGCCCTTCTGAGGAACAGCAAAAGCAAAGACCGCCTTGGTCGCGCTACAGATGCCCGCGAGCACTCGTGTAGAATCCTCGGGAGGATCTTCCCAAAGGCCATCTCGCCCTTTGAGGATCAACCCCTTCGGGGTCAAGAACATATAGTCGATGGAGACAAGAGGAAACGTCCGCTTCTCCAACGACGCCGCGTGATGAGATCGTTCACGGCCGAATGCTTCAACACATTCGTCGCACCATGATCGATATGGAAGGTGAGTGATCCGATGCTCCATGCGCTCGGAATGCGATGGCAAGGTGGGTGATGGCATGGACGCCTGTTGCTGAACCTCCTCAGCCTCAGGTGCCTCCACAAGCTCGCCCTCGGCGCTGCTTGGATCGCCCCCATCACCTGCGCCGCTTGCCCCAGTCGCCTGTTCACCTTCTGCCGATTCAGAAGCGTAAACTGGACTTATGGGCTCGACGTCCGAGTGGATCATCGCGGCACCTGCCCGACAAAACCTTCGGGAGGTTTAAGCCTCATGCGAGCGATGTATAGTCCACCTCGGCGCTCAAACTTCACAACGATCTTTCCAGCCTTGTCTAGGACAAGCGCATGGGTGTCGGTGAAGTTGCATGTCAGGCCTTGGTCGCACACTCGGCTTACGCTCATCAATGGCCTGGTGACTTCAGCGACTTGGAACGTGCTCTTGATCTTCCTGCTCGTGTCGCCGTCACTCTCAAGGTTCAAGACGAGTTGGCCCTCGTTCGGAACCTTCTGGCCGTTGCCAACGATGAAGTTCTGTTTTCGTCGGCTGCCGTCGGACTGTGTCAAGAACGCGCCATAGCCCGGGGCGTCCCCCAGATCCATGACGTGCTCACAGCAGCCCGAATCCAGTGTGATCTCGATCTCAGAGTCAATCCAGGAGTCGACTCCCAGGATGTCGCCCTCGTCATCGTCCGTGGTGACGGGCAAGATCGACGACTCAATCTTCTCAACGACATCGTCGAGTGCTCCAATGGCATCCAGCAGTTGGACAGTCTGCACTCCAAGACTATCCAAAGCCATCCTGCGACGACGGGATCGCCTCATCGCGTCAACTGTGTCCTGAGTAGCGGAGTTTCTGGGCTCGGGGTCGATGGACATACAGTTGCCGGAAGCGGATCCTCCAAGAGTCATCGACTCTCCAATGTCGGCAGAAATAAGATCTGGGACGTGTGCAAACGCCCATCCAGATATGCCAAGCGAGGACTCTTCGATCTCATCTTCACAGACTCCGTCAAAGTCATCTCGTCGGTGGAACTTCATGAAGTTAACCACTGCAGCATGTCGAACATCCGGTGCATGCTGATATCGGATCCTCTTCGGTGCCAGAGGATCGCTGGGATCTGTAGAATGGAGCTCGCCACATGGCCCGATATGTATAGTCGGCGCATCGATGGGCACGAACTCATGGACTTCAACCTTCTCATCGAATCGCACTCGTCGCTCAACCACGGATCCATGTGAGCACTTGCAAATGCAGAGTAGCGGATCGCACAAACCTGATCTGCAAGATGGATATCGGGGAGCAAACTCGCCGCGGCCAGGGTGCACGGGGGCTACCCTGGGCTCAACTTGGCAGCCAATGTCCCCGGTGATCTGAAAACCGTCCACCGGGGCGGCAATCACCAAGGAGCTTACGTCGGCAGAGCTTGTTGACGAGGTCGGCAGTCCAACAGGTCCAATCCAAAAAATCTTCGAAGGCGCCACATCGGCCACATCCCCCCCTGGGGCCTTCGCAGTGAGCCGGTTGACGGTGTTGTCGAACACAATTTCGCGGCCATCGAACTCGAACAGCTCGTTCTCAACGTCTATAAAATCTGACGGAGAATACCGAGATCCAAGTGGTCGATGAGCAGGCAAAATTCCAAATAGCGAATCGTCAGCGATAACCGGGCGGTACTCAAGGGTGTTGCTGCCCCCTTTCCCGCCGATATCCCAGATAGCGGCTTCAGCACTGCCATCGGGACAACATACCCGGCTTCCCTCGGCAATATCGCCATCGCTCTGCAGGGTCATGACCTGCTCGGCGGATGCCATCGACACGGGGGTCGGACCAGACTCGGCAACCGGCGCCAACGGTATGGACTTATCGACAACGTCAGCAGCGTCAAGTCGGTCCACGCCGTTAGGGTCATTGCGCACGTCGGCCAGACAATCCACCGTGTTCCCTGTCAAAACTTCCATGGCCCCAGCTTCCGAGTCCTCCGGTTCCACCGAGCTGTCACAAAATTGACGAGGGCTCCGCCGTTGCACGCGCAGGCAAGGGTGAGGTCCAAGAATCGGCTCCAGAACGGGTTCGCACACCGGACGAACTGGCCGAAGGGTTTGCGTAGAAACGCCGTGGAGGAATCGCCACGGCTCGATGCCCATAGGGTCTTCACCTGCCCCGCAATATACCGGCGGGGCTGCGGCTGGAGGTACAAAACATCCCTCTCCTGCGGGTGCCTTGATGCATCGATCCATCGGTCGCCCCTCGGGGTCCGGTTCTGTTTGCAAACTCGGTCTGTGGGGCGTGAGCGCGAGGAAATCACCCACAGCAGCGTCGACGCTGTGGGGCCGGGACTGTCTTCCGACGGCCGTCCCGGTAGCCGGCGGTCCTAGTGCCTTGGGACCATGGGGGCTATTTGCCTTCACCCCCATGGCCTTGCCTTCGTGATGACGGATGGCTTGCTTGTCGACGTTAGTAGTAGTAGTAGTAGTAGTAGTAGTAGTAGTAGTAGTAGTAGTAGTAGTAACGTTGTCATCGTCGTTGTCATCGTCGTTGTCTTGTCGTCGTTGTTTGCAAGCGTCACCGTTGTTGTTCTCGTCGTCACGTTTGGCATGATTGATAGGCACGTTCGGTTTGTGGACCGTCGTCGTTGGGGTTCGATCGTCGTTGATCGTCGTCGGGGATGCACCGGGGATCGACGGAGGGTGGGAACTCTCATCAAACACAACCGTCGTCGGGGATGCATCGGGGATCGACAGAGGGTGGGAACACTCATCAAACACAACTGTCGATTTGGGCAAGGATGCGTCGATGTGGTCGCACCGACGCATGGCCGTTTTCGCACTGGTCGGGGTTGGATTCGACGGCAGTGGCGGGAACATCGGGGACTCAACTAAGAAACGTTCGTCGTCGTAGCACGTTGTTGTTGTTGTCGTCGCTGATGTGTCAGATGGATGGTCAATAACATTGCACTGGACATTGCACTTTTTATGATCACACATCTTTTGCCGATCGCCGCAGAAACCCTTTCCCTCGCCAACGCCTGATCCCGAACAACAAAACTCGCCAGCCTTCGGCTCATTAGACCTGTCTGCATGCTTCAATCGATCATGATCTACAACAACGTTCTCCCAAAACTCTCGAAGTTGAAACACACTTGCCATATCTGTGTCACAACAATCGGAAAAACTCTTTTCTCTTCTCTCTCTCTTTTCTCTCTCTCCATCTCTCTGTTGGGCTTCACGCAAAAGACATGGCACTGAACCTGGTAGTCTGCACTTGTCCTCTACACCCAACATCAAAACGCTACTATCCGATCCCAATCCCCCCTCAATTTTCTCATGCGAGCTGCTATTAAGAGTACGTACATACATATGCGTTGGCCGTGGGCAGGGGTGTTCGTAACCACCTGCCCGGTGTGACTCCTTGGAGCCTACACCTGAAGTACGAGTATGTAGAATATTGTCGGATACGAGGGTAGAGGGGGTAGAGAGAGTATTACGTATAATATGTTTCGCCAATATTGCGCCGCCCGCCGCCGCCAAGTATGAGCCATGCACAGCGGGATGTGCAGGCTTGGGCCGAGCATCTGGATGAGATGCGCACACGTGTGTTTCGGCTCCACCCTGCCTCGTCAGCGGGGTGGGAGGACACCTCCCCGGACACACGTCTGAAAGTACATCAAACGTGTTACGGAAGAAGTTGCCCTCGGCCCGGCGCTCTCGTTGAGAGAGGCCGGCCGCACGTGCCCTAAAGAAGGAAAGGTCCGTCGCTTCATTGCGCCTGCAACGTGACCTCACGGCGGTAAAGCCATCGGCGTCCTCATTTGAGACCATAAGGGTTGTGATCTCTGAGGCGCCGTCGTCAACCAGATGCGCTGCGCGCCCTGGTCGCCCATTGCCTCTGGGAGGTCCACCGCGCGGTGGAGTCCGCGCAGGAGGGCCGCGCTGTGAGTGCTTCTCAGGGCAGGCTCGCGACTGATGCCCTGTTTTGCCGCAACTGAAACACGTGCGCTGGTCTTCTGAGACCTCCGGCTTTGGGCAGTCACGCGTGCCGTGTTCGCCCCCACAGTTTGCACAGCGTAGGGGCCGTTCTGCTCCGAGCTGCGTGCGTGGTGGCGTGGCAGGGCGTGCTGGCGCAGAGCTACTGCGTGCTGCAGGTCCGGTGCTCGTGCGCACTCGGCCGCGGAAGCCATTCTGGCGCATCACTGCCAAAGTGTGCGCTTGAGACTCGGGTTCGAGGGCAGTCAGGTCCACCACGTCGTCGTCGGCGGGTTCTTCCACTGGCTGCTGTTCCTCGACCTGGCTTTGCTGGCCGTCTACGAGTTGGACTCGAGGGTTGCCGGAAACCGGGTGGTCCAGTAACCAGTCAACCTGTTTCTCGAGTTTGGCTTTCAGGGCTTCGTAGTTCGTGAAATCCTCAAGCACCATGATCATGGATGCTGGGGTGTCCGACGGCAACATCTTGAGCAAGATGACGCATTGCTCGTCGCTCTGAACTTCTTGCCCGCCCATCTCGTAGTACCTGTCCCTCAGCTTCTCCCAGGCTTCAACAGTCTCAATGAGATCTGCAAGCCTTTTGGCCCGAGCTGGGTTGTGCAGGTCTGTGTGGAGGTCCACACGGCGCGCCACGCTTTTGGGCGCCATGGGACACACCACTCTACGCCATACGTCAAAGCCGTTGAGACGTGGCGCTTTGTCGAACTTGGCCCGGGCCGACCCAACCAGGTTGAGGTTGAGGAAGGCCCACAGCTCCTGCGACGCCTGGATTGTGTCAAACCCAGTGTCTTGCATCGAGTCGCTGCTGGCCACAGCTCTGAGGTGGTGTTCCTCAATGGGTGTTTTCTCGAACCTCTCTGCCCAGTCGAGGAGGTCGACCATCTCCCACCGCTCACCGATCAGATAGTTCTTCACGGTGGCCATCCACTTTTCCTGGTTGTTGTGGTCAAACTGGAAGTGCGGGTTCTGTGCCACCTTTTTGTCAAAGATGACACGTCTGCCCGCACCACTCTCAGGTTGGTCACCCCCGCGTCCAGGAGTGCCATAGTGGTGGCGTGGCGGCTGTGGTTGGGAGTCACCCTGTCCCGGTGCGGGTCCACTCCAGAAGCCGTCGGCTCCGAAGAGTCCAGTGCGAGCTCCCGGTGCGGGAGCTGCAGCTGGGCCCGTTGGCTGGTAAGCCGTAGGGCGGCCGCGTACGGGAGGGAAGACGGGGACACCAGTGCTGGTCTGGTTTGGTGCCGTCTGTTCCTGTCCCCCCTGCGTCCATGCCTGTTGGCTCTGGGCCGTGGACGCTGGAGCTGGTTGTGGGTATGCCGGGCTTGGCTGCTGGCGCTGCTGTTGTTGTTGCATCTCGTGCGCCAGTTGCTCAACCCGTTGGCATAGAGCTGTCTCGACACCTTGGAGGTGGCTGCCGAGAGTCGAGCCCGCGGTCTGTAGGCCGCCCACTGCTCCCTTGAGGTCGTTGAGGTGTCCAGCCGTGTTCTGGATGTGTTGGCGGACTTCACCCTCAAGATTCCTCAGGCCTGCCAAGGCCGCCGCGTGCCCGCTCTCAGACGTAGACGCCTTGAGTTCTGCGAGCAACGCGTCAAGGCGGGACACCTCTGCGACGACTTGCGCACGCAGGGCCGTATCCACCTGTTTCAAGAGGTCGTCGTGTTTGTTCAGGACGCCTTTGATTGTGGTGTCATTGAGGTCGATCATCTGGAACAACCTCTGACTTTCCATCTGCGTTGCCTTGACTTCAACTTGGCTCGTCGTCGTTACCATCGTAAGTTTGTCAAGGCGAACGGCGTGGTCGTTCATGTCGTCGGTGATTGAACCGAACCACGCGTGATCACTTGCCACTTGAGCGATCAGCTGCTGAGTGATCGTTGTCAACTCGGCAACCGTCATGGCTGGGATCACAGCTGGGACCTGCGCGGTGTCGCGAGTGCGAGGTCGGCGCGCAGGCGGAGACGCTCCGAGAGTCGGAGCTGGGCGACCGCCAGGAGTGCGGCCCCCAGGTGGCGTCGTCCCCATAGCAGCATCTGCGGCTGCTGACCCAAAGGATGGAGGCATCATCGGAACCCCCTGGAACGTTCCATCAGTTGGAGGACGCTCCGCTGCCATGTTTATGGCGTATGCGAACGATGATTGGCAGTACACGTGAGTATACAACTGAGTGTGAGTGTATGACGAACACTCGTGATTGTTTTATATCTGTAACTTTGCAAAGAAAGCGAAACACTGACATGAGAGGAAATGGCAACGATTCCACACACGCCCCCGCGAAGCGATCCAGCAAAGCTTGATGACGATCGAGCGATACAGGACGACTTCGCAAACGGTGGCCATATGCGGGAGCTGCCAGCAAAACCCTCGATAGTCAGCTGGGCTCAATCGTCCGACCAGTGTGGACGAGAGCCTCCCCCTTGGGATCCCGATCCGTGCCGGCGCCGTTGATCAACTTCCGGCGTCGATTTATATGCGCCTGGAGTGCGGGCACGGGATCGCGCAATTCGTCAATAGGATCAATGTCCTCTTCACCTCGACGAGGTGGATCGGGCACCGCCTCTTCAAACAAAGAGGCGATATCCTCCGGAAGGTGCAGGTGCGGCAGGAGAGCAGGGTCGTGAGCAACGTAAACAGCAGAGTCGGATTTGAGGGTCGGCGCGGAGACCGCGCGACCACCAAGGAACCTGCAGCTGAAGAGCCCAACGACCTGGTCGAGCTTGTTCTTAGACTCGAGATGTTTCGTGAACAAGTCGGCGGGGTTCACCTCGCCGTCGACCTTCAGGAGTCGAAACTCCTTCCTCCTGAGCCGTTGCTGCACCCAAAGCGAATGGCACTCCAGATGCCTGAGCTTGCCAAGCCCCTGTCGACCGCCTATGCCCAGGGCTGCGGTCGAGTCCGTCCAGATGCGAATCGGCAACGACAAACCAATGTCGCTGTACAGCGCCTTGGTCCCGAGAGCAATGCCAGTACCTCGGACCACGCCATAATACTCAGCTTCGCCCGAGCTGAGGGCGATCGACGCCTGCGTTGCAGACCAGGCCTTAATCAAATGCCTACCGACCATGACACATCCACCTGAAGTACTCTTGCGAGTACGGGCGCAACCCGCCCAGTCCGTGTCAGTGTAGCAATCGATTCCCTCGGCCGTCTGGAACTCGTAGTCGAACACCATCCGCGGTCTCGCCCGCAAATACCGCGCCAATCGCTTCAGCGCCCCCATGGCAACATCAGTGGGGCGCGACATAAACCTGCAGACCTCCTTGGCCGCGTACAGGACGTCAATGCGATCAGCTGCAAGGTAATTGGCGCGTGCCGCGAGGGCACGGAACCGCGTGAACTCCTTCTCGGGGAGATCGTTCTCCGATTCGACCTGGTGGGACAGCACCTTGACGCCGGGCGTCACGGCGCCGTTCGCTCCTTCCAGCTCGATCTCCCGCAGGAGCTTCTCGACCTGGCGAGGGTCGGCCTCATACTCGATCCCTCGAGGCGTCCAGCGTACGATACGGTTCAACATCGATATCTCCTTGGCGTCGCTGGGACCAGGTCCCAGCCGCCCTCCGACCGTCAATTCATACTTGGACTTCATCTGGGCCTCGAACCAGTTGAGGGATGAGCACGGTCCTGACACCGTGAAATCGTCCCCATGTACGGAGCAAACCAGCTGGCGCTCTTTGTGTCGGAAAACACACGCAGAGGCCGCACCCTGATCAAAACCGAAGCCCCGTAGCGTACCCGAATACTCGCTCTGCCAGCCGTCGGCCGCACGTCGCGTGCCGTACATGTGGCGCTCAAGGAGGCCACACATACCAGGAGGGGCACCGTACTCAGGAGGGAACTCGACGAACGTTGGCTCATCCTCGGGTGTCACAGCGTTGAAATATGCGCGGGATATATCAATCGCTAGCACTTGCATCCGATGGGGCGACTTCGGGTCGTAGACCTTCTTGGGCTCGTCGGCGAAGTCCGTGGTCGCATAAGAGAGCACCATGCGCAACGACTCG
>Ga0209713_10003485_pt1 | contig 9987 bp, 9 predicted proteins | sample ArcOceMetagenome_3_FD_187444 | JGI IMG/M metagenome (GOLD analysis project Ga0209713, IMG submission 187444) | Marine eukaryotic phytoplankton communities from Arctic Ocean - Arctic Ocean- Svalbard ARC20M Metagenome (SPAdes) (version 2) | ecosystem: Environmental > Aquatic > Marine > Oceanic...
CGCAAACTCACCTCTCGTCCTTGACTTTCATGAGCTTCTTCTGTAAGCCTCCGAGGTATTTACCAACCTTCTTCGTGATTGGCATCATGATGATGATGATGGCGACACCTCCCAGGCAAGAGGCTCCAAGCTCCTGCCAAAGGAAATAGATGGCGAGTCCAATCTGGAGGAAGGAATACCAGATGGCGTGGAGGTAGGGGGTGAGGTCCTGGAGGCGTTGGGCGTCCACGGACATTAAGTTGGTGATCTCGCCAGAGGTCCTGGAGTTCCTCTCACTGCTCGCGAGCTTGAGCGCCTTCTTGTATACGGCGATGATGACGCTGGAGCGGAGGCGGAGGCCGGTACGGTAGCATTGGTAAAAATACTGGCGAAGACAGAGCGACATTGTGAGCTGGGACAGCGTCACTAGAACAGTCAGGCCAACACCTGTGGAAACGGGGGCGCCGGGGTCCTTGAGGAAACGAATCAGAGCCTTTAGAACATTGGGGCCTACAAAGGCGCAGAGGTCATGGATAAACTTGAGGACGCCAGCCTTAGCGAAAGGTCCTCCGAAGGCCCCAAAAAGCACAGGAGCGAGAGGGGTCGTTGATCGTTTGACGTCCTTCTCCAACTCTATAAACTTGGGAGGCATTCCCTTGGGATGCTTGGACCTCAGCTTGTTATACTTCTCCTTCTGAACCCGCAACTTCTCCTTCCACACCGTCTCGAACTTCCTTCCAATCATCTCAGTCTTGTCGGAATCGAACATCGGTGGCAAGTCCGAGGGGTCAAGTTGATCCTGCGATAGGGCAAGGAGCGAAGCGACGAGGAGATCTGTTAGTATTATAGTTCTGGCTGTCGCTTCGCTCCAGCCGTCCTTCGCTCCTCGTCGATCTCACCTTATCATTCCCCATGTCCAAAAGAGGCTTCAACCAGTCAAAAGTCAGCGTCGTGTACAAGTTTGCTGCCCGCTTTTTCAAGGAAATGGGGGCATCGCCCGTTGAGAACGTCGAAGCGGAAGGCTTGGGAAGATGTGGCATCGACCGTAAAGCCTCACCTCCATCCTCGTCAGAATCTGAATCAGCACCGATCGAGAATGCACCAATGGTTGACAGTATGTTGTCATCGTCGCTATCGTCATTATTGAGGTTGCTGTATAGGTTCTTCTTATTCTTATACTTAGGAAACATGGTGTTTATGGGCAGAGAGCGAGAGGTGCGCTGATGTATAAAAGGCTGGAGTGGCTGAATGTGTGTAAAAAACTAATCGAGCCTGTTAAGATTATGGATAATCGATCGTGGCGAAAGATGGGTATTTTTAATGTATCTAAGAGGCAGTTTTGGAGTGGTTTTCCCATGGTTTTCCCTCAAAATTATATTGTGGCCTTCACTTTGGTTTTTCAATGGCGGACCCAGAAGTTTTAAAGATATTTGTTTCTACTGGTGAGTGTAGAGTAATTTATTCCTTTCAGTATAAAGGTTTAGACCTCTAAATCATCACACGGAAACAGGCTTCGGCGGCATACCCAGGAGTCTTGTGTTTTTCTCACTCAATTTCTAACCCCATTGTCTATTTATACCCACAGACAACCATCTTGGTTTCAATGAGAAGGATCCTGTCCGTGGTAATGATAGTTTCGCTGGTGAGAGTCAAGAAATGGAGTCCTTGTTGAGCGCCTCCCCCCCCCTCTCTCCTCTCACTCCTTCCCTTCTTCCTCCATCCCCTTCTTCATCTTTGTTGCAGCTTTTGAAGAGGTTTTGTTCTTGGCCAAATCTCAGGACTGCGATATGGTGGTGTTGAGTGGTGACATGTTCCATGAAAACAAGCCCAGCAGGGCGACAGTCCTCAAAACCATCAAGGTAAGGAGGGAGGGAGGTGGGACGGTAGGAGTGGGCAACTTGCCTTTGCCAGCGTGAAGGGCGTGTAGGATGCTTATCGCTTCAACGCGGTCGCATGCGTACTGTCTTGCACTTTCACTAACAGTCTTCCAATCTCCGTCCCCTACTTGCTCTTGCGACCCTCCCTCCGCTCGTGCCTCCGCGTCCGCAGATCCTGCGCAAGTATTGCCTCGGTCCGAACGCCGTTAAGTTCGAGATCGTGAGCGACCAGGCCAACTTCGTCCAGAATGAGGGGGTGAACTTTGAAGACGAAAACTACGCGGTAGACTTGCCCATCTTCAGCATCCACGGGAATCACGACGATCCGACGAGGGACGGCGGCACGGACATGCTCGCAGCCCTTGACGTCCTCGCCGCGTGCAACCTGATAAATTACTACGGTAGGCATGACGAGATTGACAAGGTTGACATCTCCCCCATTCTCATTAGGAAGGGGGAGGATACAAGGGTTGCTCTTTACGGTATGGGGAGTATGAGGGACGAGCGCTTGAACCGCATGTGGTCCAAGAAAAAGGTCAAGTTTTTGCGCCCTGCCACTGAACCAGACGCTGTGGCGGAGAAGGTAAGGGGGAGCGAGGAGCGAAGCAACTAACTTGTAGCAACGATGCTGGCGACGAGAATCGCGCAAGCTTGGACTTCTGTACAACTCCCCCCCCCTCCCCAACCACCGCAATAATTCTCACGCCCTCATCACAAACCTTTTCGCGATTCGCTTCGCTCATCGCAGGATGGGGAGGCGAAGGAGTGGTTCAATATTTTTTCCCTTCACCAGAACCGCGACTACGGCAGGGGTGCCAAGAACTGCGTCCACGAGTCTATGATCCCAGAGTGGATGGATCTCATCCTCTGGGGGCACGAGCACGAGTGCTTGATCGACCCCGTCGAATCCCTCGTCGGTACGTTCCGCGTCTCTCAGCCTGGGAGCAGCGTCGCTACGTCCCTCTGCATGGGAGAGAGCACCCCCAAGCAAGCTGGACTTTTGGAGATCAGGGGCGACAACTTCCGTATGTCTGCCAATCCCCTCAGCAAGGTTAGAGGGTTCGCCATGGGAGAGGTCAGCATGATGGACTTTGAGGAGCTCAACCCTGAGGATCCCAAGATTGACGACAAGGTCACCAAGGTCCTTGTGGCCAAGGTTAAGGAGCTCATCAACGAAGCGAGGGAGAAGACTGAGGTGGCTAATGAGGCTGCCGAGTCTCATCGCCAGACTTGCGGGATGGAGGATGACGGGCTCCAGCCCGAGTACGATCTGAGTGTGCCGGAGCGAGGTGAGATCGAACGGGGAGCGAAGCGACGAGCTGGGAACGTTAGCGTTGGGAGCGAAAACTACACGCGCTCGTACCTTCTTACAAGATGAACCACCTCTCCTCATCGCAGTCCTCGTTCGCCTGAAGGTGGAACATTCTGGCTTCTCCACTCTCAATAACCAGAGATTTGGAGCGCAGTTTGTCGATGAGGTCGCCAATCCTGCCGAGATTCTGCTCTTCCACAGGAAGAAGAGGCCTCAGGATGTTAAGAAGGGTGGGGGGGGGAAGAAAAGGGGCTCGGGGGGGAACTTGATGGAGCCCATTGCCCCGGAGGATCTTGCGGAGGTCAGCGTTGAGGATCTCATCAGGGAGAACTTGCAGACGGATGAGAAGAAGCTAGAGGTTCTGGACGAGAGCACCATGTCGGTGGCATTGGACGATTTTGTGAACAAGGCTCAGACGTCCGCGATTGTCGATGCCGTGGCTTCAAAGCTGAACAAAACCCAGAAGAAACTCATTAAGAGCGGGGGTAGTGAGCTGAGCGACGGAAAGAACATCAGTGCCCTCGTCGCTGCCGACACCGAGGCTCTTAGGAGAAAGGCTGAGGCTGACGACGAGCTGAGGGAGAAGGTCGGGAAGAGCATCGCACGGAGGCTCCCCAAACCAAACACCACTGCCAAGGTTGCGGCGAAGAAGAAGACTACGAAGAAAAGGAGGAGAAAAGGGGAGGAGAGCAGTGAGAAGGAGGAGAAGGAGAAGGAGGACGTGGACTTGAACTTGGAGGACGATGAGGAGGAGGATATTGACGATATTGAAAAGAATCCCCCTCCTGCCAGGTCCAAGAGCACAAGGGCGAGGAAGTCATCGAAGAAGAGTTATGTCGAGAGCGACGACGAGTGCGTCGGAGGTGGCGGCGTCGTTGACATGACCGCTGATAGGGACGGGGAGGAGAAGGAGATTGAGGAGACTCTTAAGAGGGGAAAGCGCAAGGCCAGCCCCAAGAAGAAGACTCCTGCGCCCAGAGGGGGCGGAGCGAGGAAGCCTAGACAAGTCATCAGCGTGGAAAGCGACAGCGACAGTGACGGAGATGCCCCCATGCCGAAAGGTTGGGGAGGGAGCAGTGGTGGTGGCGGTACTTCTTCGGGGGGGAGGAAAAGGATGAAGTGAGGAGGAGGAGGGGAGGAGAGAGGGATGTAAAAAAGACGAGACTGTTGTTAGTAAATGCACACTAGTAATAAAAACGTGAAAAGAACGGAGATGCCTATCCCTACTTGCCCGAGTAATCAAAGGGCTCGGAAAGAATGTCAAAGAGCTGACCTTTGGGGATTTTTTCGTACTCGCGCTTCTGCGCGGTTTCCTCGGAGGCCGTGTTGGGGTTGAAATTGCCGCTCGCGTTGACGTTGGGGTCGGAGATGAAGCCGTTGCTGAACTGGTTGAACTTTCTCTTCCCCAACGTTGGAGGGCTCTGCTTCTGTTTTGAGAACTGGAACGACCTCTTCGGCCCGGTGTTTGGCTGTGGGAGCGTAGAAGTGCGGAGTGGATATAATAGAGTTGGAAAGGTGGGTTGGGATTAGCAAATTGAAGCGATGAAAGGGAAAGGGAAAGGGAAAGGGAAAGAGGATGAATGTCGGGCGTTGTTGTTGTTCCTCAGGATAGTTTATTGACAGACGTTTTAAGGACTGGCGTATAATCACTGCGCCTGTCGCCGTAGTGCAGGACGCATATCATACAAAACATAGATATAGGGTATATTTTCATCATAGGAACAACACGAGCTCTCCTCTTTCTCACTCGCTTCGCTCGTGCCTCACCTTTTCAAATGCGCTCACTCCGGAAAAGTTGGATCCTGAACTCCTTGTCGAGTTGGGAGGCGTCGGTCTCGACGAGAAGGAGGAAAAGGAGGAACGAAGGTTGGTGTTTGGAGACATGGAAGCATGAGGGAAGAGGGGCTGATTTGGGTTGGAGGACGGAGTGATGGAGAAAGGAAGGGCAAAGTTCTGCAGTGGAGAGATCGTCTCCTCCTTTAATCTCTTGATTGGACTAAACTCGTTCAATCTATCAACTGCCTGGTTCCTGTTTCCCTCTAAGAACGGGCTGCGAGGGGGAAAGGGAGGTAAGAGATGGCGTTGGTTGGTAATCATCCCCAATCGGTGGCGCTTCTCTTACGCGGATCCCCGCAGATCTAATTTCCAAAAGATTCCATAACAGCGTCAGATCCATAGCGGTTCTTCACTACCTTTCTTTGCAATTCCCTCTCGAAAGAGACTCAAACTTACCTTGGATCGTCGCGAACATTTTTCCTGGTACCTTGAACCTTGCTATCCTGCTCATTGGAGTCCCAAACGTTGGTTCCATCTGACAAAGAGGAAAGCGAGGAGAGCGATTGGAGCCGCCCTGTTTCTTGAGAGGGGAAAATACAGCTTGTACTCCGCACATTGTTGTCTTCTAACCCTGAAGTCAGCTCCATGTCGATTTTTTCATCTTGCGAAGCCCCATAATCGCTCGAGGGGTTGCTATAGGAGACAAAAATGGAATCAGAAAGTCCGAATCTCGAAGCTTGGAGAATCGGCGGTTTTGACTGTGAATTTGAAGGTGGGGGTGTTCTCGTTGAGGGATAACCTCTAGATGAAGATGGTTTCGAAGTTGGTGAGGTCGAAGCTTTGTGCATTAACTCCTGTAGGTCCGAGATTGAAATCAAAGTTCAGCAGCTGCTGCTCTTGGTGCCACTTTTTTTCTCCTTCCACCTTTTTTCCCTCCCAGAGGTCAGACTTTTTCCTAAAAATAACCATGAGTACAATGTTTGTTGTTAAGAGAAACGGGCGTTCGGAGACGGTTCACTTCGATAAAATGTGAGTGCTAATTTTTAGCGGTGAAATCCTCTCCAGTTTGCACTATTTCACTACTCCAAGGCTTCGAATCGACTGACTGACTCCCCCCCTCATTCTCTCCCTTTAAATGACAGTACAAGTCGCATTGCCAAACTATGCTATGGATTGAACCCTAGGGTAAGTGTTAACCTCGTTTTTGTTGAGTTTCGTCTACGCCTTTACCTTGAATTCAGTGAATAAAGGGAAGTGGAGGGAAACGAAATCCACCAAGAAATCTTACCCATCCCAACCCTTTCGCCCCTCCCACCCCCAGTTTGTCGATCCTGTTCGCATCTCTCAGAAGGTCATCCAGGGTGTTTACCCCGGTGTCACCACCACTGAGCTTGATGAGCTCGCTGCCCAGACTGCCGCCTACAATGCTACCCAGCACCCTGACTTCTCCGTTCTCGCGGCCCGCATTTCCGTCTCCAACCTCCACAAGATGACCCTCAAGAGGTTCTCCGACAACTGCGAGATCTTCTACAACTACGTCCACCCTAAGACTGGAGCCAAGGCCCCCCTCATTTCCGAAAAGGTGAGAGGGCGGGCTGGAGCGATGGACGGCTGGGTGGAGGGCTATCCAGCGCCATAACTAACAACACCTCCACTTTTCGTCGCTTCGCTCCCCGCCCTTTCGCAGACCTACAAGATCATCATGGAGAACAGGGACAGGCTCGACGCGGCCGTCATCCACGACCGCGACTTCGAGTACGACTACTTCGGGTTCAAGACCCTTCAGAAGTCTTACCTATTCAAGATAAACGGCAAGATCGCTGAGCGCCCCCAGCACATGATCATGCGTGTCGCTGTCGGCATTCACGGCGAGGACATTGATGCTGCCATCGAGACCTACGACCTCATGTCTGGACGCTACTTCACCCACGCCACCCCCACCCTCTTCAACGCTGGAACCCCCAGCCCTCAGATGTCCTCGTGCTTCCTCCTCACCATGAAGGAGGACTCCATCTCTGGAATTTACGACACCCTCAAGAACTGTGCCGTCATCTCCAAGCACGCCGGAGGAATCGGCCTCGCCATCCACGACATTCGTGCCTCCAACTCCTACATCCGCGGCACCAACGGAACCTCCAACGGAATCGTCCCCATGCTCCGCGTCTTCAACAATACCGCCCGCTACGTTGACCAGGGCGGAGGAAAGAGGAAGGGCTCCATCGCTGCCTACCTCGAGCCTTGGCACGCCGACATCTTCGCCTTCCTTGACCTCAAGAAGAACCACGGAAACGAACTCGACCGCGCCCGCGACCTCTTCTACGCCCTTTGGGTGTCCGATGTCTTCATGGAGCGCGTCCAGGCCAACGGAGACTGGACTCTTATGTGCCCCAACGAGTGCCCCGGACTCGCCGACAGCCATGGCGCTGCCCACAAGGCCCTTTACGAGAAGTACGAGAAGGAGGGCAAGGGAAGGTCGACCATCAAGGCTCAGAAGCTCTGGTTCGCCATCCTCGACTCCCAGGTCGAGACCGGAACCCCCTACATGCTCTTCAAGGATCACTGCAACGGCAAGTCCAACCAGAAGAACCTTGGAACTATCCGCTCCTCCAACCTTTGCACTGAGATCGTCGAGTACACCGCCCCCGACGAGATCGCCGTCTGCAACCTTGCTTCCATCTCCCTGACCAAATTCGCCGACCGCGAGGATGGTTACGACTTCCAGAAGCTCTACGAGATCTCTAAGGTCGTCACCAAGAACCTCAACAGGGTCATCGACGAGAACTTCTACCCAGTCGAGGAGGCCCGCCGCTCCAACATGCGCCACAGGCCCATCGGAATCGGAGTACAGGGACTCGCCGACGCCTTAATGGTCATGCGTTTCCCCTTCGAGTCCGCTGAGGCCAAGCAGCTCAACAAGGACATCTTCGAGACCATCTACTTCGGAGCTGTCGAGGCGTCCATGGAGCTCGCCCAGAAGGAGGGTGCCTACGAGACCTTCGCTGGATCGCCTGCCTCCGAGGGACAGCTCCAGTTCGACATGTGGGGCGTCATCCCCTCCGACCGCTGGGACTGGGCCGCCCTTAAGGCCAAGATTGCCCAACACGGCATGAGGAACTCACTCCTCATGGCCCCCATGCCCACCGCCTCCACCGCCCAGATACTCGGAAACAACGAGTCTACCGAGCCCTTCACCTCCAACATGTACAACAGGCGCGTCCTCGCTGGAGAGTTCACCATCGTCAACAAGTACCTCCTCCGCGATCTCACCGAGCGTGGTCTCTGGACCGCCTCCGTCCGCAACAAGATCATCGCCGACGGAGGATCCGTCCAGGGCGTCGCCGAGCTTCCCAAGGACCTCAAGGACCTTTACAAGACTGTCTGGGAGATCTCCCAGAAGGTTATCCTCGACATGGCAGCCGACCGCGGCGCCTACATCTGCCAGTCCCAGTCCCTCAACATCCACATGGGACAGCCCACCACCGGAAAGCTCACCTCCATGCACTTCTACGCGTGGAAGAAGGGACTCAAGACCGGCATGTACTACCTCCGCACCCAGCCCAAGGCTGCTGCCATCCAGTTCACCGTCGACCAGGCCCAGCTCGCCGAGACAAACGCTACCGCCAACAATATTAAGGACCAAACCAAGAAGCCCGTCGATGTTCGCAAGGACTCCATGGAGGAGAAGGAGAACCTCAACAAGGCCAAGGCCAAGTCCGTTACCAACATGGAGGCCATGCCCTCCACAAGTGGGCTCCAGACTCAGGACGACGAGGATATCTGCTTGAGCTGCGGCGCATAAACGTCCACTCTGGGATCCTTTTGATCCTTATAACAAATATAGTAAGGTGTGGGGTTAGTCATAAAGATTAAACGCTCGAGGCAGGTGCTTCTGGCGAGTTCCAACAATCCATCTCAAATCACTAAACTGGTTTGAGCTATCGGGTGGTGGGGCGCTGTTCACAAAGAGAGGTTTGAGTTTGAATTATTAAAGATATCATCCAAACGAAGTGATTACTTTTTTTATCATGCGACGTTTGGTTCGTTAGAATAGCTTCAAAGTTCTTCCCGAGACGCCACTGCCCCCTCCCCTTCCCCTTCCGGCACCCCTCCCGGCACCCACCCCCTCCCCCCCTCTTCCTCTCCCTCTCCCTCCCGTGCTGATACCGAATTCACGATCTAAATCGAAGTCCCCCAACTTTTTGTTCGTGTTGGCCTTCACTTTTGTCTCGTTGAGGAAGATGTTGCTGTCGGAGTTTGCGCTCGCCGCTGCGTAATCAAGAATCCTCGACTTCATGATATCTTTTTCCCTCTGTGCGTTCTCGTTGGATAATGTGGTCGCAGCGTTGCGCGCGAGCCCGCTCTCCTTGTCAACCACGATGCCTACGCCCTCCGCCTTGCCCCTAACACCCCTCTTGATCATTTTTATTTTTACCACTGCACCACCAGACTTCTCTTCCGGCTTCAGGTCCTTCTGCGCGATGCTGTCCGTAGCTGATGCGCGGACCATGGTGTCGCTGAGCCTCTTGCCGTGTGTCGTGCCTCCTGACCGTCCCTTCTCCATAGCTTCGAGGGTAATTTGTCGAAGCTGCAATGAGCAAAGCGACAAGTAAGGGGGGTTAGATTTATAGTATAGAATTGCGTTAGGCGTCGCGTGAGCAAGCCATATAGTCTTCTTCTGCGGGTCACTACGCTCCCCGAAGGTTGTCGTGTGGAATAGCATTAGGCAGCTTGCTACCTCACCTCCTGCTCAAACGCCTCCTCCTCTAGCTTCTGGAGGTAGCGAGCGTGGGCAACCTTGGGGTCTTCGAGCTCCTCTTCATCCTCGTCTTCGGAATCACTGTCGGAAAAATCATCGTCGGACTCGTCGTCTGAGGAACCTTCGTCATCCTCGTCGTCCTCGTCTCCCTCCTCCACAGATTCCTCACCCTCCTCCTCATCCTCTACCACCACCTCCTCCTCCTCATCATCATCATCATTACCATCATCCTCCTCCTCCTCCTCCTCTTCCTCCTCCTCGATATTGCTAGCTCCTTTCTTCGCAAA
>Ga0209713_10003486_pt1 | contig 9986 bp, 2 predicted proteins | sample ArcOceMetagenome_3_FD_187444 | JGI IMG/M metagenome (GOLD analysis project Ga0209713, IMG submission 187444) | Marine eukaryotic phytoplankton communities from Arctic Ocean - Arctic Ocean- Svalbard ARC20M Metagenome (SPAdes) (version 2) | ecosystem: Environmental > Aquatic > Marine > Oceanic...
CGAGCTGCGCGTCAAGGCGGAGCGCGCCGTCTCGACGCTCGGCCTCGCAAAGTACGTCCTCCTCAACGTCGAGCTGCAGATCCCGGCGCAGCTCTTCGGCGGCGCCGGCGACGGCGACGGCGGCGAGGCCGGCGTGGGCGGCGGCGGCGAGGGCGGCGTGGACGGCGGCGAGGACGGCGCGGCGGACGGCGGCGGCGCGTGGGAGGGGCGGCGTGCCGAGTGGGCGGCGGCGGTCGCCGAGGCGGCCGAGGCGCGCGCCCTCGCGGCGCCGCTGCTGCAGCTCGAGCGCGCGCTGCGACGCGCGGCCTTCCACCGCAAATGGGTCCTCGCCGCCTTCGAGCCAGACCCGCTCGACGATGCGACGAGCATGAGCGCGACGCCCGGCGGCAAGGCCCTGCTCGAGCAAGACGACGGCGGTGGCGGCGGCGCGGACGGCGGTGGCGGTGGCTCGGCGCGCAAGAAGGGCAAGCTGTCGAAGAAGGAGGAGAAGCTGGTGATTGCCAAGACGGAGCGGCAGCTGCGCGCGGAGCAGGCGGCGGCCGAGGCCAAGGCGAAGCAGGAGGCCATCCTCAAGGAGCGGCTCGAGCGGCTGGCGCGGCGGCAGAGCCGACTCTCCGGCGCGGGCGAGGACGAGGGCGAGGACGGCGACGACGACGGGGACGACGGCGGCGAGGAGGACGACGGCAAGGGCGGCAGCAAGAAGCGCTGCCGGCCGTTTGAGCCCGCGGAGGACCGGGGTCCGTGCCAGAGGAGTGCCAACTGCACGCGCGGCTTCAAGCACCCGGGGCGGTGCAACGACTCCACCAAGACGCCGAAGGCGGCGACGCCGGCGCCGAAGCCACGGGGGGCGCGCGCCACGACGGACGAGAAGCCGTCGACGTCCGGTGGCGCGGCGGCGACCGGCACGGCAGACGCGGCGGCGATGGAGGTGGACGGAGGAGGCGGAGGAGGAGCCGAGTACGCCCGCCGGAGCAAGGGGGCGGGGCTGCCAGAGGAGGAGGCGGAGGCGGAGGCAGCGGAGGCGGACGCGGAGGCGGAGGCAGAGGAGGAGTGGGAGGAGAACGAGGCGGCGGAGGCGATCATCTGCTCCAAGTGCTTCAGCGGCGCAGACGAGGAACGGCTCATCCTATGCGACGGCTGCGACGACGCGGCGCGCCACCTCTACTGCGCGCGGCCCGAGCTCACCGAGGTGCCGAGCGGCGACTGGTACTGCGAGGCGTGCAGCCTGCGCCGGCAGCTGGTGGGGCGCGGCCTGAGCGAGGAGCAGGCGAGGAGCAAGGCGGTGCGCGCCGAGCTGCGGCGGCCGTCGCACGGCGTCGCCGAGCTGTGGCGCGCCAAGGTGCCGCTGGCGCGCACGGCCGGCGAGGTCCTGCGCCACGTGCGGCAGCTCGTAGAGGCGCTCAACCGCGCGGCGGTGCGGCCGTACGTCGACGAGAACGCCGAGGCGGCCAAGTGCCTCGAACTGGAGTGGAAGACGCGCGAGTCGGCGGCGCAGAGCAGGGAGAAGGAGGAGCGCGCGCAGCAGCGCGAGGTGGCGGCGACGCTCGACGCGCTGCTGAAGCAGCTCGAGAAGGAGGAGCGGTCGCAGGCGAAGGAGCTCGAGCGCGCCGCGGCGCGCGCGGCCAGGGAGCGCGAGGCGGAGGAGAAGCGCGGCGCGGCGGCGGCGGCGAGGCTCGAGAAGGAGGCGGCGCGGCGCGAGGCGGAGGTGCGTCGCTGCGTCGACAAGCTGGTGCTCAAGGTCGAGAAGGGCCACCGGCAGAGCCTCGGCAAGGGCGGCCGCCCCTCGCTCGGCGGCGGCGGCGGCGGCGGCGGCGGCGGCGGCGCGAAGCACGACGAGGAGCGGTACTGCGTCTGCAACCGTCCGTACAACGCCAAGCTCTTCTACATTGCGTGCGACCTGTGCGAGAACTGGTACCACGGCAAGTGCGTCGGCATCACCGAGGAGCAGGGCGACTACGTCACCGAGTACGTCTGCGCCGAGTGCCACGTCGCCACCGGCGCGCAGACGGCGTGGCTCGCATTCACCCCCGCCGCCCTCATGCACGGCACCGGCGCCGGCGCCGGCGCCTCCACGGCAGCTCCTCCGGGCGAGGAGGGCGCGGTGACGAGCGCGGCTGCGGAGAGGGAGGAGGAGGAGGAGGAGGACGAGGAGGACGAGGACGGGACGGTGTACCCGCGCGTCGTCTTCCGCAAGCTCAAGGAGCCGGCGGTGGTGCTGAGGCTCGTCGACAAGCGAGACGGCACGCCGGTGCTCGTCCGCACGCGCGTCTACGCTGGCACGTGGGGTGGAGGCGAGGCGGCAGCGGCAGCGGCAGCGGTGTCGGCATCGGCATCGGCAGCACCGGAGGAGGCAGCGGCAGAGGAGGAGGCGCCTGCAGAGGAGGAGGAGGAGGAGGCGGCGGCGGCCGAGGAGGAGGCAGCGGCGCCCTCCGCGCCCGTCGCGCCGGCTGCCGCTGCGCCCGAGCCTGCCGCGCCGCCCACGGCTGATGTGGAGATGGCGGAGGCCGCAGACGAGGCCGAGGCTGTCAACGGCGGCAACGGTGCTGGCAGCGCGGAGGACGAGGGCGCGGGCGCGGGCGACGGCGGTGGCGGCGGCGGTGGCGAGGACGATCGCACGGCACGAGAAACGTTGCCGTGGCCCTCCTCGCTCAGCGGGGTCGTAGGGCCGACGACAAGCCCGCCGCCTTCAGCGCCTCCGTCCCCACCGCCCGCGGACGACGGCGACGACGACGACGACGACGACGTTTGGACTCCCGTCGCGTTTGCGCCCGGCCCGCCGCCGTCGTCGCCGCCGCCGCCGTCCGCGCCGCCATCGCCGCCGCCCGGCACGGACGACGGCAAGGCCAACGGCAGCGCGGCAGGCGGCAGCGGCGGCGACGACGACGCCGACGACGACGACGACGACGAGCAGAACGGCGACGACGGCGACGACGGCGACGACATGATGCACGACGCCGCTGGCGCCGCGGGCGTCTGGCCGATCTCCGCCGGGATGCGCGCGGAGCTCTCCTTCCCCGACGAGGGCATGGCGGGCTCGTGGTACCCGGTCGAGGTCCTCGCCACGCGCGACGGCACGTCGGCCACGGCCTCCTCCTCCGGCGGCGCCGGCGCCGCCGCCTCGTCCTCCGCGTCCTCTGCGAAGCGAGAGCCCGAGCAGCAGGTGCTGGTGCTGGTGCCGGCGCTGATCGACGCGACGCAGCCCGACGGCAAGCTGCGCGAGTGGCACCCGCGCTCGCGGCTGCGGCCGCCGCCGCCGCCGCAGCCGGCCGACTTCCTGGAGGGCCTCCACCTGGGTGCGCTGGTGGAGACCTGGTACCAGGAGGGCTGGTGGCAGGTCTCGATCAAGGAGATGAACGACGAGGCGGCGGCCGTGCCGTCGCCCGGCGGCGCGGCGGCGGCCGGCGGCGGCAGCGGCGGCGCGGCGGCGACGGCGGCCACGGGGGCCGACGCCAGCCGACCGCGCATGGTGCTCGAGTCGGTCCAATTTGGCAACTCGCATCGGCCGCAGGGCGTGCCGGTGCTGCGGCCGTGCTGGCGGTGGCAGCCGCGGCGCCAGCCCGCGTGGACGCAGATGACGAGCGAGCGGCAGGTGCTGCAGCGTGACGCGGCGCTGGCGGCCAACGGCAAGGGCGGCGGCGGCGGCGCCGGCGGCAAGCGCAAGGCGTCCGACCTGACGCCGGGCGCCAAGGAGATCGAGCAGGAGAAGGCGGCGCGCGAGACGGCGCGCATCCTCGAGCAGTTCGCGGTGGGCTCGGTCGTCGAGGTGCGCGGGACCGAGGAGGGCTTCCTCGGCTCGTGGTACGCCGCGCACGTGCTGGAGGCGCGCGAGGCGCGCTCGACGGTCAAGCTGCGGCTCTGCTACCAGGCCTTCCAGGAGGACGACGGCTCCAAGTGGGAGGACTGGATCGAGGCGCGCCACGTGCGGCCGCTGCCGCCGCAGCACAAGCCCGACTTCATCCGCCACCTCAAGCGCGGCGCGCCGCTCGAGCTGCTCCTCGAGGAGGGCTGGTGGGAGGTCGAGTTCGAGGGCGCCGACAAGGGCAGCGGCGCAAACTACCTCGTCGCGGCGAAGCGGTACAAGGTGCAGCACACGGTGCCCGTCGCGCGGCTCCGCCCGGCGTGGAAATGGAGCTCCGACTGCACCGGCTGGGAGGTGCATACGGAGAAGCCGCCGGCGCTGTCCAACTCGGAGGTGGTCGCCCCGCGGCCGACGGCGACCGCGACCAAGACGCCCGCCAAGGGCGGCAAGAGCGGCGGCGGCGGCTCGGCGTCCAAGCCACAGAAGAAAAAGTAGCAGCACGAACGCACACGCGACCCCATATGCACGCGGCTTGGTGCGAGTGCCACCGTGCACGCGCGCGCCCCGCGTGGCCCACAACACACCGCACGCCACCAGCAGTCACATTGTACCGAGAGGGGCGCCGCGCCGCCGCCGGCCGGCCGCGGTGTCACCTCGCGCATGCATGGGTGGACACACAGTTTAGCACTACAGAGAGCAAGGCAGAGAGCACAGGGTGTTTCCGGGTATTCTATGAGCGCGTTTCACGTGCTTGCATTTCGACCACCCACACCCCCATGAAACTTTGATCTTGACGCTTCCAGGCGGGTGTGCTGAAATCGTACAATCTTATTACCACATCTCTTGCTCGAGCCCACTCCGGATTTAGTCTTATACGCGGTCTAACCTGTTGACTGTTCACTGTACAATCTTATTGGGGCCAGATTTAAGAGGAGATCGTCGTTCTCGCAACTGCAACTGCAAATGGCAACTGCAACCCAAACGCATTGATAGGCTCCGTCATGGCCACGGCGATCGCGCCGATCGGGACGCGCGTGCGCGTGTGGTGGTGGGACTCTATCACTGGCAAGCGCGCGCCGTTCTGTGGCACCGTCATCGAGTCGATGCTCCAGCTAGGCGACGCGGTTGGGTATCGCATCTCTTACGACGACGGGTCTAGCCACGTGCACGACCTCGCGACTGGGAGTGGAGCGTGCTCAGCTCCCCACCCAGCGAGCAAGGGCGTGCTCAGCTCCCCACCCAGCGAGCAAGGCGGCGACGAAGCGCTCCCGCCACCCAAGCGTCCGGGCCGGCTCGTTGCTGCGCAGCAGCAGGAGGAGAAGGAGGAGTCGCGCGCCGAGGAGGACATCGGGGAGGAGAGGCCGCCAGCACAGCAGTCGGCTGGTGCCGCGGCGCTGCCCGCCGGGTGGTACGAGGAGCTCGACGAGATGGGCCGCCGTTGGACGAGCTGCACCGGCCCCGACGGGCAGCATGCGCGCTCGCGGGCCGAGCTGATGCCGCAGCTCAACAGTACGCAGCTCGACAGCATCATCCAGATCGTCAACGGCCGGACCAAGCCGGCGGCCGCCGTGGCAGCCGCTGTCGCGCCGATCCCTGTCGCGCCGGCCGCTGTGGCAGCCCCATCCGACCCCGCCTCCTCCAAGGTCTGGCAGACGCACTGCTCGACCGAGACACCCCGCACCGACAAGGCCGAGATCAAGCCACCGCCGAGCGCGGAGTTTGCTGACGTGTTGGAGGACCTGGTGATCATCGAGGGCCGAGTTGTCGACTCCGAGGGCGAGGAAGAGGAGGAAGGGGAGGAGGTAGAGTGTGAGGAGGAGGAGGAGGAGGAGGAGGACGACGACGACGACGACGACGACGACGACGACGACGACGACGAGGTGGAGGAGGAGGAGGAGGAGGACGCGCAGGTGGACGAGGAGGAGGTCGCGGAGGAGGAAGAGGACTCGCCCATCGACGCGCCGAAATCAACGAAGCCGAAGCGCAAGTATCCAAGTGGGGCTGAGAAGAGGAAAAGGGCGAAAGTGGCGGCTGCAGCAGCACCTGCAGCGCCAGCGGCAGCAGCACCGCCATTGGGCATCTCCTCCCCGTCGTCGTCAGCCGATGTCGAGCACGGCATGGATGATCCACTCACAGAAGAGAGCACGATGTGTCGTGCAGAGGAGCCAGTGCGGCACGCGGCGAACGACACTCTTGCCGACATTCGGGCGCAGAAGATGCGGCAGGCGGCCCTGCAGGCGGCCGAGGAGGAGGGCCTGCACCTCGTGCTCGCCCCCGGCACGAAGTGCGGGTACAAGGGCGTGCAGCTCGGCGGCCGCAAGAGCAAAATCAAGCCCTACCAGGCGATTGTGTGCGGCAACCGGAAGAACCAGACCCTGGGCCACTTCGTGACGGCCGAGGAGGCGGCGCTGTGCTACGCGCGGCACATTGGCAAGGAGGCGTGCACGGCCCAGCGTGAGAGGCAGATGCAGGGGCCGCCGGTGCCGAAGAACGCGGCGGCCGAGGAGGCGCTGCGGCAGGCGACGGCCGAGGGCCTGACGCTCGTCCGCCAGCCGAGCACGAACAGCGGCTACAAGGGCGTCAACTACGTGCCGCGCCACAACAAGCCGTACCAGGCGCGCGCGCGCTGCGGGGGCGGCCGGACCGAGCACTTCGGCTCCTTCAACACCGTCGAGGAGGCGGCGCTCTGCTACGCTCGGCACGGGCGCCGCGCGGCCGCGATCGCCGCGCTCTGCGAGACGGGCGAGGGCGTCGGCGGGCTCTGCTCGGACGGCCGCGGCGGCTCGGCGGCGCCGTCGCGCGGCCACATCCACAAGCTGGCCAAAGTCTCGGCGGCGCCAAACGACCGCCCGCCGCGCGAGGTGGACCGCGGGCTGAGGTGGGCGGCACCCACCATGTGCAACAACATGCACGATGCCGACGCTGCTGCCCCGCAGGAGTCGCACCGTCTCCAGGAGCTGCACAGACAGCAGATCAGCGCGACGACGACGCGGCAGGGAACGTCCTCGACGATGCGATCGTCAAACTGGGACAGGGTCAAAACAACCCCTCAGTTTGACACCCAAGTGAGGAAGCCGCGGATTGAGCAGCCACGGTGTGACGGCATCCCTCGGGCCGGCCCTCTCGACCCCGCAATCAAATCGTCGGCGGTGCAGCAGCAGCAGCAGCAGCGGCGGCGGCGGCAGCGGCAGCAGCAGCAGCAGCAGCACGACCGGGGCAGCAACACGACCACGGCGCGCGTCGAGCAGATGCTCGCCAACAACGGCGTGCCCGCAGCACCCGACTACCGCGAGGACAGCAACAGCGACGACGCGGATGACGATGGGAGCGAGGACGAGAGCGGCCACGAGTCCGACGCCGCTCAGCAACAGTCGGACGCCGCTCAGCATCAGCAGCTCGTGCAGCAGCAGCAGCAGCAGCAGCAGCTCGTGCAACAGCAGCAGCAGCTCGTGCAGCAGCAGCAGCAGCAGCAGCAGCAGCTCGTGCTGCAGCAGCAGCAGCTCGTGCAGCAGCAGCAGCAGCTCGTGCAGATCATGGCGCCAGTCATGGGTGCAGATGGCGTAAACCGGTGGGTGCAGATTACGCGCCCATATGGCTTGCCGCAACCAGGCGCGTGGCACATGCCGCCTTATGGCGTGCCGATGCAGCCTATGCCGCCGATGGGCGCGCATGGGCCGTACATGCAGCCACCGAGCCAGTTCCACGCCCCGCTGCCCGAGTTTTCGGCATTTTAAAAATCGCTTGCCACAGCCAGCGCGATTGCGAGGACAGCCAGCGCGATTGCGAGGTGAAGTATATACAGTATAATATACTATAAGAACGCTTTCGTATCATGAGCGGCAGAGGCGGACTGTCTGCGGCAGCGGCTCCTCACGGCTCACGACGAGAAGACCTGGTATCGGCCGTTGCCGCAGTCGGTGACGAACAACCTTCCGTCGGGGCCCACGGTGACGCCGCCTGGCGAGTCAAACTGCCCCGGGCCAGAGCCGTGCGAGCCGATGGCGGCGACAAAGTCTCCGGTCTCGGACAGGACCTGGCACCGGTGGTTCTCGTAGTCGGTGACGATGATGTGGCCATCGGAGCTGACGGCGACGTCAAACGGTCGGTCGAACTCGCCCGGGCCGGCGCCGTGCGTGCCGATGGCGCGGACGAAAGTGCCGTCGGCGGTGAAGATCTGAATACGGTCGTTCTGGTAGTCGGCCACGACGATGTCGCCGTTGGGGCCGATGGCGATGCCCGACGGGTGCTCGAACTGGCCCTCGGCCGCGCCGTGCTCGCCAAACTTGAGCACGAACGTGCCGTCGTCGGCAAAGATCTGCACGCGGTGGTTCTGGTAGTCGGCGACCACGATCTGTCCCGCCGCGTTGATCGCGACCCCCGTCGGCTCGAGCAGCTGCCCGTCCTGCGAGCCCAGCGTGCCCACGGTGCGCAGGAAGGTGCCCTCCGAATCGAAGACCTGCACGCGGCCGTTGCCCTGGTCGGTCACGATGATGAGCTGCTCGTTGTTGTTGCGGTCGTTGCCGTCGGCCGGCGGTCCGACGGCGCCGACCGCGATTCCACCGGGCATGTTGAAGGAGCCGACCGCCGAGCCGTTGGCGCCAAAGGTGCGCACGAAGGTGCCGTCGGCGCTGTAGATCTGCACGCGGTGGTTGAGCGAGTCGGCGACGATGACGCGGCCGTCGCGGTCGACGGCGAGGCCCTCGGGGCAGTTGAACTCGCCCTCGCGGGAGCCCTTGTCGCCGACGCTCAGCCGCACGGCGAGCGACTCGTAGTCGCAGTGGCAGAGCCGCCGGCGCACCGAGCGCGGCGACGCCTGCGGGAGCCTCGAGAGCAGCTGCTGCCCGTCGCGGCTCGCCTCGAGCGCCTGGTGCCGGTAGGCCTCGAAGCAGAGCTGCACGAGCTGCGGCGACGCGAAGAGGCTCGGCCGCTCCGCCTCGAGCCGCGCGATGGTCGCCGCGCTGATGAACGGCCAGCGCAGCTCGGCCGCCAGCGTGGCGAGGTGCGGCCTGCGCGCCTCCGGCTCGTGGTCGTACCACGCGAGAAGCGCCTCGAGCAGCACCTCCTCCGACTTGGCCGCCAGCTCGTTCTCCTGCAGCAGCTCCCGCAGCAGCGCGTGCGGCAGCTCGCGGAACGACGCGGTCGCGGCCGCCTGCTCGAAGCGGCGCTTGACGACGTCGAGGCAGTTGAGCACGATCGGCGACGCGTGCACGGCGTCGGCCGCGGTGAGCACCTCGCACGCGTTGGCGACCGTCGTGCGCTTCTTCAGGAAGGCGCAGCACGCCGCGGTCAGCTCGAGCACCTCGTACATGTCGGCGACGCGGTAGAGCGGGAGCGCATTGTCGGAGGTGATCGCGACGTCCTGGCCGTAGATGAACCGGAGGAGGCTGCGCATCGAGACCGCCGACACCTCGCGCAGCTCGACGTCGGTCGCGCCGGGGAGCCTCGAGCAGGGGCAGGCGTAGCCGCCGCCGCCCGACAGCATCGAGCGGAACGGGCGTGACGCGGCCGCAAGGACCGCCCGGTGGGCGCTCAGGTGCACGTCCTCGCAGCCCGCCTCGCGGATGACGAGCCGCGTGTCGTGCGTCAAAGTGGCCTCCCACATGGCCGAGAGGATCGCGCTCGCGGCCTCGTGCTCGCTGCGCACCGTGGCGGCGTCACTGTCCGTTGTCTCCAGCACGAGCGGCGGGCTGGTCGCCCGCTTGCGCTTGCGCTTCAGCTCGTGCGCGCTGCGGCTCGAGGAGGACGACATCGTTTTTTCCGAGGAGCATTTTCGCATGGGTAGGCTACACCACCAAGCGGCCAGGAGAGCTCTTTATGCAGGGCCCTCCGCAGCGTCCGGAAGTAGCCGCGGCTGGCGGTCGGGGCGGGTGGCAAGCCGCCGGGGGCGTGCGACGCGGTGGAAGCGGGGCTGACAATGCCTGAGCAGACGAGAGCCAGAGGTGATCGCTCTCGGCTGTGAACGAGAGCCTCGCTGGCTTTGCCAGCGTCACGCCGGGGTCCCGGGCCCGTCCCGGCCCCGGGCGCGGCGGCGCCAACGGGGCGCTCCGGCGCCAACGTGCAAACGGCCTCCGCCGGCCGCTCGGGGAGGCACAGCGGCCTCGCCTGGTACCCGTGTGCGGACCGTCACCCGACCCAGATAGAGAGCCATGGTCCAGTGGAGTCCGCTCATGATCTACACCGCCCTCAA
>Ga0209713_10003487_pt1 | contig 9986 bp, 8 predicted proteins | sample ArcOceMetagenome_3_FD_187444 | JGI IMG/M metagenome (GOLD analysis project Ga0209713, IMG submission 187444) | Marine eukaryotic phytoplankton communities from Arctic Ocean - Arctic Ocean- Svalbard ARC20M Metagenome (SPAdes) (version 2) | ecosystem: Environmental > Aquatic > Marine > Oceanic...
GGCGTACGCGTCGTGGTCGCGGCTTCAGCCAGCCCGATCGCAGAAAAGTAGCTGTATGGTCGTGTTTGGACGGCTGTCAAGTGCTCATCTCGATGAATTGATTGATTGATTGCTCTTCTTCTCACAGAGTGCTGGGTGGTGTGCCCCTCTATTGAGGCAGACACGCGCTGAGTTGGCGGGCGGTGTGCGCACACAAGAGCACCGTCTAACGTGCGGAGCGCTATGCGCACAATGCGATGCTGCTCCGCCACTCAGATGGCTGTCGTCGTCGTCGTGCTGCTCCTCTCTGCCGTGATGCTCCAGCGCTCGGGTCGTCGCGGTGAGCACGGCTGCCTGACACCGGCCGGCCTTCGCGACATCGAGGAGGCGCTTTACTCTGCGCTCGAGAACGCCCTTGCGCCAATGCGCGCTGAGAATGCGCAGCTCAAGGCCGAACTAGCCGTCTTGCGGAGCCAGCGCGCTCCTGCTCTTGTGGAGCCCACCGCCCCGCTGCCCACCACGGAGCGCCACCTCGCTCAGGCTCGGCAGGAGGTCTCAGAGCTGCCAGCCGGTGCAGCGACTGCGGCAGGCGCGGCGGCCGCATCGCGGACGTGCAGAAAGGAGGCGCTGCGCCGTGGTGCCAAACAGCTGCGGCACGAGGCGACGCTGCTCGATCAGCATCAGACCGCAAAGGCTGCGGCCAAGTGCAGGATGGCGGCCGGCGAGGTGCGGCAGTTTTTTGACGCGCTGAGTCCGGCCGCGGACGCGCCGGGCCTGCCCACGCCGGTCCGCGTGCTGTTCCCCGAGGAGACGGGCCGGCGCTACCTCCTCGTCGACCGCGCGTTCTGCCACGGCATGGGCCACGAGGTGCTCGTGTACAACATGGCGCTGCGGCTTGCGTCGCGGCTGCAGCTGTCGCTGGTGCACGTGCCGCTGCTCTCGCACAAGGCGCACGGCGACCACCCGGAGCTGCAGGGCAAGGCGGCGCAGCTCGAGGCGATGCTCGGCCTCGGCGCCGGCGGCGCGGTGACGTGGGCGGCGCTCAAGGCGGGCACGCACGACGGCAGCTCGCCGCTGCGCTTCAAGGAGCTCTCGCGACCGTGCCCCGAGGGCAACGGCAAGTGGACGGGCAAGGGCGCGGCGCGCTGGGCGGAGGTGGCCAAGGCGGTGGAGGCGACGCCGCGCGGCGACGGCCAGCCCACCGTCTTCAAGCTGTGCGGCGACGTCGATGTCAAGGGCATGGACGGCGCCGACGACGCCAAGTACGCGTTCGTGCGCACGGGCGGCTGGTGGCGCCGCCAGTTTGCGCGCGCGGCGGCGGCGGCGCCGCTCGCGCACGCGGCGCCGCTGTACGCGCCGGGTCCCCTGCACGTGGCGGTGCACGTGCGGCGGGGCGACATGGTCTACCGCAACTTCAACAAGCAGCTCTCGCCCGACGCCTACTACGCCAACGCGATGCTGCAGCTGCTGCGGCTGCTCGAGAATGACGACTACGGCGCCGCATCGGCGTCGGCGTCGGCGGCGGCGGCACCGACGGCGGCGGCCGACGCCTCGCGCTGCGGCACGATGCGCGCGACGCATGCGGTGGTGCCGGGCAGCTCGTGGGGCACGCTGCCCGCCGATGGGCAGCAGCTCTGGCGACGGCTCGGCTGCGACGATGTGGTGAGGAACGCGTCCGCCGCCGCCGTCGGCATCGATGGCACCGCCGCCGCCGCCGCCGCCGCCGCCGCCGCCGCCGCCGCCGCCGCCGCCGCCGCCGCCGCCGGGGCGCCTCGCGTCATCTTCCACGTCTTCACCGAGCTGCCGCCGTCGTCGTCGTGGACGGGGCGCTCCAAGGTGGGTGCGGCGCGCCTCTCGCCGAGCGCAAAGTACGTCGACGAGTTCGGCTGCGCCGCCGACCTGCAGCTGCAGCTGGAACGGCTGGCGGGCGGCCGCTCCGGCGCGTGGGAGGTGCGCACGCACTCGCACGTCGAGGCGCTCGCGAGCGTGCTGCACATGGCGTCGGCCGACGCGCTGATCGCGTCGGACTCGTCCTTCTCGCTGCTCGCCGCGGTGCTCTCGCGCGGCCTCGTGCTGAGCATGCGCAGGTGGAAGCGCTTCCCGCCGAGTGCGACGCGCGGCATGCGCTTCCCGCTCGAGCTCGAGCCCGACGGCCGCTTCGACTGCACCGCGGGGCTGCGCCTGTGGCGCAGGTCGAGGAAGCAACGGAGTCGCGACGCGAGCGGCGCCGAGGACTGAAGAAAGAGACTTTGCAGTTTCAATTTATGAAAGAAAGTGTCACACGGACCGATGACTCGCAGCTGCCCGGTCATACCACAGATCCACAGTACCGTACCGTATCTCATGATTGTCTGGCGGCGTCGCCCGCCTTGCCCTCCGCGTCGTCCTCGTCCTCCTCGGACGACTCTGCCTCCGCCATCGCCGCCGCCGCCTGCGCTCGCAGCGCGGCGAGCCCGCCCTTGGGCCCGCCCATTTTGTAGTGCGCCTTCCTGTTCTCCTCAAACCTCCGCTTCTTCTCCTCGGGCTCCTCCTCGGGCTCTGGCTGCTCCTCGCGCCGCTCGAGCGCCTGGCTCGCAAGCGCGCTCAGATCGAGCCCCGGCTCCAGCTGGCTGCCTGAGGGCGGTCCGGCGGTGGGTGGCTCTCGCGGCGCCGCCGTCGCGGGCGCAGCCTTGGGCGGATACGCCTCGGGCTCACCGTCGTCACCCAGATAGTGGAAGGGCGTCTTCGGCTCCGTGATCCTCATCCGGTTGGCCGCGAGCGAGTCCTCCTCGTTCTGCTGCAAGTTGTCCTCGTCCCAGCGGAGCGAGCCATTGCTCGCCTGCTTCTGCGCCATTTTCGCGGACGAGGGACGGCGCGCGCAAAGCCTCCGAGAAGTTTGAGAAATTCACTGTGAACAGGCTTTCCTCTTCAAACGGGCGCGCCAGGCATCGAAACACGCTGCACGGCGAGATGGGCATCGCCTCCGCTCCTCCGAGCAGCATCGACGCCGTGATAATGCAGCACCTTCTCTCCAGAGAGCTGCAGCAGCTCGAGCAGGAGCTGGCGCTGCGCACGGCGCCGGCGCACGTCGCGACCGGGCTACTGCAGATGGAGATGAAGGCGTCCAACATGCAGACGCAGGCCGACTGCAAGCACTTGGAGGTGACGCTCCAGGCGGCACGGTGCGAGCATACCACGGCCGACACGGTGATGCAGAATGCGCTGCAGCAGCTCGGCCAGCAGCTGCGGGAGGCGCAGGCAGAGCTGGCCATCTCTCGCGAGGGCCTGGCGATCTACGAGCGGCAGCCAGTCGCGGCTGCGGCTCCTGTGCCCGAAGCCATGCCGACTGAGCCAGTGCATGCGCTTGCAACCGCCGCACCGGTCGAGCCGTACTCCTCCCAAGAGTCTGCCCTGCCGCTCCACGACGTGGCCGACTTCATGAAGGACGCCTTCGAAGCACTCGAGGCAGCTGCGGCCGACGCAGTGCTGGAGGCAGCAGCGGCTGCCGAGGCTCGCATACGCGACCTGGGCACGATGCCTCAGCAGAACGTCGACCCAGGCGGGTATGATGCGGCACAGGGCAACGACAGCAGTTGCGTCGCCGCGCCCCGTGCGGCTGTGCCGATCCTTTGCGCACCGAGCGGCCGCAAGGAGCTGGGCACCGCTGAGGGCGTGCGCACGCAGCGCTCCGCTGAGGACGACCGCCCCGAGTGGAACTCGTCGACACGCGTCGATCACGAGTGCAACGCGTGTCGATGCGCGAGCAGGGCCGCGGCGTGCCCCGCTTCCTTCGGAGGTGCCACCGGCGGCGGCGGCAGCTGCTCGAGTGCGGCGACGGGAGGGACCACACCAGGCATTCCTTTCGGCAGCGAATGGCCGCCGTACGCTGCACCGCGTCCTGCACCGACGATGGTCGATCCTGCGGTGCAACACGCGCTCACCAATGGCGCAGCACACGCTGCCGCGCTCTCTTACGCTGAGCAGCACGCCGGGCCCGCCAAGGCAGCGCAGGTCGCGGGGCCGGCCGCGACGCCGACGGCCGAAGGGCTCGATGCGGCCCACGCGCTGAGCAAGGTGCTCGCTTGGCGCTCGCTTAGGATGCAGGTGGCGTCGGTTGCAGACTCAGTCAGCTGCCTTGGGTTCGATCTCTCCGCCGTGCCCGCGGTGCCGCAAGCATGGCTCGGAGCGAGTGGCGCGGCAGGCCTCGGCCAGCACCCGGGTGGCGTCTGCGCAGGCAGTGACGTGATCAGCAGGCTGCGCCAGCTGAATGCTACCGCCGCCGCATGTGGGCTGTTGCCGAGCGCCGGGCCTGGGCCCCAGTGCGCTGCAGGCAACGGCCCTCACCACGAGCTGCGGCCCGCTGTGGCGCAGTCGTACGGCTCGCAGCGCAGCACCGCGCAGCTGGCGCAGCTCATCCACGGCGCCGTCGCGACCGACTCGCACGTCACCAGCTTGGGGTATGCCATGGATCGGGCGGATACACTGGCTGCGACATGCGGGACAGGGTCGAGACAGTCGATCACTCCTTTGCCGAAGCCACAGCTCACCTTCAGACCAACGTCTGACGGGCTGCGCCTCGCGCCACAGCGCAGTGCGCCGTGACGGGAACACTTTTTCTACTTCTTGTTTTTTTGTATACTGAGTCACAAACCTACTTTGTGCTCTCTCTTGTTTCAAATCTAGAGACTGTACACTTGGTCGCCCTGCTCGATGTCGTCCACCTGAGCGTGCGGACCCCTCTTCAACCGGGCCCGGCGAAGCCGCTTGGCGCCTCGGCCTGGCGTAGCGCCTGGAGATTTGGTGGACACACGACGAGCCCCGCGTGGGACCGCCCGCCCCTTTGTGGCGCGCCCAACACGACGAAAGAAACAGCAGCACAGACGATAGCACACGCAGAGGGCAACCAGAATGGCGATCGCCACTGCCGCAACGGCCTCGAGCGGATGTGCATCGATCATCCGTCGGGCTTCTGGTGGCCACGAGGCAGGAACATGGTCCCGAACCTCGTCCGTCAGGACAGCTATGTCACTGTCGATGCTCTGCATCGTTGCAGAGGGTAAGGCGGGCACAGCCTCTTGTGCATCGGTTGATCGAATTGCAGAAGAATTAGGTGCTGAGACGGCGACAAACGGCGCAAACGGCGCAAATGGTGGGAAGGGCGGGAAGGGTTGAGACAACTGCGACGTGGGCCGTGGTGGTGGCAACGGCGATGGATGTGGCGGACAGGGATATGGCGGCGGAGGAGGTGGCGACAGCTGTGCTGGTCGTGGCAACGGTCCCGGCAGCGGCGGCGGGGGTGGCGGAAGAGGTAGCGGTGAGACGCGCCGAACCGCCTGAGCACCAAGCGATTCTGAGAGCGCACTCACGACGGCATCGTCGGTTGATGGGGCCCGCCAGCCATTCTCATACTGCACAACGGCAAGCTGGCTGTAGCTGCGCTGCCGCCACTGCCAATATGTCCACGCGATGCGAGGGTGCGTAGCAAGGATGTGCTGCACATCACGCAGGTACGCCACCTTGCCACGTGCAGTGCGTGGGACACCCCATTGGTCGAGCAGAATTGGCACATTGTGCCTCTCTGAGAACTGGACGGCGAGCTCGAAGAGCTCCTCGAGCAGCGACTTGTCGAGGTCGACTTGCTGATCACACTGTGAGCATCGCTGCTTGTCTCGCTCGTATGCGTCGCAGCATCTGATGCAGGCTGTGCATGGGTACTCGGCCTGGACTTCACCACTGATCCATTTGCGAGGCTCAAAAAAGTTGAAAGCATCTGGACATGGCGAAGTGCGCACGCACGGGTGGACGCGTTTGCGACTTGTTCAGTGGGCTCTGGCGAATGTTTGATTCCTTGGGCTGTACATATCGTGTTTGGCTGATCAGTGAGCAATACAATCTCCAGCGTGTCAGCGTGGTAGAATGGAGCACCTCCGATCAAGCAAGGTGTGTCTGGATCTTGTGCATGAACCGTCGTACACGCCTCAGCGTAGAACTGTCGAACCGTTTCTGGCTGTACCTGCCACCACCCAATGGCCATTGGCCCGTGATGTCGTGGGGCGCACGCCGGTGCACGGGCAGGCGGCGCACCATGCGATTACACGAGCTGCAGCGTACGCGCGGCTCGCTCAAGACCTCAAAGGCTGCAATTCGATCGATGTCTCTTGCCGCCTCCGCGACGGATCGCCACATCCGCAGGAACTGCGCACGGATAGATTCATCCTCGAAGACATTCAGATGGTCGTCCAGGCCGCTAACGGATTCGCCCGCCGCAAGCGATGCGCGCGCTGTTAAAATCGTCCAGTACCCATTCTGTTCAGCCCAAGCTAAGACCTGCGACATCGATTCGGAGGGTCGTGAACGTCCGTCGCAACGACGTGCATCTGGTGCTCGCATGCAAAACGTGCCTGCTGAAGCTGATCAAGGCATCGCCTCGAGAAGGCACGCCCGCCCTGGATGTTGCCATCGGAGCAGTCGTTCTTCAGATCGCCCTTGGTCCATGTTGGTCGATCGTACCAGCGCACCACGATGATTCGCAGTAGGTTCGTGCCTGGCAGGACTTGCAAAATCATGTCGTCCGTGTCGGCACGAGGAAACGCAAACTCCGAGTCCAGCTCAAACATGAGATTGAAACCGTGCAGCATGGCATCGCTGCCGTCTGGGTACAGTAATCGCGCGCCGTTCACGCGCAGACGTTCCGGCATATGAAGCAGAGGCCGCGCCGCGAACACAGAATGAGCTCACACGACGTACCTGCATCGACGGGAACGACGCTCGTCAACTGGAGGCTCCCGCGCAAGTTTGCGCTCGGGCATGTGCTATCTCCGGAGCAGCGCGCCACAGGGCGGACGCGCGCGCGGCGGGGATCACCGGCTCGTCGTAGACCAAGTCGAGTGCGCTCGTGACGACGGTGCCGACGCCAGTCGCGTCCGCTGGACGGCTAGTTCGCCACGGCTCAAACATTGCGGCTAGGTGTCATCACTGAAAAAAAGAATGCATTGATACTCGGCGGGCGGCCCGCAACGCGACGACGTCACAGGCATGCCGCTACGTTGGGTGTCTCCAGGATGTAGTTGGTATGAGCAGCACATGCTAGGCGGCTGCCAGCGTATGGCTGCTCACCGATCCTGCGGCCACGTGGAGAGCGCTGCTGCGACAGCCCAGCCGACACTCTTCATCGTTGTTCCATTCCGTGGCAGTCTTGAAGGTAACTTTGAGACCTTCTGCCAACGACTGCCACCCTATCTGACCAGCCAGGGCATCCGTTTCTCACTCATTGTTGTCAATCAGCTTGATGCGCACCCTTTCAACCGTGCAGCGCTGGTCAATGTAGCGTACAACATGCTTGTCTCAGGACGCATGGGCTTGCCATTCTCCGTGGCTGACGATTATCTGTCCGTGCACGACGTCGATCGATTCCCAGTTCTGACCAATCGAAGCTGCACGCGCCATGTGTCCACATACTACACGTTCCCGGCCGCACGGCCGAGGGTGCTGCATGCCGAGAGCTACACAGGCGGGGTCGTTTTGATACGGGGCTCGCATTTTCAATCGGTAAACGGCTTTTCCAATTCCTTTTGGGGATGGGGCCACGAAGACAATGACATGTATTTGCGGCTGCGATGGTGCAATCTAGGACCGCAGCATGCCGAAGAGCTTGACTCGTGCATGGAGCATCGCGACTGTCTGGAGTGCAGACGAGCAAAGCCAAGCAGCACGATGGACGCGCTTCGTATGGCCGACGGCGAGATGGAACCTCGCCCACGATGAATGTGCCACGGCCCTGTCACTCCACTGATGTGCTATTCCTGTGTGCTTCGCAGGATCTGAGACGCGCAGTATAGCTCTCGTAATGGCACGCCTCCAGCATCCAGGAAGGCACATGTGGCGAGATGGGCTATCGACGCTCAACTTTTCATTGGCGGGACCACCAAGGCACATCGACTGTGCAGGCCACAAGCTGCACGTCATTGATACGCTCCTTGCGCGACCCGAAGCGGCCCCAGCGCATGCCACGGCGTGTGCTGCAGACGGCAGCGCACGCGATGACGGCTGCTCGGCGCGCGTCGACCCTGCGGATGTACCGGCCGAGCTGCTCTCGGCCGCAAAGAGGGCGCTGCCGCGAGAATCGCGAGTGCTGGGCGTGGCCGGCGTGACACGAGGGAGGGTCATGTACAACTACCACTACGAGCTCGATCTAAATGTCGAGGAGAAGCATGGCCGCCGCACGTTGCAGCGCGTTGCCATTTGCTCGCAAGAGTGGCATGGGCAGGGCGCGCCCGAGTACCTCCGCTTCCATCTGCTTTGGCGCGCAGTTGCGCGCCGCAACGGCGCCCGCGCGAACAGGACGACCACGCCCTCCCCGAAGGGGTTTCGGCTCCAGAAGGATTTCCAGTACAAGGGGCACTTCCCGTGCAGCATGTCCGCTCCACCATCGCTGGAGGGGCGTACCGCGACTCGCGCGAGACCGTCGGCGACGTCGGCGGCCGCTGCAAAGCCCAGTGGTTCACGCAAGAGGCGCAAACATTAGATCCTGAAACTCTCTATATCTGCCTAAACTTAATCCGACACTCTGTACGTCGCGTCGTCTCCTCGAGGCGCCTCCGCAACCCCGTTTGTGGCAGCTTAGTTCTTGCGCGCGATGATGTAGTCGGCGAGACCGTTGAGCTGCGTTGGCAAAGCGAGAGGCGGGCGTTCGGCTGCGTGTGGGCTGGCAGGAGTGGGTGCTGGGCTGAGAGTGGCAGGGCAGGGCTCGCACCGGCGCGGCACGGTCGCCAAAATCTGCGAGCGCCGCCTTCGCGTCGTCGACCAGCTCCTGCGCCACCTCGCGCGAGCGGTCGAGGCCGAGCAGCTTGGGGTAGGTCGTCTTGTCGGCGTCCAGGTCCTTGCCCGCGGTCTTGCCGAGGTCCTCCGTGCTCGCCGTCACGTCGAGGATGTCGTCAGCCACCTGGAACGCCAGCCCAATCTTCTGCGCGTAGATGTTGCACTTCTCGACCTCCTCGTCGCTGGCGCCGGCCAGCACGGCGCCCGACGCCACCGCCGCCTTGAGCAGCGCCGCCGTCTTGTAGGTGTGGATCCACTCGAGCGTCTCGAGGCCCACCTCCACTCCCGCGCCCTCGGACTTGAGGTCCATCACCTGGCCACCCGCCAGGCCCAGCGGGCCGACGCACTCCGTCATGATCTGCAGCACCTTCAGGACGCGCTCGGCGGGCACGCCCTTGGTGTTCTTGGCGACGTACTCAAAGGCAGTCGAGAGCATCGCGTCGCCGGCAAGGATGGCGATATCCTCGCCGTACAGCTTGTGGTTGGTCGGCTTGCCACGGCGGAAGTCGTCGTTGTCCATCGAGGGCAGGTCGTCGTGGATCAGCGACATGGTGTGGATCATCTCGAGCCCGACCGCAGCCGGCGCAGCCGTCTCGGCCGAGCCGCCGAACATCTCGGTCGCCGCGAAGCAGAGCATCGGTCGCACGCGCTTGCCGCCGGCCATGAGCGAGTAGCGCATCGACTCGACGATGATGTCCGTCTCCGGAGTCGTCGAGGTGAGCGACGCGTCGAGGATGGACTCGGTGTAGACGCGCTTCTCCTCCATGTACTTGGCCAGGTCGAAGGCGGTCGCGGCCGACATGGTGAGCGCCGCGCGCGGCTGGTGGCCGCATGGCACGCCCACCTGGAGCGCCGCCGCAGTGCCAATCGCGCAGACGACAAGCTTCATCCTGGGCGTAAGTGAGGGAGGTGACCTCCGCCAGTGGAGGTTTTTCACTTTTTCAGGAGGGTCGTGCAGCACCAGCGCATACGTGAGGATACGTAGTGGGGCATGTGCTGGGATCGGATGGACCGATCGTAGCATGTGCGTCGCGCGGACTGAGCGAACGGATGGACTCGTGTGCGTACAGTAGACCTGCGTTCCGCTTCCTCCAAATACAACACGGACCGCGCTCGAGCTTCCATCCGGGAGTGGCGGCTGCCGCAGGCTCAGCGTCTTCGGTTCGGCCAGCGCACGCAGCGGCGGGCGGCTGAGATGCAGAACAGAACCT
>Ga0209713_10003489_pt1 | contig 9985 bp, 6 predicted proteins | sample ArcOceMetagenome_3_FD_187444 | JGI IMG/M metagenome (GOLD analysis project Ga0209713, IMG submission 187444) | Marine eukaryotic phytoplankton communities from Arctic Ocean - Arctic Ocean- Svalbard ARC20M Metagenome (SPAdes) (version 2) | ecosystem: Environmental > Aquatic > Marine > Oceanic...
CCTACTGGTTAACCTGGGAGACTCGAGAGATGCGGTTGATGCGTTGTTAGAGATGCTTCCTAATGTGTTTGTGGGCACCTCGCATGTGGATTCGTGTATGGGGCCCGCAGTACAGGCAGCTTACATGGCAATGAACCACATTGGTGGAAAGTTGATGATGTTTCAGTGCACCTTGCCATCATTAGGACAGGGTCGCCTATTGAACCGTGGTGACGATCACAAAAACGATGGTACGGACAAGGAGCATCTAGTTCGTGCTCCTGCAGACCCTTTTTTTAAAAAAATGGCAGCAGAATGCTCCAGACAGCAAATATGTGTGGATATATTCGCCTCGGCATCACCATACGGAGACCTTGCGTCATTATCCATACTGCCACGATACACAGGTGGTCACCTGTACCATTACCCGGGGTTTCGGGTTGAACGCGACGGGTTGAAACTTCGAAACGAGCTCAGGCACAATCTCACACGGTTCACCGCGTGGGAAGCGGTTTGCAGGGTCCGATGTAGCAAGGGGTTCAGGGTCTCCTCTTTCAATGGCCACTTCTTTGTCCGATCCATGGACCTCCTCGCACTTCCGGCCACAAATGCTGATGCGGCATATGCGGTGCAGATTGCTCATGATGAGCAGCTACCAACAGGCAATCTTTCTTACCTACAATGCGCATTGCTGTACACCACTGCAGACGGTGAGCGAAGAATTAGGGTGCACACAATGTCAGTGCCTGTGGTACCGGACATTGCGCAAATGTTTCGCAGCATTGACGGTGGTGCAATGAGCGCATTTCTCACTAGACTCGCCGTCGAGCGCACGCTCAGTGCGCGCTTACAAGACGCTAGAGAAGCCATGCAGCTCAAATTATCTCAGGCATTGAGGGAATTCAGGCTTTTGAATACAAGCGCGGCGAGAGCATTCAATCGGCTCATATTCCCAGACAGAATGCGACTGGTGCCCCTGTTCACACTTTGTGCTGCAAAGTTGCCTGCGTTGTGTGGACATGCACGCGATGTCAGTGTGGATGAACGCATTCGATCGACGTTTGAGATTATGTCCGCACCTACTGAGGCCATCTTGCGAAGACTCTACCCGGTAATGTATGCTCTGCATGTTATGCCCCCTGAGGCAGGTTTGCTGAATGAGGTTGGTGAAATTGTGCTGCCTCCACGAACTGCGCTTGCGGGTGAGAGAGTTGACGCAAGGGGTGCTTATCTTGTAGATGATGGGCGTCAATGTCTGCTATGGCTTGGTAAAATGATCGACCACGGATTCTTAAACGCAGTGTTTGGTGCGCAGGGGCCACCAAAACCAGATGTGGACTTTGAGCCCGCGCTGGTCGAGGGAATCCAGCTTAGCAAGCAGGTGTGTGGCGTGATTACCGAAGTACGACGAAGAGCCTCGATTGGATGCCATTGCACGCTGACTGTGATCAAACAAGGCGAGCCCTCTGAGGCTCTGCTGTTTCCATCGTTGGTAGAGGATAGAGGTGCCGGGGGCGCGGGGGCAATGTCGTACGCGGACTTTTTGATCCAACTGCACAGGCAGGTGGCGCAGAATGGTGGACTGCAATAGAACTTGTATCAACCGTCTTAGTAAACTACTCCAGTTTTAAACGATAGATGTACCGAATGTGGAATAACTTTCTCGGCTAGAGAGCGAGCTCCTTCGCCGAAGCCAGCTTATACAAATACAAAGGTGTGTTCCAACAAACGATAAAAATAAACGAGTGAATATTGGAACTGATGATGAACTCCGGACAATAATAGGTCAGTTAACGCGACACAAACAGTTTGAGAAAGTATAAATCTTGTGTACTGCACCGATATTAACAATTCTTATGTTCATGATGCCTGTGAAAGACTTCGTGGAGGCTGCCATGGAGATCTTAGCTTCCAAGAGGCGGCGCTGTCCACCCTTCTCCCAAAACTATGTGTCCGAAAATTGTCCCGGTTCTTTGATGAAAGCAGTTTCGCAGTGTGCCGCAACAAAGAAAGCACATCCTGGAGTCGTCGCACTCAGGGAGCCTAACCTCTTTATTCACATGACACTAGAAGCAAGTTTTGCAGGGGCCTTTGTGGGGGCGTCTGCTAACACGTTTTTCCTAAGCCGCTCACTTAAGATCCATGGGTAAAAACAAGTTGGGCAACCGACCAAGAATGTGCTTGGTCATAGAGTTTAGTTTTTCAAATCCCAACTACCTGTATTTGATCTTGCCCGTCAAGTTGATCACATCTCCGTCTCAATCTAATAATGTCATTCCATTTCAACCTCGCGTGACATAAATTGATGTGTTATCAACAGATATGATAACCCACACATATGGGGTCAACTCGATCACCGAAGGTAATTCGGGACTTTGCCTCCCTCCTTCAAAGCTTTTCCAGCTTGCCGCCCGACTCGCTATCACGAAGTAATGATTCCGGCGTAATATACGTCGGCATGCTCGCATCTTGTTCGCCGCCGTGGATGAAATCAGACCCAAGAAGCAGGTATGTGACCACAAAGAAAACAGAGCACCAAGCTATGATTGGCCCAAAAGAGAAAAAAACAGTAAGGCCAAGAGTGAGCAGCTCACTTGCTCTCGATGGAAACCCAGCTAGTCCCTCGTTCTGAAGGTCACGAGACGCCTTCAGTTGATTCCCGCTGACGCTTGAGGGCGCTCCGTCATCCCTGAACCAAGGCCGGGGATTTTTATTGGACTCCAACAACTCTTCGACGTCAAAGTCTTCATCCCGGTAGTTCTCGCCATCTTGCGAGGTTCGCTCCCTGCGCTTCACCTCCTCCAAAAATGATGAGGAAAGATCGTCGTCCCCAGGAAGTCGGATGTCCTGATCATCACTCTCCGTAGCGGTGAGACGACATGCTCGCGGGGCACGACCTGTGTAGGGGTACCGAAGAATGTTTGAGTTCGTCAGGTCACAGCCTCCCAAAACATTTTTGAGTGGAGTGCGAAGAAGACTTTGCGTCCCTAAGAACGTCGCTCGTGTGAGAATTACAGCACCCGAAGACATCAACTGCCGATGTGTGCGATTGCGCGCCTCCTATTTTTTGGTAAATTTCCACGAAGGACCGGTTTGCCTGTGAGGAAGTGTGAGCCACCTAATAATCACGGACAGTGATGTACGTGCAGTAACGACGGTATCAAATAAGGACAGGGGCACCGCATTGTTCACCGCATTAATAAACTGTCACCTTCGTATTGCGAATTACCTTCGTACCTTCGAAGGTAACTATTAAATACCTTCATTATTCGTAATAAGTTTCGAAGTTGGTACCTTCGAAGTTACCGATTTAGCCGGGTTGCTAATCTCCACCCTTATAACTTGTACTTTCATTTCCGTTGTCATATATAATAGTAATAAGTAATAAGGTCATCGATTAATGAAACAGGTGGTGTGGACATTTTTCCCAAGGTTTTATTTTTGACCGGGATCAAGCGCGTCCGTCCTCAGGTGGTCGGCTAGTGATTTCGTCCGTATTGCGGCAGAGGTGTGTAGCAAGGTTTTGGATTTTGGTGTTGGAAAACATCACCTAAAGGTATTTGAGGATAAAAGAATGAGAAAAAACATTAGCGTTAGTTGTTTTCGCGCGCGGCGATTCACAATTAAAAATGTTGTTTGTCATATTAATATTAATAATATGTTCGAGACGAAAATAGATATATACAATAATAATCATACCGGTCGAAAGGTATTCTATTTATTAAATACTTTACAATTATATGTGTTTTCAAGAATGTTTTCATCAATAATTATTATAAATAAGATTAACATAAATAGTCGTGTCATAAAAGTCGTATGGATGATTATATTAATACCTTCGAAACTTACAATATTACAATGAATTACTTAATATCTTATTTAATATATCTTATTATAAACTCACGGACTGTTTTCATCACCTCTTATTTAAATATACTAAATATTCTCCAGGCTTAAGATTAATTGAAATCCAGAAAATAAACACAAGTACTGTTAAATATCTTTATACGGCTCGCGATGGCCCCGTGTAGTATGTGGTCCCGCTCCCTGAATATCGCGCGAAACTTTCAACAGTAACATTACCTCAGCATTCCCAATAAATTAACACGGGCATGACAACTGCGTCAAGTCGAGCAATTAAAGGACGCGGCGTGGGCATAGGTAAGCTCTGTTAATCTTTCTCCACATCCACTCACATATCCTGCTTTCTCAGGGTTGGGCGTGGGCTGCGGTTTCGGCGTTGGCTGGGGCTTCGGCGGTGAGTAGACGAAATTGTTACATTTTGACGGCCTGACCTTGCTTGGTGAAGGGGGGAACCTTGGTTGTTTAGGCCTTGGTATAGGTGGGGGATGTGGTCTTGGACTAGGTTTCGGTTGGGGTTTTGGAGTCGGCTGGGGGAGCAAGTACATCAATCAACACTTCGTCTTTCGAGAAACAGCGCAACCAAAGATTCTCGGAGTAGAAACTCAACTCGGGCAACCGATTGCTAGGAAATGATAAAGTTAAGCCAACATCTTTGCTGCAATATACGAAAAAGTTGCCCTGGCTATATATAGATGGCGCTTCTCTTGCAGGGAGTCTTAACTGCGCGGACAAACATGCAAGAGTTCTGTTTTTCTTTTATGGATATCCGTATTGCGGTAGGCGTTTCGCTGGGTGGCACAAGCGCCTTACAGTGTCAAGTGACGTACTGTTGTCCCTAATTAATCGAACCTCAAACAGATTCGCCCAGTTCTTCCCGGTAAGAAAGATTCTGTCGCCTGTTGCATCGTAAGCTATGCCGTTCAAGACGCCCGGGCGAAGAGTTCCAGGATCTAATTCATGGGAGAGCCTGCTCAAGTTTATCCAACCGACAACATTACCGGTTTTGGGATTGATTCGCATGACACAGTCCCGCTCTAAAATGTTGGCCCAGATTTCTCCTCTAACAGTCTCGAGCTCGTTTGCGAATCTTATTTGACTTCCGCCATCCTGTACAGTTTTTGACGCAAGCAAGTTTAGTGGTCCTTCATCATTAGTTTTTGGCTGAAGGAAACGCAGCTCCGTGCTTGAGTCGCTAATCACAAGTTCGTCATCAACAACAGTGATGCCCCAACCATCTGAAAGTGGCGTCTGAAAAGTTCCCAAAGACTTCAATGTCATTGGATCATAGAAAATCCCTATGTTGTTCCGCCAAAAGATCTGCAACAATTTGTCATCGTAAAATGTCAAACCCTCCGCAAAATACGTTTTAGGGAGAGCCACCTGTTTTCGAACCACTCCCGTTGCAAGGTCCACCTCACGGAGAGTAGAGGGCCCACCGACCGCCCCGGTCGACTCATATAAAGTATCTGGATATTGAAATATCAATCCTTGAGTGAAAGCTGATTCGTCATGTGGAAACTTGTGCACCACTTCATATGTGTACAGGTCCGGGTCTCCATAGAATACAGGAAAAGGCGCAACACTGTCCGCAACTATGTTACGTATTTGAACATCAACATCAGCCATGCCATCACTTGTCGATATATTCAACTGAGCGTTGACAGAAGGTATCAAATCATTACTTGAGGTTTTTCTGCGCACTTCAGGCGTTAGTGTAAGAATGAGTACGGGGATTGCGATAAAAAAAGCAGAGAGTATGAGGAACACAGCAAGGATGCAGTGAGCATTTCGCTTGCATTGCAACGCACGGCAGTCGCGTTTACTAGCCATAGGCTGCGCTCTGTTGGTAGCCTATAAAGCAGTTCGAGTCAGGGAGTATTCGAATTCGAAATAGTCTCCCATCTGTCGCGAGTGCAGATGTCTTCCACTTGATCTTAAACCAGACTTGTTGAGAGTTGCACAACACCGCTACTAAGTTTAGGAAAATCTGAAGGCGCGAAATCAGAAGTCTGCTGGGGGGCACTAGCTAGCTAGCTAAGAAATTCCTAATTCGTTTGTCTTCGTTTATTTGTCTGCAGTAGTGCTTAGGGCTGACGATGATAATAAGTCTTGAATTTCACTTGCTTTGAACGTGATTAGATCAATATGTTATTGAGATAAATCCCTCATAATAGAATGACGTTTGAATTTATATAAACATGGGGGTGTGATGCCTAACTATTGCCCCTGTGGTCGAGGGTTAGTTCAATAATAGAATTACTTTCAATCCTTATACTAATTAACACTACGCTATTAATAAGTTCGAGACATTTTCATTATCTTAATTAAATAAAGATAATGATAAAAGCCGCTCATCTTGGCGTATCACACGGGCAAATACATCTTGGCATGGCACATTATATGTCCTTGCTAAAAATGCGTATATACATAATACCTTTATTTATTAGTTATCGATAAAATAAAAATGTCTCACCCTTATCATGATTATATATGGATTATATATGTTATTATTCAATATTATTCAGTGATATAATACATACGAAGTAATATTAACTACGGTAATAATAAAAAAAATTCCAGGGAGCGAGCAAACAGCGTTATTGCGTGGATAGGCGTGATTGCGTGGGTCCGTTCCCAGGTGTATCGGCATAGCCCCTTTGCATGTACGGATTTATTAATTAAAACATGATGAGACTAGGTATGATGTGATTTTGACATGTCTAATTATCAAATGTGAATTAATTGAGTTATATTACATATAAATGCCCTCACGTATGAGTAAACACAATCGGACAAAAGTTCAACACGTGACTCAAGAAAATCGGTTCATTTCGTCCAAAAGAAGGGACCAACTATACGTAACGCTAAACCAACGTTCCTGAGCTAACGATGTCGAAAATGGAGACAATGTACGGGGCAAATAGACCTTCGACCTTGATTAACGATACCATGTGAGTACTGAATTTTTTTCCAAAGGAACCATTGGATCGAGTAATAACATGTAGCTATGAGGAAAAAATACCCTTGGATTCAGTGACGTGTTTCAAGAGGTAAACCAAGATTTACGAGTTAAAAGAGTTAAAAGAAACGTTGGATTGGGTGTAAAAATGACAACAATGTATGAGCGAATAGACCGTGGTGTTTGATTAACGATACCAGGTGACCGGACATTATCAATGTGTTGTTGATGACATTGAGTCGTGTAATTTACGGCTTTACCTTGCTTGCTTGCTTTGCTTCGAATGAAGGTATTATAATACAATTATTATTATCATATGATGATATCTCTGTTTATCTTGACCAATCACAGCACAGAAATATCTAAGATCTTTTTTCGAGATTTTCGGTTTGATATTGTGTCAAAACTGCAGCTACTACACCCATTTGCTCGCGCAATGTTTGAAGGCGTCACGACCCGTGTTGCAACGAATGGCGTGCTCACGTGTCAGGATCGACCTGCTCCGCAACATCAGGCACCAACGCGCGAATAAGCAAAAAAATAGACAAACTGTCGCACGCACTTCTAAGACCGAAACTTCGTCGCCGTCGTCTCTGGTATCCGCACCTTTAGGAGAGTCCAAAGCACCCGCATTTTCGGCCACATCTTTTCGAAAATTAGGCTGTGCCGTAAGAGCGCCCTCGAGTGATCTCATCACGGGTCCAGTATTATGCGATTCTGACTATGGAGAGCACGCGTCTGCATTTTTGAGCGGTAACTTCCAGCCCGTAATTCACGAAACCAGTGCTGTGGTTGAAATTAGACATGGGGGAAGAGGGCAATCCAGTTATGTCTATACCGACGAGCGCCCTTTTGAGTTCATTGGGGCTCTACCAAACGACTTCCCAGGCGGCAAATTCATATACGTTGGACCGAATCCTAAGTTCTCACAAAAGCATTACAAAGTATGGGGGAGTGGTCCTGGTCAAGACAAAGTAAAAGGGCGTCATTCGAGTGGATGGCACCATTGGTTTGAGGGTGATGGGATGGTATACGCGGTGGACTTTGGTTGTTGTTCTGATGATCAGGAGATTAAAATTATGGCTGCCTCAACCTGCAGGATGGCAAGTCCGCGACCAATAGAGAGCCAACTTCGCGGAAACTCTCCTACCGAAACCGATATGTCCGTACAAACAGCTGGCACGACGAGCTTCGTCGTGGCACGCGGGTTTTCAGGCCTTTGATGAATGCTAGTGGCAGCGCTTTTCTTCCAAACGCCATATCCAACCTTCTTTTCGGAGGTAACTTCTTGAAAGATTCTGCAAACACTGCACTGTGTTTTTTCGCGAACAGACTGTTTGCTTTGCAGGATACAATGCCACCATGGGAGCTCAATCAAATGACGCTGGAGACAAAAGGCCCTTGTGATTTCGACGGGTCTCTACCTTTTTATGTTCCGTTTACTGCTCATCCAAAAGTTGCTCCTGGGACTGGACATCTTTTGTTCTTCGGATTCAATCCTGTTTACCCACCCCACTGTACAATAGGTTCCATTAGCCCAGACGGAGATGTCGGGCCATTGAAATCGCTATGGCACAATGCTTTGCAAGGGGCGACGTTTATGCATGATTTCTGCCTGACAGAGCACTACACGGTGTTATTTGAGGGTTCTATGAATATTCGACCTTTGCGGATGGTAAAAGGAGTGCACCCCCTGCAATACGATCGGTCTCAGCTAGCACGGTTCGGGGTAATCCGGCGCGACAAACAGGGGAACATGAGTGAAGTTGTTTGGTGCGAATGTGCTGATGCTGAAATGGTTTACCACTTCGTGAATGCATGGGAAGACTCTGAAACGGGGGAGATCGTGGTGGTCGGCGTGAGAGAGGATGGTTTTTTCCATGGAGCTTTGGCAGCTACTGGCACGCGGGAATGGATCACTGAAACGCTCAAAAAAGGCACGGCAGTACCTCGTATGCATGAATGGCGCATCGACCCTTCGCAAGGAGAGGTGGTATCAGAACGCTGGATGTTCGATGACATCGTTGAGGTTCCACGCATCAACGACGGGTATACAGGTCTCGAAAGCCAGTATGCATATGCAGGCCGGATTCACACCGCGTCCCTATCACAGGACGCTCAGCTAAAATTCGATGCTGTTGTAAAGTACGACATGAAAACTGGAACGAAACAAATATATGAGCACGGCAGCGGGTGTTATGGTATGGAGGCACAGTTTGTCCCGAGGTCCCACTCAAACCACAAGAACCAGGGAAGCCAGGATCATGGTACCGAGGATGATGGATGGCTGGTCTTATTCGTGCACGATGAAAGTGATAGGTACACTTCAGCAGCAGAGGGCCGCTCAGAATGTATCATACTTGATGCCAAAAAAATACAGGAAGGTCCAATCGCTCGATTAAAGCTGCCTTCGCGGGTCCCGTACGGTGCGCATGCGATGTGGTGTCCATTGGCAGATATTGCAACTTCTATCATGCATCCGGATGGAAATCTTGATTGCATCGATAATAATCTCGTGTCCAAAGAACATGACTACATGCTTTGCAGACCTCCTGAGCCTCGCCCATTTGCGATTTCAAAAGGACAACATAAACCCCTCCTCGGGGCTGCCATGACAGGTGTGCTCCGTGCAGCGACTGGACTTTTCGTGAATGGCTGGCGCCCATGGGTGGCATTTGACGATTTCCAGCAGTATGCCTTCATCCGGTGTTTTGGTTTACGTCTCATCGAGTTGAATTCGCTTGGGATGGTTCGACGAGAGCAAATAGAAACTGAAATGCAGTGCGGTCGTATCTTTGGGGACGTTTTTGGGCTTTCTGCAGAATGCTCCATAGAAAGTGCGTTGCCTTTACTGACGCTCTTTGAACTTGAGGGTTGCGGAGACTGTCGACGTGTGCGAGAAGCACTTTGCATGCTAGATATTTCCTGCACGCATAAGCCTTGCCCGCACGGAGCTGTGCATAATCGGCTGGCAGCGGCAGTTGCCCAAAACCAAACTTTCGGGTTGAGCAGGCAAGAAAGTATACATGCAGAGGATGCAAAGCTCCCCTACCTCGAAGATGAGCGCACTGGTGTTCGAATTGCAGGCGCTGATCAAATTATTGAATATCTTTATTCAGAATATCTGGATGGTGCGGCTCCACCCCCAACTATCTCTTCTGGGCCTTTTGCATCAGTGTTTGC
>Ga0209713_10003490_pt1 | contig 9985 bp, 3 predicted proteins | sample ArcOceMetagenome_3_FD_187444 | JGI IMG/M metagenome (GOLD analysis project Ga0209713, IMG submission 187444) | Marine eukaryotic phytoplankton communities from Arctic Ocean - Arctic Ocean- Svalbard ARC20M Metagenome (SPAdes) (version 2) | ecosystem: Environmental > Aquatic > Marine > Oceanic...
TACCGACCCTTACTGCGTTTTGGTCGGGTACATCTTCAGTGACAACGAGGTCGTTCGGCTCTCCGGCGGCGGCTTGGCCGCTCGTGCCGACCATGATGGCGCCGGTCGCGCCGCGCGCTCCTGGGTGGGTGGGCGAGGCTGACTGATCACCAAGGTAGGTCAGCGGAAGGTGAGCAGTCAGGGCCGCGTGGCTAGTTGGATGGGCCAGAGCTCGCGTCCTGGGCGCCAGCCACCGTCACAGGATGACGATGGAAAGGCTTTTCCCCACCGTTCCCCTCGCTAGGTAGAGTAGCCACCCTCTCCAGCGCGAAGGTCCTCGCTTGTGAGCATGCAGCGAGCGACCTGCGCCGCTCCTTCCGCGGCGAAAAGCTCGCCACGGAGGCTAGTCTCATACGCAGAGGGCCGGCTGCGAGACGGACAGCTCGCAGAGGCTGCCGCATGCCTCGAAAGCGCGACGTTGATACGGCCAACTCTGGCACATGCGCATTATCTGCGTGGCGGAGTGCACGTCATGGCTGGCGACGCCATGGCAGCTGTTCCGTACTTCCGACGCGCCCTGTCCCACGACCCGTCCCATGCTGATGCATACTTTGAGATCGGCAACGCACTCTACGGCCACGGTGACCGACCAGGCGCGTCCTCCGCCTACCTCGCCGCACTGTCCGTGCAGCCAGCGCGAGCACTGTGCTACGCCAACCTGGGCAATCTGTACAGAGAGGACGGTGCTGCGGAGCGAGCTGAGACCGCGTATCGCATGGCTCTTGCGCTGCGTCCGGACGGGCCAGACAGCTGTCCTGCGCACAACGGGCTGGGCAACGCGCTCGAGGCGGACGGGCGGCGTGCCGAGGCCGAGGCCGTCGCCAAGGCGGCGCTTGTGACGGCACCAGCATGCCACTACGCGAAGCACAACCTTGCACGTCTACTGCGCCTGCGTGGCGACAACGCAGGTGCAGTGCGCCACGCACGAGCCGCCCATCTTGCGTCGCCGCGCCAGCACGAGTACGTCGTCGGCCTCGCGGCATCGCTGCACACCGTCGGCTCGCCCAGCGCGCTGGCTGAGGCGGCTGGCTTGTACGGCGAGGCGCTGAGGTCGACGCCGTCCGACCACCGGATCTGGGCGGACCTGGGAGGCGCTCTCACCCAAGTGGAGCGGCACGCTGAGGCGGTCGACGCCTATGCTTCGGCGCTGCCGCTGCAGCTTGCGCACGCGGCGCGCACCCTGGGCGGCCGCGTCCACCATCGCGCGGCGACGGCGCGCGGCGAGCGGCGCGTTGTCTTCTACTGCCGGCTGCGCGCGCACGCGGGCGCCGAGAGCGCGGCCGAGGACTCGTGGGGGCCGTCGAGCCTCGGCCGCGGCGTCGGCGGCTCCGAGGAGGCTGTCATCTTCATCTCGCGCGAGCTCGCGAAGCGCGGCTGGCGTGTCGAGGTCTACGCCAACCCGCCGCCCGCCGACGTGGCGGCGCCCGACCACGGCGTCGTGTGGCGGCCGTGGCACACGCTGCCGGCCGACGACGACCCCGCCGTGCTCGTGTCGTGGCGCAACATCGAGGGGGCGCTGCTGCTGCCGCGCGCCGCGCGCCGGTACGTGTGGCTGCAGGACATCGTCGACGCGCCCGGCTCGTACCACCCGGCGCTGGTGGCGCGGCTGAGCGGCATCTTCATCCTCTCCGCCTTCCACCGGCGCGGGCTGCCGCGCGCCGCGCAGGCGAAGGCGGTGCTCACATCCAACGGCATCGACGCCGCCCACCTGACCGACGGCGCCAACCCGCCGCACCGCATGATGTACGCCGCGTGGCCGACCGCCGGGCTGCAGCCGCTGCTCGAGCGGTGGCCGCAGCTGCGCGCGCGCGTGCACGAGGCGCAGCACCAACGACGCGGCGAGGCGCCGGTGCTCGCCGTGTACTACGGCTTCCCTCGCTGGCTCGAGGCGATGCACGGCGGCGAGGCGTGGTACAAGGGGTGGCGCGCGCACATGGAGGCGCTGCTGCGCCAGCCGGGCGTCGAGTACCACGGCATGGTCAACCACACGACGATCGCCGCCGCGTACGCCGACAGCGGCTTCTACCTGTTCCCGTCGGACAAGCCCGAGACGAGCGGCGTCAACCTGATGAAGGCGCAGGCGATGGGCGCGACGCCCGTCACGTCGCGCCACCCGAACTCGTCGATGCCCGAGGTGTGCGGCGCCTTCGACCTCGGCGCGCCCGTGCCGCGCCGCGCCGTCGCCATCCAGAGCGACGCCGCGTGGCTCAACGCGTGGGCGGACGCGCTCGTCGCCGCCGCCGCGATGCCCGCGCGCCGCCTCGCCGCGCACCGCCGCCGGATGCGCGCGTGGTCGCGCCTCGCCTTCGAGTGGAGCACCGTCGTCGCCACGTGGCACGCGCACTTCCTCGATGAGCCGCTCCCGCCGCAGCCGGAGCCGCCGCCACCCACCGCCTCCGACGACGCCGAGGACACCGACGACAAGGTGGACGCCACCGCCGCCGCCGCCGCCACGCCAGCGGCCGCGCAGCACGCGTACGGCGGCCCGGCGCGCCTCTCCGGCACCACATTCCGGCCGCCGGTGCCCATCGAGGTCGAGGTGGCCATCGAGCCGCCGCCCTCGTCGCCGCCCTCGTCGCCGCCGTCGCCGCCGCCCTCGCCGCCGCCGCCGCCCTCGCCGCCGCCGCCGCCCTCGCCGCCACCCTCACCGCCGCCGCCGCCCTCGTCCTCGCCGCCTCCGCCGCGCGCTCGCGCCCGCAGCCAAGGCGACGCCAAGCCGGGCGGTGGGCGCAAGCAGCGGCCGCCGCCGCCGCCGCCGCCGCCCGCCGCCGCGGTGCCGCCGCTTCCTCCGGCGGTGGCGGGGCCCGACCTCGCGTCGCAGTGCACCGCGCGCGGCGGCGGCGCCGAGGCGCGGATGGAGGCGGCGACGCGCGCGCTCGGCGAGGGCGACGTGCAGATCGCCTTTGCGTGCTTCCAGAGCGCGTCGCGCGCGTCGCCGACGATGGCCGACGCGTGGTACATGCAAGGCGGCGTCTTCGTGATGGTGGGCAACCCGCAGGCGGCGACCCCGTTCTTCGAGCACGCGACGGCGCTGCGGCCCGACCATGCGGAGGCGTGGTTCGAGCTGGGCAACGCGCACCTCGCGCAGGGGCAGCCGCGGCGCGCCGAGGTCGCCCTCGCCGCCTCGGCGCGCGCCATCGCCGACGCCGAGGCCGCTGGCGGCGGCGGAGACCGGGGCGCGACGGCGGCGCGGTGGGGCGGCAAGGCGGGTCTCGAGCTGCTGCCGACGGTCGTGAGCAACCTGGGCAACGCGCTGCTCGAGATGGATCGCGCCGCCGAGGCGGTCACGCGGTACGAGGAGTCGGTCGCGATGAGGCCGCCGCTGTGCATCGCCTTCAACGGCCTGAGCAACGCGTTCGAGCACCTCGGCCGGTACGAGGCGGCGCAGGACGCGTGCGCGCGCGGCATCCGCGCGCTGCCGTCGTGCGACCTCGCCTACTACAACCTGGGCCGGCTGCTGCGCGCCGCGCAGGACCGGCAGGCCGAGGCGGCCGCCGCCCACCGCGCCGCGATGCGCCTCGTGCCCGCCAACGCGCAGTACGTCAACGCGTACGGCACCGCGCTGCAGAGCGAGGACAACGCGCGCGCCGGGCGCGCGTACAGGCGGGCGCTCGCGCTCGCGCCGAGCTGGTCGGCGCCGTACCGCAACCTGGGGCTGCTCGAGTACGAGGAAGGGCGCTCGGAGGCGGCGCTCGCCCTCTTCGCCAGGGTGGTGCAGCTCGAGCCGACGAGCGTCGACACGTACACCGACATGGGCACGGCCTACCTCGAGCGTCGCGACCTGCTCGGGTCGCTCGCCGAGTACGAGCGCGCGCTGCGGCTGCAGCCGACCAACAGGCTCGCGCACGCCAACCTCGTCTACCTGCGCACCAAGCTGTGCGAGTGGCGCGCGCGGCCGCTCGTGATGGCGCGGCTGCACGACCTCGCCGACGAGCTGCTCGACGCGGCCAACGGCGTTGGCCGCTCGCCGCTCGCGCCGGCGCCGCACCTCTTCCTGCCGCCGTACCACGCCCTCGCGTACGAGGGCTTCACGCCGACACGGCTGCGCGCCCTCGCCGCCCTCTACGCCGGCCGCGCCGCGATGACCTCCGCCGCGCCGCCCACGCCGCCGCCCGCCGAGCTCGGCGCGCAGCTGCGCGCGGCGGCGGCGCTCGCGGCGGCCGACCGGCGGCCGGTGGTGGGCTACGTGACGCCGGACTTTGGCGACCACCCCACCTCGCACCTGATGCGCTCGGTGTGGCGGCTGCAGGGGGCGGCGGGGCGCGTGCGCGCCGTGTGCTTCGCGCGCACGCCGTCGGACGGGTCGCCCAACCGGCTGCACATCGAGGCGAGCTGCGAGGAGTTCGTCGACCTGAGCAGCGTCGGCTACCGCGAGGCGGCCGCCGCGATCAACGCGCGGCGCGTCCAGCTGCTCGTCGACCTCAACGGCCACTGCGGCCGCCCGCAGTTCGAGCTGCTCTCGCTGCGCGCCGCGCCGCTCCAGCTCACGTACATGGGCCACCCCGGCACGAGCGGCGCCGCGTACGTGCAGTACGTCGTCGTCGACGTCGTCACGACGCCGCCGACACGGCGCTTCGCCGCGCACTTTTCGGAGAAGCTCGTCGCGCTGCCGCAGTGGCACGTGACCGACTACCGCGACGCGCACGCCTTTGACGCGCTCGGCACGCCGCCGCGCGGCGCGCCGACCGCCGGCCGCCGCCTCAAGTGGCCGCCGCAGGCGCGCCGCGCCGTCGTCGAGACGCAGCCGATTGGCGGCGGCGCGGCCGTCGAGGGCCTGCCCGCGGCGGCCTTCGTGATGGCCACCTTCAACCAGCTGTACAAGGTGTCGGCGCCGTTCTGGCACGTCTGGTGCAACGCGCTGCGCCGCGCGCCGCGCGGGCTGCTGTGGGTGCTCGAGTTCCCGCGCACCGCCGCCGACAACCTCGCGGCGGAGGCGGCGGCGGCCGGCGTGCGCACGGCGCGGCTGCGCACGGCGCGCACCGCCGAGCGCGGCTTCCACCTCGCGCGCGCCGCCGTCGCCGACCTGGCGCTCGACACGGCGCCGTACAACGGCCACACCACCGCGGGCGACGCCGTCTGGATGGGGACGCCGCTCCTCACGCTGCCCGGCGACGGCATGCAGACGCGCGTCGGCGCGTCGTACGCGACGGCCGCCGGCTGCGCGCAGCTGGTCGTGCGCTCGCTGCGCCAGTACGAGCACGTCGCCGCGGCGCTCGCGTCGGGGCGGCACCGCGCGCGCTTCGACGCGCTGCGCGGCTGCCTCGCGCGCCACCGGTGGACGTCGGCGGCCTTCGACACGGCGCGGTGGGTGAGCGCCTTCGACGACGCCGTCCACATGATCGTCGACAACCACCGGCGCGGCCTCGCCCCCAAGCACATGCTCGCCGAGGCGAGGCGCGCCGGCCGCTGGCTCCAGTCGCTCGATGCCGACGCGCGGTAGGGTACTCTTTTACGTTGTCGTGGATCTACCGCGTGTTTACTTTATTCAGCAGAGGTTCTGTGTCGCAAACACCGTGGAGCGTGGTACAATGTCGTCTGCTAAAGTAAAGGGTACGCAGCTGGCCCTAATTTGGCCCGGCTGCGCGCGTCTGCAGGTCCTCCTCGAGCCACGACGGGTTCTCCACGCCCTTGCGGGCGACCTCTAGGTGGAGAAAGGCGCAGCCGCGCGCGCGCGCGCACTGCCCGTCGAGGTGGTAGGCGAGGCAGTGCTGGCCGAAGCGCTCCTTCCACCACGCCATCCGCTCCTGCCCGCCGAGGCCGCGCACCGTCGCCACGTCGTCGGCGGTGGGCGGCTCGAGGCCGTGCTTGATGTAGTGGTCCTCGTCGACGCCGTCGCGCTTCGCCTTGCGCTTCATCCGCCGCTCAAACTCGCGGCGCGCCTCGGCCTCGCGCTTGCGCCGCGCCGCCTCCTCGCGCTCGCGCTTGGCGGCGGTCTCGTCGAAGGTGAAGCGCAGCCTGCCCGCCTCGAAGTCGGCGCAGCGCCGCAGCAGCGCGCGCGCCTCCGCGATCGTGCTCACGCCGAGCAGCTCCTCGAGCGCCTGGTACTTGGCGAGCACGTCGCGGCAGATCCGCCGCACGTGGAAGAGCACGCACGACAGCGGCGGCAGGTGCAGCTCGGCGAGCGCGAGGTACTCCAACGCGAGCTGCAGCTGCCCCTCGACGCCGTCGCGCAGCGGCGCCGCGCGCCGCGCCACCGCACCCGCGCCGCCGCCGCCGCCGCCGCCGCCCGCCGCCTGCGACGGCGGCTCGGCCAGCTCGGCGAGCGCCTCGCGCATCGCGCCGAGCTGCGCGCGCTTCGCCTGCTCGTCGGCGGTGAGGGCGCGCGCCGCCGCCGCCTCGTCGAGCCGCTCCGCCTCGCGCAGCTTCTTGGTCAGCTTCCGCCGCTCGCGGAAGGTGGCGTCGTCGGCGCCGCCGTCGCCGCCGTCGCCGCCGTCGCCGCCGTCGCCGCCGCCGCCGCCGCCGCCGCCGCCCTCCGCCACTGCCGCCGCACGCTCAAACAGCGCGGGGTCGTCGAGCAGCCCCTCGGCCGACATGATGCCGTCGGCGGCCGTCAGTGCGAGGTTGGCATTCACGTCGGCGGGCGCCCGCACGTTGCCGTTGGCGAGGATCGGGATGGAGGCGCCGAGCGCGCGCTTGATGGTCGCGACCTGCTCGAGGTGGGCGGGGCCGTCGCGCCGGCGCGTGGCCGAGCCGCGATAGCGCGCGTGCACCGCGATGAGCGCGCAGCCCGCCTCGCGCAGCTGCCTGCAGAATGTGAGCGTCTCGTCGAGCTCGTCGAGCAGCCGGATCTTGCAGAAGACCGGCACGCGCAGCGACGTCGCCAGCGTCCGCACAATCGAGAGCACGAGCGGCCGGTCGTCGGCGCCGAGCAGGTAGCTGCCGAAGTGGCCCGAGTGCGCGATGCGCTGCGGGCAGCCCAGGTTGAGGTCGATGGCGCAGCAGTGCGGCTCCGCCAGGCGCGCGGCGGCCAGCAGCGTCTGCGGGTCGTCGCCACAGAAGTGGGCGACCAGCGGCGCGTCCTCGGCGCACGTCTGCAGCTCGGCCGCGCGGTACGCGGCGTCGGTTGCAAATTTCGCCGAGTACATCATCGGCGTGTAGCACAGGTCCGCGCCGTGGCGGCGGCAGAGCAGCCGGAACGCCAGCTCGGAGCCGCCGACCATTGGGGCGCAGACGCGGGTGTGCGGCGGCAGCGGTCGTGTCGGTGCCGGGTCGAGCGACGGACCGGCGGCGGCGGCGGCCTTGCGTGCCTTCTTCTCGGCCTTGCGCGCTCGCCGCTCCTCCTTGGTCTCGTCCCTCTTCTGCTTCTTCGCCGGCGCGGCCTCTGAGACCTCCTCGGCGGCCTTGCGCTTTGCGTCTCCCGTTTCGCCAGCCGCGGCAGCAGCCTTCTTCGCCGCCTTCGCCGCCTTGCGGGCCGCCTGGGCGTCGGCGTCGGTCATGATGAGAGGTTGGCTGCGCCGCGCGAGCCGAGGACTGCTGTCGCGTCGCCGGTGTGGCATCGGCCGGCGGAACCCGCAGACGACCCCCCGACACGCCCGTCGCCGCGGTCCTCCCTCGCGCCGCTGGCGCCGGGCCGCCAGCCCCCACGACGATGCTACCGCTCCTAATAGCCCACACCCTGGCCACCGTCGACCCAGCCATCGAGCGGGTCCATCGCGGGCTCGACCCGTCAGCGGCGGAAGCTGCCTTCGGCCACCTGCCCAACTATCCGATGCAGGACCACCTGCTCGACGACATCTCGCAGTACGAGAACATGTCGGCCTACCAGTCGCGATGCCAGCAGTCGCTCAAGCGCGCCATATGGGAGGAGGAGCATGAGCTGCCGCCCTACCTCTACGCGGACCGGCTGGACGGCGTGCAGCTCGGCGAGCGCGAGAAGCCGACCGACGCGCGCATCGTGTACTTCATGGGCGCGTCGCGCCCGTCGGCGGCGATCATGGTCTCTCGGATGATTCTCGCGCTCTACCACGCGTCGCACCTCTTCCTGATCCACGTCGACCTCAAGGCGGAGGGCGTCTTCGAGTCGATCCACGAGGTGATCAAGCAGCACCCGAACATCCACCTGATGCAGACGCGCCGCCTCGTGCAGTGGGGCGCGTGGACGATGGTGCTGCCGATGCTCGACGCGATCAAGACGGTGACCGACCAGACGATCGACTACGACTTCATCATCAACCTGAGCGACGTCGACATTGCGCTGCGCACCAACGAGGAGATGCTGCGCTTCCTGCGGCCGTACCGCGGGCGCAACCTCGTCCAGATCCACCTCGGCGACAGCGAGTGGCTCGAGAAGGCGCGCAACTTCACCGCGGCGCACACGGTCGTCGAGTGCGGCGGCTACGGCTTCGTCGCGATCAACTCGTCTGTGATGGATCTGGGCGGCGGCCAGCGCGTGTGCTGCTTCGGGCGCGGCGGGCCGGTCGTCTACAGCAACATCACGGCGCTGCACGCGACGCCTGCGCGCGAGGCGGCGGCGGCCAGCGCGGCCAACCAGACGCTGTTCCACACCGGCTCGCAGTGGATGATCCTCGACCGAGCCTTCTCGACGTACCTGGTGAGCTCGCCCGAGGCGCAGCGGTGGATGCGCGTCTTCGAGCGGCGCTTCCTCTCGGACGAGGGCTTCGTGCACACCGTGCTGATGCACTCGCCGCACAAGCACACGCTCGTCAACACCAACCTGCGGTACATCATGTGGCCGCACAACCACGGCGACCCGACGTCGTACTGGGCGCGGATGGGCTGGTCGTTCGTGGGCGGGCCCGAGGTGATCAACGCGTCGGCGGCGCCGGCCGTCTTCCGCTCGCCGTACATGTTTGCGCGCAAGGTCGACCCGTCGGTCGACCCGCAGACGGTGCGGCTGTGGGACGAGTGGATGGCGCCAAAGCTGCGCGGAGAGGTCGACCCGCGGCAGGAGCCCATCGGCGGCAAGAGGCACGAGCCCGCGCCGCTCGAGAGAGGCCCCGCGTCGGCGGCAGACGCGCCCGCGGCAGACGACGGCGGCGCGACGCCCGCGGCCGGCCGCGACGGCGGCGGTGGTGCTGGTGCCGGCGGCGGCGGCGGCGGCGGCGGGCCAGCGGCGGCGGCGGCGGGTGGCGGCGGTGGCGAGGGTGTTGCGATGCCGCTGCCGCAGCGACAGCAGGCGCGCGCGCGGCAGGTGCGCAGCGTCGTCTTCGACGACGGCTCGCGGTGCGAGTGCGGGCCGCTGTGCGAGCAGGCGGGCAGCTGCTGCGACGACTGGGCGGAGCTGTGCGAGGCGAGCGCGCCGCTGACGGCGGGCGGCGCCGACGGCGCCGAGGCGTGGGCGACGTCGCCGCCGTGCCCCGTCCCCGCCGAGCCGCCGCTCGCCTCGGCGGCGCGCGAGGGCGCGCCGATATCGCTCTCCTTCCTCAACCACGCGCCCTTCCCCGTCAGGCTCTACTTTGCACACCGCGGCGGCCAGCAGACCGAGATGGCGACGCTGCCGAGCAACGGGCAGGCGCTCACCTTCGACACGCAGGACGCGCACGCGTGGGCCGCCAAGTCGTTCAGCGGCATCACGCTGCTCGAGCTGGCGCCGGGCACGCGCCGCTCCTCGCAGACCGTCGACATCTACGAGTGCGACCTCAACAGCGCCACCAGGCGGCTACACTACGGTTGGAGATGATGAATTCATGAAGAGTCGATCCCACGTCACCACCGCAGCGTGGCGAGTCGCAAGTACAGTAAGTGTGTCATTGGTTCCTACACACGCTACAGTTTGACCGGTACTACACCACCCAGGTTCGCAACTAAACCGCCGCCTTTCACACAGGGGTCTCATCTTGACATTTCTCTCTCTCATGGCGTATCCCTCTTGGGCTCTTGACGCTGGCTGGCGATGAACCCCTTGCACGGGGCACTTTAATTTCACAGTCCCCGCCCCAGGGAGTCAAGCAGCACGGTGCGAGTCTAGTATTAGTATAATCAGTGG
>Ga0209713_10003492_pt1 | contig 9982 bp, 4 predicted proteins | sample ArcOceMetagenome_3_FD_187444 | JGI IMG/M metagenome (GOLD analysis project Ga0209713, IMG submission 187444) | Marine eukaryotic phytoplankton communities from Arctic Ocean - Arctic Ocean- Svalbard ARC20M Metagenome (SPAdes) (version 2) | ecosystem: Environmental > Aquatic > Marine > Oceanic...
GGATGTAGATTTAGCCATTTCTGGTGAACGCCGCGCATCTTGCTGATCAGCCAGTCAAGCAAAAGGCGGCGTGCAAAGCATGTTCACGCTACCAGCCTCGCCCACCCGCCGCGAGGTGGGGGCCAAGCGGCCGCGCGCCCCGGGGGGCCGCCCGGCCGGCTGCGGCGTCGCCACGGCCGGCGTGCTCTCCGCCGTGTGCGCCGTCGGCGGCATCTTGCTAACGATGCAGACTGTGGGCACGACCCTCTCCACGAGCGGCCTCGACAAGATCGCGCTCTCGGCGCTCTCGTCGGTGCTCTTCATCCTCGTCTCCAACGCCCTCTCCCGCTTCACCCCCACGCGCCACGTTGGCCGCGTGCTCGTCGATCGCATGATCAACACGGTCGAGAACTGGGAGGAGGAGACGCTGCGCTCGTCCGTCGAGCTGGCCATCTGGCTGTGGGTGTGCTGGTCGACGGCCGAGATCACCGGCAACTGGCCCCTCGCCCTGGGGTGCGCCCTCTGCTCGAGCTGGGTCGTCGTGCTGGCGGGCGAGCTCATGACGTCGCGCCTGCGCACCGTCGAGCGCAAGCTGCGGCGCGCGTGGGGGGAGGACGAGGAGGCGGCGACCTCGCTCGCGTCGGGCTCGTCGGTCGTGCTGTGCATGTACGGCTACGGCGTCCTCACCGCCATCTACGCGCACGTCGACGACATTGCGCTCGCCGGCCTGCTCGCCGGCCTCGCCGGCAGCGGGCTGCTCGTGGCGGCCAAGCTCTTCGAGGCGTGCCCGCCGACGCAGCGCGCGGGCAAGCTGCTCGAGCGGCGCATCACGCGCACCTTTGAGAACTGGCGCAGCCACCCCTTCCGCTCGGCCACCGAGTCGTGCGCCTTCGTCGGCCTCACGCTCAGCACCTACACGGCGACGAGCGACCCGCTGATCGCCATCCAGATCTCCACCTTCGGCGGGTGCCTCGTGTGCATGACGGGCGAGTTGGCGTCGTACGCGAGCAACAGCGAGCATGAGGGGCAGCGCTCGTGGTGCATGCTCGCCGCCGAGGTCGCGACGATCGCCTGGACGTGGTCGGCGTGGTCGCTCAGCGGCGGCTCGCTCCGCGTGAGCCTCGCCGCGCTGCTGCTCGCGTTTGGCGCCGTCCTCGTGCTCTGCTCGCGGCTGCAGCTGCTGCGGCCGCTGCCGAGCTGGCCGACGGCCGGCTTCGACCGCGCGCACGCCACGCCGCTCGACGTGAGCGGCCCGCAGATCGCCGCGCGCCACTCGCGCCGCATCACGCGCGAGGAGCTCGCGCTGCACGCGAGCGAGAGCGACCTCTGGCTGGCGGTGCACGGCGGCGTCTACGACGTCTCGGCGTGGCACCACACGCACCCGGGCGGCAAGGTGATCATGGAGTACGCCGGGCAGGACGCGACCGACCAGTTCGAGTTCTTCCACAACCCGACGATCGCGCCGCACCTGCGCCGCTTCCTCATCGGCCACCTCGCCGACTCGCCCGCCGCCGCGCTCGTCGCCGCGCCCACGTGCCCCGACGGCGCGGCGGGCGCCGCCGTCGCGGAGCTGGCGCGGCTCGCCGCGGAGGGCGCGGCGGCCGAGCACATGGCGCCGGCCGACATCGCGGCGGCCGCGGCGGCGGCGTCCGAGGCGGCGACGCTCGAGTACCGCGAGCTGCGCGGCCAGCTGTGGGCCGAGGGCGCCTTCGCGCCGAGCGGCCTGTACTCGCTCATCAAGCAGCTCGTGACGCTCGGCTTCGTCGGCGTCGCGGTCGCGCTGCTCGCGTGCGCGCCCGCCGAGGGGAGCGCCTGGCTGCGCTTCGGCCTCGCGCCGTGCCTGCTCGGCATCGGCCTGCAGCAGGCGGCCTTCCTCGCGCACGACGCGATGCACAACGGCGTCTTCGCGCGGCGCGGCGTCCGCACCGCGCGCGACCTGCTCGGCCAGCTCAACGCGGGCGTGCTCCTCGGCATCTCGGTGCGGATGTGGCTCGAGGAGCACAACGAGCACCACGCGTACACGCTGCGCCCGCACGCCGACCCGCAGTTCAAGTACTTCCCGCTCTGGCTGCAGTCCACCAAGGAGATCGCGCACTGGAAGGCAGAGCTGCCCAGGGCCGACGTGGCGCCGCGCGCGCGCGCGCTGGCGTGGCGCGCCGTCAAGGCGCTGCAGCGCGCGCAGCACCTCACCTTCCTGCCGATCGTGATGGTCATCGGCCGCGTCAACTTCATCGGCATCTCGTGGGCCCACGCCCTCGGCAAGCGGCACGGGCTCGACGCGCTCTCGATGGGCCTCCACCTCGGCTGGTACGCGCTGCTGCTGGGCACCTTCTTCTCGACGGCGCGCGAGCGGCTGCTCTTCACGCTCGTGCACTACACGGCGGTCGGCACGCTGCACGTGCAGCTGCTGCTCTCGCACCTGTCGACGACGCAGCTGACGCCCGAGGAGGACCGCGCGCACGGCGTCTTCCGCGCGCAGCTCGCGTCGACGCGCAACATCACCTCGAGCTGGTACTCGCACTGGTTCCACGGCGGGCTCGAGATGCAGATCGAGCACCACCTCTTCCCGCAGCTGCCGCGCCACAGGCTGCACGCCGTCGCGCCGCGCGTGCGCGCGCTCGCCGAGAAGCACGGCGTCGCCTACGTCGAGACGGGCTTCCTCGAGGCGCTCGTCCACTGCCTGCGCGACCTGCGACGGCTCTCGACGGCGCTCGCCACCGTGGACTTCATCTAGTCGTGCTTCCTGCCCCGCCCACCCAGCTGCCATCCCATGCAGTCTCTTGTACTCTTTGAAGGAGCGTTTGTGCATGTGTTTGTGGGTCAAAATGTAAAAGGCCTTCTCTAGTGCACTTCCGTTCAAGCTCGTTCCCCCCGTCAGCCGTCTCCCGTCTCCCGACTCCCGTCACACCCTTGTTGTCCCGATCTTCGCTTCCCACCCGCCACCCCGTCCCGACTCCCGCGCCGTGTCCGCAGCGCTTCGCTCGATCCCACACCATACCGAGCCGTCGGACCGTTTGAGTCAGCTCTCGCTCCACTCCGGTACCAGGACATCTCCGGGCGCGCCGCCTGCCCGCTCGAGCGGCTGCTGCGGCGCCATCGTGGGCGGCGTCGGCCTCGCCGATGGCAGGCACGCCGGCTGCTGATGCGGCGGCTGCAGCGGCAGGACCGCAGGGGCAGCGGGATGCGGCGCCATGTACGCGGCGGCGATTGGGGACTGAGCGACGACCGGCTGCCGCTCAGGGCCCCTGGGCGTCTTGTGCATCACGGGCGGTGGGCTCGAGGGGGGCTTTGAGTGCCCCCTCACCGCGGTGCTCGCGTTCCACCACAGTGGAGTGGTGCGGGCGCCGGCTGGCATGGAGCACGGCGAGGCCAAGGGGGCGGGCGCGGTCTGCGTCGCCTCGTTGCGCGACTGCTCCAGCAAGTGTCGCGTGCTCTCCGCGTGCTTCGCCACGATCATCTGACGATCTCCGTGCGACGATCGTGGGTACCGCGCAGTTGGGTACCGCGCAGGCGGCACAAACTCGGGCGCGTCGATGCGCAGGGTTGAGATGGCGCCCAGCAGCAGCGACGGGCGCAGCGGGCCCTTGGCAGCCGTCGCGCCCTCCGACGGCCCGGCCGCCTCAGCGACGGCTCTGAGCCTCCGTCCGCGGCGCGCCGGCCACGCCGTGATCACCGCCCTTGCGTCGGCGTCGGTCACCACGTCCACGCCACCCACCCGGCCGCGGTGCACGAGCGTCGGCGTGCCGTCGGCGCCGAAGCCGGTGTGCTCAACCTCGCCGTGCTTCATCGTCCACTGCACCTCGTGCCGGTCCAGCTCCCGCTCGCCCGCGCGCTCCACCGCGTGCTGCGTTGGCCGCGGCAGCGGCATCGCCGTCGTCGCCACGCTCACCACCGACCTGCCGTCGTCGTCGCCCATCGTCGCCGATCGGCGCGGCGCCCATCCCGCCGCGTCGGCGAGAGCTACAGGCGGACGCGGTGCGCGTTGGGGCGCGGGCTTGGGAGCCGATCTCGTCCGCTCACGACGCTGCCGCTCCGCCGCCTCGCGTGCCTCGCGCTCGCGCCGCGCCGCCGCCTTCTGCTCCGCCCACGCGCGCTTGTGCGCGTCGCGCTCGCGCTCTCTGCCCTCGCGCGCCACGCGCTCCGCCTCGCGCCGCTGCTGCCGCTCGGCCTCGCGCTCCACCGCCTCCTGCTCCGCCCGCGCGTCAGCCAGTTGCGCCGCGCGCACCGCCTCCTCGGCGCGGCGCTCGCGTTCAGCGCGGACCTCTCGCTCGCGCCGCTTGCGCTCCGCACGCTCTGCCTCCGCCTCACGCTCCTGCCGCACGCGCCGCGCCTCTGCGGAATCGCGCGCCCGCGCCGCGGCCAGCACCGCCCCCACCGCTCCCGCCGCCGTCTCGGCCACGAGCCGGCGAACGGCCGCGGCGCGCGACGCATCGGCTGATGCGTTTGCCTGCTGCGGCTGCGGCTTCGCCGGAGCCTTCGTCGTGAGCTTGTGCAGCTGCTTGTGTCGAGGCCAGTGCTCCGCCTGACACTCCTCGCTGCAGAAGTGGGCTGGCGCCAACTTCAGGTCGGCGCAGGTTGGGCAGCGTTTGAAGTGTGCGCCTGTCGGTGGCTCGAGGCCACAGCCCCAGCATGCGATCGGCGCCTGGGCGGCCAGACGAGAGGCAGCCACGACCCCGAGAGTCGACCCGAAAGGCAGCCACGACCCCGCTGCCGCGAGTGCTTGAGTGAGGCGACGCTCACGGTGCTTCGATACCGCTGACCCCGCCAGCGACATGCCACTCGCCACCTGCGCCATGACCGCCTTCAGATCCGCGATGGCCGCGTTACAGATGGCCGCGTCAGCGTCTTCGAAGTCGTGCTCAGCTAGTTTGAACAGCGTTTTTGCGTCAGCAGCGTGTGAGCGCAGCGTGGCGATTACCAATTTCTCCGCCTGCGCGTCATCATCTTGCAGAGCGATCACCACGAGCGACTCGATGCCCACCTCCGCCGTCCACTCGGTGGCGACGCGTGAAAACTCGCTTTTCGCCTCGGTAGCCCTGTTGTTGAGGTGCTTCAGGGAGCGGCAGCTCACCTTGCCACCCGGCGAGGCGTGCTGTTTCGTCGCGCGCACACGCTGCTCCTCCACCGCATCCAGCCGCTCCTGCTCCTTCAGCTGCTGCTTCGCCTCCTTGAGCTCCTCGATCCTCGCCTTGGCGGCCTCCTTCTCAGCCTGCAACTGCGCCCTCCCGGCCTGCTTCGCCTCCTTGAGCTTCTCCTCGAGCTTCGCCATGCATGTCGCCATGGCGGCGGCCTCCTTCTCAGCCATCGCGACCGTCACGCGCACACGCTGCGCCGTCGGCGAATCCTGCTCTGGCGACTCCGCCATCGCCTTCGCCTCGTTGGCTGCGTTTGCGGCGGCGGCGACCGTCTTGGCGTCGTCGCCCTCGAGGATGTCGGCCGCTCGCACGAGCCAGTCGGGCGTCTCGTCGGCATCGGCCGAGCCGCCCGTCTCGCTCTCAGCCTGTCGCTGCGCCCTCTTGGCGTAGATCTTGGCGAGGTTCGCCTCCCTGAGCTCCTCGAGCCTCGCCATGGCGGCGGCCTCCTTCTCAGCCATCGCGGCCGTCGCGCGCACGCGCTGCGCCGTCAGCTGCTGCTTCGCCTCCTTGAGCTCCTCGAGCTTCGCCATGCATGTCGCCATGGCGGCCTCCTTCTCAGCCATCGCGACCGTCGCGCGCACGCGCTGCGCCGTCGGCGAACCCTGCTCTGGCGACTCCGCCATCGCAAGTGTTGGAAGCACGCCACTGGCTCAGCCACTAGCAATCAAGAAGTGCGCGAAATCTCAAGTTTCCAATGTTATCCACAGCGACGGGCAGCTTTCCAGCGTCTCCGCAGCTTTCCAGCGTCTTGAAGCGCTGAAGCTCGAGCAGCCATGCCCACGCCCTTCCGCGCCTCGACACGCGTCAGCATCGTCGACGAGGCCTGGCACATCAACGGGCAGCCGACCTGGCAGGGCAGGCAGTGGCACGGCGTGAGCATCGAGGGCCTGCTCTTCAACTCGCGCATGGTCAACGCCATCTTCGACGACGTCAATCCAGTGCGTGCCACACTCACGCTGGCAGCTCATGAGCACTCCTCACTCTCTCCGCCTGCCACCTGCTACGCAGGAGACCACGCACCTGTGGTCGTATCCCGACTCGCCGTGGGACGCGGAGCGCAACACGGACGAGTTTGTCGCGGCGCTGGATGCGTACGCGACAGCTGGGCTCAACGCCGTGACGGTCGGCGTGCAGGGCGGCAGTCCGTGCGGCAACAATCCGAGCGACGGCCACTACCCTTGCCGCGACATGTACCAGCGCGACTCGTCGGGCTTCGACGCGTCGGGTGGGCTGCGTGCGCCCTTCTTCTCGCGGCTGCAGCGCATCGTCGAGGCGGCGGACCGGCTCGGGATGGCCATCCTGCTCCAGCTCTTCTATCCCGACGAGGCCTTCAAGGTCTTCGCTGGCAACGACGCCTCGGTCCAGGCAGCGGCGGACAACACAGTCGATTGGCTGCTGGCGGGCGGCTACACCAACGTCGTGCTCGACGTATGCAACGAGTGTGACCTGTGTCGGATCGCGCCCGCCGCGTGCCCGCAGCAGAGGTATCAGCTGCGCTCGCTGCACTGGCAGGGCGGCAAGGACCACCCAGTCAAGGACGGCCTTCTGGGCGAGCTCATCGCGCGGATGCGGCGGCGCGCAGCGGCGGGCGGCGCGAGCTACCTCATGTCGTCGTCGTACCTGGGCGGCGAGGTCGTGCTCGACAACGAGCTCCAGCACCTCGACTACGTCAACCTGCACGCCAACAACCTGTGGGGCTGGCGCGACGGCAACCTGGCGCGGATGGCGGACGCCGTGCGCGGGCTGCGCTCGTGGAACGCGAGGCCGATGCCGATCGTCTTCACCGAGGACGACGGGCTGTGCGACCACGACGGCGTGATGAACTGGGGCCGCGCCGAGCAGATCATGAAGGACCGCAGGAGCACGGGCCCGCAGGGCGTCGCCTGCTTCTTCCACTTCGACGACTGCAAGCCCGAAGACGGCACCAAGTGCGCCTTCGGCCAGGCCGTCGCCGCGCGCGCGTCGTGGGGCATCTTCCTCGGCTGCTGCGGCTTCTCGACGTGCCCTTCCGGCGCGCACAAGTACGACAGCGGCATGGGCTTCCAGTGCCCGCCCGTCAACTGGTCACCCACCTCGTCGCAGACCAAGCGCGAGTTCTTCGAGACGCTGCGCGACGCGACCGGCGGCGTCTCTTTCCCCTCTCCGCCGCCGCCGCCACCACCGCCCCCACCGTCTCCGCCGGCACCTCCGGCGGGACCGCCGCCACCGCCGTGCCTATCGGCCGACCTCTATCCCAACTGCGTCGTGATATGCGACCTCGTCGACATTCGTGCCGGCTGCGACGACGAGGCGTCGGACGCGGCGCGCGCGGCGCTCCCTCTCATGCGTTCGGACGGTGGTGGTGGCGACGGAAGCGACGAGGGCAGCGACGGAAGCGACGAGGGCGGCGACGGAGCGCCGTGCGGCTGGTGTGCCGACACGATGATGGGCGCCGACTGCAACGACCGTTACTTTGTCGATCCGTGGATGCTGCAGGGCAACGGCGTGCTCGGCGTGCGTCGCTGTGAGGAGCACACCGACGGCTCGTGCCGTGCCGCACCCGACTCGATACGGTGTGGGAGGCTGGAGCCGCCGCCTGCGCCACCGGTGCCGCTGCTGCCGCTGCTCCCAATGCTGCCGCCGTGGCCCAGTGAGCCAACCATCAGCAGCTCCGATCTCGGCGCCCTGTTTGGCGCCAACAACGTCATTCGAGCCGGCATCGCCGTCGGCGAGGACACGGCGACGCGCATCTCAGTGGCTGCGCCGTCCCCGCCCGTGTACTCGTCGCGTGATGAGTCGCGTGACACCGCCGTGACGACGGGGCCCGCACACGTGTCCAACGGAGTGGTGTGGCGCCACGACGACGCGGTGGAGGCCGATGCGCGCGAGGCGGAGGCGCAGGATGCGGGCCGTCTGGCCCTCGAGCCGATGGAGAGCACGCCCAATCCGTTTGCCAGCACGCCCAACATGATGCTGGCCGGCTTCGGTGCGGCGGCCGCCGTTGTGCTCCTGATGGCAATCTACAGGTGCTGCGTCTCTCTACTCCGGCGGCTGGTGCGCTGCATGCGCTGCGTCTGCTGGTGCTGCTTCCGTGCTCCGGGAGGCCGGCAGCAGCGGTTCGAGGGCGTCCCATTGAAGGAGGTGCAGGCACCGGAGCTTTCGTAGAAGAATATTAACGACTGTACATACTAAAAGTATAAGAAGCAGGCATATGCTTTCATGCTTCACCTCCACGGCGAGATGTTGATCTGCGCGTGCTGCCAGCCGGGCTGCGCCCCTGCTGTCCAGCCTGGAGAACCGCTCCACCCTCGCTGCTACGGTCTCACTACGCCAGCGGGCGCGCGCGCGCGCGTCGGCGCTCAGGCGATCTCGAGGCACTCCAGCGTGAACTGCAGCGTCGCGCCGGGCGGGATGCCCCACGCGGGGAAGCCCTTGGCGCCGTAGCCCTCGTCGGCCGGGATGGTGAGCAGGCGCTTCTCGCCGACAGTCATACCCAAGCAGCCCTGGTCCCAGCCAGTGATGACCTCGCCCACGCCATACTGGCACGTGAACGGCTGCTGGCCCGGGTCCTTGGTCGACCAGAACCTCTTGCCAGACTCCTTGACCACGCCCGTCGCGTGCAGGGTGCCCGACGAGCCCCTAGCGATGGCTGCGCCGCCGTTGCCCGCCTCGAGGATCTCGTAGGTTGTCGCGAGGCCGGGGACCTGGGTAGCCTGTACATGGAGCGCGCTGAGTGGTACGCGGAGCAGGCTGCCAAACTCGGCCGCCCACGACGCCGAGACGCGCGCGTGCACGCGCCCCTGCCGCGTCAGGAAGCGCGCGGGCGCGTCCTTCGGGTGGACGTAGACGCCATTGTGCCACGTGCCGGGCTGCAGGTAGATGCCCGAGCCCGCGGGCACGGCGAACGCGCGCATGTGCTCGGGCCGGATGTCGTCGCCGTGCGTGCTCAGCCCGAGGCAGACCATGAACGGGATGGGCTCCGACGGCCAGAAGAGCTGGGCACCGTCCGGGTGGTAGTCGCTCATCCACAGGTAGAGGTCCTCGGTGGCGGTGGGCGTGTCAAGTTGCGCGTGCTCGGGCGGCGCGCCGAGCCCGTCGAGGTACGTGTTGTTGATCGACGCGATCGCCAGGTTGTGCGCGTGGTAGTAGTCGCCCTGCCACCACACCTCGAAGTCGCCCTCGGTCGTGCCCGCCTCGTCGCCGGTGTGCGGGTCGAGCCTGCGCCAGCCGGAGACGGGCCACGGCACTATCTCAAAGTTGCCCTTCTCGACGCTGATCTCGTCAGGCGACGAGATTAGTCTGCCGTAGCCCTGCAGATTCTCGGTCGTCGCCGGCAGGACTGGCACGTCTTGCACAGTCAGCCCGGCCGGCAGCTGCGGCTTCCTGAAGTTCTCGGTGGTGAAGACGAAGGGCGCTTCTTTGTCCGGCCGCGCAGCCGCGACGGCTGCAGTGCTGTGGCATCGCTGGACGGTGCGGAGCAGGCCAGCAGCTAGGCGAGGTTTCGCGAGACACAACATAATCTCATCAAGTCCACTTGTGAGTCGCCAACTCGGCGCGTCTCTGCAACTCGTTTACCCATCGCGGCCGGCGCTCCCGGCTTTATCGCAAACGTGCTAATCAATGACCCACACCCTCTATATCTCACCGCGGCACCAGGCGGTTCATTCGCCTGCGCGCTCGCTCATGTGGTGGCATGCATCGTGGAGCGGAGGGGGGGGGGCGGCGCAGTCTCCTCTTCAGGGATCGCAGCCTGCCCCCTTTGCGCAGCAGCAGCAGCAGCGCGCAACTCCACGTGTCGGACGGGCGCTGATGGCTCAGTCGTTGTAGTCGGAGCCCGAGTCCTCCTCGGCGCTCTCGTCCTCGCTCGCGTCGTCGTCGTCGGAGCCCGA